>Ga0182793_1000052_pt1 | contig 112405 bp, 97 predicted proteins | sample Passage237A_FD_130498 | JGI IMG/M metagenome (GOLD analysis project Ga0182793, IMG submission 130498) | Cellulose adapted compost microbial communities from Newby Island Compost Facility, Milpitas, CA, USA - Passage2 37A (version 2) (version 2) ... | reverse complement strand
GGGCGGCCGGCTCAGGGTCGTGTTGCCGGCGATGATGCCGGCGAGGGGCAGGGATCTGGCGACCTCGACCACATCCGCCTCGTCCTCCTCCGTCAGATCAGGCGCGATCTTCACCAGCAGCGGCGGCGCGGGCGCGGGCAGGGCGGCCTGCACGGCTGCGAGCAGGTCGGCCAGCACGGCGCGGCTCTGCAGCGCCCGCAGCCCCGGCGTGTTCGGCGAGGAGACGTTGACCACCACGTAGTCGGCGAACGGCCCCAGCAGGCGTGCGCCGGTGACGTAGTCAGCGACCGGGTCCGGCTGATCCTTGTTCTTGCCGAGGTTGACCCCGAGCGGACCGGGCAGGCGCTGGCGGCGCAGGCGTTCGAGCCGGCGCGCCACGACCTCCGCACCGTCGTTGTTGAAGCCCATCCGGTTGATGACGGCCTCGTCCTTGCGCAGCCGGAACAGCCGGGGTCGAGGGTTGCCGGCCTGCGGCTTCGGCGTGACGGAGCCGACCTCGACGAAGCCGAAGCCCAGGGCGAACAGGCCTTCGACCGCTTCGGCGTTCTTGTCGAAGCCGGCCGCGATCCCGACCCGGTTGGGGAAGCGCAGGCCCCAGAGGTCGACGCCGGGCGCTCCGCGGGTCCGATGACGGGCCGGACGCAGGGCGAGCAGGGCGAGGGTCAGCCGGTGGGCGCGCTCGGGCTCCAGGGAGAAGAAGAAGGGGCGGAGCAGCCCGTAGAGGTCAGGCACCCCCGTCCGCTCCGGACGCGGCGAGCGGCGGCAGTTCCACCTCGCCGGCCGCGTTCCGCCGCAGCGGCTCGACCCAGGCGACGGCTGCGACCGGCAGTGGGCCGTAGAGATGCGGGAAGAGCAGCCCGCGGCGGGAAGGCTCCCACCGCAGGGCTTCTCCCAGAACGGCCGGCGGGACGGCGATGAGAACAATGTCCGGCTTGCCGGCATGGTGGCGGGCGATCGACCCCGCCAGCTGTCCGGCCGTGGAGAAGTGGATGAAGCCGTCCCGCCGATCGTCGGCGGAGCCCTCGTAGCGGCCCGCTGCTACCGCCGCCTCCCAGGCGGCCCGTTCGCAGACGTGAAAGATCAGATCGTGCATCGTCGCTCCTTGGCTCCGCCATCTTTAGAGGGCCGACCTGTCCGCCGCCAGACGGGGCGCGGCAGACCGCCTCGGGTTTTCCTCTCGTGCTTCAATGGCTATCCTCGGCGGCGCCTATCAGAGGAGGCCGGCTCGTGACAGTGTGGACCTGGTTCGAAGATCGCTGGCACGCGGGCAACCCGCCGATCATGGGTCCGATGGACCACGGTGCCTGGATGGCCTCGACCGTCTTCGATGGCGCGCGTGCATTCGAAGGCGTCACCCCGGACCTCGACAAGCACTGCCAGCGGCTGGGGGCATCGGCGGTGGGGATGGGGCTGCAGGCGCTGCACCGACCGGAGGAACTTGAGGAGCTCTGCCTCGAAGGTGTGGCGAAGTTCGAGAAGGGGACGGCCCTCTATATCCGCCCGATGTACTGGGCGGCGGCCGGCTTCGTCGACGCCGACCCGGAGACCACGAGGTTCTGCCTCGCGGTCTACGAATCGCCCATGCCCGACCCCAAGGGAATCGCCATCACGCAGTCGCCCTTCCGCCGGCCCTCGCCGGAGAGCGCGCCGCCCCGGGCCAAGGCGGCCTGCCTTTACCCCAATTCCGGCCGTGCCCTGCGGGAGGCGCGGCAGCGCGGCTTCGACAATGCGGTGATGCTGGACATGGTGGGTAACGTCTCGGAGCTCGCCACCGCCAACATCTGGATGGTGAAAGGCGGCGTCGCCTACACGCCGATCCCGAACGGCACCTTCCTCAACGGCATCCCCCGGCAGCGCGTGCTGCAGCTCCTCCGCTCCGCCGGCGTCGAGGCCGTCGAGTGCTCCCTGACCTATGCGGACCTGGCAGGTGCGGACGAACTCTTCAGCACCGGCAACTATGCCAAGGTTCAGCCGGTGACCCGGATCGGCGAGCGCAACCTGCAGCCGGGCCCGGTCTATGCGCGGGCGCGTGAGCTCTACTGGTCCTGGTCCCACGGCGCCCTCTAGTGCAGCCGAATTCACGGACCGAGACGAGGAGCCGAGCAATGCGCACGATCCTTCCTACCGCCTTGGCGGTTGCGCTTCTCACGGCGTCGTCCGCGCATGCCGACGAGCGCCTCTTTTTCGCAGCCGAGACGGGGGATGTGAGCGCCGTCGAGCGCATGGTGAAGGACGGCGCCGATCCCGACTATGCGGACGCCAACGGCTGGGCGGCGCTGATCTTTGCCGCCTTCGCCGGCCGCGCCGACGTTGTCCAGTTCCTGCTCGACCATGGCGCATCGGCTACGACCGAGACCAAGGACGGCGTAACGCCGCTGCTGGCCGCCACCTCTTCCGGCGACCTGCCCTCGGTCGAGGCTCTGGTCCGGGCCGGCGCCGACCCGCGGCGTCGGATCGCCGGTGGCATGAGCGCTCTCGACGTGGCACTGGCCACCGGCGCTTCGTCGATCGCCCAGTTCCTGCAGCAGTCCGATCGCGGGGCAGTGCCGGTTCCCGCCACCGCATCGGCTCCGGGCGGCGGCGGAAAGACGACAGCGCCAGCCGACCCGGAGGCGGCGGAGCAGGCGCTGGCGCTCACCGCCGAGGTGAGGCGTCAGATCCAGGAGGCGCTCAACGCCAAGGGTTTCGACGTCGGCGTGGCGGACGGCGTCTTCGGCCGCAAGACCCGCAGCGGCATCGAAGACTTCCAGAAGTCGCAGGGCCTGCCGGTGACGGGATACGTCGACCAGCCGACCTTCGTGCGGCTCACCAACTGACTCCCGGTTCCTTTTCCGAGCTTTCCTTGCCACAACGCCGTCCCGGAACTGCACCCGGCGGTGGTTGTTACAGGTCTGGTCGCCCGAAAGCAGGGTTCAACGACGGGCGGCGCTACCAGGCAAGAAAGGTGAAGATCATGACCTACGACCGTCCGATGGTTTCCGTCCGCTCCCAGGACGAGGTCTCCCGTCGCCGGCTCGCGATGGCGCTGGCGTTCCTGGCGCTGATCGTCTCCAGCTTCGCGCTGACGGCCTGCAACACGGCCAGCGGGTTCGGCCAGGACGTCGAGAACACCGGCGACGCGATCAGCGACACCGCCAAGGATACCGAAGACGCCCTCTGAGGCACAGGGGAGCGGGTGCGGGGTGCCGTTTCGGCGGCCCCGGCCCGCCGCCCTCTAAGGTCGGCTCCACGGCCGTAGCCCGCGAGCCTCCCGGACCGTCTCGACGATCGCCCGGCCGTCGACGAAGCGGATCGCGACGCCCCCGTACCGGTCCAGAAAGCGGCGGTCGATCACGCTCTTCGAAGAGCCGAGGATGCCGCACCCGTGCGTCGGCAGGGTCGTGACGACCAGGCGCGCCGCGTCGCGGCAAGCAATCGCGAAGGCGGGGTAGGAGCCCACGACCTCCACCACTTCGCCGGCGACCTGCGCCCGGCAACCCCAACCTTCGCAACGCAGCCAGGGGCCGGCAGCCGCGAAGTCGTGGACGACGTCCTGGCCATTGCGTGCGGCGGCCTGGGAGAGCGTGAAGTCGTCGGTCCTGCCGCTGTCAAAATGGAGGAGGCCCGCCGGGGAGCGCAGGCCGACGATGCCGTCGGCCGTAACCAGGACGTCGGGGTGCGCCACAAGGTAGGGACTGGCGAGCCCTGCACAGAGGGGAATCGCTCCCCCCAGCCGCAGCCGGTTCACCCCCAGGCAAAGGATGATCCCGCCGAGGGTGCAGAGCCCGAGGCCCCAGTTCGGCATGGCAGGGATGGCGACGGCCGCCCCCGGCGACGCCGCCACGGTTCGTGCGAGCCAGATCAGCAGATCGAGTGCAGGCTCGAGCAGCTGGAGGATCGGAGCGGCGAGGCCGAGCGGCGCCAGCGTCAGCGCCAGCACCAGCAGCGGCATGATCCACAACGCGGTCAGCGGGACTGCGACGAGATTGGCGAGGACCGCGGCCACTGAGAGACGGTTGAAGTGCGCTATGGCGAAGGGCGCGGTCGCCAGCGTCGCGATGAGGCTGGTGAGCAGCACGCCCCCGACGTAGGCGGTGAACCGCCCCCCCGACCACTCGGGCTGCTCCCGCCGGCGCAGCGCCTCGTAGCCGGCCACCAGAGCCGTGACGGCGGCGAACGACATCTGGAAGCCGGGCGCCAGCAGGCTCTCAGGTGAAAGCACCAGAACCACGAGCGCCGCCCAGGCGACCGAGCGGAGGGTGATGGCGCGCCGTCCGACGATCACGGCCAGAAGGACGAAGGCAGCCATGACGAAGGCCCGCTGTGTGGGCACGCTGGCGCCGGACAGCCCGAGATAGAAGAGCGCCCCCGCGAGCGCGAGAGCCGCCGCCCAGGCTTTCACCGGATGGCGCACAGCCAGTCCGGGCACGAGCACCAGCAGGAGGCGGATGCCGAAGAACAGCGTGCCGGCGACGATTCCCAGGTGCAGCCCCGAGATCGCCAGGAGATGGGCGAGCCCGGCGTCGCGCATGGCCGCCTGGACGTCCTCGGGGACGGCACCGCGCTCCCCCGTGGTGAGAGCCGCGGCCAAGCCGCCCGAGACCCCCGGCAGAGCGGAGCGCACCAGGCGGGTCACGGTCGTGCGAAGCTGCGCGAGCACGACTCCGGCGCCACCGTTGGCCGGTGCGCTTATCGTGGCGCCGTCGAATAGGACCCCGACGGCACCGATCCGCTCGAACCAGGCCCGGAACGCGAAATCGTAGTGGCCCGGCAGGGCTGGCGGCGGCGGCGGCAGCAGGCGTGCACGGCCGGTGATACGGCTGCCGACGGCCGGAGGGTCGTTCAGCCAGCCGGCATTCAGGCGGATCCGGGCGGGCAGGTCCCGCGGCGGCAGAGTGCCTATGCGCGAGGGCCGCAACAGCAGGCGCACCCCCTCGTCCCGCGGCTCGGCCAGAATCAGCGTCGCCTCGATGGAGGCCGTGATGGGCGTGCGCAGCACGGGTGCTGCGACCGCGTCCGTCCGCCAGTCGGCGAGCAGGAATCCGCTGGTGCCTGCCGCGAGCAGAAGCGACAGGAACGGCCGCCCGCCTGCGCGTCGGTGAAGCGCCGCGAGGAAGACGGCCAGCAGCGTGACCCCGACGAGGAGGAGGTTGGTCGGCGGCCCCGGTTCCGCCGGGAGTGTGAAGTAGCTTGCGGCCCCCGTACCGAGCGCGACCGGCATGAGCAGAAGCCGGTCGGGCAGGAGGCCCGACAGCAGTCGAGCTGCGCCGGCCGCGTCGATGCCCCCCAGCCGCTCGCCGAGCCGTGCGCTCACCGGACCGTCGTGCTAGACCGGCGCCGACCCGATCGCCCCTGAGGACTGCAGTACGCTGCGATGACCGTCGTCACCCGTTTCGCCCCCTCTCCGACCGGCTACCTCCACATCGGAGGGGCCCGCACGGCACTCTTCAACTGGCTCTTCGCCCGGCATCACGGCGGCCGGTTCCTGCTGCGCATCGAGGACACCGACCGCGAACGGTCGACCCAGGCCGCCATCGACGCCATCATCTCGGGCCTGGCCTGGCTGGGCCTCGAGTGGGATGGCGAGGTGGTCCACCAGTTCGCCCGGGCCGCTCGCCATGCCGAGGTCGCTCACGCACTGCTGGCGCAGGGGCGAGCCTACCATTGCTATGCCTCGCCGGAAGAGCTGCAAGAGATGCGCGAAGCCGCGCGGGCGGCCGGTAGGCCGATCCGCTACGACGGCCGGTGGCGCGACCGCGACCCCTCCGAGGCCCCGGCCGGCGTCCGCCCGGTGGTGCGGATGAAGGCCCCGCAGTCCGGGGAAACGGTGATCCAGGATCTCGTCCAGGGGGAGGTGCGCGTCGCCAACGAGCAGCTCGACGACATGGTGCTGCTGCGGGGCGACGGCACGCCCACCTACATGCTGTCGGTCGTCGTCGACGACCACGACATGGGGATCACCAACGTCATCCGCGGCGACGATCACCTCACCAACACCTTCCGGCAGACCCAGCTCTACCGCCTGCTGGACTGGGAGCCGCCGTCCTTCGCGCATATCCCGCTCATCCACGGTCCCGACGGCGCCAAGCTGTCGAAGCGCCACGGGGCGCTGGGCATCGAGGCCTATCGGGAGATGGGCTACCTGCCGGAGGCCCTGCGCAACTACCTGCTGCGGCTCGGCTGGGGGCACGGCGACCTGGAACTGGTGCCGACCGAGGAAGCGGTGCGCCTCTTCGACCTGGACGGTGTCGGCCGATCGCCCGCCCGGATGGACTATCAGAAGCTCGATTTCATCAATGCGCACTACCTGCGCGAGGCCGACGATGCCCGCCTGGTGGAACTCCTGCGGACCTGGCTCGGCGACTTCGACGAGACGGCGGCCGACCGGCTGCGGCGTGGCATGGCGGGCCTCAAGCCGCGCGCCAAGACCCTGAAGGAGATGGCAGAGCTCGCCGCCTTCTATGCGGCGGCACGGCCTCTGCCGCTGACGGAGAAGGCGGCGAAGCTTCTCGGCCCGGACGCCCGGGCCCTGCTCGCACGGCTCGCACCGGCATTGGCGGCGCTTCCGGACTGGTCCGAGACGGCGGTCGAGACGGCGGTGCGGGATTTCGCCGAGGCGGAGGGGGTCAAGCTCGGCGCGGTCGCCCAGCCTCTGCGGGCGGCGCTGACCGGCTCCAACGTCTCGCCGGGGATCTTCGAGGTGGCGGCGATCCTGGGTCGGGACGAGAGCCTCGGCCGGATCGACGACGTCGCGGCGGCATAGTTTCAGGCGGTTCCCGGGCTCTTTCGGGCGAGGCCTCGGCTCCTCCGAGGGCCCGGAATTCCTGGCGCAGCGTGGAGAGTGCTGATCCGCCCGATCACAATTGATCGGGGGCATCCGGGCTCCTATGCTGCGCCGCACCAGTCATCGACCCAGGTTCGGGAGCAGGACATGACCGAAAAGACCAACGGCGCACCGGGCAACACCGTCACCCTGATCGACAACGCCACAGGCCGCCGATGGGACTTGCCGGTTATCTCCGGAACGATCGGCCCCGACGTCGTCGACGTCCGGAAGTTCTACGCGGACACCGGCATGTTCACCTACGACCCCGGCTTCGCCTCGACCGGCTCCTGCGACTCCGCGATCACCTACATCGACGGTGACCAGGGCATCCTGATGCACCGCGGCTACAAGATCGAGGAACTGGCCGAGCACAGCGACTTCATGGAGGTCTGCTACCTCCTGCTGCACGGCGAACTGCCGAACAAGACGCAGAAGTCCAAGTTCGAGCACGACATCACCTACCACACGATGCTGCACGAGCAGATCCTGAACTTCTTCAGGGGCTTCCGCCGGGACGCGCATCCCATGGCAGTGATGTGCGGCGTGGTGGGCGCGCTGTCGGCCTTCTACCACGACAGCACCGACATCAACGATCCGCACCAGCGGATGGTGGCGTCCCACAGGCTCATCGCGAAGATGCCGACGATCGCGGCAATGGCCTACAAGTATTCGGTCGGCCAGCCCTTCGTCTATCCGCGCAACAACCTGAACTACGCGGAGAATTTCCTGCACATGACCTTCTCCGTGCCGGCGGAGGAGTACAAGATGAACCCCGTCCTCGCGAAGGCGATGGACCGGATCTTCATCCTGCATGCCGATCACGAGCAGAATGCCTCCACCTCGACGGTGCGCATCGCCGGCTCGTCGGGCGCCAATCCCTTTGCCTGCATCGGTGCGGGCATCGCCTCCCTCTGGGGGCCGGCGCATGGTGGCGCCAACGAGGCCGCGCTCAAGATGCTGATGCAGATCGGGCACAAGGACCGGATCGGCGAGTACATCGCCAAGGCGAAGGACAAGAACGATCCCTTCCGCCTCATGGGTTTCGGCCACCGGGTCTACAAGAACTACGACCCGCGCGCCAAGGTCATGCAGAAGACCTGCCACGAGGTGCTCAACGAGCTCGGCATCGAGGACGATCCGCTGCTCGACATGGCCATGGCGCTGGAGAAGGTGGCTCTGGAGGACGACTACTTCGTCAGCCACAAGCTCTATCCGAACGTCGACTTCTATTCGGGTATCATCCTGAAGGCCATGGGCTTCCCGATGTCGATGTTCACCGTGCTCTTCGCCGTCGCCCGCACCGTCGGCTGGGTGGCGCAGTGGAACGAGATGATCGAGGATCCCGGCCATCGGATCAGCCGCCCGCGCCAGCTCTTCGTCGGCAAGACCGAACGCCCCTACGTGCCGCTCGGCCAGCGCGGCTGACGCCGCCGACCGGCATCGCGCCAACGAGAAGAGGCACGGCGGAACCTCCGCCGTGCCTCTTTCTATTCAACCGCCTCACCCCGTCACCTGGGACCGGAGCGGTCGCCGGCCGAGCGGCTCTCCCGCATCAGCAGGAGCGCGCCGACGAGGAAACAGAAGGCCCCGGCCAGCAGGCTCGTGTTCGCGAGCGCGGGAAGCCAGTGCGGCGCGGGCGCGCGAGGCACGTAGGCCAGCACGCCGGCGACCATGAAGGCCACGCACCCGAGCAGATTCACGAAAACGATCCGCCAGGCGAGGTCGCGGGGATGCCAGCTCCAGTGGGCGTGCCCCGCCTCGATGAAGGCCAGGTAGCCGGAAAGGAGGAAGAGGACCGACCCGATCAGTCCCGGCAGCCAGATCGCGAGGTCCTGCGCGTACCAGTCCGCCGGCGGGGGCATGGCGTCGAAGGTGTTGACGTTGAAGGCGACCGTCCCGACGAACTGGCTGAAGGTGCTGAGCCAGCCCGGGTCCGCCGGGCGCCAGCCGAGCAGCGTGATCGGCCGGACCCTCGGCGGCTGCCCGGGCACGAAGAGGGGGGCGTTCGCGGCCTGGAAAAGCTGCAGGTAGCCGGCGATCGTGAAGGGAATCGATCCGAGGAAGAAGACGAGATTGATGAGTCCACCGGACGGCCAGCCGAGGCCGGCGCGGGCCAGCGTTCCGGCACTGCCGGCCATGAAGAGCAGGGCGCCCACGGCGAAGAGGGCGCCGGTCAGCCAGTTGTAGACCGGCGTCTGCCAGACGGGCGCCGATGCCGCTTCCAGGCCGCGGGCGTTCGGGTCCAGCCCCTTGCGATGCTGCCGGGCGCGCCAGACGAACCGACGCCCACCGACCCTGTAGCGGTGCAGCGTGACGAAGGGCCAGGGGCCACTGCTGTGGACCTCTGCGCTTTCCACGGTCCGAGGATCGGTGCCGGAAAGGTCGCATCGGCCCTTCCGGCAGCCGGTGGTCAATGGTGGAAGCCGGACGCCTCGTGTGCGCCGAGGGGCTTCTGGATGGGGTGCGCCGCGAAATAGGCGAGGGCGGCCCTGATGTCGTCGACCAGCAGCGAGCAGAGGTCGAAGCTGACGCCGTTGCGCACGAGCACCCGCTGGATCGCCCGGTCCTGGCAGTTGGCCGGCAGGGTGTAGGCCGGGACCTGCCAGCCCCGGACCCGCAGCCTGTCGGCGAGGTCGAAGAGGCTGAAGCCGGGTTCGGTGCCCTCCTTCAGGGTCCAGGTGACGGCGGGTATGCCCTGGGCCCTGTCCCCGCCGAAGACGATCTCGAACGGCCCCATCTGTGCGATCTGGTCGGCGAGATAGCCGGCGGCGCGGTAGCAGGCACTGTGCACCTTGCGGTACCCCTCCCGCCCCAGTCGCAGGAAGTTGTAGTACTGGCAGACGATCTGCCCGCCGGGCCGGGAAAAGTTGAGGGCGATGTCGCGCATGTTGCCGCCCAGATAGTTCACCCAGAAGACCATCTCTTCCGGCAGGTCCTTCTCCTCGCGCCAGACCACCCAGCCGACGCCGAGCGGGGCGAGGCCGAACTTGTGGCCGGAGGTGTTGATCGAGCGCACCCGGGGCAGCCGGAAGTCCCACGGCAGGTCGGGAGCGCAGAAGGGGGCGAGGAAGCCGCCGCTGGCCCCGTCGACGTGGATCGGGATGTCTAGGCCGGTCTCCGCCTGCAAGCCGTCGAGCGCGTCGCTGACCGTCTTCACCGGCTCGAACTCGCCGGTGAAGGTGACGCCCAGGGTCGGCACCACGCCGATGGTGTTCTCGTCGCAGCGCCGCAGCACCTCCTCCGGCGTCATCAGCAGCCGGCCATCCTCCATCGGGATCTCGCGGTGCTCGATGTCCCAGTAGCGGGTGAACTTGTGCCAGCAGATCTGGACCGGCCCGGTGATCAGGTTGGGCTTGTCCGTCGGCTTTCCCTCGGCGCGGCGCCGCCCCTCCCAGCGCCGCTTCATGGCGAGCCCGCCCAGCATCGCCGCCTCGCTGGAGCCGGTGGTCGAGCAGCCCACTGCTTTCAGATGATCGGGGGCCCGCCAGAGATCGGCGAGCATGCGCACGCAGCGGGCCTCGATCTCCGCCGTCTGGGGATACTCGTCCTTGTCGACCATGTTCTTGTCGATGCAGTCGTCCATCAGTTGATGGATCTCCGGTTCCTCCCAGGTCTGGCAGAAAGTCGCCAGGTTCTGCCTGGAATTCCCATCGAGCATCAACTCGTCGCGGACGGCGGCATAGATGTGCCTGGGGTCCCGTTCGCTGTCCGGGAAGTCCGCCTTCGGGAGAATCGAAGAAAGATCGCCGGACCCGTAAGTCTCGTCGTTGCTGTTTTCTTCCCAGGGGGCGGGATCTTTCCGGGCCATTTCTACCTCGACTGTCTCGGGGAGCACACCAGCTGCTTGGTCGGACCCGCCGTCGGCGAGCCGTTGCTACTGTGCAGGAATGATCGAGGAATGGCTACCGTAGAGGCTGTCGGCGCGCGAGGGACGCCCGCCCCGCGAGCCGGGGAAGGGGAGGGGCGGAGGCCCGCGACGCTCAGAAGGAGGAGCCGGGCTGCGCGAGGAACAGGGCTTCGTCAGGCGTTGTCTGGCGCCCCAGGGCGGGGTTGCGGTGCGGGAAACGGCCGAAGCGGGCGATGATGTCCCGGTGCTGGACCGCATAGCGGGTCAACTCGGCATCTCCGAGCGCAGCGATCAGCGCCACGCTCCGGTTCTGAGCCTCTGGATCTTCGGCGTGTTCGAACGGCAGATAGAGGAACAGGCGCTCCTTCGGCTCGAGCTGCCGGTCGTGGCCGGCGGCGACCGCGGCCTCGGCCGTCGCCAGGGCCTTGGCGTCGCAGGCGAAGGCGGCGGCCGTTCCGCGGTGCAGGTTGCGGGGGGCCTGGTCGAGCAGCAGGACCAGAGCCAGAGCGGAGCGGGCAGACGAGAGCCAGTGGTCGAGCCGTCCCGCTGCGGCGTCATCGACCCAGGGGCCGAGCTCGGCGGCCACGGCCGCATCGAACTCGCCGTTCTTCTCGAACCAGAACGGCTCGCTCGCGGGATCGAACCAAAAGGCCAGGATCTTTTCCGCCGAGGGGGCTAGGCTTTCTCCGCTCGATGTCATGGCGTCCTCCGGTCTCGCGTGTTCCTTCTTGATGCACCCAAAGGCGCCGCCCGACGAGCGCTGATCCTCCCGGTGATGCTCGCCCTGGCGCTGCTTGCGGCCTGCGGCGGTCCGGATCGCCGTCAGGCGGACTACTGCCTCGCCCTGCTGCCTGCACTCACGGACGGTGCGGCGGATCTGACCGAGGTCCGCACGGCGGCCGGAGGGCGGCCTCACGAGGTCGTCGTCCACTACCACCGGGGAAGCGGTGCCGATGACGGGGGGGAGCAGACCGTGAGCTGCCTCTTCGCCGGTGACGCCACCAGTGCCGACCGCTTTCGGCTTCTGGCGGTCCAGGCCGAGAGCGGGCAGACGCTCTCCGAGGTTCAACTCGCGATCCTGCGCATCTGGGTCGAGCGCCTCCGCGGCGTGACGGAAGCGCGGCACACACGGCCGTCTCCCGGGCTCTACTTCCTGCAGACCCTGGTGAACGCCCTTTCGGTCTGCTGCCTCTACGCCCTCCTGTCCCTCGGCTACTCCCTCGTCTTCGGCGTGATCGAGCGCTTCAACCTTGCCTTCGGCGAATTGGCGATGCTGGGAGGGATGACCGCGGGGCTGCTCGTGGGGGCGCAGACGACGGCGTTCGGCTGGTCGCTGGTGGCAGCCCTGCCGATCGCCACTCTGGGGGCTCTGGCCTGCGGCGGTCTCTACGGCTGGGCGGCGAACCGCATGGCGGTGCAGTCGTTGCGGGACGGGTCGGGCCACGGCGTGATGATCGCCACGATCGGACTGTCCATTGCACTGCAGGAAGGCGTGCGGCTGCTGCATGGGGCGCGGGAGGTCTGGCTGCCGATCCTCCTGCCTCAGCGCTTCGCGCTCGCCGGCGAAGGCGACTGGGTGGTGTGGCTGGGTGCCCAGCCGCTGGCCGTGGCGGGGCTGGCTCTCGCGGTCTTCGGGGTGCTGCAGATCGTGATGAGTCGCACGACCGTCGGGCTTCGCCTGCGCGCCGTGGCCGACGATCCGGCGATGGCGCGCCTGCTCGGCATCGACAACGCCAGGGTCATCGCGACGGCCTTCGCCCTGGGCGGCGTCGCCGCGGGCGCCGCCGGCGTGATCCTGTCGCTCCACTACGGTGGACTGAACTTCTTCACCGGCGTCCAGGTGGGCTTCAAGGCGCTGGTCGCCGCCATCGTCGGTGGCGTGGGCTCCCTGCCGGGGGCGGTGCTCGGCGGCATCCTGATCGGTCTGGTCGAGACCTTCTGGTCCGGCTACCTTGACGGCACCTGGCGGGACGTGGCGGTCTTCGCCCTGCTGGCCCTGTTCCTGATCTTCCGGCCACAGGGCCTGCTTGGCCGCCGCCGGGACCCGCTGGGCTGACTTGCCCGGCGCGGCCGGTTGCGGCGATAGTGAATCCGCCCTGTCAGGAGGTGCCGATGCTGAAGGAGTTCCGCGAGTTCGCGATCAAGGGGAACATGGTCGACATGGCGGTCGGGGTGGTGATCGGCACCGCCTTCGGCCGGATCATCACATCCCTGGTGAACGACGTGATCACCCCGCCGCTCGGGGTGCTCGCAGGCAGCTTCGACTTCTCCGACTACTTCATCAATCTGTCGGACACGGAATACCCCTCCCTCGCGGCGGCGCGGGAAGCCGGCGCGCCGGTACTCGCCTACGGGTCCTTCTTCACCGTCTGCATCAACTTCCTGATCGTCGCGTGGGTGATCTTCCTGGTGGTCCGGCAGATCAACCGTCTGCGTCGCCTGATCGAGCCGCCGGCGCCGCCGCCGCCCTCGAACCGCAAGAGCTGCCCCTACTGCGTCAGCGAGATCCCGCTCGCGGCCACACGCTGCCCGCAGTGCACGTCGCAGCTCACCCCGGCCGCGTCGAAGGCGTGAGGTTCAGCGGCGCCTGCCGGCGCCCTCCATCCAGCGCTCCAGCCAGTGGATGTCGTACTGGCCGTCGATGAAGTCGGAAGTGGTGATCAGCCGGTTGTGCAGCGGCGCGGTGGTGTCGATGCCGTCGATCACCAGTTCTTCCAGCGCCCTGCGCAGGCGCATGATGCACTCGTTGCGGCTCTGGCCATGGACGATCAGCTTGGCGACGAGGCTGTCGTAGTGCGGCGGCACCCGATAGCCGCCGTAGAGCGCGGAGTCCATCCGGACGCCCAGGCCGCCGGGCGCGTGGAAGTCGCGCACCACCCCGGGGGAGGGCGTGAAGGTGTCCGGATTTTCCGCGTTGATGCGGCATTCGATGGCGTGGCCGTTGAAGCGCACGTCCTCCTGCCGGAGGGACAATGGCAGGCCCGCCGCCACCCGGATCTGCTCACGGACCAGGTCGATGCCGGTGATGGCCTCGGTGATCGGGTGTTCGACCTGCAGACGGGTGTTCATCTCGATGAAATAGAACTCGCCGTCCTCGTAGAGGAATTCGATGGTGCCCACCGAACGGTACCCGAGCTTGCGCATGGCGTCGGCCACGACTCCGCCGATCCGCTCCCGCTCCGCCCCGTTCAGGGCCGGGGAGGGGGCTTCCTCGAGCAGCTTCTGGTGCCGGCGCTGCAGCGAGCAGTCGCGCTCGCCGAGGTGGATCGCATTGCCCTGACCGTCGGCCAGAATCTGGATCTCGATATGCCGGGGCCGGCTCAGGTACTTCTCGAGATAGACCTCGTCGTTGCCGAATGCGGCCTTCGCCTCGGCCCGCGCCAGACGATAGGCCTCGGCCAGGCCGGCCGGATCCTTGGCGACCTTCATGCCGCGGCCGCCGCCGCCGGCGGCCGCCTTGATCAGCACCGGGTAGCCGATCTCGGCGGCGACGGTCTCGGCCGTCGGCAGATCCGGCAGGGCGCCCTGCGAGCCCGGTACCACCGGCAGCCCGAGGTCCTTGGCCGCCGCCTTCGCCGTGACCTTGTCGCCCATCAGAGAGATGTGCGCCGCCGTCGGCCCGATGAAGGTGAAACCGTGCTCCTCGACGATCTCGGCGAAGCGTGCGTTCTCCGACAGGAAGCCCACCCCGGGGTGGATCGCATCGGCCCCGGTGATGCTCGCGGCCGAGAGCAGGGCTGGGATGTTGAGGTAGCTCTTGGCGCTGGGGGGCGGCCCGATGCAGACGCTCTCGTCCGCCAGCCGCACGTGCATGGCGTCGGCGTCGGCGGTCGAGTGGACCGCCACGGTGGCGATGCCCATCTCCTTGCAGGCGCGGTGAATCCGCAGCGCGATCTCGCCGCGGTTGGCGATCAGGACCTTGTCGAACACGGGCCGGGAACTCCGCCTATTCGACGACGAGAAGAGGCTCGCCGAACTCCACCGGCTGTCCGTCTTCGACCAGGATGGCCGTCACGGTCCCCGCCTTCGGGGCCTCCAGCCGGTTCATCACCTTCATCGCCTCGATGATCAGCAGGGTCTCGCCGGCTCTCACCCGGTCGCCCAGCTTGACGAAATTGTCGGCCCCGGGCTCCGGTGCGAGATAGACGGTGCCGACCATCGGCGAGGTGATGGCGTTCGCGCTGGTCGACAGCTTTGCCGAGGTCTCGCCGCCCGGCGCCGCCGCGGCCGGCGTGGCAGGCGCAGGGGGAGGGGCGGCCGCGACCTCCATGGTGGCGGCACGGCGGGCGACCCGGATTCGCTGGTCGTCGGCCTCGATCTCGATCTCGCTGAGCCCGGTCTCGGTCAGAATGGTCGCGAGCCGGCGGATCGTCTCTTCGTCGAGGGGAAATTTCGCTCGGGTCTTTTCGGCCATCTCGTATCAGGTCCGTTCGGTTGTCGTCTTCAGGCGCAGCGCGAGGGCGCGCAGGGCGAGGCGGTAGCCGTCGCCCCCGAGCCCGCAGATCACGCCGTCCGCTATGCGGCTGACGTAGCTGTGGGCGCGGAAGGCTTCCCGCCGGTGGATATTGGAGAGATGGACCTCGATCGTCGGCAGTGCCACCGCCGCGAGGGCATCGAGGAGTCCGACGGAGGTGTGGCTGTAGGCCGCCGGATTGATGACCAGGCCCCGGGCCCGTCCCCGCGCCTGTTGGATCCAGTCGATCAGTTCGCCTTCGTGGTTGGACTGTCGGCAGTCGACCGCCAGGCCGAGCGCCTCGCCTTCCTCGACGCAGAGGCTGTCCAACTCGGCGAGGGTGAGGCGCCCGTAGATTTCCGGCTCACGCGTTCCGAGAAGGTTCAGGTTCGGTCCGTTGATGACCAGAACAGGCAGCCCTGCCGACACTTCTTTCCCCACATTCAGCTGGCGGCAGAGCTATCACGCGCGTCCCCGGGCGACAACGGCCTCAACTCTTGGCCTTGCGCGCCTTCTCGACCGCCGTCTTCAACTCGGCCAGCGGCAGGGCGCCCGGATAGAACTGGTCGCCGATGACCAGTGACGGCGTCCCCGAGACCTGCAGCGCTTCGGCGAGCGCATAGTACTCCGACAGGGACTTCTCGATCGCCGGGTCGCGCATGTCGCGTTGCAGCCGGTCCCAGTCGAGGCCGACCTGGTCGGCGACTTCCCGCAGAGCCGCCTCGTCGGGGGTTCCCCTGCGCCCGATGAGCGCCCAGTGGAAGGGCGCGTAGAGGCCCTGCCTGCGGGCTGCGAGCGCAGCCTTGGCGGCGACCAGCGACTCCGGCCCCAGGATCGGGAACTCCAGCATCACCAGCCGGATGTCGCCGTCCTGTTCGACCAGGGAGCGCAGCGGGCCGGCCAGCCGTTTGCAGTAGCCGCATTGGTAGTCGAAGAACTCGACGATCGTCACGTCGCCGTTGGGATTGCCGAGAACCGGAGCGAAGTCCGCACCCTTCGTGCGCTCCACGACCTGCGTGACCGCATCCTGCCGGGCGTCCGCCTGGGCCTGACGGCGCTTGCTCTCGTAGGCCTGGAGCGCCTCCACGACGATCTCGGGGTGATCGCGCAGAAGCGACCGGACCAGAGTCTCGACGTCGGCCTTCTGTGCGTCGCTCAGCGAATCCTGTGCTGCCGCGGGCGTCCCGGCGAGGCACGGCAGGAGCAGCAGGAGGGCAAGCAGCGGAAGAAGGCGGCGCATGTCGGAACTCCGGCGATGGTCGGCGTCGCGCCAGACTAGCGCCGACCACGCTCCTTTGCACGGTCGTCCGCCTCGCGGCCCGCCACCGCCTCCAGGTCGGCGGCGCGCAGAGCGCTGGCGCTCCCGGCGGGCAGCAGAGCCAGCGCGCGCTTCGCCTGCCGCTGCGCCTCTTCGGGATCGCCGTTGGCGTAGTTCATCTCCGCAAGCGCGAGTGCAGCCTCCCCCTTGTCGCCGAGGCGGCCTTCGGCGATCGCCTTCAGGCGCCAGGCGAAGCCGCTGTCGGGCTCCCGGGCCAGCACGAAGTCGGTGTGGGGCAGGGATGCGCGGTCGGTCGCCGGCGTGTTCTGCTCCACCAGCGCCTGGGCGAGGCTGAGGTGCAGCAGCGGTTCGTCCGGCCGCAGCTCGACGGCCTTGCCGTAACTGTCGGCCGCTTCCGCCACCCGGCCGTTCTCGAGCAGGATCTGCGCCTTCAACTCGTGCATGTAGGCGTCGCGGGGGTAGTCACGCAGCAGGGCGTCGAACTGCTGCAGGGAGTCGTCGATATGGCCGAGCCGGTAGGCCGCGATCGCCCGGGCGTAACGGGCCGGCAGGCCCGTGTCGCTGGCGGGATAGACCTGGGGGACGATCTGCGGCTTGAGATAGCCGATCAGCTTCGCCCGCATCCGCGCATGCTCGGCCAGCATTTCCGGGGGGATCGGCTTGTTGTTGTAAGGCGACTGGGCCACCGCCTGTTCGAGGAAGGCCACGCGCTCGCGGGTCAGCGGGTGCGTCATCAGGTAGGGGTCCTGATTGGGCGCCGCGATCAGAACCTCCTCGTTCTGCAGGATCTCCATGAACTCCAGCAGGCCCTTCGGACTCAGCTGCGCGCGTTGCAGGTAGCTGACGCCCGCCTGATCGGCCGCGGCTTCCTGGCTGCGGCTGTAGGACAGCAGGCTGCTCATGCCGGCCTGTTGCCCCAGGCTGGCGCCCGCGACGGCGGCTCCGCCCTGGCCGGAAAGCACGGCCGCGCCGATTCCCAGGAGCGTCGCGGCCAGCGCCGTGATCTGGGCGTTCGCCAGTTCGCGTTCGCGGCCGATGTAGTGGCCCCCGGCGATGTGGCCGGTCTCGTGGGCCATCACCCCGATGAGCTGGAGGGGGTCTTCGGTCCGGATCAGCAGCCCCGTATTGATGAACATGTCGCCGCCGGGGATGACGAAGGCATTGAGCCTGTCGTCCTGGATCATATAGATCCTCTGGTTCCGCGGGTTCAGACCGGCGGCCTTGAAGATCGGGGCGACATAGCTTCGGATCAGGTTCTCGATCTCGGCGTCACGCACGATGGTCTGGGCACTGGCCGATGCAGCCGTCACCGAGAAGCACACGACCAGGAGGACGAGCGCTCGTATGTTGCGGAATATCCGATTCACGGGTCGATCCTCTCCTGACGCCCAGGACTCTAGGGCAGGGCCGCAGGGGGTTCAACGCACCTGGCGGGGCCTCGCCGCCGTCGCGATCGCCGCGCTCGCGACCGCCGCCTGTTCGAAGTCTCCGCCGCCCGGGGAGGTCGCGCTGGTGCAGGGTTTCGCCGGCACGCTGGCGGCGAGTGAGCCGAATGCCGCGCTGATCGGACGCGACGTGCTGGCCGGCAACGGGAACGCTGTCGACGCGGCGGTCGCCATGGGATTCGCCATGACCGTGACCCAGCCCTCGCGGGCCGGTCTCGGCGGGGGCGGTGCCTGCCTGGTCCGGCAGCGGGAGGGCGAGGGAGCCACCGCGGTGGTCTTTCCGCCCGTCGCGGAAGCCGAAGGCGGCGTCGTTCCCCTGATGGCCCGAGGCCTCGCGGCGCTGCATGGCCGCTTCGGCAGTCAGCGCTGGGCGCTTCTGGTCGCGCCTGCGGAGGATCTCGCGCGGGCCGGCTTCACCATGACCCGGGCATTCCGACAGGACGTGATCGCCGCCCGCACCACGGTGGCCGCCGATCCGGGGCTGGCCGCGGCCTTCCTCACGGAGGCGGGCGAACCCAAGGCGATCGGCGATCCGGTCCTGCAACCTGCGCTCGCCTCGATCCTGGCGGGCATCGGCCAGCGCGGCATAACCTACCTGACCACGCCTCCCTTCTCGCGGCGTCTGGTCGATGCCACCGCCGCGGGGCCGCTCCGCCTCACGGTGGAGGCGCTGCGCAACCGGGTGCCGACGCTGAGCGAGGCCATCGCCCTGCCGGCGGGTGACGACACCCTCTACCTGCCCGGGGGCGCCGACCCGGCCGGGCCGATGACGGCCGAACTCTGGCGCCAGTCCGCAGCCGGCGGAGAGCAGGCGCTCCCTCTGTCGGGTGTCGGGCTGGCGGAAGGCGGGGCCGGGTTTGTCGTCGCCGACAGCCGCGGCACGACCGTCGCCTGCAGTTTCAGCATGAACGGCCTGTTCGGCACCGGCCGCACGATCGCCGGCACCGGCCTGATCATGGCCCGGCCGCCGCAGGAGGCGGTGCCCCTGGCGGTCGGCATCATCGCCGCCACCAAGGCGACCCGCGTGGCCGTCTCCGCCGGGGCCGGCTACGCCGCCCCGGCCCTGCTGGCCCGGACCCTCGCCGCTGGCCAGGCGACGCTCGGCGATCCCGCGGCGGCGCTCGCCAGGGTGACGGCGGCGCCGGGAGACATTCCCTTGCAGGCCCTTTCGTGTGCCGGCGGCCAGGAGAGCTGCACGGCCGCGACCGACCAGCGGGCTGCCGGCTTGGCGGTGTCCCTCCGCTAGGCCGATCCGCGGCGCGACAGTAGGCCCACAGAGCCGAGGGTTGTTGCGCCGCCGCAAGCCGTGCTACCGCACCCCTCTGCCTGACCCCCGTTTGTTCTCCGGAGCCGAGCGATGCCCTATGTCGTGACCGAAGCCTGTATCAAGTGCAAGTTCATGGACTGCGTGGAGGTCTGCCCGGTGGACTGCTTCTACGAGGGCGAGAACATGCTCGTCATCCATCCCGACGAGTGCATCGACTGCGGCGTCTGCGAGCCGGAGTGCCCCCCCGAAGCCATCGTGCCGGACAACGATCCCCAGGCCGACCGCTGGCTCGAACTGAACCGGACCTACAGCGGGGAGTGGCCGAACATCCGCCGCAAGGGGGAACCGCCGGCCGATGCCGAGGCGCACCAGGGCGAGGCCGACAAGTTCGAGAAGTACTTTTCCGCCACCCCCGGCCAGGGATCCTGACGCCGTCACAGGCGACGCTTGCGACCGCCTCCTGTTGCGGCCAAGAGTCGCGACTGTTGAATTATCGTCGCGAAAGTAGTATTTTCTCCCACGCGACAGGCATTTCATGTGAAAGGTGCAGCCTCAGGCTTCCTGTGGCCGACCGCTCTTTAATCACAACTCTGTCTGGGTCGAGAGGTCGTGCGGCGCCCCGTAGAAGTCGCCGCGCGTGCCCCCTTGCCGCCGTCCGTGAGGTCGGCGGCCCGATCGCCTGTCGTGTCGGCTGTGGGGACGACATCGTCGTCCGGCGTTCTGTTTGGCACGGGAGATGACCGAGGATGGCTAAGAAGCTCGAATTCGAGGAAGGCGACTTCGTCGTTTACCCGACCCATGGGGTTGGTCGGGTGATCGGTATCGAGAACCAGAAGATAGCCGAGTTCGAGGTCGAGCTGATCGTCATCAAGTTCGAGAAGGATCGGATGACGCTGCGGGTTCCGGTGGAGAAGGCGGAGCGTTCGGGTCTGCGGCGCCTCTCGTCCCGGAAGCTGATGGATACGGCCCTGACCACGCTCAAGGGGAAGAGCCGCGCCAAGCGGACCATGTGGAGCCGCCGCGCCCAGGAGTACGAAGCGAAGATCAATTCCGGCGATCCCGTGGCCATCGCCGAGGTGGTTCGCGACCTCTTCCGTGCCGACGATCAGCCGGAGCAGTCCTACAGCGAACGTCAGATGTACCAGGCGGCGCTGGATCGGCTGGCGCGGGAACTCGCTGCCTTGGAGCGGATCGAGGAGAGCGCCGCCGCCGAGAAGCTGGAACTGCTTCTCAAGGCCGCCTGATTCCCGCGGGTATCCGGCCGGCCGCCCCTTGAATGGCTCGGGGCGTGGGCTCTAAGCTTCTCGCGGCGCCCGGGTTGGCCGGGCGTCGGGGCGTTCCTTGTGCGCAGTACCGGCGGACTTGCGGGACCGCTCCTCGACCGGGCGGAGGCTTGTGACGAACACGCTGCTGGCTGAGAGGCGTTTCCTCGTCCTCCAGGGAACCGTCCGCCTCTGGGTGGTGGGCGCCATCCATGGCGACCTGGAGAAGACGGCGCGCCTGCACCAGGCACTGTGGCCGCGCCTGCAGCCGGGGGACCGGCTCGTCTACCTGGGAAACGTCATGGGGCGTGACCCGCGGGTGGCGGAGACGATCGACGAACTGCTTTCCTTCCGGCGTGCCGTCATGACCCTGGAGCCGGCGGAGCCGCCCCAGGTCGGCTTCCTCCGCGGCACACAGGAGGAGATGTGGCAGAAGCTGTTGCAGTTGCAGTTCGCCACGGATCCCCGCGGGGTGTTGGAATGGATGCTCTCCCAAGGAGTGGACGGTACCCTTCGCGCGTACGGCGGAAACGCTGAAGAGGCGCGCCGCGCAGCCGGCGGGGGAGCCGTGGGGATCGCCCGCTGGACCCAGGGATTGCGGGCGCGGATGCATGCCCACCCGGGGCACGTGGCGTTCATGGATCATCTGCGGCGAGCGGCGATGACCCGCGAGGGAACGCTGCTCTGTGTCCATGCCGGCGTGGATCCGGGCCGACCGCTGGAGACCCAGCGGGACACCTTCTGGTGGGGCAGCCCTGCCTTCAGCCGCATGCAGGAGCCCTTCGCCAACTACCGGCGGGTGATCCGCGGCTACGAACGCAGCCACCCCGGGATCGCGCTGGAGGCCTTCACGGCGACCGTGGACGGCGGCTGCGGCTTCGGTGGCCCACTGGTCGCAGCCTGCTTCCTGCCCGATGGAGAGCTCGTCGACCAGGTTTCGGCCTGACGGCGAGGTGCGCGTTCAGAGCGCCGCCATCTGGGCGACCAGCTCGTAGACCCTGCCGCCGCGCAGGACGCGCAGGTGGACCTGCTGACCGATCTGCAGCATGCCCAGACGCGTCCGCAGATTGGCGGCGTTCCTGACCACCTCGTTGTTGATCGCGACCACGATGTCCCCGCGCTGCAATCCCGCGGCGGCCGCGGGAGAGGCCGGCTGTACCGCCGTGATGAGCGCGCCCTGCTGTCCGGCCACGCCGAAGCCTTCGGCCAGGTCGGGGGTCAGGTCCTGCATCGTCACGCCGATCCTGCCACGCTCCACGTGACCGTGGGCGGCGAGCTGGTCCATGACCTGGCGCACCAGGTTGGACGGCACCGCGAAGCCGATGCCGACCGGGCCGCCGTTGCGGCTTAGGATCGCCGTGTTGATGCCGATCAGGCGCCCGCGCGAATCGACGAGCGCGCCGCCCGAATTGCCGGGATTGATCGACGCGTCGGTCTGAATGAAGTCCTCGTACCCCCCGTCGCTGATACCCGTGCGGCCGAGGGCGCTGATGATGCCGCTGGTGACCGTCTGGCCGAGTCCGAAGGGATTGCCGATCGCGAAGACCAGGTCGCCCACCTGCAGCGTGTCCGAATTGCCCAGCGGGACGGCGACGAGGTTCTCCGGCTTGATCTGCAGCAGGGCGATGTCGGTCGGCGGATCGCTCCCCAGCACGCGTGCCTGGAAGCGCCGGCCGTCCTTCAAGGTCACGACCAGCTGCGAGGCGTTCTCCGCCACGTGATGGTTGGTGACGACGTAGCCGTTCACGGCGTCGACGATCACCCCGGAGCCGGCGGCCAGGACCTGGCGCGAGGCCTGCGGCAGGTCGGGAATGCCGAGGAACCGGCGGAAGAAGGGGTCCTGGAGCAGCGGGTTCTGCCGGATCGGCACCTGCTGACGGACCGAGATGTTCACCACCGAAGGCGTTATCTGCGACAGCACGCCGGCTGCCGTGATCACCCCCCTGTCCGGGTCGTACTGCAGGGCCTGCGCGCCGAGACCGGCGGGGTGGGCCAGAGGCGCGGTGGCGACCAGAACGACGGCAGCGATCCTGCAGAGCCGCCAGACCCTCTGCGTCAGCCCCATGGTCCGCGCCGGCCCTCTTCGACGAAGCCGCCTTGCCCCGCCATGGCCCGCAGGCGCGCGACGCGGTTGGCGAGGCTGGGGGGGGTGGAGAAGAGGCTGTCCGCGCCCTGGCCGCTCAGCGGGTTGGCAATGAAGAGCTGCGCGCTGGCGGGGTTGCGCTCCGCGGTCGGGTTGGGGATCCGTCCAGTGGCCATGTGGATCTTTTCCAGGGCGCTGGCGAGCCAGAGCGGATGGCCGCAGATCTCGGCGCCGCCCTTGTCCGCTTCATATTCCCGTGTCCGCGAAATCGCCATCTGCACGAGCATAGCGCCGAGCGGGGCGAGGATCATCACCAGAATGGCGCCCAGGCCGCCGAGGGGGCTGTTGCGGTTGTTGCCGCCCATCAGGCCGGAGAACATCGCGATGTTGGCCAGCATGGAGATCGCGCCCGCGAGCGTCGCCGTCATCGTCATCGTCAGGGTGTCGCGGTGGCGGACGTGGGCCAGCTCGTGCGCCATCACGCCGGCGACCTCGTTCCAGTCGAGCCGTTGCAGCAGGCCCGTGGTCGCGGCGACGGCCGCGTTCTGCGGGTTGCGCCCCGTGGCGAAGGCGTTGGGCTGCGGGCTGTCGATGATGTAGACGCGCGGCATCGGCAGCCCTGCGTTCTGCGCCAGCCGGGCCACGAGATCGTAGAACTGCGGAGCGCTCCCGCGGTCGACTTCCCGGGCCTTGTACATCCGCAGGACGATCTTGTCCGCGTTCCAGTAGGCGAAGAGGTTGGTGCCGACGGCGAAGAGCAGCGCCAGCAGCATGCCGCCCTGGCCGCCCAGCAGCCACCCGGCCGCCAGGAAGAGGCCGGTCATGGCGGCGAGCAGAAGGCCCGTTCGGAAGGTGTTGTTCATGGCGAGCGATCAGGTGGTCAGCGGCGCGCGCCGTTCAAGATGGACGGCCCCCTTGGCAGGCGGTCCCGATCGCCGCATATCGGGGCCATGAAGCTCTTTCGCAGCCACAGTCCGGCGCCGCCGAAGCCGCAGACCGCGGCGATCCAGACCCCGCAGGTGCGCCGGCCGGACCCGGAGACCGTCCGCCGTGCCCTCGCGGAGGCGGAGGAGCGGCGTCGCCGGCAGGCCGACGCCGAGCGTCCAGCCGAGCTCGGCGGCCCGGAGGGACCGGAGCCGACACGCTACGGCGACTGGGAGCGCAAAGGCATCTGCACGGATTTCTGACGGCTCGCCGCCCCGCGCGGCTTGCGGGCGCTCTTCTTCGTCGGCAGAAGCTTAGGATACGAAGCGAAGGGGCGGGCGGTGGGCATCGAGTCCGTGGTCAATGTCGACGAGCTGCGCGGTCGCGCCCGTCGGCGCCTGCCGCGGGTGGTGTTCGACTACCTCGACGGCGGCGCCGAGGACGAGACGACCCTCGCTGCCAACCGCCGCGCCTGGCAGGATCTCCGCTTCCGCCCACGCCTCCTGCCGGGGGCGGGGGGCTGCGAGGCCTCGGTGGAGATCTTCGGCCGCCGCCATCCCTGGCCGCTCCTGATCGCCCCCACCGGTCTGAACGGAATCTTCTGGCCCGACGCCGATCGTGCCCTGGCCCGTGCCGCGGAGGGGGCGAAGGTGACCTTCTGCGTTTCGACTGCCGCGAATCGGGCGATGGAGTCCCTGGCTGAGATGCCGGGGCCGAAGTGGTTCCAGCTCTACCCGTGGGGGAAGGCGGAGCTCTCTGCGCGGCTGATGCAGCGCGCCGCTGCGGCCGGGTACGAGGCGCTGATCGTGACGGTCGACTCTCTGGTGCCGGGCAAGCGGGAACGCGATCTGCGCAACCGTTTCTCGCACAAGGTGCGGATCACGCCGCGGGTGGCGCTGGACGGACTGCTGCATCCGCGCTGGCTGCTGGCGGTCTGGCTGCGCCACGGCATGCCGCGGTTCGAGAACATCGCCGAGTTCCTGCCGGCCGGCGCGACGGCCGATGCGCTGGCGGACTTCACCCGCGCGCAGCGCAACCCGGCCTTCTCCTGGGACGATCTGGCCCGGCTGCGCGAGCAGTGGAAAGGCCCTCTGCTGCTCAAGGGCGTGCTGTCGGGGGAGGACGCGGATCGCTGTGTCCGCCTCGGTCTCGACGGGGTGGTGGTCTCCAACCACGGCGGCCGGCAGCTCGACGGGGCGGTGGCCTCCCGCCGCGCGCTGCCGGAAGTCGTCGCGGCGGGGAAGGGACTGACGGTGCTGGTGGACGGCGGCATCCGCCGCGGTGCGGACGTCGCCAAGGCTCTCGCTCTCGGGGCACGGGGGGTACTGGTGGGGCGGGCGCCGCTCTACGGGTTGGCGGCGGCGGGAGAAGCCGGCGCGGCGCGGGCCCTGGCGATCCTGCAGGACGAGCTGGAGCGGACGCTGCGCCTGCTCGGGTGCCTGTCGGTTCAGGAGCTCGGGCCGCATCTGCTCGACCTCGCGGGGCCTGCGGACGATCTCAAAAGGATGTGACCCGGCCCGCGACGGCTGGCGGCGGCAGCGGCGATCCCTATGCTCCGGCTGGACCCACGCTTGGCCTGCCGCTCATGGAATCGATCTACTACGTCCTCTCCTGGCTCTGTCACCGCCGCTGCAAGCACTGCTACGACAGCCGCTTCCGGCCCTATCGTCGCAGCGAGCTGGAGGCGGTCGTCGGCGAGGCGCGTGCGAACTTCCCGGCGGTGATCGACAATCTGCCGGAGACCATGCGCTATCGCGACCCGGCGACGCTGGACGAGGCCCGCCGCCCGGTGGAGCGGACCGGCCGGATCATCCTCTCCGGCGGCGAAGTGCTGGTGGAGCCGACCCGCGAATCGGTTCTCTACCCCGCCATGGAGCGCCTGTCCGACCGCTATGCAGGACAGGGCGGGGTGAAGCTCGTGGTCCAGACGACCGGGGACCTCGTGACGCCCACGATCCTCGACGAGCTGCTGGCACGCGGGCTGTGGCAGATCTCGATCTCGGGCATCGACGACTTTCACGTCGGCATTCGCGGCGACAAGCGCGATCGCCTGGTCGACCACCTGACCGCCATGTTCGAGCGGGCGGGCCTGAGGGCTTCGGGTCTGAGCGCGCGGGAGCGGAAGTGGCAGGACGATCCCGGACCGCTCTACTCCTTCTTCGGGGCGACCCCGGAGTCGTGGATCGGCAAGCTCTGGCCGCGCGGCCGGGCCTGGGAGAACGACTTGTCGCAGGCGGGCATCGAAGACAACTTCTGCAATGCCTGGTCCGGCGGCCTGAACTTCCTGAACCATGGCTGGGCAGGCTCCGAAGTCTCGATCGAGCCCAGCGGCGACGTCTATCCCTGCTGCATGAAGACCAGGTACCCCATCGGGAACCTTCTGGAGGAACGGCTGACCGACATCCTGGACAGCCTGGCCGGGCACCCGGTCTACGAGGCCATCGCCATGGGCCACCCGGAGCGCATGGGGCTGAGCCACGGCTGGTCGCGGGAACGGTTTCTCGAGAGGTGCGCCACGCAGACTCCGTCGGGGCGGCCGTACCGGAACCTCTGCATCGGCTGCGACCGCTTCCATGAGGAGGTCCTGGGGCCGGTGCTGCAGCGGCTGCGCGAGGAGCGCCGCGCCGCGCGCCGCGCGGCCGCGTGACCGGCAGGAGATGAAGATGGCAGCCTTCCTGCGGGCCCTGCTCGGCCTGGGCGCTCTCCTGGCGGCCGCCCTTCCGGCCGCGGCGGACGACTGGGCCGACCTGCTCGCAGGGGCGAAGGGGCAGACGGTCTACTGGAACGCCTGGGGCGGCGATCCCCGGACCAACGACTACATCGCGTGGGCCGGAGAAGAGGTGGAGCGGCGCTGGGGCGTGACGGTCGAGCAGGTGAAGCTCAACGACACGGCCGAAGCCGTGGCGCGGGTGGTGGCGGAGAAGGCGGCGGGCCGTGAGGACGGCGGCTCGGTCGACCTGATCTGGATCAACGGCGAGAACTTCGCCGCCATGAAACGGAACGGCCTGCTGTTCGGCCCCTTCACGCAACGCCTGCCCAACTTCCGGCTGGTCGACGTGACGGGCAAGCCCACCACGGCCAGCGACTTCACCGTGCCGGTGGACGGCCTCGAATCACCCTGGGGGATGGCGCAGGTCGTCTTCATGTACGACAGCGCGATCATCGACACCCCGCCGCGGACGATCCCGGCGATCCTGGAGTGGGCGAAGGCCCATCCGGGCCGCTTCACCTATCCGCAGCCGCCGAACTTCCTCGGCACGACCTTCCTGAAACAGGCGCTGCTCGAGCTGGCGCCGGACCCGACTCGCCTGCAGTCGCCCGTCGACAAGGCCGACTTCGCGGCGGTCACCGCACCGCTGTGGAGCTATCTCGACGCCCTGCACCCGGTGCTCTGGCGTTCCGGGCGGGTCTTTCCCCAGAGCGGCCCCGCCCAGCGGAGGCTGATCGCGGATGGGGAGATCGATCTCGCGATCTCCTTCAACCCCGGCGAGGCTTCGACCGCGATCGCCAACGGCGAGTTTCCCGAAAGCATCAGGACCTTCGTCCTGTCGGGCGGGACGCTCGGCAACACCAACTTCGTCGCCATCCCCTTCAATGCGTCCGCGAAGGAAGGCGCCATGGTGCTGGCCAACTTCCTGCTGTCGCCGGAGGCGCAGGCCCGCAAGCTGGACCCGCGGGTGCTCGGCAGCATGACGGTCCTCGATCTCGACAGGCTCGCCCCGGCGGACCGCCGCCTCTTCGCCGACCTGCCGCTCGGGGTGGCCACCCTGCCGCCCGATCAACTCGGAAGGACGCTGCCGGAACCGCATCCCAGCTGGACCGATCGGCTGGAGGAAGAGTGGCAGACGCGCTACGCCAGCGGTCGCTGAGCGCCCACGGCTCCGAAGCGGTCGGCCCGGCGCGGCCGCCGGCATGGCGGACGTCGCGATGGAGGCCGCCGGGAGTCGTGCCGGGGCTGGTTCTCGCCCTCATGCTCGTACCTCTCGTGGCGGGCCTCGCCTGGACCGCGCTGCCGGCCTTCGGCTGGCTGCCTGCGCTGGGCGGCCAGCGGCTGTCGCTGGAGCCCTGGCGGGACCTCCTGGCGCTGCCCGGCCTGTGGACCTCCATCCGTCTGACGGTGACGACGGGATTTGCCGCCACCTTGATCGCTCTCGTGGTCACGCTCGCCTTCGTCGGCGCGTGGCAGGGAAGCCGCGGCTTCGCCATCCTCCGGCGCCTGCTGTCGCCCCTGCTGTCGATCCCGCACGTCACCGTCGCCTTCGGCCTCGCCTTCCTGCTGACGCCCAGCGGCTGGCTGGTGCGGCTGCTCTCGCCCTGGCTGACGGGATGGCAGCGTCCGCCCGACCTCTTGATCGTCCACGATCCCCTGGGGCTGGTGCTGGTCGCCGGCCTCGTGGTGAAGGAGGTGCCCTTCCTGCTGCTCGTGATCCTGGCGGCGCTGCCGCAGGCCGACGCCGAACGGCGACGCCGCGTGGCCCGGACCCTCGGCTACGGGCCGCTCACGGCGTGGGTCAAGGCGGTGTTGCCGTCCGTCTATCCGCAGATCCGGCTGCCGGTCTACGCGGTGCTCGCCTACGCCCTGTCCACCGTCGACATGGCGATCGTGCTGGCACCGACAGCGCCGGCACCCCTGGCCGTGCGGCTGCTGCAGCTTTTCAACGATCCCGATCTCGACCAACGCTTCGTCGCCTGTGCCGGAGCCCTGCTGCAGCTCGCACTGGTCGCCGCCGCGATCGCGTGCTGGCGGTTTGCCGAGTTGCTGGCCGGCCGGCTTCTCGGAGTCTGGACGAGGGCCGGAGGGCGCAGGCTGGCCGACCGGTGGGTCGGCGCGGCGGCAGCCTGGACGGTCGCCCTCGTGGCTCTGCTGGCCTTCGCCGGGCTTGCGGGCATCGCCCTCTGGTCCTTCGTCACCTTCTGGCGCTTTCCCGATGCCTGGCCGCCGACCCTCACCCTGTCGAACTGGGCGAGGTTCGGGGGGAGCGCCCTGGGGCCGGCGCTCCACGGCGCCCTGCTCGGGTTGGTCAGTGCCGCACTCGCGGTTGTGCTGGCCCTGGGTACTCTGGAGAGCGAGGTGAGGCGCGGCGGCCGGCTGCCGCTCTGGATCGTCTACCTGCCTCTTCTGGTCCCGCAGATCGCGTTCTTCTTCGGCGTTCAGGTCCTGCTGGTCGTCCTCGACCTCGACGGTGCCTGGCCGGCACTGGTGTGGGCGCACCTCCTCGTCGTGCTTCCCTACGTGCTGCTGTCGCTGGCCGATCCGTTCCGGGCATGGGATCCGCGCTACGGCAGAACCGCCGCCTGCCTCGGGGCGGGGCCGGGCGAAGTCTTCCGGCGGGTGAAGCTGCCGATGCTGCTGCGCCCGATCTGCACCGCGGCCGCCGTCGGCTTCGTCGTCAGCCTGGCGCAGTACATCCCGACCCTCCTGGCCGGCGCCGGTCGCTTCTCCACACTGACCACGGAGGCGGTGGGCCTGGCGGCGGGCGGCGACCGTCGGATCATCGGGGTCTACGCGGTGCTGCAGCTTCTGCTGCCGCTGGCCGCCTTCGGCCTGGCGCTTGGCCTGCCGGCGGCCGTGCAGGGGCGGCGACGCGGGCTGGAGGTGCGGGCATGACGGCCGGTCTCTGTCTGCGCGGCGCGAGCCTGCGGATCGGCGCCCAGGAACTCACGGCCCCGCTCGACCTGTCTGTCGCGCCGGCCGAGGTGGTGACGCTCATGGGACCCAGCGGTGCCGGCAAGTCCAGCCTGCTGTCGTGGATCTGCGGGACGCTTGCGCGGGAGTTCACGCCTCTCGGGCGAGTCTTCATCGACGGCGCCGACGTCACGGACCTGGCACCGGAGGACCGGCGGGTGGGCATCCTGTTCCAGGACGACCTGCTCTTTCCGCACCTGTCGGTCGGCGACAATCTGGCCTTCGGCCTCGCCCGCCGGCTGCGCGACCGCCGGGCGAGGCGTGCACGGGTCGAAGCCGCCCTTGCGGAAGCGGGCCTGCCGGGCTTCGCCGAGGCCGACCCCGCGACGCTCTCCGGGGGCCAGCGGGCGCGGGTCGCGGTCATGCGGGTCCTGCTGTCGGAGCCGCGGGTGCTGCTGCTCGACGAACCCTTCTCCAAGCTCGACGTGGCTCTGCGGGAGCGGTTTCGTGCCTTCGTCTTCCCCCATGCAGCCGAGGCGCGCCTGCCGACTCTGCTGGTGACCCACGATCCGGCCGATGCCGATGCCGCCGGGGGGCGCGTGGTCGTTCTGCCGGGCTGATCACCCCCTTGCCCGACAGTTCCGTCTTTGTTCGAATGCGGCGGCGCTGGAAGAGAGCGAGGAAAGAGTGCGGCTGCAGGTGCTGACGTCGGTGATGGTCCTGATGGGGGCCCCCTCCCTGCCGCCCGACTACCCGGTGGACGGCGACTACCTGCCGGGCCCCGTTCCGGCCGAGGTCGTGCGGGTGATCGACGGCGATTCGCTGGAGGTGCGGGCGACGATCTGGCTGGGCCAGTCCGTGCAGACCGTGGTGCGGATCGCCGATCTCGACACCCCCGAGCTGCGTGGCGCCTGCGAGCGGGAGAAGGAACTCGCCCGGGCCGCGCGCGATCGGCTGGCGGCAGAGGCGCCGCCCGGTTCGGCGGTCAGACTGACCGACCTCAAGTACGACAAGTACGGTGGCCGGATCCTGGCCACCACGGCGACGTGGGAGGGCCGGAATCTGGCGAATCTGATGATCGAGGCGGGCCTGGGGCGCGCGTACCACGGGGGCCACCGGGAGCGTGCGGCCTGGTGCCTCGCCGTCGGAAGCTGACCTGCATTGCGGTCAGGGCGGGGTGACGCGGCGAGACGGGAGCGCTAGTTCCTCCCCGGGTCTCACCGACAGACGGATCGCATGTCCCTCTCCCACGCCGAGTTCCGCGTCGTCCTGGCAAGCATTCTGTCCGCACTCTTCCTGGCCGCGCTGGATCAGACCATCGTCGCCACGGCGCTGCCGTCGATCGCGGCGGACCTGGGCAACTTCGACCTGCTGTCCTGGGTGGTCACCAGCTACCTGCTGACCGCCACCTGCAGCACGCCGATCCTCGGCAAGCTGAGCGACATCTACGGGCGGCCGCTGCTGCTCAACATCGCCCTTGTCACCTTCCTCGTCGGCTCGGTCATCTGCGCCCTGGCGCCCGACATGCTGTCCCTGATCGGGGCGCGCGCCCTCCAGGGCATCGGCGGCGGTGCTCTCATCACCCTGGTGCAGGCGATCATCGGCGATCTCGTCTCGCCGCGGGACCGCGGCCGCTACATCGCCTACTTCGCCAGCGTCTGGGCCACTGCCGCCGTCGCCGGCCCCACCCTGGGCGGCTTCCTGACCGCCACCGTCGGCTGGCACTGGATCTTCTGGATCAACGTGCCGATCGGTCTCGTCGTCCTGCTGGTGGTCCATCGCGTGCTCAGGCGCGTGCCCTTTCCGCGGCGGCCGGCGCGGATCGACTACGGCTCGATCCTGCTCTTCACCATCGGTTCGACCGCACTGTTGCTGGCGGTCACCTGGGGCGGCGTCGCCCATCCCTGGCTGTCGGCGTGGGTGCTCGGGGCCTTCCTCGCCGCGATCCTCGCCGGCGGCGCCTTCCTGTTCCGGCAGGCGCGCACCGGCGAGCCGATTCTGCCGCTGCACTACTTCTCGGACGACGTGATCGGCCGGGTGCTGCCGACGGTCTTCCTGATCTTCGGCGGCTATCTTTCGCTGGTGGTGCTGATTCCGACGTACCTCCAGGTGGCGCGACAGGTGTCGGTGGCCGAGGTGGGCCTGCTGCTCATCCCCCTGACCCTGTCGGCGCCGGTGGCGGCCTCGATCACCGGACGGCACATGCGCAGGACGGGCGACTACAAGCGTCCCCCGCTGGTGGGCATCCCGGTCTCCTGTGCCGCCCTCCTGGTCATGGCCATCTGGGCGAGCTCGCTGTCACCGCTGACGGCGGCCGGGCTGCTGGTGCTGGTCGGCCTGGGCCTGGGCACGACCTTCCCGACCTCGCTGCTGGCCGTGCAGAACGCGGCGCATCCGCGCGAGATGGGGACCGCCACGGGCGCACTGGCCTTTTTCCGCGCCCTGGGCGGTGCCACCGTGACCGCCGCGCTCTCGGCTCTGCTGCTGGGGCTCGTGGTCGTCCGACTGCCGGAGATCGGCGGAGTGGCCGGCCTGGAGGATCTCGTGCGCCAGCCCCTGGCGCCGGCCGATCGCGCCATCGTGGCCAACGCCTTCAGCGTTGTCTTTCTGGCGATCCTCGCCCTCTTCGCCGCGTCGTGGGTGATTTTCCTCAAGGTCGGTGTGCGGCCGCTGCGCGACCACACCGGTCACCACCACGCCGAGGGCGCCGAAGCGAGCGCCTGAGGCTTCAGCCCAGGACGATGTCCGCGAGGTAGGCCGGCGGCGTGAGGCCGGGACGAAGGTGCGGGTCGTCCTGCGGGGCGCCGGTCGCGAGCCGCACGGGTACGACGCCGGCCCAGATCGGATAGTCGGCCTCCTCCTCGCCGTCTCCCGGCGGGCCGTTCCTGATCTTGCAGGCGACCTCGGTCAGTTCGAGCGACAGGATCTTGGTGGCCTTGAGCTCCTGTCGCGTCGGCGGCCGCAGCTCCGCCCAGCGACCGGGTGTCAGGCGCTCTGTGAAGGCTTCCAGCATCGCCAGGCGCTCGTCCTCGTCCTCCACCAGCTCGGCCTGGCCGAAAGCCATGACCGAGCGGTAGTTGATCGAGCTGTTGAAGCCGGAGCGCGCGAAGACCAGCCCGTCGAACAGGCTGACCGTGAAGCAGACCGGCACCCCTTCGGCCAATTGCCGCAGCATGCGGCTCGCCGAGGAGCCGTGCCAGTAGACGCGCTCGCCCATCCGCACGTAGGCAGTCGGGGTGACGTAGGGCTGGCCGTCGATGACGTAGCCGACGTGGCAGGCGAAACCGGCGTCGAGCACCGCGAAGACGGTGGCCCTGTCGAAGACGGCACGCTTCGCCAGACGCTTGATTCTGGTGCGCTCGGTGACCGGCAGGCGGTCCGGCGTGGCGTCGGCGGGCATGGTCATGTGACTCCTTCATGGCACCTTTGCCGGCACCCTCGGTGGAAAGTGGTTGTGTCCCAAGGGCCGCATGTCGCTAGCTGGTAGGGCCATTACTTCCTGCCGGAGGGCCTGCCGTTGCGCCGGCGTGTCTCTACAGCGCCGCTTCTCACTCTCTCGCTCGACCGCACGCTCGGGGCGGAGCCGCTGCACCGGCAGATCTACCAGCAGGTCCGCAGCGGCGTGCTCGAGGGGCGGCTGCCGGCCGGCGCGCGGCTGCCGTCGACCCGGACCCTGGCGAACGAGTTGCAGTGCTCGCGCAATACCGTCGTCGGGGCCTTCGATCAGCTTTTCGCCGAAGGCTACATCGAGGGGCAGGTCGGGTCCGGCAGCTACGTATCGCGCGTCCTGCCGGAGGATCTGCTACCGGTGGCTCCGGCCGTGCCGGCGCCGCCCCCGGAACCTGAGAACCTGCCGCGGATCGGCCGGCGCGGCGCCGCGCTCGCGGCCCTGTCGCCGCCGGGAGCCGCCGCCCGCCGCGGCGTCGGACCCGCCTTCGTGCCCGGCCTGCCCGAGCTCTCGCTCTTTCCCTTCGACCTGTGGGGGCGCCTGCTGGCCCAGCAGTGGCGCAACCCCACGGTGGGGCTCCTCAGGCACGGCATGCCGGCGGGGCACCCGGCCCTGCGCAGCGCGATCGCGGACTATCTGCGCGGGGTGCGGGCGCTGTGCGTGGAGCCGGAGCAGATCTTCGTCACCTCCGGCGCACAGCAGGCACTGGATCTGATCGTGCGCGTGCTGCTCGACCCGGACGAGCCGGTGTGGATCGAGGACCCCGGCTACTCGGGCCTGCGCGGGCCGCTGCTCGCGGCCGGGGCACGGATCGTGCCGGTGCCGGTGGATCAGGAGGGCCTCTGCGTCGAGGCGGGGCGCCGCCTCTGCCCGGGCGCCCGGATGGCGCTGGTGACCCCGGCGCGCCAGTACCCCCTGGGCATCAGCCTGTCGCTGTCCCGGCGTCTGGAGCTGATCGACTGGGCCAAGGCGGCCGGCGCCTGGCTGGTGGAAGACGACTACGACAGCGAGTACCGCTACGCCGGCCGGCCGTTGGCCCCCTTGATGAGCCTGCAGGCGGCAGCGGGCCGCGTCGTCTATGTCGGCAGCTTCTCCAAGGTCATGTTCCCCTCGCTGCGCCTGGGCTATCTCGTGGTGCCGCCTGCGCTGGTGGAGGTGGTCTCGCGGGCGCGCGCCGCCCTGGAGGATCATCCGCCGGTCATGGTCCAGCCCGTCCTGGCGCGCTTCATCGCGGAGGGCCACTTCGCCGCTCACGTACGGCGTATGCGTGCGGTCTACGCCGGCCGGCAGGCCGCCCTGTTCGAGGCGCTGCACGACAAGTTGGAGGGGGCGGTCGAGGTGGATCGGCAGGAGGCCGGCCTGCACCTGCTCGCCCGGCTCCCGGCGGGGTCGGACGACCGCCGCCTGTCGACGGAACTGCTCGACGTGGGTCTGGTCGCGCCGGCGCTCAGCGACTACTACGCCAACCCTCCGCAGGTGGGTGCGGAGGCGGCCTGTCCCGCCCTCCTGCTCGGCTTCGCCGCGGTGCCGGAGGGGCAGATGCGCGACGGCGTGGAGCGGCTGGCCCGGGTGCTGGAGCGAAGTGCCGTCCACTGACGCTCAGGCATCGACCCACCAGTCCGGATGGCTGCGGGTCAGGAGTGCGGCGGCTGCCTTCGCCTCGGCGGCCGTCGCGAACAGTCCGAAGCAGGTGGGGCCGCTGCCGCTCATGCGGGCGATCCGGCAACCGGGGAGCGCGGCGACTGCCGTGAGCACCGTACCCACGGCCGGACAGAGGGCGACTGCGGTCGCCTGCAGGTCGTTGCCGCTGGCCGCCAGGAAGGCGAGGAGACTCTCCAGGCCGTCGAAGGCCGGTGGCGCTTCCGGCCCGGAAAAGGCGCCCCGGCGTGCCTTGAAGACCGCGGCCGTCGACAGCGGCACGCGGGGATTGGCCAGCAGCAGGCCGAACGGCGGGAGGGCGGGCAGGGGAGCCAAGTCCTCGCCGACACCCGCCATCCGCAGCGGGCGTCCGGTCAGGCAGGCGGGCACGTCCGCCCCGAGGCGCAGGGCCAGCGCAGCGAGGTCGGCCGGCGGGATCCGCGCATCCCAGAGGCTCAGAAGAGCGCGCAGCGTGGCGGCGGCGTCGGCCGAGCCGCCCCCCAGCCCGGCGGCGACGGGCAGGCGCTTGTCCAGCACGAAGGCTCCGGCGGCGGGCCGTTCCAGCCGTTCGGCGAGCAGCCTGCATGCCTGCACGACGAGATTGCTTTCGGGGTCGGCGATGCTTCCGGCGAAAGGCCCTTCCACCCTGAGGGAGAGCCGGTCCGCGTCCGCCACCCGCAAGCGGTCGGCGGCCCCCGCGAAGATCACCAAACTGTCCAGCAGGTGATAGCCGTCGGCGCGGCGACCGACGATGCGCAGGGTCAGATTGACCTTCGCCGGAGCGCGGACGTCGATCACCGCCCGGCTGTCAGATGTCACGTCCCTTCGCCGGCTCTACCACCGGCGGCAGGCCGGACTGCAGCTTCTCGCGGATCTTCTCCGCGTCCTCCGCCTCCGGCTCGAAGGAAAGCGCCCGGCGCCACTGCACCCTGGCCTCGCGTTTGCGGCCGTCACGCCAGTAGGCATCGCCGAGGGGGTCGTTGATCGTGGGGTCGCTCGGCTCCAGCGAGATCGCATTCTCGAGCGCGGACACGGCTTCGGCGTAGCGCCCCATCCGGTAGTAGACCCAGCCGAGGGAGTCGACGATGAAGCCGTCGCGCGGGCGCAGCTCGACCGCGCGCAACAGCATCTTCTCCGCCTGCTCCAGGTTCAGGTTCCTGTCCACCCAGCTGTAGGCGAGGTAGTTCAGGACGAAGGGCTGGTCCGGCTCGAGCTCGAGGGCCTTGCGGAAGTCGGCTTCCGCCTTGCTCCACTGCTTGCTGCGTTCCAGGGCGATGCCGCGGAAGTAGAAGACCGGCCAGTCGACCGGCTCCACCGGCTTGATCCGCGCCACGGCCAGATCGTAGGCGTCGACCGCCTCCGCGAAGCGATCGACCGAGCGGAGGATATTGCCTTTCCGGAAGGCCGCCTCGTAGCGGTCCGGCCGGGCGACGATCAGCTTGTCGAGAACCTCCAGAGCCTCGTCGATACGGTCCTGGGCCGCCAGACTGTCAGCCAGCCGCAGGCCGGCGATCCAGCCGTAGGCGGGCTCCTCGGCCAGGGTCCGGAAGGTCTCGGTGGCGGCCGCGTCGCGTCCCTGCGCTTCCTGGATCTCACCGACCAGCAGCCCGGCGATCGGCAGGTCCGGCTGCATGTACTGAGCCAGCCGCACGTAGTTGAGCGCGATCTGGTTCAGCTGCTGCTGGGCGAGCAGCGAGCCGAGGTCGAACAGGGCGGTCGCCATGCCGGCGGCGGCCGTGTCGACCGGCTCGATCGCATTCTTCTCCGCCATCAGGTCGTCGAGCGCCATGGCGCTGTCCGCCTGGCGGGCCCGGAAGGAGTCGTAGAGCGACTGCGCGGTCGCCTGCTCGCCGGCCGCCGCCAGCGGCGGCCCGACCAGCAGCACGAAGCGCAGCGACGGCGCCGTCGTCACCGTCACGACCTGGTCCAGCGCCGTCCGGGCCGCCGCCTCGTCGCCGAGCACGCGCAGCATGAGCCAGCGATGCAGCGCGACGAGCGGGGCGAGGGACGGCTCGGACTCCAGGCTGCTCAGGGCCGCCGCCATCGCCGGCCGATCCTTCTCGCCGACTGCGGCCCAGGCGCTCAGCAGCGGCAGGGCGAGCTGTTCGAGGCCATTGCTGGGCTTGGCGGAGAGGAGGTCGCGGGCCTTTCCGACGTCCCCGGTGCGCATCGCGTCGGCAGCGAGCGCGATCCGTACCAGGGGAATGGTCTGCTGGCCGCTGTCCTGCAGGCGTCGCGCCAAGGTCAGGGCGCGGCTGACCTGATTGTCGGCCACCAGCAGCGCGAAGGCATGGTTGGCGAGCTGGCCGTTGTCGGGGTCGGCGTCGCTCGCCCGCAGCATCAGCCGGGAGGCCGAGCCGAAGTCGCCGATGCGCTCGGCGGCGAGCGCGGCCAGATAGTCGCCGAAGGCGCCGGATCTCGGGGCCTCTACGGGGACGGTCGCCGCCGCGGGGCCGGCGCTGGGGCCGCCGGCCGCCAGGGCAGGGGTGGCGGCCAGCAACAGCACTGTCAGGCCGCAGCGGCCAAGGGTCAGGAACGATGGCGTCTTCATGCCGGTCAAGGTGGACCGATCGGCTTCGGCCATCAAGTGCGCGCGGCGGCGCGGGGCTTCACCATGTGCTCCAGCCAGTTCGCCAGGTCGCGCCGCCGTTCGGCGGCGTCGGTGACGCTCGGTTCCAGGCCGTAGATCCAGGCGAGATCCCGACGCTCCGGCTGCTGCTGCAGCTGCCGCCAGTCGGCGACGAAGCGGGCCTGGGCCGCGTCGTCGGGGAAGAAGCCGCTCTCGACCAGCCTGTGGCCGTAGCGGGTCACCACGGTGGCGATGGTCGCGAAGTCGAATTCCGGATGATACTGCACGCCCCAGCAGACCCCGCCCCCGCTGCGGATCTCGGCCGCCTGGATACTGCTCACCCGGTTCCCGGCGAGCACCACCGACTGCGGCGGCAGGGTCTCGACCTCGTCTAGGTGCACGCAGAGGGCGTCGAACACGCAGGGCCGGCCGCGATAGAGCGGGTGGTCGCGGCCGGCGTCGCTGAGTGTCACATGGCGCGCGACGCCCAGTTCCCGGCCCCGCGGGTTGCGGCGCACCACACCGCCGGCGGCCACGGCCGTGACCTGCAGGCCCCAGCAGCTGCCGAAGATCGGAACCCCGGCGGCGAAGACGTCACGGGCGAGCGCGATCTGCCGTTCGACCGGCGGCGAGGCCTCGTAGATGTTCAAGGCCGAGCCGGACCAGGCGACCCCGTCGAAATCGCCGAGCCGCACCCCCTGGGGCAGGGCGGTGTCGGCTTCGGCCGCTTCGAGGATCGTTACGTCGACCGGCTGGCCCAGCGACTCCAGTACCTCCCGGTAGGCGGGACCGGTGGCGCTGCCGCCGGCAGCGAGGTTGTGGGCATTGGTCGCCCGGGTGTTGCCGTCGATCACGAGCAGTCGAAGTCTGTCGTCCAAAGCCGGGTCCTGCAGCTGTCATCCGCCTCGAAGCTATCCGCCGCTCCGGCGGCCGTCACCTGCCGGCGCATCCACCCGTGCGGAACGAATCCCTCGGAGGTGGCGTTGCGCGGCAATGCGACCGGCTTCTGCAGCAATAGGGTGTCCTCGACATTGTGGAATAGGCACTGTGCGGTGCTGGGGGTTGCGTCGCTCGCAGAGCTTGCGCGACAATTCGGCCGTGCTTCAGTAACGAAGGCTGGTTTCCTTGGAGGTCCGTGAACGATGATCTTTCGCAGTCTTCTGACGAAGATGATTCAGAAGGGCTCGCTGCGCTACATCGACCCGGCCGGCAAGGCGACGATGCTGGGCGACGGCAAAGGACCGAAGGCGGCGGTCCGGCTTCACGACAAAAAGCTCGAATGGAGTCTGGCGGTAAATCCCTCCGTACGGGTGCCGGAGGCCTACATGGACGGCCTCCTCACCATCGAGGAAGGCAGCCTGCGCGACCTGCTGGAGATCATCGCGATCAACTGGCCCGCCCTGGAGAGGCAGAAGCTCGTCATCTGGTCCAACGCGCTGCTCCGCCAGGGACGGCGCCTCAAGCAGTTCAATCCGGTCGGCAAGGCACAGCAGAACGTCGCCCACCACTACGATCTCTCGGGGCAGCTCTACGATCTCTTCCTCGACAGTGACCGGCAGTATTCCTGCGCCTACTTCGTGTCGCCGGACGTCACCCTCGAGCAGGCGCAGCTCGACAAGAAGCGTCACCTCGCTTCGAAGCTCTATGTCACGCGGCCCGGGATGAAGACCCTGGACATCGGTTCGGGATGGGGTGGCCTGGGCCTCTACCTCGCCGGCGAGTTGGGGTGCGACGGGACCGGCGTCACCCTCTCGGTCGAGCAGCACAAGCTCAGCGAGCAGCGCGCCCGCGACCACCAGCTCTCGGATCACTGCCGCTTCCTGCTCGAGGACTACCGCCACCAGCGCGGCCCGTACGACCGCATCATCTCGGTCGGCATGTTCGAGCATGTCGGCAAGGCCAACTACGACGAGTTCTTCTCGAAGGTCTACGACCTCCTGGCCGACGACGGCGTGTGCGTGCTGCACTCGATCGGCCGCTTCGACGAGCCCTCGCCGATCAATCCGTTCATCCGCAAGTACATCTTCCCGGGCGCTGACGTGCCGGCCCTCTCGGAGGTGACGGCCTCGATCGAGCGGAGCGGCCTCTTCATCACCGACATCGAGGTCCTGCGGCTGCACTATGCGGAGACGCTTCGGCACTGGCACCAGCGCTTCCTGGAGAATCGGGAGGCGATCAAGGCGCTGTACGACGAACGCTTCTGCCGGATGTGGGAGATCTATCTCCTGGGCTGCGAGATGGGCTTCCGCCACCAGGGCCTGATGAACATCCAGGTCCAGTTGACCAAGAAGCTGGAGACCCTGCCGCTCACCCGGGACTACATGTTCGAGCGGGAACGCGAACTGGCCCGCCCGGCCGCGCGGGCCGCGGAGTAAGCCTCTGAAATAGCAGGGCGGAGGGCGCTTCTCCCCGTTCCCCCCGTTTTCCACAGCGGTGACCCTTCCTGTGGATGGGCGTAAGCTCTGCCCATGGAGAACGCCAGCCGCACCTTTCCCTTGTCCGCCGACGAGTTGCTGCCCTCCCGGCTGCCGCCCGCCAATCTCGAAGCTGAGCAGTCGCTTCTGGCGGCGATCCTGGCCAACAACCAGGTCTTCGACCGGGTGGCGGACTTCCTGCTCGCCGAGCACTTCGCCGACGCCGCGCACGGGCGAATCTTCGAAGCCTGCCGCACGCTGATCGAGCGCGGGCAGATCGCCTCGGCCATCACCCTCAAGAACAAGTTCGATCAGGACGGCGATCTGGCCGACGTGGGAGGGGCGCAGTACCTCGCCCAGCTGCAGTCGGCCTTCGTCAACATCATCGACGCCCGGCACTATGCCCGGATCGTCCATGACCTCTATCTCCGTCGTCAGCTGATCGACCTGGGCGAGCGGATCGTCAACGACGCCTTCGAGATCGACCTCGCCCGCGACGCCTCGGTGCAGATCGAAGCCGCGGAACAGCAGCTCTACAATCTCGGGGAACGCGGCCAGACGGAAGGGGGGCTCACCGACTTCGGCAAGGCGCTGACCGCCGCGGTCGATTCGATCGAGGCGGCATACCGCCGCGATGGCGCGCTGGCCGGCGTCGCCACGGGGTTGAAGGACCTGGACCAGCTGCTCGGCGGCCTGCACCGCTCGGACCTGCTGATCCTTGCGGGGCGGCCTTCGATGGGAAAGACCGCGCTGGCGACCAACATCGCCGCCTTCATCGCCGGCTCCAAACGCCTGGAGCGTTCGGCCGACGGCAGCCTGTTCGAGCAGCCCGAGACCGTCGCCTTCTTTTCGCTGGAAATGTCCGCCGAGCAGCTTGCCGGCCGCATCCTGTCGGAGAAGTCGGGCATCGAGTCGGATTCCCTGCGCAAGGGTGCGATCACGGCCGAGCAATACGACCAGATCTTCGAAGCCGCCCGCGAGATGCAGTCCCTGCGGCTGTTCATCGACGACACCCCCGCCATCTCCGTCTCGGCCATGCGGACCCGCGCCCGGCGGCTGAAGCGCCAGCACGGCCTCAGCATGATCGTCGTGGACTACCTGCAGCTCATGACGGCCTCGCCGGGAGTGAAGGTCGACAACCGCGTCCAGGAGATTTCGGAGATCACCCGCGGGCTCAAGGCGATCGCCAAGGAACTGGACGTGCCGGTAATCGCTCTGTCCCAGCTCTCCCGTGCGGTGGAGCAGCGCGAGGACAAGCGGCCGCAGCTTGCCGACCTGCGTGAATCGGGCTCCATCGAGCAGGATGCGGACGTGGTCATGTTCGTCTTCCGCGAGCAGTACTACCTCGAACGGGCCCAGCCGATGCAGCGGGAGAGCGAGACGGAGGACAAGTACCAGGAGCGCTACCAGCGCTGGCAGCAGCGCTGCGAGGAGGTCTACGGCCTGGCCGAGGTGATCGTCGCCAAGCAGCGGCACGGTCCGATCGGCACCCGCCGCCTCGCGTTCGACGGGCGCACCACGCGGTTCTCGGACTACCTGCCCGACGAGTTCCTGCCGGATGCCCACTGACGTGGCCCCCGCGGCCGCCGCCGGCGGCATCCTGACCATCGATCTGTCGGCGCTGGTGGCGAACTGGCGCCTGCTGGCCGGCCGGGTCGCTCCCGCCGTCTGCGCCGCCGTGGTCAAGGCCGACGGCTACGGCCTTGGGCTGGAGCGGGTTGGGGCTGCGCTGCACCGCGCGGGCGCGCGCCGCTTCTACGTCGCGTTGCCGGAAGAGGGCTTCCGCCTGCGACGCACCCTGCCGGATGCCGAGATCTTCGTGCTGAACGGCCTGTTCCCCGGCCTGGAGCAGGCATTGCTGGACGCGCGCCTCTGGCCCGTGCTGAACGATCTGGGGCAGGTTGAACAATGGTCGCGGTTCGCGTCTTCCGGGAGGAAGCCGCTTCCGGCGGTCATCCAGATCGACACGGGCATGAACCGGCTGGGCCTGCCGGAAGTGGAACTCGAAACGCTGCTCGCGCGGCCCGAACTGCTGGCACCGCTGCAGGTTCTGACGGTGATGAGCCACATGGCCTGCGCCGACGAGCCGGACCACCACCTCAATCAGGCGCAGCTCGCCCACTTCCGCAGGCTCGCCGGCCGGCTCGCGGCGCCGCGCACCAGCCTCGCCGCCTCCTCTGCGATATTCCTCGGGCCGGACTTCCACTGCGGAGAGGTGCGGCCGGGCATCGCCCTCTATGGCGGCAATCCCACCCCCGGTCGCCCCAACCCGATGGCGCAAGTGATTGATCTGAAAGCGAGAGTCCTTCAGGTTCGTGAACTTGACCGGATTCCGACCGTCGGATACGGTGCGACCTTCTCCGGGGTCGCGGGCAGTCGGATCGCGACCATTTCCCTGGGCTACGCCGACGGTTATCTGCGCTCGCTGTCGAACAGCGGATGCGTGTTCGTAGGCGATGTGCCGGTTCCAGTCGCGGGGCGAGTGTCCATGGATCTGGTGACGTTGGACGTGTCCCGACTGCCGCCCGGCCAGCCACGGCCGGGCGATCTGGTCACCTGCATCGGAGCCGCCCAGCCTGTCGATGCGGTGGCCTCGGCCGCCGGTACGATCGGCTACGAGATCCTCACCGCCCTCGGGCGTCGCTTTCACCGCGTCTATCTGGGCTGACCGATGGTTCCGATCCTCACTCCCGTCGGCCGTGCCTTTCTCGGCTTCCTCGAAGTCGTCGGGCGGCTCAGCCTGTTCATCCTGCAGACAGTCTCCCACTGCGTCAGGCCGCCCTTCTATCCGCGCTTGATCCTGCGGCAGATGGTCGAGATCGGGTACTACTCGCTGCCCGTCGTCGGCCTCACCGCGATCTTCACCGGCATGGTGCTGGCCCTGCAGAGCTACACCGGCTTCGCGCGCTTCTCCGCCGAGAGCGCCATCCCGAACGTCGTCGTCATCTCCCTCACCCGCGAACTCGGCCCTGTGCTCGCGGGCCTGATGGTCGCCGGCCGGATCGGCGCGGCCATGGCGGCCGAGATCGGCACCATGCGGGTGACCGAGCAGATCGACGCGCTCGTCACTCTGGCGACGAACCCCTTCAAGTACCTCGTGGCACCGCGGGTAATCGCCGGCGTCACCATGCTGCCCCTGCTCGTGCTGGTCGCCGACACCATCGGCGTCCTCGGCGGCTATCTTGTGTCGACCCAGAAGCTGGACTTCAATGCGGCGACCTACATCGCCAACACGATCGACTTCCTGCAGTTCGACGACGTGCTGGCGGGCGTGGTCAAAGCCGCCGTCTTCGGTTTCATCATCACGGTGATGGGCTGCTACAACGGCTACTACTCCAAGGGCGGTGCCCAGGGCGTCGGCGCTGCCACGACCAATGCCGTCGTCTCCGCCTCGATCATGATCCTCGGCTTCGACTACGTGCTGACGGAGCTCTTCTTCGCCCGATGACGGAGCCCAAGATCGCCATCCGCGGCCTGACCAAGGCCTTCGAGTCCCACGTCGTACTGTCGGATCTGGATCTCGACGTCGCCAAGGGTGAGTCGCTGGTGGTGATCGGCGGCTCGGGCACCGGCAAGTCGGTGCTGCTGAAGTGCATCATCGGGCTTCTGTCGCCGGACTCCGGTTCGATCCGCATCGACGGTACGGAGGTGACGCATCTCTCGGAGCATGCGCGCCGGACCGTCCACCGCCGGATCGGCATGCTCTTCCAGGCGGCCGCGCTGTTCGATTCCATGACCGTCTGGGAAAACGTCGCCTTCACGCTGCTGCGCGACGGCCGCAGCCGCAGGCAGGCCCGGCAGGACTCGCTGGAGCACCTGGCGGAGGTCGGCCTGGACGAGGAGGCCGCCGACCTGCCGGTCGCGGATCTCTCGGGCGGGATGCGCAAGCGCGTCGGCCTGGCGAGAGCCATCGCCGCGAGGCCGGAGATCCTTTTCTTCGACGAGCCGACGACCGGGCTGGACCCGATCATGGGCGACATGATCGACCGGCTGATCGTCAAGTGTACCCGGGAGTTGGGGGCGACCGCCATCACGATCACCCATGACATGGCGAGCGCGCGCCGGGTCGGCGACCGGGTCGCCCTGCTCTATGGCGGCAAGGTCCTCTGGAGCGGGCCGCCCGAAAAGTTGGACGACTCCGGTAACCCCTACGTAGAGCAGTTCGTCACAGGTGCGACGGAAGGGCCGATACCCGTCAACCCGTGAACGCCGGGCGGCCTGCGCCCGGCAGGAGGCGCTTTCGTGGCCAAGGCCACCTCTCAGTACGTCTGCCAGTCATGCGGTTCGGTCAGCGCCCGCTGGTCCGGCCGCTGCGAGGCGTGCGGTGCCTGGAACTCGATCTCCGAAGAGGCGGTGGCACCGGTGCCGGGAGCTCGGTCGACGCGGCGCACCGCCGCGAGCCGGGTGCAGTTCGTCGGGCTGACCGGCGAAGCGCAGCCGGCGCCGCGGGTGGTCTCGGGCATCGACGAGTTCGACCGCACCCTGGGCGGCGGGTTGGTGCCGGGCTCGGCGGTGCTGATCGGCGGCGACCCGGGCATCGGCAAGTCGACGCTGCTGCTGCAGGCCATGGCGGCCTATGCCCGCAACGGCGGGCCCGACTTCGCCGCCTACGTCTCCGGCGAGGAGGCAATCGACCAGGTGCGGCTGCGGGCGCGCAGGCTGGGGCTCGAGTCGGCGCCGCTCGCCCTTGCCTCGGCCACCTCGGTCGCGGATCTGCTCGCGGCCTTCGACAGGCCCCAGGGGCCGAAGGTGGTGGTGATCGACTCGATCCAGACCATGCAGGTCGAATCCCTGGAGTCCGCCGCCGGCACCGTCGGACAGGTGCGGGCGAGCGCGCAGGCCCTGATCGGCTTGGCGAAGCGGCGCGGCTTCGCTCTGCTGCTCGTCGGGCACGTGACCAAGGACGGCATGATCGCCGGCCCCAAGGTGCTCGAGCACATGGTCGACACGGTGCTCACCTTCGAGGGCGAGCGCGGCCACCAGTTCCGCATCCTGCGCACCAGCAAGAACCGCTTCGGGCCGACGGACGAGATCGGTGTTTTCGAGATGACGGATGCCGGGCTGGCGGAGGTCGCCAACCCCTCGGCGCTGTTCCTCGCCGAGCGGCGTGGCAATGTTTCGGGGTCCGCCGTCTTCGCCGGGCTCGAGGGGACCCGGCCGGTGCTGGTCGAAGTGCAGGCGCTGGTGGGCGGTTCGTCGCTGGCCACGCCACGGCGCACGGTGGTGGGCTGGGACAGCGGCCGCCTCGCCATGGTGCTGGCGGTCCTGGAGGCGCGGTGCGGGCTTGTGATGGCCGGAAAGGACGTCTATCTCAACGTCGCGGGGGGCCTGCGGATCGGCGAACCCGCGGCGGATCTGGCGGTGGCCGCGGCTCTGGTCTCCGCGCTGAGGGATCGGCCCGTTCCGGAGGACTGCGTGGTGTTCGGCGAGATCGGCCTGTCGGGGGAGGTGCGGCCTGTCGGGCAGACGGACCTGCGCCTCAAGGAAGCGGCCAAGCTCGGTTTCGCACGGGCGGTGACCCCACCGCAACGCGGCCGCAAGGTGTCAGGCGACCTGCCCCGGATCGTCGTGCCGCACCTGGGCGATCTGGTCGGGTGGGTCGTCGACGGCGCGTCCGCGCCCGTGGCGTCCGTCTGAGGGGCGCCGCCGTGGAGGGGCTGCCGATCAACCTCACCGACATCATCGTGCTGGTCATCGTCGTCCTCTCGGCGCTGATCGCTCTGGCGCGTGGATTCGTTCACGAGGTGCTCGGGGTCTTCGCCTGGGTCGGCGCCGCGCTGCCCACGCTCTATCTCTTCGCCGACGTGCAGGTCTACGCCCGGCAGCTCATCTCCATCGACCTGCTGGCGGACGTGGCGGCCGGCGTGTGCATCTTCCTCGTCTCGCTGGTCATCCTGTCGATCATCGCAGGCTTCGTCGGGCGACGCGTCCAGGCCAGCAGCCTGTCGATGCTGGACCGGTCGCTGGGCGTGCTGTTCGGCCTGGTCCGCGGCGCGGTGATCGCCTGCCTGGTCTGGATGCTGGTGGCCTGGCTGCTGCCGCCGCCGGAGCGGCCCGTGTGGATTCGCGAAGCACGGAGCTTGCCCTTGCTGCAGGCCGGGGCCAACTGGTTGCAGGATCTCGCGCCGCCCGAGCTTCGGCTGCAGGGCGAGCGCGCCATGGAGCAGGCGAAGGACGTCTCCCGCGGGGTGCAGAACCTGCAGCCCCTGCTGGCGCCCCAGTCGGGCGCCGGTGGCTCTGCCGCTCAGCCGCCGGCAGGCTACAACGAGCAGCAGCGGCGCGAACTCGACCGTCTCATCGAGACGCAGCAGTAGGACCAGCAAGGCATGCTGACCACAAACCCCTTCGCGGACGACAAGCTCCGCGAGGAGTGCGCCATTTTCGGGATCTTCGGCCATCCTGACGCCGCCGCGCACACGGCCCTGGGGCTGCATGCACTGCAGCACCGGGGGCAGGAGGCGTCGGGCATCGTCACCTGGGATGGTCAGCAGTTCAACGCGCACCGGGATCTCGGGCTGGTCGGCGACATCTTCGGCAGCGAATCGGTGATGCAGCGGCTGCGCGGCCAGAGTGCGATCGGCCACAACCGCTACGCCACGACCGGCGCGACCCTGATCCGGAATGTCCAGCCGCTCTTCGCCGACCTGGAGTTCGGCGGCCTCGCCCTGGCGCACAACGGCAACCTGACCAACGCGGCGACGCTGCGGCGCGAACTGGTGCGCCGCGGATCGCTGTTCCAGTCGACCATGGACACCGAGGTCATCGTCCACCTCATCGCGACTTCGGTGGCGGCGACGATCGTCGACCGGATCGTCGCGGCCCTGCGCCAGATCGAGGGGGCCTATTCGCTGGTGATGCTGACCGAGAACGCCCTGATCGGGGTGCGCGACCCGCTCGGCGTGCGGCCCCTGGTGCTCGGCAAGCTCGGCGACTCCTACATGTTCGCCTCCGAGAGCGTCGCCTTCGACATCATCGGAGCCGAAGTGGTCCGGGACCTGGACCCCGGGGAGATGGTCGTTCTGGACGGCGGCGAGCCGCGGTCCCTGCGCATCTCGCCGCCGCGCCAGCGGCGCTTCTGCGTCTTCGAGTACATCTACTTCGCGCGGCCGGATTCGATCATGGAGGGCACCTCGGTCTACGACGCGCGCAAGCAGATCGGCCGGGAACTGGCCGGCGAGAACGGTGTCGATGCCGACGTCGTGGTGCCGGTGCCCGATTCCGGCGTGCCGTCCGCCCTCGGCTATTCCGAGGCCTCCGGCATCCCATTCGAGTACGGCATCATCCGCAACCACTACGTCGGCCGGACCTTCATCGAGCCGGGCCAGGAGATCCGCAATCTCGGGGTCAAGCTGAAGCACAACGCCAACCGCGCCAAGCTGCAGGGCCGGCGGGTCATCCTGGTGGACGATTCGATCGTCCGCGGCACCACCTCGCGCAAGATCGTGCAGATGGTCCGGGCCGCCGGCGCGACCGAGGTCCACATGCGGATCGCGTCGCCGCCCATCACCAACTCCTGCTACTACGGCGTCGACACGCCCGAGCGCTCGCAGCTCATGGCCGCAAGCATGACGGTGGAGGAGATGGCGACGGCTCTGGACGTCGACAGCCTCTCCTTCATCTCGATCGACGGCCTTTACCGGGCCGTGGGACCCACGGATGCGGACGGCTCGGGCGAACGCTACTGCGACGCCTGCTTCACCGGTCACTATCCGACGCAGCTGACTGACCGGGACTTCCCGCAGGCGGCCCAGCTTTCGCTGCTCGCCGAGTTGAAGCGGGCCTGAGGCGGCGGGGCCGGCCTCATGCTGGCGCGCCTCGCGAATGGTCTCGCGGCGGTGGGCGGGGCGGGCCTCGTCAGTCAGGGGCCGGCCTTCCAGGCGCAGTACCTCCAGCAGCTCGCCGGGCGCCTGGCGCAGACCCGGGAGGATCTGAGCGCCTCCACCAGGCAGGCGGCGGAACTGGGCCTGTCGCTGCCCGACTACCTGAACCGGGCCGCCCAGGACGCCGTGGGCTACGCCCGCGCGCCTGTCGAGGATGCGCTCAACACGTACCAGCGCATGCAGCACCTGCAGCAGGCCTACGACACCCTCATGGCCGCCGGGCCGGTCGAACGCCCCTTCGTGCTGCTGCAGGTGGTCGATCCCGCCATCGCCCAGGCGACCTTCGACCATTTCCAGCCGGCGCTTCCCCTCGCAGTCGAGGGGCTGGTCTACGGTGGCGTCGGCCTGCTGGTCGGGCTCATGCTGCTGGCCGGGCTGGAACGCGGGGGGCGGGCCTGCTATCGGGCGGTACGTAGAAAGCGGAGGCCCGTCCTTGTCCGATCGACCCGAGAGCCCGCCGGCGACCCCTTCGTCGGGGAACGCCGGGACCCGACCTTCGAACCCTGAGGCGGCCGGCGGCCGCCTCGCCGGCCGGATCGCCCTCGTCACCGGGGCCTCGCGCGGCATCGGCCGTGCGGTGGCATTGCGCTACGCGGCCGAAGGCGCCCACCTCGTGCTGATCGCCCGCACCGTCGGCGCCCTGGAGGAGGTCGACGACGCGGTGCGGGCCGCCGGCGGCGAGGCGGCCACCCTGGTGCCGCTGGACCTGCGGGACGGCACGGCCCTCGACCGCCTCGGCGCGGCCCTCTACGAGCGGTGGGGCAGGCTGGACGTGCTGGTCGGCAATGCCGGCGTGCTCGGGCCGCTCTCGCCCGTCGGCCACATCAAACCCGAGGCCTGGGACGAGGCCTTCGCCGTCAACGTGACCGCCAACTACCGCCTGTTGCGCAGCCTCGATCCCCTGCTGCGCCGCTCGGAAGCGGGGCGGGCGATCTTCGTCACCTCCGGCGCGGCCCGGAAGGCGGGCGCCTACTGGTCCCTCTACGCCGCGACCAAGGCGGCGCTCGAGGCGCTGGTGCGCAGCTACGCCGCCGAGGTCGAGACATTCGGCGTGAAGGCCAATCTGGTCTCGCCGGGGCCGATCCGGACGGCAATGCGTGCCAAGGCCTTCCCGGGCGAGGACCCGACCGAGCTGCGGCCACCCGAAGCCGTCGCCGAGGCCTTCGTGGAACTGGCGCTGCCGGCCTGCGCACGCAACGGCGAGGTCGTCGAGCTGCGGCCGTGAGGCGGCGGGAATGACCGGAGGCCTGCCGCTGCGCTTCCTGCACAGCTCCGACTGGCAGATCGGCAAGGTCTTCCGCCATTTGCCGGCCGACCGGGCGGCCGTGCTGCAGGAGGCGCGGCTGGAGGCGGTCTCCGCCCTCGGCCGGCTGGCGCAGAGCGAAGCTTGCCGTTTCGTCCTGGTGGCGGGCGACGTCTACGACCTGGAGACCCCGACGGAGCGGACGCTGCGCGCGCCGCTGGAACGCATGCGCGCCTTCCCCGGCATCGACTGGTATCTGCTGCCCGGCAACCACGACCCGGCGCGTGCCGGCGGCCTGTGGGAGCGGCTGATGCGGGCCGGCCTGCCGGAGAACGTGCACGCGCTGACGACACCCCGGACCGTCGCCGCCGCCGACGGACTGGTGTCGATCCTGCCGGCGCCGCTGGTGCGCAAACAGAGCCTGCAGGATCCGACGGAGCATTTCGACGCCTTGGAGACGCCAGCAGGCGTGCCCCGGATCGGGCTCGCCCATGGGGCCCTGCGGGACTTCGGCGAGGGGCGCCCCACGCCCAACCGGATCGCCGCCGACCGGGCCCTGCGGGCGGGCCTCAGCTACCTGGCGCTCGGCGACTGGCACGGCTGGGTCGCCTTCGACGAGCGGAGTGTCTACAGCGGTGCGCCCGAGCCGGACGCCTTCGGGCAGGAGAACGCCGGCTGCTGTGCCCTGGTGACGCTGCGTGGCGAGGCGCCGCCTTTGGTCGAACGGCGGCCGGTGGGGCGGTTCGGCTGGTACGAGCGGGCCGAGCGCCTGACCGGTCCCGATGACATCGAGCGCCTGGAGCGACTGGTGCGGACGCTCGCGCCGGACCCCGGCTGCGCTCTGCTGCGCCTGCGCGTCGAGGGGGCGCTGTCGGTGCCGGCGCGCGCCGCGTGGCAGGAGCGGGTGGTCGTCGCAGCGGGTTCAGCGCTCTTCCACATCGAGGTCGAGGACGCGCTGCTGAGCGGGGAGATGACGGCCGACGACCTGGACACCTTCGGGGCCGGGGGCGTCCTTCGGCTGACCGCGGAGCGGCTGCAGGTCATGGCAGCGCCCGGGGCGGACCCGGCGCAGGCGGCTCTTGCGCGTGCGGCCCTGGAGCGGCTGGTCCTGGAGTACCGCCTGCTCGGCGGAGGGGACTGAGCCATGCGGCTGGTCGAGCTCACGCTGCGCGACTTCAAGCGTTTCGTCGAGCCGGTGACGATCACCGGCTTCGGCCCCGGCCTGAACGTGATCGATGGGCCGAACGAGCGCGGCAAGTCCACCCTCCTGGCGGCGCTGCGTGCCGTGCTGTTCGAGCGGTACGCCTCGAAGAGCCAGGCGATCGTCGCCCTCCGGCACGACCGCAACGACACCTCGCCCTGGGTGGCCCTCGTCTTCGAGACCGCCGCCGGGCGCTTCCGCATCGAGAAGCAGTTCCTGCGCGGGGCTTATGCGCGCCTGGAGCTGCCGGACGGACGCCGGCTGGAGGGCGGTGCCGCCGAGGACGCGCTGCAGGAGGCGCTGGGGTTCCTGCCCGCGGGCACCAGGGGGGCCACCATCGACAGCCTCGGCGCCTGGGGGGTGCTCTGGGTGGAGCAGGGACAGTCCTTCTCTCTGCCGCCGCTGTCGTCGACGGCGCGCGAAGCCCTGCAGGGCGCACTCTCGGCGGAGGTGGGCCAGATCACCGGCGGGCGGCGGGCCCGGGCCCTGACGGAGAAGGTCGAGGCCGCGCTCTACGAGCTCGTCACGCCGGGGACCGGCCGGCCGCGCAAAGCCCTCAAGTCGGCGCAGGACGGGCTGGCGGCGCTGGAGGCCCGGCTGCGCGATCTGCGGGCGCGGCGCGACTCCTTCGAGCGCCTGCTGGCCGACCTGCCGCGCCTGCGCACCGAGGTCCAGCGCCTGACCGACCCCGCGCGGGAGAGCGAAGCCGCGGCCCGCCTGGAAGAGGCGCGGCAACGCTATGCCGCCGCGGCAGCACTTTCCCGGCGGCTCGGCGAGGCGGAGCAGACCCTCGGTGCGTCCCGGCTGGCAGAAGAACGTGGCCATGCCGCGGTGCTGGTTCGGGACCGGCTGATCGAGGAGGCACGGACGGCGCGCGAGACGGCGGCGCAGGCAGAGCGCCGCGCGGCCGAGGCGGCTGGCGTCGCCGACCAGGCCGCCACCCGGCTGAAGGCGGCCGAGACGGCGCGACGGGAGGCGGCCGAGGTCTCGCAGGAAACGGACCAGGCCTTCGAGGCTGCGATCGAGGAACGCGAGGCTGTGCGTCTGGCGGTCACCGTCGGCGACCTCTCCGCCCGCCTCGACCAGGCCCGTGCGGCGTGGCGGGAGTGCCGGCAGGCGCGCTCGGACGCGGAAGCCGTCCGTCTCGACGAGCGTGACGTGGAGCGGCTGGAGCAGGCGGAGCGGGCGGTTCGGGAGAGCCGGGCGGGGCTGCGGGCGGTCGCGCTGGAGGTGACCTTCGATCTCCGGCCCGAGTCGGTGGAACGCGTGCGTGTCGATGGTCGAGCCGTCGCGCCGGACGAGCGGCTCGCCCTGCTGGAGGCCAGCCTGCTGACCATAGAGGGGATCGGCTCGATCCACCTCGCGCCGAGGATCGCCGACGCCGAGCGGCTGCGGGCGGAGGCGCGGGCGGCCGTCGTCGCCTACGAAGGGCTGCGGACCCGTCTGCAGGTCGAGAACCTCGACGAGGCCCGGCGCCTGCTGTCCGTTCGGCAGGGGCACCGGGAGGCGGCCCGCGCGGCGGAGCAGCGCCTGGCCCTGCTCGCGCCCGGCCGCTCGCCTGAGAGCGCTGTCTCGGCCCTGGAGGAGGAACTCCGGCCGCTCCGCGCGCGGCTCGACAGGCTGCGTCCGAGCGCCGGCGGCCCGGACGCGGCGCCGACCCTGGATCATGCCGAAGCGGCTCTGACGGAGGCGGAGCGCAGGCGGCGGGCGGCGCGGGAAAGGCTGGCGGAGGCCGAGGCGGAAGCCGCGGTCCCGCGCAAGCGGGCGGAAGTCACGGCGGCGGAGGCCCTTACGGCCCGGACCAGGGCGGATGATCTCGCCGCCCGCGCGGCGGCTCTGGCGCGCGATCTGGCCGAGGCCGAGACGGCCGTACCGGCAGCGGAACTGCGCGCTGCCGCCCAGCGGTGCTGGGCGCAGGTGCAGGCCGCCGAGGCGGCGGTGCGGGACCTGCGCGAGGCGCGTGGTCCGGAGGACGAGACGGTGCTGGACCAGCGGGTGCGCAGCTGCCAGGCGGCGCTGGACAATCTCGCGCGGGAGCGGGGGCGGGCACGGGAGGAGATGCGCGCGGCGGAGGCGACCCTGATCGCCCGCGAGAGCGAGGGCCTCGACGAGGCTGTCGCCGAGGCCGAGGCGGAACTGGAGATCGTGCGCCGGGAGGCGGCGCGCCTGGAGCGGGAAGCGCAGGTCCTGCAGCTGCTGCGCGACGAACTGCGCAAGGCGGAGGCGCAGGCGCAGCAGCGCTATCTGGCGCCGATCGGCCGGCGGCTCGCCCGCTACCTCGACGTTCTCTTTCCCGGCGCGGAACTGCGCCTCGACGAGAACCTCTCGCTCGTGACGCTGCATCGCGCCGGCGGACACGAGGAGGCGGTGGAGCGCCTGTCCGAAGGCACCCGCGAGCAGTTGGCGGTGCTCGTGCGACTGGCCTTCGGCGAGCTTCTGGCGGAACAGGGCAGGCCGGCGGCGATCGTGCTCGACGACGCGCTCGTCTTCTCCGACGACGACCGGATCCAGGCCCTCTTCGACATCCTCGCCCTCGCGGGGCGAAAGATGCAGATCGTGGTTCTCACCTGCCGCCGGAGCCTGTTCCTCGGCATCGAGGCGACCCGCCCGGTCTGGCGCCAGGACGCCTGAGCTGCCCGCAGACGATTGGCTTTCGCTATCGTGGAACTAAATCGCTACGCAGCGGGGATGCCGGGGCCCCCCGCTGCGTAGGGGCTGAAGTGCGGTGCTGCCGCATGGCCGCGGATCGGTCCGATTTCCACTCCAACCGACGACGGTGATAGCGCGCATGCGGCGACTGCTTCTGCAGGTTCTGGTTCTGGTGCTGGTCGCCGCCGCCGCTTGGGCGGGCTGGCAGTATCTGCAGGAGGATGCCCAGAGCGCACAGCCGGCCTCCTCCGCGCGCGCGCCGGTGGTCGTCCGGACCACGGTGGTGGGGACTTCGCCGATCGCCGATCGCGTCGAGGCGGTCGGAACCACGCGGGCCTGGGAGGCGGTGAACATCACCTCCGAGACCTCGGGTCGGGTCTCCGCCATCAACTTCAAGGAAGGCCAGCGGGTCGAGGCGGGGCATCTGCTCGTCGAGCTCGACGCTGAGGCGGAGAAGGCGCAGCTGCAGGAGCTCAAGGCCCTGCGCGACGACGCCGAGCGGCAGCTCGACCGCTCCCGCCAGCTGCTGAGCAGCCGGAACGTGGCACCGGCCCGTGTCGACGAGTTGCGCGCCGCGCTCGCCGCCGCCAACGCACGGGTGAACCGCGTCGAGTCGTTGGTCGAGGACAAGCAGATCCGGGCGCCCTTCGCCGGCGTGGTCGGCCTGCGCGAGGTCAGCCTCGGCGCCGTGGTCGACGACAACAGGGTGATCACGACCCTCGACGACCTGTCGCAGCTGCGGCTCGATTTCTCCGTCCCCGAGCGATTCCTCGGGCAGTTGAAGACCGGGGTGCCTCTGGCCGCCCGGAGCGCCGCCTTTCCCGATCGGACGTTCCAAGGCTCGGTCGACGAGATCAACACCCGCATCGATCCGGCCACCCGTTCGGTCCGGGTGCAGGGCCGGCTGCCCAACGACGACGGGGCGCTGCTGCCCGGCATGTTCCTCAACGTCTCGCTGGTGCTGGCGGAGCGGCCCGACGCCGTGGTGATCCCGGAGCAGGCCCTCATCCCGATCGGCGACAAGCAGTACGTCTACGTGGTCGCGAACGACAAGGCGGAGCGCCGTGAGGTGACGACGGGCGTGCGCCGCCGCGGCGAGGTGGAGATCACCCGGGGGCTGACGCCGGGCGAGCAGGTGGTGACGGAGGGCGTCCAGCGCCTGCGTGACGGCGCTTCGGTCACGGTGCAGCGCACGACGGACAGGACGACGGCGCCGAGCAGCTGAGGCTCTGACGGGCAGGGGGCGGGGAAGACGAAGATGGTGCTGTCGGACATCTCGGTGAAGCGTCCGGTCCTGGCGATCGTGATGAGCCTGATCATCGTCGTGGTCGGAGCCGCCGCCCTGATCGACCTGCCGGTGCGGGAGTATCCCAACATCGACCCGCCGGTGGTCTCGATCACGACCGAGTACGTCGGGGCCGGGCCCGAGATCATCGACACCCAGATCACCGAGGTGGTCGAGGGCGCCGTGGCGGCGGTCGAGGGCATCCGCTCGATCACCTCCGAGAGCCGCGAGGGCAGGGGGCAGACGACGGTCGAGTTCAACCTCAGCCGGGACGTCGACATCGCCGCCAACGACATCCGCGACGCGATCAGCCGGATCCTGGACGATCTGCCGGAGGATGCCGACCCCCCGGTTGTCCGCAAGGCCGATGCCGATGCGCGGCCGGTGATCTGGATCGCCCTGTCCAGCGAGCTCTATTCGCCGGCCGAACTGACCGACTATGCCCGGCGCAACCTGATCGACCGCCTCTCCGTCATCGATGGCGTGGCGAACGTCCGCATCAGCGGCGAGCGGGTCTACGCCATGCGCATCTGGCTCGATCGCCAGGCCATGGCGGCCCGGAACCTGACCGTCGCCGACGTGGAGGCGGCGCTGCGGGCGGGAAACGTCGAGCTGCCTTCGGGGCGGGTCGAGTCGGACGCGCGGGAACTGACGGTGAAGGCGGACAGCCGTCTGTCGACGCCGGAGCAGTTCGCCCAGCTCGTCATCCGCAAGCAGGGCGACTACCAGATCCTGCTCGGCGAGATCGCCCGGGTCGAGCGCGGCGTGGCCGACGACCGCACCATCTTCCGTGCGGACGGCCAGCCGTCGATCGGCCTGGGCATGATCCGCCAGTCGCAGGCCAACACCATCGAGGTGTCCGACCGGGTGCGGGAAGCGGTGAAGACCATCTCGGCGACCTTGCCCGAAGGCGTCACCATGAAGGTCAGCTACGACGAGTCGCTGTTCATCCGGGCGGCCGTGGAGCGCGTCCTCGAGACGCTCGGCGAGGCGGTGGCCCTCGTCATCGTCGTCATCTTCCTCTTCCTGAGGACCCTGCGGGCCACCCTCATCCCGGCCTTCACCATCCCCGTGTCGATCATCGGCGCCTTCATGCTGATGCCGACCCTCGGCTTCTCCATCAACGTGCTCACCCTGCTGGCGCTGATCCTGGCGGTGGGGCTGGTGGTGGACGACGCCATCGTCATGCTGGAGAACATCCAGCGGCGCATAGACCAGGGCGAGCCACCTCTCCTGGCCGCCTACCGCGGCGCGCGCCAGGTCGCCTTCGCGATCATCGCGACGACCATCACCCTCGTCGCGGTGTTCATTCCGATCTCCTTCATGCAGGGCAACGTCGGGCGCCTGTTCAGCGAGTTCGGCTTCGTGATGGCGGTGGCCGTGGCGATCTCCGGCTTCGTCGCCCTCACCCTCGCACCGATGCTCTGCTCGAAGTGGCTGCGCCGGGTCAGCGGCGAGGGCTGGTTCCACCGCGGCGGCGAGACGGCGCTGAACGCCGCCACCCGCGGCTACAGCTGGCTGCTGCGGGTCAGCCTCGGCGCACCGGTGGTGGTCCTGGCCATCGGCCTGTTCTTCTCGGCCCTGTCCTACCAGCTCTATCAGATGCTGCCGCAGGAACTGGCGCCGACCGAGGACCGCGGCGTCATCATCATGCCGAGCACGGCACCGGAAGGCACCACGCCCGGCGCCACCTTCCAGTCGCTGCTGGAGATCGAGGACGCGGTCCAGCCCTTCGTCGACCAGGGGATCGTGCAGCGCCGGCTCTCGGTCGTCGGCTGGGGCGGGGTGGTCAACCGCGGCTTCTCGATCCTCGGCCTCGTGCCCTGGGGCGAGCGGGACATCAAGCAGCAGGCCGTGACCCAGCAGCTCTTCCCGAAGCTGGCGCAGATACCGGGGGTGCGGGCCTTCGCCGTCAACCCGCCCGGCCTCGGCCAGAGCTCCTTCAGCCAGCCGGTGCAGGTCGTCATCGGCGGCCCGAACTACGAGACCGTGAAGACCTGGACGGATCGTCTGGTGGCGCGGGCGGAGGAGAACCCGGGCCTCGTCAACGTCGACACCAACTACGAGCAGACGCGCCCGCAGCTCGACGTGCAGATCGACCGGCGCCGGGCCGCGGACCTGGGAATCCGGGCGGAGGATATCGCCAGGACGCTGCAGACCATGCTGGCCTCCCGCACCGTCGGGTCCTATGTCGATCGCGGCCGCGAGTACGACGTCATCGTCCAGGCCCGCCCCGAGGACCGCATCTCGCCCGGGGACCTCGCCAACATCTTCCTGCGGAGCGCGTCGGGTGACCTGATCCCGCTGTCCAGCCTGGTCAGCTTCTCCGAACAGGGGGCGCCGCCGCGGCTGACCCGTGTCGACCGCCTGCCGTCCATCACGGTCAGCGCATCGCTGGCGCCGGACTACGATCTGGGCAGCGCCCTGCGCTTCTTCCAGAAGATCGCGGCGGAGGAACTGCCGCCGGAAGCCCGCCTGTCCTATCAGGGGCAGTCGCGGGAGTTCACCGAAAACAGCAGCGCGATCTTCGTGACCTTCGGCCTCGCCCTGCTGATCGTCTATCTGGTCCTGGCGGCCCAGTTCGAGTCCTTCGTCCACCCGATGATCATCATGCTGTCGGTGCCGCTGGCGGTGACCGGCGCACTGCTCGCGCTGCTGCTGGCGGGGATCTCGCTGAACACCTACAGCCAGATCGGCATGGTGCTGCTGATCGGACTGATGACCAAGAACGGCATCCTGATCGTGGAGTTCGCCAACCAGCTTCGCGACGAAGGCTGCACCGTGCGCGAGGCGGTTCTCGAGGCGTCGATCCTGCGCTTCCGGCCGATCCTCATGACGTCGATCGCCACCGTCACCGGCGCTCTGCCGCTGATCCTCTACGGCGGCGCCGGCGCCGAGAGCCGGGGGGCGATCGGGGCGGTCGTGGTCGGCGGGGTATCCTTCGCGACGGTCCTGACGCTGTTCATCATTCCGGTGCTCTACGACCTGCTGGCGCGCTTCACCCGCTCCGCGAACGCGGTGGAACTGGACCTGGAGAGGCTGGAGGCGGAAGAGCGCAAGCCCGCCCCCCGGCCTCATCCCCAGCCCGGGGAATGAGCCCGGGTTCTTCCGCGGCGGGCGGTCGCAGGACGGCTGGCCGATCGGTCCCGGCAGTCCTATCATGACGTCATGAGTGGCTTTCTGATGATCCTGGTGGTGATCGCGATGCTGATCACCCTCGGGGTGCTCTTCACCGGCCTCTTCGCGATGGCGAGGGGCGGGGAGTTCAACGAGAAGTACGGCAACAAGCTGATGCGCTGGCGCGTGATGGCGCAGGGGGCGGCCCTGCTGCTCTTCGCGCTGGCCATGATGAGCCGCGGCGGCTGATCCCCTTCGCGAGCGAAACGTGGTCCAGCTGACCCGGATCTACACGCGCGGCGGCGACAAGGGGCGGACGTCCCTGGCCGATGGCCGCCGCGTGCCGAAACACGATCTGCGGGTTGCCGCCTACGGAACGGTGGACGAGGCCAACGCCGTCATCGGGACGGCGCGTCTCCACGCGGGCGCCGACTACGATCCGCTTCTGGGTCGTATACAGAACGACCTGTTCGATGTAGGCGCCGATCTGGCGACGCCCGAGGCGGAGGCGCCGGCCTACCCGCCGCTGCGGGTGGTGGCGACACAGGTCGAGTGGCTGGAAGGCGAGATCGACCGCCTGAACGCCGACCTGGAGCCCCTCAAGTCCTTCGTGCTACCCGGCGGTTCGGCCGGATCGGCCTGGCTGCACATGGCCCGCACGGTGACGCGCCGCGCGGAGCGGGACTGCACCGCGCTGATGGACCAGGAGCCGGTCAATCCCGAGGCGCTGCGCTATCTCAACCGGCTCTCCGATCTCCTGTTCGTCATGGCGCGGCACTGCAATGAAAAGGGTGCCGCCGATGTACTCTGGGTGCCCGGCAAGAATCGCTGATTATCGAGCGTTAGCAACGGTCTATAGGTATTTCCTGCAGTCGGGCCGAATGATTGACACCGAACGTTCACCTACCTATGGTGCACGTGCGAAATGCCGGATGGTCAACGGCGGCATGCTGCGTCGTTCAGCCTAGCGCCTCTCGGGTGCTCCGGGCTGGCCCCGGCGACGGTACGAGGATTTAGCGGATCGATGAAAGTTCTGGTCGCGGTCAAGCGCGTGATCGACGCCTACGTCAAGGTCAGGGTCAAGGCGGACGGCAGCGGCGTCGAGACGGCCAACGTCAAGATGTCGATGAACCCCTTCTGCGAGATCGCGGTCGAGGAGGCGGTGCGCCTGAAGGAGCGGGGCGTGGCGACGGAGATCGTCGCGGTGTCCTGCGGCACCCAGCAGAGCCAGGAGACGATCCGCACGGCGCTCGCCATGGGGGCCGACCGCGGCGTGCTGGTACAGCACGACGGCGAACTGCAGCCGCTGGCGATCGCCAAGCTGCTGAAGGGGGTCGTCGACAAGGAGCAGCCGGGGATCGTGCTGCTCGGCAAGCAGGCCGTCGACAACGACTTCAATCAGACCGGCCAGATGCTGGCCGCGCTGCTGGGCTGGTCGCAGGCCACCTTCGCCTCGAAGATCGAGAAGGTCGACGAGGAACTGAAGGTGACGCGTGAGATCGACGGCGGCCTTGAGACCATCACCGTCAAGCTGCCGGCGGTGATCACCGCCGACCTGCGCCTCAACGAGCCGCGCTATGCCTCGCTGCCGAACATCATGAAGGCGAAGAAGAAGCCGATCGAGGTGCTGTCGCCGGCCGACCTCGGGGTCGATCCGGCGCCGCGTCTGAAGACCCTGAAGGTCGGCGAGCCGCCGGCCCGCCAGGCCGGCGTCAAGGTCGGTTCGGTCGCCGAACTGGTCGAGAAGCTGAAGAACGAAGCGAAGGTCATCTGATGTCCATCCTGGTCCTCGCGGAGCACGACGGCGGTGCGCTGAAGCCCGTCACCCTGAACATCCTCGCGGCCGCCAAGGCCATCGCGGAGAAGGCAGGCGGCGAGATCCACCTGCTGGTGGCCGGCAGCGGCTGCCGCGGCGCTGCCGAAGCCGGCGCCCGCTGCGAGGGCGTCGCCAAGGTGCTGCTGGCCGACTCCCCCGCCTTCGATCATCTGCTGGCGGAGAACGTCGCGCCGTTCATCGCCAAGGTCGCCGGGGACTACGACTATGTCGTCGCCCCCACGTCCACCTTCGGCAAGAACGTGCTGCCGCGCATCGGCGCCCTGCTCGACGTGCAGCCGATCTCGGACGTGATCGAAGTCGAAGGCCCGGACACCTTCGTGCGCCCGATCTACGCGGGCAATGCCCTGGCCACCGTTCAGTCCAGCGACTCGAAGAAGCTGCTGACCGCGCGCACCACGGCCTTCGACGCCGTCGCGGCCGAGGGCGGCTCCGCCTCGATCGAGGAAATCGGCGGTGCCGACGACGCCGGCCTTTCGGGGTGGGTCGGCTCCGAGTTGACGAAGTCGGAGCGGCCGGAGCTGACCAGCGCCCGCATCGTCATCTCCGGCGGTCGCGGCATGCAGTCCGGCGAGAACTTCGCGATGCTGGAGCGCGTGGCCGACAAGCTGGGGGCCGCGGTGGGCGCCTCGCGCGCGGCCGTGGACGCCGGCTTCGTGCCGAACGACTACCAGGTCGGCCAGACCGGCAAGGTCGTGGCGCCCGAACTCTACCTCGCCGTCGGCATTTCGGGGGCGATCCAGCACCTTGCCGGCATGAAGGACAGCAAGGTCATCGTCGCGATCAACAAGGACGAGGACGCGCCGATCTTCCAGGTGGCGGACTATGGCCTGGTCGCCGATCTCTTCAAGGCGATCCCGGAGCTGGAGAGTCAGCTCGGCTGACCCGGCCCGCCCGGGCGCGACCTCCCGTTTCCTGGCCCTCCGTCTTCTGGCAGAACCGAGTAACTCCATGTCCGACAAAGCCCCCAGCGCCGCCACCGTCGACAGCATCTCGTCCATCGGCGTGATCGGCGCGGGGCAGATGGGCAGCGGGATCGCCCACGTCTGCGCCCTGGCGGGGTACGACATCCGGCTGCAGGACATCGCGCAGGGGCCGCTGGACAAGGCGCTGGGCACCATCTCCAAGAACCTCGACCGACAGGTCCAGCGCGAGAAGATCACCGCCGAGGAGAAGGCGGCCGCGCTGTCGCACATCTCCACCTGCGTCTCCCTCGACGATCTCGCGGACTGCGACCTGGTGATCGAGGCGGCGACCGAGAAGGAGGAGGTGAAGCGGTCGATCTTCCAGTCGCTCTGCCGCAATCTGAAGCCGTCGGCGCTGATCTGCACGAACACCTCGTCGATATCGGTGACCCGGCTCGCGGCCCCCTCGGACCGGCCCGAACGGTTCATGGGGATGCACTTCATGAATCCCGTCCCGGTGATGCAGCTCGTCGAGCTGATCCGGGGCATCGCCACCCATGAGGCGACCTTCTCGGCGGTGCGCGAGCTCACCGTCCGGCTCGGCAAGACACCCGTTGCGGCCGAGGATTTTCCCGCCTTCATCGTGAACCGCATCCTGCTGCCGATGATCAACGAGGCGGTCTACCCCCTCTACGAGGGGGTCGGCTCGGTCGATGCGATCGACACGGCGATGCGGCTCGGCGCCAACCATCCCATGGGCCCGCTCGAGTTGGCCGACTTCATCGGGCTGGATACCTGTCTGGCCGTGATGCAGGTCCTCTACGAAGGCCTGGCCGACAGCAAGTACCGTCCGTGCCCCCTGCTGGTGAAGTACGTCGAGGCCGGCTGGGTCGGGCGCAAGGTCGGACGCGGCTTCTATGACTACAGCGGCGACACGCCCGTCCCGACCCGCTGAGCGGAGGCCTGCTTGGGCGCCCTGATCCTCAGGCGCCTGCTGTCGCTGGTCCTCACCCTTCTGCTGGCGTCCGCCGCCATCTTCCTCGTGCTCGAAGTGCTGCCCGGCGACCCGGCGGCAATCCAGCTCGGCACGTCCGCGCGCGAGGACACGCTGGCGGCCCTGCGCACGGAACTCGGCCTCGACCGGCCCCCGGCGGAGCGGTACGTGGCCTGGCTGGCCGGAATGGCCCAGGGTGATCTCGGGATCTCGATGACCTACCGTGTGCCGGTGGCCGATCTCGTGGCGGACCGGCTGGCGATCACCATCCCCCTGGCGCTGCTGGCGATAGTCCTCTCGACTGCCCTCGCGGTGCCGCTCGGTGTGCTGGCGGCGGCGAACCACGAGAAGGTTGGGGACCGGGCGGTCATGGTCTTCAGCCAGATCGGCGTGGCGATTCCCAACTTCTGGTTCGGCCTGCTGCTGATCCTCTTCTTCTCCACCTATCTCGGCTGGTTCTCGGCCGGCGGCTTCCCCGGCTGGTCGGAGGGGGTGCTGCCGGCGCTGCAGGCGCTGCTGCTGCCGGCCGTCGCCCTGGCCCTGCCCCAGGCGGCGATCCTCGCCCGCGTGACGCGCTCGGCCGTGCTCGACGTGCTGCAGGAGGACTTCGTGCGGACGGCGCGGGCGAAGGGCCTGAGCCGCGCCGTCACCTTGCGCAGGCACGTGCTGCGCAACGCTCTGGTGCCGATCGCCACCATCATGGGGCTGCAGTTCTCCTTCCTCGTCGCCGGCGCGATTCTGGTGGAGAACGTCTTCACCCTGCCGGGCCTTGGCCGTCTCGTGTTCCAGGCGCTGGCGCAGCGCGACCTGGTGGTGATCAAGGACGTGGTCCTGCTGCTGGCGGCCCTGGTGATCCTGGTGAACTTCCTGGTCGACCTGCTCTACGCCTATCTCGACCCCCGCCTGAAGGGAGGCTGAGGGTGGCGGTTCTCCTGCGGCGTCACGCGAACCTGCTGATCGGCGGCGGCATTACGCTGCTGCTGCTCGCCGTCGCGCTGCTGTCGCTGGTCTGGACGCCGGATCAGCCGACGAAGATGCACATCGCCCAGCGGCTCAAGGGGCCGCTGGAAGCCGGGCTGCTGGGGGCCGACCACTTCGGCCGCGATCTCGCCTCGCAGCTGATGGTCGGCGCCTGGAACTCCCTGTCCATCTCGTTCCTGGCCGTGACCCTCGGGTTGTCGGCAGGCGTGCTGCTCGGCTTGCTGGCGGCGGCGGAACGGGGGCTTCTCGACGAGGTGATCATGCGGCTCGCCGACGTCACCTTCGCCTTCCCGGCACTGCTCTCGGCGGTGATGATCGGCGCCCTGCTGGGACCGGGGGGGCTCACCGCCGTGCTGGCCATCGCCATCTTCAACGTGCCGGTCTTCGCGCGCGTGACCCGGAGTGCCGCGCTGCAGATCTGGTCGCGCGACTTCATCCGGGCCGCCCGGCTCGCCGGCAAGGGGACGCTGCGCATCAGCCTGGAGCACGTGCTGCCCAACGTTGCGGGCCTGCTGGTCGTCCAGGCGACGATCCAGCTGGCCCTCGCCATCCTCACCGAGGCCGGCCTCTCGTTCCTCGGCATCGGGGTGCCGCCGCCCAGTCCGAGCTGGGGTCGCATGCTGAGCGATGCCCAGACCTATCTCGGCAAGGCGCCGCACCTCGCCATCCTGCCGGGCCTGGCCATCGCGACCGCCGTGCTGGGCCTCAATCTGCTCGGGGACGGCTTGCGCGACCTCATCGACCCCAAGCTGCGGCGTCGGCGGTGACCATGCTGGCGGTCGGCGATCTGGCGATCACGCTCGAGGCGCCGACAGGGCGTCTGGAGATCCTGGCGCCGCTCTCCTTCACCCTGGAGGCCGGCCGCACGCTCGGCATCGTCGGCGAATCCGGCTCCGGCAAGTCGATGCTGGCGCTCGCGATCATGGGCCTGCTGCCGCCGTCGGCGAGCGCCTCCGGTTCGGTCCGGCTCGAGGGCCGGGAGCTGATCGGCCTTTCCGAAGCAGAACTCTGCCACGTGCGCGGGAACCGCATCGGCATGGTCTTCCAGGAGCCGATGACCGCCCTCAATCCGGCGATGACGGTCGGCGAGCAGATCGCCGAGGCCAAGCGCTGGCACCTGGGGCTGTCGCGCCGGGAGGCCCGCCACGAAGCGCTGGGCCTGATGGAGCAGGTGGGCATCCCCGATGCGCGGCGGCGTCTGGACGCCTATCCCCACCAGCTCTCGGGCGGCCAGCGGCAGCGGGTGGGGATCGCCATCGCGCTCGCCTGCCGGCCGACGCTGCTGATCGCCGACGAGCCGACGACGGCCCTCGACGTGACCGTGCAGGCACAGATCCTGGACCTTCTGCGTGGGCTGGTCGGCAGCTACGGGATGGGGCTGATCATCATCAGCCACGACCTGGGTGTGATCGCGGAGACGGCGGACGAGACGCTGGTCCTCTACGCCGGTGCGGCCGTCGAGCAGGGAGACACGGCGTCGATCTTCGAGGCGCCGGCGCATCCCTACACCCGCGGCCTCTTCGCCGCCGTCCCGGGCACCGTGCCCTATGGCTCGCGCCTGCAGACGATTCCGGGCGCCGTCCCGGATCCTTGGAGAAGGCCCGAGGGCTGTCGCTTCTCCGACCGCTGCGAGCGCGCGGTCGCGCTGTGCCGGGAGCGATCGCCGGAGTGGGCGCCTGCGGGCGAGAATCGCAGCGTGCGCTGCTTCAGGCCGGAGGGCGCGTCGTGAACGACCGGCTGCTTCAGGTCCGCGGGCTCACGCGGGACTATGCGCTGCCGTCCCGCACCGGCTTCGGCCGCGCGCCCCGCCTCACGGCGGTCGCCGGGGTGGACCTGATCGTCGAGGAAGGGCAGTCCTTCGCGATCGTCGGCGAGAGCGGCTGCGGCAAGTCGACCCTGGCCCGTCTGGTCGTGGCGCTCGACCGTCCCACGGCGGGGCAGGTGCTCTTCCGCGGCCGTGATCTGGCCACGCAGTCGCGGCGCGACCTGAAGGCGCTGCGGCGGCACTTCCAGATGGTCTTCCAGGACCCGTACGATTCGCTGGACCCGCGTCTGTCGGTCGGGCGGATCGTCGTGGAACCGCTGCATCTCGCCGAGATGGACGGCGGGGCGCGGCAGGCGGCGGTTCACCAGGCTCTGGAGGACGTCGGGCTGAAGGCGACCGATGCCGGCCGCTACCCGCACGAGTTCTCCGGGGGGCAGCGACAGCGCATCGCCATCGCCCGCGCCCTCATCGGCCGGCCCAGCCTCATCGTCGCCGACGAGCCGGTGTCGGCGCTCGACCTGTCGGTGCAGGCCCAGGTGCTCAATCTCCTGCTCGATCTGCAGGCGCGGCACGGGCTCGCCTACCTGCTGATCAGCCACAACCTCGCCGTCGTCGAGCAGGTCTCCCGGGCGCTGGCGGTGATGTATCTCGGACGCTTCGTCGAGACGGGGCCGACGGCCGAGATCTTCCGGGCACCTGCGCACCCTTACACGAGGATGCTGCTGGATGCGGTGCCGCGCCTGGATCCGCGCCGCCGGCCGGCGGCGCGCGCCATCGCCGACATGGCCGCCGCTCCGGCCGGTGCCTGCCCCTTCATGCCGCGCTGCCCGCTCGCCGCGGACGCCTGCCGGACAATGCCGCCGCTGCGGGAGATCGCCCCGGGCCGCAAGGCCGCCTGCCACTTCGTCTGAGCCGAGCGGGGCGCCCTCGGCAGACGCGCCGGCTATCTGGCGACCCGGTTGCGCCCCGCTTCCTTGGCGCGATAGAGGGCGGCGTCGGCGGCCGCGACGAGGCTCGTCGGGTCACCGTCGAACTCGCCGTCGACACTGGCCACGCCCAGGCTCGCCGTGACGCAGGGTGCGACGGTCGAGGCCCGGTGTTCGATGCCCAGGCCGGCGATCGCGTCCCGCAGTTCCTCCGCCAGGGCGGCGGCGGAGGCGGCATCGGTGTCCGGCATGAGGCAGGCGAACTCCTCGCCGCCGTACCGGGCGACGACGTCGGTGCCGCGCTTCACCACGAGCGGTAGCGTCCGGGCCACCGCCCGCAGGCAGTCGTCGCCGGCCAAGTGGCCGTAGCGGTCGTTGAAGGCCTTGAAGTGATCGATGTCGAGCAGGACCAGCGACAGCGGATTGCCGCTGCGCAGATGCCGCGACCACTCCCGGTGCAGGCCCTGCTCGAAGCTGCGCCGGTTGCCCAGCCCCGTCAGCCCGTCGGTGGCCGCGAGCTTCGCCAGAGTGTCTCGTGCGCGCTTGAGCTCGATGTGGTTGCGCACGCGAGCCCGCACGATCGGTGGGGAAATCGGCTTGGTGACGTAGTCGACCGCTCCGAGTTCGAGGCCGCGGGCCTCGTCCTCGACGTCGCTGAGAGCGGTGACGAAGATGATCGGGATTCCCTTGGTGGCCGGCTCGGTCTGCAGACGTCGGCAAACCTCGTGACCATCGGGGGCCGGCATGAGGACGTCGAGCAGGATCAGATCCGGCGCGAGCTGAATCGCCGCCTCCACCGCCTCCTCTCCACCGGATGCGAAGGCGATGTCGTGCTGTTCGTCGAGGACTTCGGACAGGATCTCGATGTTGCTCGGCTCGTCGTCGACGATCAGCACCAAGGGCCTTTCTTCGCTCACAGTGTCTGCTCCAACTCGCTCAGTCGTGCGTTCAGTCGATCGAGGTTGTGCTGCGCGCCCGCCACGTCGAGCTTCTCAATGCGTTGCGCCAAGGCATCGAGGGCCTCGTCAGCGCCGGAGCCGCTGAGCAGGGCCCAGAGTTGCGGCAGGCTCTTCTTCACCTTGAAGCTGCGTTGCTTGAGCAGCCTGTCGACCTCGGCGAGCAGCGGGCGGACCTCTGCGAGCCTGGTGGCCAGGACATCGGGCGGAAGCTGTCCAGGTGGCGCCTCGACGGTCGCCGGACGAAGGCTGCCCGCGGCGGCCACGGCGGGATCCAGCAGGGGGCGCAGCCGGTCCAGCGTTTCCGGGGCGGGGATGGGGTCGGCACGCAGCGCAGCCTCGACCAGACCCGCCTCCTCGGCCAGATGCGGCAATCCGAGCGTGGCCGCGACGCCCTTGAGGGTGTGGGCGAGGCGCAGGGCGTCGCCCGGCTTCTCCTGGGACAGGGCGCGCATGATCTCGTCGACCGTGCCGGCGAAGCCGTCGGCAAAGTCGACCAGAAGCCGGCGGAGCAGCTGCGGGTTGTTGTTGACGTGCGAGAGGGCCAGCGGGAGGTCGAACGGAGGGAGGGCGCCTCCGGCCAGGATGTCGTCGGCAGAAGGCGGTGCCGGGGCGACGGCCGGCGCGGCAGGCACCGGCGGACCCTCGGCGCCGGGACGAGATCCGAGCCATTTCGCCAGTGTCTTCATGAGTATGGTGGGGGAGATCGGCTTCGCGACGTGGTCGTTCATGCCCGCCGCGAGGCAGCGCTGTCGCTCCTGCTCCAGGGCGTGCGCGGTCATCGCGATGATCGGCAGGGCCGATGGGGGGACCTGCTCCCGGATGCGCCGGGTTGCCTCCAGCCCATCCATGACGGGCATCTGCACGTCCATCAGCACGGCGTCGAACGCGCCGGGCTTCGGCAGGATCCTGTCGACAGCCTCCTGGCCGTCGCCCACCAGGGTGACCGTCATCCCCGCGGCTTCGAGCAACTCGCGTGCCACCTGCTGGTTGATCTCGTTGTCTTCCGCGACGAGCACGCGCCGCCCCGAGAGCGCCGGCGAGGCAACCTCTCCGGCGCCGGCCGGAGCACTCGCGCTGGCCTCGCTGGACGGCTCGCGGAGGGTCGACACCAGGGCGTCGAGCAGCAGCGAGGGGTCGATCGGCTTGGTCAGATAACCCGCGATCCCGAGCCGGGCGGCCTGGGCGGCGATTTCCTCCCGGCCGTAGCCGGTCACGAGGAAGAGCTTGGGCGTCTGCGGCAGGTCGGGATCGGCCTGGATCCGGCGGATCGTCTCCAGGCCGTCCAGCCCGGGCATCCGCCAGTCCATCAGCACCAGGTCGTAGGGCCTCTCTCCTCCGTTCGCGGCGCGTTCGAGTGCGGCGATGCACTCGGTGCCGGAGGCGACCGCGTCGGCTGTCACGCCCCAGCCTTCGAGGACCTGGACCAGGATCTCCCGGGCGGTTTCGTTGTCGTCGACCACCAGCGCTCTGATGCCGTCGAGCGAGGTGGAAGGGCGCAGGTCGGCGGGATCGGCCGCGATCTCCAGGGTGACGGTGAAGCGGAAGGTGCTGCCCGCTCCGACGCGGCTCTCCACGTCGATCGTGCCGCCCATCAGTTCGACGATCTGCCGCGAGATCGCCAGGCCCAGTCCCGTGCCGCCGAACCGCCGGGTCGTGGAGCTGTCCGCCTGGGAGAAGGCCGAGAACAGCCTGGCCTGCTGGTCGCGGCTCATGCCGATGCCGGTGTCACGTACGGCGAAGGACAGGGTCACGTTGCTCTCTCGCCGCGCCACCATCCTGACGCCGACCACCACCTCGCCCTCCTCGGTGAACTTCACGGCGTTTCCGACGAGGTTCAGCAGCACCTGGCCCAGGCGCAGAGGATCCCCCACGAGGCGCATGGGCACGCGCGGCTCGATGGCCAGCACCAGTTCGAGCCTCTTCTCCTCGGCGCGCAGACCGGCGAGGTCCGAGACGTTGCGCAGCACGGAGGGCAGGTCGAAGACCGTCTCCTCCAGTTCGAGGCGCCCCGCTTCGATCTTGGAGAAATCGAGGATGTCGTTGAGCAGTCCCAGCAGGGTCGTGGCGGAGGTGTGGACCTTGTTCAGGTAGTCTCGCTGCTTGTCCGTCAGCTCGGTGCGCAGGGCGAGGTGCGTGAGCCCGATGATCGCGTTCATCGGGGTGCGGATCTCATGGCTCATGTTCGCCAGAAATTCGCTCTTGGCGTGGCTCGCGGCCTCCGCCGCCTCCCGTCCGCGTTCGGCGCGTTCCGCGGCGAGGCGCTCCGAAATGTCTTCGAGCATCCCTTCGATACGCGCGTCGGCCTCGTCCTCGCGGTCCAGCAGCTGCAGGTCCGCCAGCACGCTGACTTGGCGGCCGTCGCGGCGTCTCACCACGACCTGGCGCTTCGCCGCCCGGCCCGCCTCCGCGAGGTCCCGCTCGATCGCCTTGGCGTCCGCGGTGTCCACGAGCAGGGACAGGACGTTGGGCTGATCGGCGAGCAGCGTGTCCGGGTCCGGGTAGCCGAGGATGCGGGCGAGGGCGGGATTGGCGACGAGCAGGCTGCCGTCTCCTTCCGCCTGGAACAGGCCTTCGGCGGCGTTCTCGAAGATGCTGCGGAAACTCTCTTCCGCGGCGGCGAGTTGCTGCAGTTCCTGGGTCCGCTGGGTGACGTCGGTGAAGGTGTAGACGTAGCCACCGGACTCCAGGGGCGTGCCGGTCACATGGACATAGCGGCCGTCGGCCAGCCGCCGGTCGAGCTCCCAGTGCCTGCGCTCACGGAGGGGCGCGATGCGCAGGTCGACAAGTTGGTCGGCATCGCCCGAGCCGTACTGGCCCGTGATCGCAAGGTGATGAAGCATGTCGCGCACCGGCGTTCCGCGCCGGCTGAGGGCGGGGGGCAGGTCGAAGAAGGCCCTGTAGGGACCATTGACGAAGACCACGCGCTCGGACGGATCGACGATCAGCACGCCCTGAGAGATGCTGGCCAGAGCCTCGGTTATGATGTCGTAGTCTTCGGACATGACGTTCTGGCCCTCTTTTCCGCCGGAGGTCGCTTATTGCTTTTGACGCGCAATGGCGGCGGAGCGCAACAGTCGGGGTGCCGGCCGCTCGAGCCCCCTGCGATTGGCGGGGCTGGGCCGCGTGCGGGAGGCCTCGACGGCGGGGGCGTCCCCGGGTAGTTTGCCGCACCGCAGCAAAAGAACCCGGAGGCGAGATGCCCGACAAGAAGATCGATGTCGTGGGAATCGGCAATGCCATCGTCGACGTCATCGCGCAAGGCGACGACGCCTTCCTGGAGGCGCAGAAGCTCGCCAAGGGCACCATGACCCTGATCGACGAGGCTCAGGCCGAGGCCCTCTATCGTCGGCTCGGCCCGGCGATCGAAACCTCGGGCGGATCGGCGGCGAACACCCTGGCGGGGCTGTCGTCCCTGGGTGGGCGCGGCGGATTCATCGGCAAGGTGCGCGACGACCAGCTCGGCGCGATCTTCCGCCACGACATCCGTTCGGTCGGGACCCTGTTCGACACGCCTGCCGCGACGGACGGGCCGTCGACGGCGCGGTGCATGATCGTCGTGACCCCGGATGCCCAGCGGACCATGTCGACCTACCTCGGGGCGTCAGTGAACTTCGGTCCCGATGATCTCGATCATGACTTGATCGCGTCTGCGCAGGTGCTCTACCTGGAAGGCTATCTCTGGGACAAGGAGCCGGCCAAGAAGGCCTTCGTCGCCGCTGCGGAGACGGCCAAGGCGAACGGCGTGAAGGTCGCCCTGTCCCTTTCCGACCCCTTCTGCGTCGACCGCCACCGCGACGGCTTCCGGGCCCTCGTCGCCGAGCACGTCGACCTGCTGTTCGCCAACGAGAGCGAGATCCTGTCGCTCTACCAGACCGACAGTTTCGAGCAGGCGGCCTCGCGCGTCCGGGAGGAGGCCCAGGTGGCGGCGCTGACGCGCAGCGAGCATGGTTCGGTGGTGGTGGCGGGCGACCAGCGTCTGGCCGTTCCTGCCGTGCGCCTGGGCGGCGTGGTCGACACCACGGGCGCCGGGGACCTCTATGCCGCGGGCTTCCTTTTCGGCTGGACGCACCAACATAGCCTTGATGTCTGCGCCCGGCTCGGTTCCCTGGCGGCAGCCGAATGCATCAGCCACGTCGGACCGCGCCCCCAGCGCGCGCTCCACGAGCTGGTTCCCGAAATCCTGACCTGACGAACAGCCAGTGTTATTGCCTGAGGCGAGACGGTGAAAGCAGCCGAACTCCGAAATATCGCGATCATTGCCCACGTGGACCACGGGAAGACCACCCTGGTCGACCAGCTCCTGAAGCAGTCCGGGGCCTTCCGCGCCAACCAGCAGGTGGCCGAGCGTGCCATGGACTCCAACGACCTGGAGCGGGAGCGGGGCATCACCATTCTCGCCAAGTGCACGGCCGTGGACTGGAAGGGGATGAAGATCAACATCGTCGACACCCCCGGCCACGCCGACTTCGGCGGCGAGGTCGAGCGGATCCTGTCGATGGTCGATGGCGTGCTGCTGCTGGTCGACGCTTCCGAAGGGCCGATGCCGCAGACGAAGTTCGTCACCATGAAGGCCCTGGCGCGGGGCCTGAAGCCGATCCTGGTCGTCAACAAGGCCGACAAGCCGGACGCGCGGCCCTACGAGGTGCAGAACGAGGTTTTCGACCTCTTCTCGGTGCTCGACGCCAACGAGGAGCAGCTCGACTTCCCGACGGTCTTCGCTTCGGCCAAGCAGGGCTGGGCGGTGACCGACCTGGAGGCGCCGCGCGAGTCCCTGGACGCCCTGTTCGAGGTGATCGTCTCCCGCGTGCCGGCGCCGGAGGCGGAGGAGGGGCCGTTCCGCATGCTGGCGACGACCGTGGAGGCCGACCCCTACCTGGGCCGCATCCTGACCGGGCGCATCTACTCCGGCGTCGCCCGGCAGAACATGCCGGTCAAGGCGCTCGGCCGGGACGGACGCCTGCTGGAGCAGGGCCGCCTGACGAAACTGCTGACCTTCAGCGGCCTGCAGCGGGTTCCGGTGGAGGAGGCACGCGCGGGCGATATCATCGCCGTCGCCGGGGTGACCCAGTCGACCGTCGCCGACACTCTCTGCGAGCTGTCGGTCGAGGCGCCTCTGCCGTCGCAGCCGATCGATCCGCCGACGCTGGCGATGACCTTCTCCGTCAACGACTCGCCGCTCGCCGGCCGGGAGGGGGACAAGGTCACCAGCCGGATGATCCGTGACCGGCTGCTGCGCGAGGCCGAGGGGAACGTCGCCCTGCGGGTGCGCGAGACCGAGGATAAGGACGCCTACGAGGTCGCCGGTCGGGGCGAGCTGCAGCTCGGCGTGCTGATCGAGATCATGCGGCGCGAGGGCTTCGAGCTGTCGATCAGCCGGCCGCGGGTGCTGTTCCGCACCGAGAACGGCCAGCGGCTGGAGCCGATCGAGGAGGTCCAGATCGACGTCGACGAGGAGTTCTCGGGCGTCGTCGTGGAGAAGATGAGCCTGCGGCGCTCCGAGATGACCGACATGCGGCCGTCCGGCGGCGGCAAGCAGCGGGTGACGTTCCTCGCACCGGCGCGCGGCCTGATCGGCTATCACGGCGAGTTCCTGACCGACACCCGCGGCACCGGCATCATGAACCGCAGCTTCCATAGCTACGGCCCCTACCGCGGCCCGATCCAGGGTCGCCGCAACGGCGTGCTCATCTCCAACGCGACCGGCGACTCGGTGGCCTACGCCCTGTGGAACCTGGAGGACCGCGGCGCCATGTTCATCGGTGCCGGCATCCCGGTCTACGAGGGGATGATCATCGGCGAGCACAGCCGCGGCAACGACCTGGAGGTCAATCCTCTCAAGGCGAAGCAGCTCACCAACATCCGGGCGGCGGGCAAGGACGAGGCGGTGCGGCTCACCACGCCGCGGCAGATGAGCCTGGAGCAGGCGATCGCCTACATCGAGGACGACGAGCTCGTCGAGGTGACGCCCAAGTCGATCCGTCTGCGCAAGCGGCTGCTCGACCCGCACGCCCGCAAGAAGGAGGCGCGCCAGAGGGAGGCCATCTGACGGCCTCCCTTCGCGACTGCGTCGAGGGGAACCTGCACTTTCCCGACTCCCGGCGTTGTGCTTAGCCACAGGGACAGGGTGAGGGAGACGCGCATGGCGCGGCGGGCTGGTCTGTTGTCGAGCTTCGCGGTCTATGGTGACCGCCGGATGCTGGCCATCCTGCTGATGGGGTTCTCCAGCGGCCTGCCGTTGCTGCTGGGCTTCTCCACCCTGTCGTACTGGCTATCCGCGGAAGGGGTGGATCGCACCACCATCGGCCTGTTCGCAGCCGTCGCGACGCCCTACGCCTTCAAGTTCGCCTGGGCGCCGCTGATCGACCAGGTTCGCCTGCCGGTCTTCCAGCGGCTCTTCGGCCGTCGACGCGGCTGGATGCTCTTCCTGCAGATCCTGCTGGCCGGCGCCATCGCCTGGCTGGGGACCAGCGATCCCCTCGGCGACCCGGCGGGAATGGCGGCCATCGCCGTCCTGGTCGCCTTCCTGTCCGCCAGTCAGGACATCGTGGTCGACGCCTACCGGATCGAGGTGCTGCGCTCCGACGAGCAGGGGGCCGGTTCGGCGGTGACCCAGTTCGGCTACCGTATCGGGATGATCGCGGCAGGGGCCGGGGCGCTGGCGCTCAGCGACCTGCTGCCCTGGACGGTGGTCTACGCCATCATGGCGGCCCTTGTGGTCATCGGCATGGCCGGCGCCCTCATCGGGCCGGAGCCCGAGCGGGTCGACGAGCCGGAAAGCGATGCGGCCGCCACCGGCGGTCTGTCGCAGGCCGGACGCTGGCTGAAGCGCGCCGTGGTCGATCCCTTCGCCGATTTCCTGACCCGGCCGGGCTGGCTGCTGATCCTGCTCTTCGTGCTGCTGTACAAGTACGGCGATGCGGTGGCCGGCGCGATGGCCAACCCCTTCTACCAGGAGCTCGGCTTCACCGGCCTGGAGATCGGCAGCGTCACCAAGGTGTTCGGCGTGGTGGCCACGCTGGTGGGCGTCTTCGTCGGCGGCGCCCTCTGCGCGCGCTTCGGCATCGTCCGCGCACTGGTGATCGGCGGGCTGCTCCAGGCCGTGACCAACCTGCTCTATGCCTGGATGGCCTACAGCGGCAAGGACCTGGGCCTGCTGGCGGTGGTCGTGGGCGCGGACAACTTCACCGGCGGGGTCGGCTCGGCTGCCTTCGTCGCCTACCTCTCCAGCCTGTGCAACGTAGCCTTCACAGGCACGCAGTACGCCCTGCTGTCGTCCTTCATGGCCTTCGGCCGGACGCTGCTGTCGACCGGCAGCGGCTGGCTGGTCGACCAGATCGGCTGGGGGCCGTTCTTCGTCGCCACGACCCTGCTCGCGGTGCCCGGCCTGGTGCTGCTCTACTGGATCGTCCGCCTGGATCCCGGCCGACCGGCGCGGGCCGGGGGTGGCTATTCGGTGCCGAAGGCCTCGTAGATCACCTTGTCGCCGCGCTTGATGCCGAGCCGCGAGGCCGTGCCGGCATTGAGTTCCAGCACCGCCTTGATGAAGCCGCCGGAGGAGATCGTGTCGCGGCTCAGCGGCACGGTCCGTTCGACGATCCGGGTGATCGTGCCGTCGGGCGCGATGAACAGCATGTCGAGCGGCAGCAGGGTGTTCGCCATCCACATGGAGATCCGGCTGGTGCCGGGATAGATGAACAGCATGCCGGCGTCGGCTGCCATCTCGCGCCGGAACATCAGGCCGCGGGCCTGCTGGTCGGGGGTGAGCGCCAGTTCGACGTCGAAGCTGTGCCGGCCATCCTTGGTCTCGATGGCCAGCTTGGCGTGCTGGAAGGCCATGTCGTTCGGTGTGCCTGCCGCCTGGGCGGCGACGGGCGGGACGGGCGCAGCGCAGGCGGCCAGCAGCAGCAGGGCGACGAGGCTGAGGAGGCGCGAGGATCGAAGCATGAGGCTGGTTTAGCGCCGGGCGGCGTTCAGGCCAAGACGGCTCTGGCGGCGGCGCGGATTTCCGGCCGGACAGGTCCATGCCGCGGCGGGTCCGCGAGCGTCGTGAACCAGTGCTCCGGCGGGTTCCGGCCTCGGCTGTGGCGCCAGGTCAGGGAACGCAGCACCGCCTCGGCCGCCGGCGGCAGCCGGTCCGGCAGCGGCTGGCCGGTCAGCAGCCCCCAGTTGCCTGTCCAGGCCCGGGCGACGGACCAGGGATTGTAGCCGCCGCCGCCGAGCACCAGCAGCCGCGGCGCCTGCCGTCGGACCGCGAGCAGGACGCTCCACAATGCCCCGTTGGAGAGGGACAGCTTGCTGAGGGGATCGTCCTCCAGGCCGTCGGCGCCGCACTGCAGGACCCCCGCCTCCGGAGAAAAGGCGTCGATCAGGGGGAGGACGGCCGACTCCAGCAGGCAGGCCATCTCGCTGTCGTTGAATCCGGCCGGCACGGGCAGGTTGCGGGCCTGGCCGCCGCCGCGGTCGTCCAGCTCGCCGCTGCCGCCGGGCTGCATCGGCCAGCGTCCCCGCTCATGGATCGACAGGGTGAAGACGCGCGGTTCGTCCTCGAAGGCGATTTGTACGCCGTCACCGTGGTGGGCATCGATATCGAGGTAGAAGACCCTCCGCAGGCCGCCGTCGAGCAGCCTCAGGATCGCCAGGACCGGGTCGTTGAAGTAGCAGAAGCCGCTGGCCCGGTCGCGCTGGCCATGGTGCGTCCCGCCGGCGGGGTGGTGGACGTCGTGGCCGGCGAGGATCAGGTCCGCGGCGCGCAGCGAGCCGCCGGCCGAGGTGGCCGGCCGGCGGAAGACCTCCGGATAGACGGGATTGCCGTTGGCGCCGAGCCCGTGCCGCCGCCGGGTCTCCTCGTCGACCGACTGGCGTCGTTCCGCCTCCATCACGGCCGCGACGTAGGCCGGCGTATGGAAGCGCGCGAGCTGCCCGGGCGTCGCCAGGGGGCTCTCGACGAAGAGGTCGTCGGGCAGCCAGCCCAGGGCGCGCACCAGGTCCATCACCGTGGAGACGCGCGGGATCGCCAGCGGATGCCGGTCGCCGTAGGTCGAGCGGCGGTAGATCTCGTGGCCGAGGAAGCGGGGGGAAGGGCCTTGCATACTCACCCCTGCCGAAATGCACTGGCGGTCGCCGCTCGGCAAGGGCATGACGGCGCGCATGTCGTCTCCCGGACTGATCCTGCGCGGGGCCAGCCTCGCCTACGCCGGCACGCTGCTGTTCGACCGGCTCGACCTGACCCTGGCGGGCGGCGAGACGACCTGCATCCTCGGGCCGTCGGGCGTCGGCAAGTCCAGCCTGCTGCGTCTGGTCGCCGGACTGGCCCACGGGGCGGCGGGCGCGGTGGCGGCCGACGACGGGCGACCGCTTGCCGGTCGGCTGGCCTGGATGGCCCAGAGCGACCTGCTGCTGCCGTGGCTCACCGTGTCGGAGAACGTCGCGCTGGGCGCGCGCCTGCGCCGCCGGCCGGGTGATCGGGAGAGGGTCGGGGCGCTGCTGGCGGGCGTCGGGCTGGCGGCGGAACGGGACCTGCGGCCGGCTGCCCTCTCGGGCGGCATGCGCCAGCGGGTGGCGCTGGCCCGCACCCTCTACGAGGATCGGCCGATCGTTCTGATGGACGAACCCTTCTCGGCCCTGGACGCCGTCACGCGCCTGACCCTGCAGGATCTGGCGGCGCGCCTGCTGCAGGACCGGACGGTGGTGATGGTCACCCACGACCCCATGGAGGCCCTGCGGCTGGGCCACCGCCTGCTCGTGCTGGCGGGGCGCCCGGCGCGCCTGATCTTCGACCTTCGCCCGGAGCACCGGCCGCCGCGCGACGTGCGCGACGCCGACCTGCTCCGGCGCCAGGCCGATCTGCTCGAGGCCCTGCGGCCGGCGGAAGGGGCCGGGCGATGAGCGTCCTGCGGTCTCTGGCCATCGCCGCAGGGCTGCTGATCCTCTGGCAGGCGGTGGTGAGCCTCGCAGATCTGCCGGCATATATCCTGCCCGGGCCGGCGAGGGTAGGGGCGGTGCTGCTCGCCCAGCCCGGCCTGATCGCGGCGAACGCCGCGGTCACCGCCCTGGAGATCGTGCTGGGGCTCGTGCTCGGCCTGCTGCTGGGTGCGTCGGCGGCACTGGTACTGACCTTTTCGCCGGTGCTCCGGCGCTGGCTGCTGCCCGTGCTGGTCGCCAGCCAGGCCATACCGGTCTTCGCCCTGGCACCGATGCTGGTGCTCTGGCTGGGCTACGGCCTTGCCTCGAAGGTCGCCATGGCGACCCTGATCATCTTCTTCCCGGTCACGGCGGCCTTTCACGACGGCCTCCGGCGCACGGAGCCGGCCTGGCTGGATCTCGCCGGGATCATGGGGGCCGACCGTCTGTCGGTCCTCTGGCACCTGCGCCTGCCGGCAGCCCTGCCGGCGCTCGCGTCGGGCCTCCGGGTGGCCGCGGCGGTCGCGCCGATCGGCGCGGTCGTCGGCGAATGGGTCGGCTCCAGCGCCGGGCTCGGCCACCTTATGCTGAACGCCAACGCCCGCCTGCAGATCGACCTGATGTTCGCCGCCTTGCTGGTGCTTGCGGCCTTCGCGCTGCTGCTCTACGCCCTGGTCGACCGTGTCGGCCGGGCGCTGACGCCCTGGCTGCGCGAGGGCTGAAACCGCCCCTCAGCCCTCGGGGACGGGCACCACCCTGACCTGACCGCCGCCGGCCGCCAAGGCCAGCCGGCCGTGCTTGAGGGCCAGGGCGTCGTTGCCGAAGAGCGCGCGGCGCCAGCCGTGCAGGGCCGGGACATCGGCCTCGTCGTCGCGCAGGATCGCCTCCAGGTCCGACACGCCGGCCACCAGCTTCGGCGCCACCTGGGCCTCGTCGCAGCGCTGCTTGAGCAGGACCTTCAGCAGCTCGACCAGCGGCCCGGGCACCGGCGCCAGGTTGTCGTCGGCCGGCGGCGCCGGCCAGCTTTCCGAGGGCTGGGCCAGCACACCGGCGACCGTTTCGACGATCTCCCGGCCCATCTTCGAGCGGGAGAAGTCGGCCGACAGGCCGCGGGTGGCGGCCAGGGCTTCCGCCGTGGTCGGAGCCTGGGCGGCCAGGTCGAAGAGCTGCTCGTCCTTGATCACCCGGTTGCGGGGAAGATCCTTCTGCTGGGCCGTCCGCTCGCGCCACGCCGCCAGCGCCTGCAGCAGGGCGAACTGCTTCCGGCTGCGTCCGCGGGGCTTGAGGCGCTTCCAGGCCTGCTCCGGCTCGGTGCGGTAGGTGGCCGGGTCGGCGAGGATCGCCATCTCCTCGGCGAGCCAGCCGATGCGATCGCTCTGCACCAGCTGCTCGCAGAGCTTGCGGTAGACCTTCCGCAGGTGGGTGACGTCGGACAGCGCGTAGTCGAGGGCCCGCTTGGCCAGCGGCCGGCGTGCCCAGTCGGTGAAGCGGGCGGACTTGTCGATCTGCGTACCGGCGAGCGCCCCGGCCAGCTTTTCGTAGCTGACCTGGTCACCGAAGCCGCAGACCATGGCGGCGACCTGGGTGTCGAAGAGCGGCGCCGGCAGCCGGCCGTTGAGGTGGTAGAAGATCTCCAGGTCCTGCCGGGCGGCGTGGAACACCTTCACCACGTCCGGCTTGTCCAGCAGGTCGACGAGCGGCGCCAGGTCGAGGCCCGGCGCCAGCGGATCGACGATCGCCTCCTGCCCCTGGTCCGGCCCCGCCAGCTGGATCAGGCAGAGCCGCGGGTAGTAGGTCGACTCCCGGATGAACTCGGTGTCGATCGTGAACCAGGGGACGGTGGCCAGGCGGCCGCAGAAGTCGGCGAGGGGGGCGGTTTCGGTGATCACGAGCATGATCACCGGGTATAGACCGCCATGGCCGGGCCGTCAGCCGTGAAGCCGCCGGCCGCGGAGTCTCTCAGGGCTCATAGACGGCGGTGACCTTCGCCTGCGCCAGCTTCTCCGCCGGCGTCTGTGGGCTCATCATCAGCGCGAGGGGCGACAGGGGCTGGGCGGGATCCATCCGCAGGCGCAGCGTGCCGCTGCCCTTCTCCGCGGCGCCGCGGACGAAATTCTGGACCACGGCCAGCAGGGCCTGGCTCTCGGTGCCGGCGGCGCCTTCCACCGCGTCAGGGGCCGAGCTGATCTCGTCCAGCCACTGCGCCAGGATCGCGTCGGGGGTCTTGCCCTGGCGTTCCGCCTCCGCGTCGAGCATGCGCTTGAGGTAGGACTTGTCCTCGATCGTCAGGCTCGCCTTGGCAAGCGACAGGGTCATGGCCAGCAGCGGCGCCTGTTCCATGTCGTTGAGCGGCAGGTTCTGGTAGCCGTCGATCGACAGGCCCAGGTCGATCGCCAGCAGGCCCGGCAGGGCCACCCGGATCGTCTGGACGTCGAGTTTGCCCGTGGCGGTGTCGGCGCGGTAGGCGAGGTCCACATCCAGCTTGGCGTCCTCTATCCCCTGGAACGGGGCGATGTCCTCGCCCGACTTGAGCGCCTCCTCGGGCACGTCGAGGCCGCGGATCGAGAGCGTGAGGTAGTCGGGCGCCTTGCCGGCCCGCATCGCCGCCATGTCGACCTGCTCGACACGCAGGCTCGCCATGGTCAGGGGCTGGTCGTCGGGCGATTCCGGGTCGGCGATCGTGACGCCGCGCAGCTCGAAACCCTCTTCACCGATGGCCTCGCCGGAGTCGAAGCGGAGCGTTCCGCCGCCGTCGCTCTTCGCCAGCGCCTGCATCGCCTGGAAGGCCGTGAGGCCGGTGAGATCGAGGCTCCGCAGCGGGGAAGGGGCCTCCTCGCTCGGGGAGGCGGCTGGCAGGCCGGCCCGCAAACCCATCCAGTCGGGCTGGCCGGTGCCGACGGAGAGGGCCGCCGGCACCTCGCCGTCGCCTGACAGCAGGCCGAACCAGACGGCGTAGGTGCCGGCCTGTGCCTCCGGGATATGGACGGCCGGGTCCGTGCCGTCGGCGTCGTCGTTGCAGAGCACCGATCCGTCCGGCTGCAGCACCAGCAGGGTCGTGTCGGCCGGCGTGGCCAGCGCCAGGGTCAGATCCTGGACGGCGTCGTCCAGCACGAGCCGGACGTCGGGCGCGCTCGTGGTGATGGCGCCGGCACAGCCGGGCCCTTCGATCGATGCATCGGCGTCGCCGCCGACGGCAGTGGTCGAGAGGACGACCGGCAGGTCGGCGGCGCCCACCTGCAGCAGGCCGGCACGCGGCGGCGCGTCCGCCACCAGCGCCGGCGCGGCACCGGCGCTCCAGTCCGGCTCGCCTTCGGTGACGTAGAGTGTCGCCTGCTGGAAGGCTTCGCTGTCGTGCACGCCGACCCAGATGCCGTAGCGGCCGGGCGCCGGCTTGGCGATCGTCACCAGCGGGTTCACGTCGTTCGCGTCGTCGTTGCAGCGCCACTGGCCGTTGGGCTGGTGCACCGCCAGGCTCGTGTCCGCGCCGGAGATCACGTAGAGCCGCAGGGGCTTCGTCGCGTGGGAGAAGTCGAGGGCGACGTCCGGGTTCTCGGCGTTGATGAAGCCGGCGCAGTCCGGCCCCAGAGGCCCCGCCTCCTCCATGCCGCCCGCCTCCAGGTCGATCGCCATCGGGTCGGGGGAGAAGCCGCCGGTGAGGCTGTAGGTGCCGTAGAGCGGTGGCGCGTCGACGGCGATATCGGCGGCCTCTGCGGCGGGCGCCGCGAGGACGGCTGTACACAAGGCGACGGTTGCACTGGCAGACTTCATCTCTATCCCTCCTCCCGGCCCGCCGGACTCGGCGGTCGTTCCCATACTAGCAAAGGCCGCCGCCTTTCACCCCGCCATCGAGAGGCGGGGAACGGGTCGTTCGTCCGGCGGGCGGAGAGGCGGGGCGCCTCAGGCGAAGAGGAAGTCGTCCTGGCCGAGATCGGCGGCGGCGACCGCCATCAGCGTGACCTCGGCGCTGGAGCCGCCGAAGGCGACCGTGGTGTTGCCGCCGCTCTCGGTGAAGGTGGTCCCGGCCCCGAGCATGTCGTCGAAGTCCACCCAGCCGAAGGCGGAGACGTCGATGTGGTCCTGGCCGCCCGCGGCGTCCGCGTCGAAGTCCGAGACGCGGTCGCTGCCGGAGGAGGCATCGAAGACGAAGACGTCGTCTCCGCCGCCGCCGGCCAGTCTGTCGTCGCCGCCGAAGCCGTTGAGGACGTTGTCGCCGCTGTTGCCGTTGATGATGTTGGCATCGGCGTTGCCACTGCCGTCGATGGCCGCCGTTCCGATCAGCGTCAGCCGCTCGATGTTGGCCGACAAGGTCCAGTCGACTTCCGCAACGACCGTGTCGGCCATGCCTTCGCCTGCGCTTTCGGTGGTGGTGTCGCCGGCGTCGTCGACAAGGTAGCGGTCGTCGCCGGAACCACCGACCAGCGTATCGGCGCCGGTACCGCCGATCAGCACGTCGTCGCCGCTGTTGCCGTTGATCTGGTCATCGCCTGCGAAGCCCAGAAGCTGATTTGCCTCGTCGTTGCCGTTGATGACGTTGTCCTCGGCGTTGCCGAAGCCATCGAGGGCTGCGGAGCCGGTGAGGGACAGGCGCTCGACGCTGTCCGGCAGGGTGTAACCGTCAATGGCGGAGATCACGGTGTCCGCGTCGCCTTCGCCGGCGAGCTCGATCACCCGGTCGCCGCTGTCGTCAACGAGGTAGCGGTCGTCGCCGGCCCCGCCCGCCATGAAGTCGACGCCGGCTCCGCCATCCAGAACGTCGTCTCCGCCGTTCCCTACCAGCCTGTCGTCGCCGTCGAGCCCGTAGAGCTGGTTGCCGGCGTCGTTGCCGCTGATGAGGTTGGCCTCGCCATTCCCGGTGCCGCTGATCCCGTCGTTCCCGTCGAGCACCAGCCGCTCGACGTTCGCCGACAGGCTGTAGTCGACAGTGCTGACGACCAGGTCGGTGTCGCCTTCGCCGGCGTTCTCGATCACCACGTCGCCGGGATTGTCGACGATGTAGCGGTCGTCGCCGGTTCCGCCTGCCATGGTGTCTACGCCGGCGCCGCCATTGAGGATGTCGTTACCCTCGCCGCCGTCGAGCAGGTCGCTGCCGGTTGCCCCGTTCAGCCGGTCGTCGCCGGCGAGTCCGTTGAGGCTGCTGTCCCCCCCGCTGCCGTTGATGATGTTGTCCAGGTTGTTGCCCGTGCCCTCCACTGCGGCGGGCCCCATGAGAATCAGGCGTTCGACGTTGGCGGGCAGCGTGTAGGACAGTGTGGCGGTGACGAGATCCAGGCCCTGGTCGGCCTCCTCGATGACCTGATCGCCTGCTATGTCGACGAGATAGCTGTCGTTGCCCTGACCACCGGAAAGGGTGTCGACCCCGAGACCGCCGTCCAGGAGGTCGTCGTCATCGCCTCCATAGAGGGCGTCGTCGCCCTCGCTTCCTCGGAGTACGTCGTCGCCCGAGCCCCCCTCGATCACGTCGTTGCCGGTCCCGCCGTCGAGGACGTCACCGCCGGCGAGGCCGTAGATCGTGTCGTCGCCGGAGAAGCCGGCACCGATCAACGGCGACGGCAGGACGCCGACGGAGACGTAGTTGGGCGTGATGACGTCCGCCAGCAGTGTGCCGGTCCAAGTCGTCATGTCTGTCGCTCCCATTCCCAGTGATCCGTGCTTCTCGGGAGCCGCACTTCACGAGGGAGCCGCGGTCACCGTTCGCACAGGCTGGGAGTGCAACATGCTCGCCCCAGATGTAGTTCCACCTGAACTGGAGAGAATTGGGCAGACTACCCGCAGGTCGGGCCGGAGTGGCGAAAGCGGTGGTCGGCGGGTCCGGTCTTCTGCTCGCCGGCAGCCACGGGAGCCGGCGTGGCAGTCAGGCGAAGAGAAAGTCTTCCTGGCCGAGGTCGGCGGTGCTCACCCCGATGAGCCTGACCTTGGCGCTGCTGCCGCCGAAGCCGACGGTGGTGCTGTTGCCGGTTTCGGTGAAGGTGGTGCCGGCGGCAACCAGGTCGGCGAAGTCCGTCCAGCCGAAGGCCGAGACATCGAGCAGGTCCTGGCCGCCCGCGGCATCGGCGTCGAAATCCGAGACCCGGTCGCTCCCGGACGAGGCATCGAAGACGAAGACGTCCGCGCCGCCACCGCCGATCAGGACGTCGTCGCCGCTGCCGCCGATCAGCCTGTCGCCGCCGCCGCCGCCATTCAGCCTGTCGTCGGCGTCAAGGCCGGCGAGTACGTTGGCGGCGTCGTTGCCGTTGATGATGTTGGCCTTGCCACTGCCGGTGCCGTCGATGGCGGCGTCGCCGATCAGCGTCAGGCGCTCTACGTAGGTCGGAAGCGTCCAGGTGACGCTGGCAACGATCGTGTCGGCGAGGCCTTCCGGGCCGATCTCCGTCACCCTGTCGCCGAGGTCGTCGACCAGATAGCGGTCGTCCCCGGCGCCGCCGATCATGACGTCGGCGCCGGTGCCGCCGATGAGAATGTCGTCGCCGCCATTGCCCAGCAGCCGGTCGTCGCCGCCGAGGCCGACGAGCCGGTTCGCCCCCTGGTTTCCGACGATGATGTTGGCGTCGGCGTTGCCCGTACCGTCCACGGGGGCGGTACCGGAGAGCGTCAGGCGCTCGACGGCGTGAGGCAGGACGTAGTCGATCACTGTCACGACCGTATCGGCGTCGCCTTCTCCCGCAACTTCGTGGACCCTGTCGCCGGCATCGTCGACGAGGTAGCGGTCATTGCCGGCCCCACCGGCCATATCGTCGCCGCCGGCCCCGCCGTTCACGACGTCATCGCCGCCTGCGCCGACAAGTACATCGTCTGCGCCGAGGCCCAGCAAGGCGTTGGCGGCGCCATTGCCGGTGATCACATTCGCCAGGGCATTGCCGGTGCCGTCGATGGCGGCACTGCCCAGGAGAGACAGGTTTTCGACGTTGTCGGGCAGGACGTAGGACACGCTCGAGGCGACGCTGTCGGCGCTCCCTTCGCCGGCCTGCTCCACGACGCTGTCGCCGGCCTCGCCGACGACATAGGAATCGTTGCCTCCGCCGCCGGCCATGTGGTCGGCCCCCGGACCCCCGTCGAGGCTGTCGTCACCGTTGCCGTCCGTCAGGCGGTCGCTGCCCCACCCGCCGATCAGCTGATCGTCGCCATCTCCGCCGAACAGCCAGTCGTCGCCGTCGTCGCCGTCGAGGCTGTCGGATGCCGGGCCGCCGACCAGCAGGTCGTTCAGCTTCGAGCCCGTCAGGCTGTTGGGTCCGATCCCGCCGATCTGCACCTCGTCGGGAACGGTCAGGAAGGCCCCGACAAAGCGATCCGGCACACCGAGCGCATCGTCCCTGGCCTGACCGTAGGCATAGAAGAGGCGGTCGCCGACGGCCCGGGTGAGCACCGGCGCGGACTGGAGGCCGGCCTGCTCGTCGTTGAGCCGCATCGGCTCCCCGACGGCCGTGCCGTCGGCCGTGAAATAGCCGAACCAGAGGTCGGTGTCGGTCGAGCCGGGGGCATCGGGCTCCGTCCAGACGATGGCGAGGAGCCCTTCCTTCACATGCCGCATGGCATAGGGGACCGATGCGGCCGGGCCGTCGGGGGCGACGCTGTCGGCGACGGTGACGAGGGCCTGGGGCGATGCCAGCAGCGTGCCATCGGCGGCGTGATGGCGCAGGATCAACGCGTCGCCTTCGTGCAGCAGCGTGACGAAGGTGCCGTCGGGCAGGGCTTCGACGAGGACCGCCCGTTCGCCGGGGGCGGGCGCTACGGGACCGAAGCTGACGACGTCGCCGATCGTCCAGCCGCCGCCGTCGACGCGCTGAACCTGCAGCACGTCCGAGCCGTCGTCGGCCTCGGCGACCCAGGCCAGTGCGACGTCGCCGTAGCGCAGGACGGCCGCACCGGGCAGCACCGATGCGCCACTGCCGAGTGCGGCGACTTCGAGGCCGTCGCCGATCCGGGTGCCGTCCAGCGTGTGGCTCTGCAGCACCAGGGTGCCGTCGCGAGCACCGGTGTCGTCGATCAGGATGGTGAAGAAGCCGTAGGCGGTGCCAAAGACGGTTGCCCAGCGGATGTCGCCGGTGGCGAGGTCGCCAGGGCCGCCGGTTTCAGAATTGAAACCCTCGATCCTGTCGACACCGAAGGGGCGGTTGAACGCCGCGACAGCCGCGCCAGTGGGCAGGGCCGTCACCGAGGGCAGGAAAACGCCGAGGGAGTAGGAACCGGTCAGCGACGATCCCGCCGCGCCCGACCCCGCCGCTTCCCCGGAGACGTAGTAGCCTTCGATCGGGGTGACATCTCCCCCGCCGCCGGGATCGTCCAGGCTGTAGCCGTATACGGTCTGGTGACCGTAGAAGTAGTCGTCGCCGCTATAGTTGTAGACGATCTCTCCGTAGAGATTCCGGCTGGTGTAGGCGACGACGACGCCACCGTCGTTCAGCATGGTGGCGGCGAAGGGGCTGGAATAGCGGATCTCGGCGCCGCTGAAGACCACCTCGCGCGTCCTGTCGCCGATCATCCTTCCGTCCTCGTCCCGCGCTGGTAGTGGTTGCCGCTGCGAAGCTTACCCGCAAGAGGGCGCTGGGTAGATAAAATTCGAGGGACCGGCTTTCGTCGCTTGACGATTGCGTTGGCGGTGGCCTCGACCACAGCCGTCGGCTCGGCCGGTCAGGCGAAGAGCAAGTCGTCCTGTCCGAGGTCCGCGGCGGCGATCCCGATGAGCCGCACCTCGGCGCTGCTGCCGCCGAAGCCGACGGTGGTGCTGTTGCCGGCTTCGGTGAAACTGGTGCCGGCGCCGGGTCCCCGTACTCCGGATCCGGATGACGAAAAAACCTGTGTGGCTCCTAAGCCTGCCGTCTCCGGACGGCCCTTCGCATCAGCTTCTCGATCTCCAGGATCGCGAAGAAGACGATGCCGAGGCCGATCGCGATCGCGCCTTCGAGCCAGCTCAGGGGCCGGGAGGCGAAGAGCAGGTTCATCCAGGGCAGGTAGGTGAAGAGCAGCTGCAGCGCGACCGTGGCGCCGACGCCGATCAGGACGGCCGGCGTGCCCATGAGGCCGCGCCAGGTCAGCGAGGTGCTGCGCAGGTAGCGGATGGAGAAGAGGTAGAAGATCTCCAGCACGACGATGGTGTTGGTTGCCAGCGTGCGGGCGGTCTCCAGGTCGCGGCCGCCGTCGCGGGCCCAGGCGAAGACGCCGCCGACGAAGAGCAGCACGAGGCAGGAGACGAACGCCACGCGCCAGACGAGGAAGCCCGAGAGGATCGGCTCGCTCGGCCGTCGCGGCGGCCGTCGCATGACGTCCGCCTCGGTCGGCTCGAAGGCCAGGGTGAGGCCGAGGCAGGCCGCCGTGACGAGGTTGATCCACAGGATCTGCAGCGGCGACAGCGGCAGCGTCAACCCCAGCAGCAGCGAGGCGATGATGGCCAACGCCTCCCCGCCGTTGGTCGGCAGCGTCCAGGCGATGACCTTCTTCAGGTTGTCGTAGACCGTTCGGCCCTCCCGGACCGCCGCGACGATCGACGCGAAGTTGTCGTCCGCCAGCACGATCTGCGCCGCCTCCTTCGCCGTCTCGGTGCCCTTGCGTCCCATGGCCACACCCACGTCCGCGCGCTTGAGGGCGGGCGCGTCGTTCACCCCGTCGCCGGTCATGGCCACGATCTGCCGGCGGCTCTGCAGCGCCTCGACGATGCGCAGCTTGTGCTCGGGACTGGTGCGGGCGAAGACGGCTGTCTGCCCGGCCCGTTCAGCCAGCGCGGCGCCGTCCATGGCATCGACCTCCGCGCCGCGGCAGACCGCGGCGGCATGGGGAATGCCGAGCGCCCGGGCGATGGCACTGGCCGTCTCGGCGTGGTCGCCGGTGATCATCTTGACGCCGATGCCGGCCGAGCCGCACTCGGCGATGGCGCCCATCGTCTCCTCCCGCGGCGGGTCCAGCAGGCCGACGAGGGCGAGCAGCCGCAGTCCGCTCTCCAGGGCGTGGAAGTCCAGCTCCGGCGCGTCGGCCGGCTTCCAGGCCAGTGCCAGCACGCGCAGGCCGTCGGCCGCCATGGCCTCGGCGGCCGCATGCCAGGCTTCGCCCGCGAGAGGACGCGGCCCCTGCGGATCGTCCTCCAGGGTGCAGAGGTCGATGATCCGTTCGGGCGCGCCCTTCACGAAGATCGACGGTCGGCCGTCGTCGCCCCCGTTCAGGGTGGCCATGAGGCGGTGGCGTGCATCGAAGGGGATCTCCGCGAGGCGTGTCCGTGCGGCGCGGAGTTCGGGCACGGCGAGACCGGCCTTCGCCGCCAGGACGAGCAGTGCGCCTTCCATCGGATCGCCTTCGACCCGCCAGTCCTCGCCGGCGCGGTGCACATCCGAATCGTTGCAGAGAACGAGGGCTGCCAGGAACTGCGCGGAGAATTCCTCCGAGAGGTCTTCCCGCGACGGTGCGATCCGGCCGTCGGGGCTGTAGCCGTTACCGGAGACGTCGTAGGCGCCGGCGGGCGTAAGCACCTGGCGCACCATCATCTCGTTGCGAGTGAGGGTGCCGGTCTTGTCGGAACAGATGATCGAGACCGAGCCCAGGGTCTCGACGGCCGGCAGCCGGCGGATGATGGCCTTCCGGCGGGCCATGCGCTGCACCCCGATCGCCAGGGTGATGGTCATGACCGCCGGCAGGCCTTCCGGAATGGCCGCCACGGCGATGCCGACAACGGTCATGAAGGCTTCGTCGAGGCCGTAGCCGCGCGCCAGGATCGCGAAGCCGAAGACCAGCGCCGAGGCGGCGAGGATCACGCCGGTGAGCTGCCGGCCGAAGCGGTCCATCTGCGCCAGCAGCGGGGTGGTCAAGGTCTCCACCCGTCCGAGCAGGGTCGAGATCCGGCCCAGTTCCGAGTGCCGGCCGGTGGCGGTCACCAGCCCCAGGCCCTGGCCGGCGACCACCATCGTTCCCGAGAAGGTCATGCAGAGGCGGTCGCCGACCGGCGCGGCTTCGTCCCCCGCCGCCGTCGTCTTGTCGACGGGGACGGATTCGCCGGTCAGGATCGCCTCGTCGATCCGCAGGCCGCTGGCCCTGAGCAGGCGCGCATCGGCGCCGATCCGGTCGCCGGGCTCGAGCAGGAGAATGTCGCCCGGCACGAGCTCCTCGACCGGGATGCGCGTCCGGCGGCCGTCTCGCAGCACGGCCGCCTGCGGGCTCACCATGTCACGGATCGCTTCCAGCGCCCGTTCGGCCCGCCCTTCCTGCACCACGCCGACAACGGCGTTGGCGAGGACCACGAGCAGGATGACCGCCGCGTCGATCGGGTGGCCGAGCCACAGCGACACCGCGGCCGAGCCAAGCAGGACGTAGATCAGCAGGTTGCGGAACTGGGCCAGGAAGCGCTGCAGCAGGGTCTGACGCCGGCCGGCGGGCAGGCGGTTCGGCCCATAGGCTTCGAGCCGCCGCGCCGCCTCCGGCCCCGTCAGGCCGGCCGTCGTCGCATCGAGGCCCTCCAGCGCCGCTTCCGGCGATCGGGCGTGCCACGCGGGGCCGACGGAGCCGTTGCGTTCCGGATCGCTCTCCGCCTGCGCCATCAATGCTCTCCCGGCTCGCCTGCAACCCCCTATCCCTAACCGGGGCTCCGGTCTTATTGAAGTGTGCCCCCCTGCGGCACGGCGCGCGGGTGGCCCCAGGCGCCGCCGCCTTGTGGTGCTGTGCGGCGCGCCCGGCTTTCGCTATGACACGAACAGCTCCGCTTCCTTTCTTCAGGTCATCCGATCCATGTCCCAGCGCCTCAACGACTTCGGCCAGCCGATCGGCGAGGCCGTCCCCGGCTGGTCGCCGAGGCCGTTGCCGCCGCGCACGCCCATCGCCGGGCGGCTGTGCAGCGTCGTCCCCCTCGACCCGGCGGCCCATGCGGCGGATCTGTTCGAGGCCAACGCGGCCGATCCGGATGGCCGCAACTGGACCTACCTGTCGATCGACAGGCCCGCCTCCCTCGACGACTACCGGGCCTGGCTCGAGAAGATGACCGCCGGCGACGACCCGCTGTTCCACACGATCGTGGAGACGGCGACCGGTCGGCCGGTGGGCGTGGCCTCCTATCTGCGGATCGACAGGGCGAACGGCGTCATCGAGGTCGGCAACATCAACTACTCGCCGACGCTGCAGCGGCATCCGGCGGCGACGGAGGCGATGTTCCTCATGATGCGCCGGGCCTTCGACGAGCTCGGCTACCGCCGTTACGAGTGGAAGTGCGACAGCCTGAACGCACCGTCGCGTCGCGCCGCGCTGCGTCTCGGCTTCACCTACGAGGGCCTGTTCCGGCAGGCGATCGTGACCAAGGGGCGCAACCGCGACACCACCTGGTTCGCCATCGTCGACCGGGACTGGCCGGCCATCCGCGCCGCCTTCGAGGCCTGGCTCGACCCGGCAAACTTCGCCGCCGACGGCCGGCAGCGCCGGCGGCTGGCGGAGTTCATGCCGGGCCGGCCGGCGCAGGTCGCGCCAGGATCGTGACCCAGAGTCGTTTCCTCGTCAGCCTCGCGCTGCTCTGGCTGTGCGGCGGGGCGCTGCGCCTGACGCTCCTGGCGGTCCCGCCGGTGCTGCCGATGGTGCGCGCCGACCTCGGCCTGTCGGCGACGGAGGTCGGCCTGCTGGCCGGCCTGCCGATCGGCGTCTTCGCCCTGGCGGCGCTTCCAGGGGCCCTGCTGGTGTCCCGGCTGGGACTGGTGCGGGCGATCCTGATCGGCCTGACGGTGATCGCGGCCGGTTCGGCGCTGCGCAGCCTCGCCGACGGCGCGGTCTTCATCATCGCAGCCACCCTGGTGATGGGGGCGGGGGTCGCCGTCATGCAGCCCGCCATGCCGGCCGCGGTGCGCCGCTGGGCACCGCAGCGGATCGGACTGGCCACCGCGATCTACACCAACGGCCTGATCATGTCGGAGATCCTGCCGGTGGTGCTGACCGGCCCGCTGGTGCTGCCGATGCTGGACGGCAGCTGGCGGCTCGATCTCGTCTTCTGGTCGCTCCCCATCGCCGTCACCGCCCTGGCGGTGCTGGCCTTCGCGCCGCGGGGGGCGGCGCCGATCACCCTGGCGCCGCAGAGCGGGCGCTGGTGGCCGAGCTGGCACGACCCGCTGATCTGGCGGCTGGGCATCGCCTTCGGCACGATCAACGCCACCTACTTCTCGGTGAACGCCTTCCTGCCGCCCTACCTCGTCAGCCAGGGGCGGGAGGATCTGGTGAGTCTCGCGCTTTCCGCCCTCAATTTCGGCCAGCTGCCCGCCTCGCTGGTGATCCTCGGGATCGCCAGGCGGCTGGAGCGCAAGTCCTGGCCTTTCGTGATGACCGGTCTGGTGGCGACGGCGAGCCTCGCCGGGCTGGTGCTCTTCGTCGGACCGCTCACCTGGCTGTTCGCCGGCCTGATCGGCTGCTTTCTCGCCGCCCCCCTGATCCTCGGGCTGACCTTCCCGCCGCTGCTCAGCCAGCCACAGGACGTGGCCCGTATGTCGGCAGCGATGTTCACCATCAGCTATACGGTGACGCCCGTGATCGCGGCGATCTGCGGCGTCGCCTGGGACCTCAGCGCTGTCCCGGCGGCGGCTTTCGTGCCGATGATGGGGTGCACGCTGCTGCTGGCCGCGCTGATGGCGGGGCTGCGGCTGGACCGCCACGTCCAGCTCAGCCGGGACTGAGGGCAGGCTACTCGGCGGCGATGGCGGTGGTCTCGCCGGCACCGCTCGCCACGGCACGGCGCAGCCAGACCGCGCTGTCGTGGAAGGCCACGCCCCCGGCCGGCGGGACCGGGTCGGCGCCGATCAGCTGGTTCACCCCCAGGCCGCCCTCGAAGTCGGCGTTCGGCCAGATGCCCTCGACGATCAGCGTCCCCGGCACCATGCCGTCGAACAGCACCGCGGGCAGGCTGAGGCTGCCGCGGGCATTGCCGAGCGTCACACGGGCGCCCTCCTCGATGCCCAGGCGCTCGGCATCCCGCGGGTGGATCCGCACCGTCGGCCGCTGCTCCCGCTCGCGGGAGGAGGGGGTTTCGGTGAAGCTGGTGTTGAGGAAGTTGCGCGCCGGCGGCGCCACCAGCCGGAAGGGATGCTCCTCGCTGGCCATCTCGATCGCCGGCATGAAGGACGGCAGCGACGGCATGGACTGATGGTAGGGACCGAGCGCGCTCCAGTCCGGCCGGAAGCGGAACCGGCCGGTCGGATTGGGGAAGCCTTCGGTGAAGTGGCCGCCGGCGAAGCCCGGCCGCCGGTCGGCGAAGCCGCGCTCGGCCACCTCGGCGGCAGGACCGTAGCCGGAGGCCTGCAGGGTGTGGTCGACCAGTTCCCAGGCCGTCATCCGGAAGCCGGGATGGTCGGCACCCAGCCGCTCGGCGAGGCCGCACACCACCTCGTGGTTGGTGCGGGTGTCCTCGTAGCGCTCCAGCACCTTCTGGCTCATGGTCATGGCCGTGTGCCCGAGCCCGAAGTAGATGTCGTCGTACTCCAGGAACATGGCCGCCGGCAGCAGGATGTCCGCGTAGCGGGCGGTCGAGGTCATGAACTGCTCGTGGACGCAGAGGAACAGGTCCTCGCGGCTCAGGCCCCGGCGGACGGCCCGGCTGTCCGGCGCCACGGTCGCCGAATTGGCGTTCTGCATCAGCATGGCGGTCACCGGCGGGCCGTGCTGCAGGGCCTCGGGGGCGCCGCACAGCACAGGGCCGATGCGCGACTGGTCCAGCATGCGGACCGTCGGATCCGCCAGGTCCGTCCCCCAGACGAGGCGGGTGTCGAGGCCCCAGTTGTCCAGGTTGATGAAGAAGGCGCCGCCCCCCTCGTGGCGCCAGGCGCCGCTGACGGCCGGCAGGCAGGTGACGGCGTGCATGTTGGCCGCGCCGTTGCGCGCCCGGGTGAAGCCGAAGCCCAGCCGCAGGAAGCTGGCCGGCGTGCTGCCGTAGAGCCGGGCGAAGTCGACGATCTGCTGCTCCGTCAGGCCGGTGATGGCGGCCGCCCAGGCAGGGGTGCAGGCGCGCAGGTGGCTTTCCACCGTCTCGTCGAAATCGGTGCAGCCGGCCAGGTAGTCGCGGTCGGCGAGGCCCTCCGTCAGCATGACCTGCATGACGGCGCAGGCCAGCGCCGCGTCGGTGCCCGGGCGCAGGACCAGGGCGATGTCCGCGGCCTCGACAGTCGGGGTCCGGTAGCAGTCAACCCCCACCAGCCTGGCCCCGCGGGCCTTCCGCGCGCGCTGGATGTGGCCCATCAGGTTGACCTGGGTGGACACCGGGTTCGAGCCCCAGACGACGATCAGGTCGGACTGGGCCATCTCGCGCGGGTCGGTGCCCTGCACCTTGCCCACGCCCGCGCGCCAGCCGCTTTCCGCCGGGGTCACGCAGATCGTCGTCTTCTGCCGGGAATAGCGCATGACGTGGCGCAGGCGGTCCAGGCCCCAGCGCTGCACGATCCCCATCGTGCCGCCGGAGTGGTAGGGCCAGACCGCCTCGCTGCCGTGCCGCTGGGTCTCGCGAACGAAGGCTTCGGCCACCTCGTCGAGGGCGGCGTCCCAGCCGATCGGCTCGAAGCGCCCCTCGCCCTTGGCGCCGACGCGCCTGAGCGGCTGGCGCAGGCGGTCGGGATGGTGCACCCGCTCGGCATAGCGCGCCACCTTGGCGCAGAGGACGCCGGCCGTGTAGTCGAAGCCCTTGTTGCCGTGGATCCGGCCGATGCGGGTCGGCGACAGCCGCTCGACCGACAGCACGCAGGCCGACGGGCAGTCGTGCGGGCAGGCGGAGGTGACGGTCTCGGTCATGGCTCTCTCCTTCCGGCGGGAGGCTAGACGCTGTTGCGGAACTCGGGCGACCAGTGGAGCAGCTTCCTCTCGACCCAGCCGATCAGCACCACCAGCCCCAGACCCACCGCGCTCAACACGGTCAGCGCGGCGAACATCTCCGCCGCGTTCAGCATGGCAAGCGAAACGATGATGAGATAGCCCATTCCGTAGTTGGCGCCGACGAACTCGGCGATCACCACGCCGATCAGCGAGAAGCTGACGGCGTTGGGCAGCGAGGCGAAGGTCCAGGCCGCCGCCATCGGCACCCGCACCGACCAGGTGAGCTGCCGGCCGTTCGCGCCCCGGGTGCGGCAGAAGTCCAGCATCTCGCGCTCGACCGAGACCGCCCCCTTGTAGGCGTTGAAGAACACCAGGAAGAAGACGACGAACCAGGCGGTGACCACCTTCGAGAGGACGCCGAGGCCGAAGATCATCGTGATGAGCGGCACGAAGGCCACCCGGGGCATCGAGTTGGTCGCGATGATGAAGGGGTGCAGCACGCGGTTGAGGGTCTGGTTCTGCGATAGGATCAGCCCCGCCGCGAAGCCGGTGCCGACGCCGACCACGAAGCCCAGGAAGGTCGCCCAGACGGTGGCGACGAGGTGCGGCCAGAGGAAGCCCGCCTGGGCCCCGAAGGTCCAGTCCCACAGCTTGAGAGCCACCTGGCTGGGCTGGCTGATGAAGAAGGGGTCGAGGAAGGTGTTCTTCACGAACCAGGGGATCCGCGTGAGGCCTTCCCAGGCGGCGAGGAAGAGGAGCAGCAGGACGAGCTGCCAGGCGACGATCCTGCCGCGCTCCCGCCGGCGCCCGCTGCGCTCGGCGGCGGCAGCCGCCGCCAGCGACGGTGTCGGCGGCAAGGTCGCCGGCGGTGCGTCAGCCATCCGCCTGCACCTTGGCGAACTCCTGGCCGAGGACGTGCCAGATGCGGCCGTAGTGGCGGCCGAAAGCGGGGCTCTCGCGGATGGTGAAGACGTCACGCGGGTGCGGGATGTCGATCGCCTCGTCCAGCAGCACGCGGCTCGGCGGCCCTGACAGCACGATCACCCGGTCGGACAGGGTGATGGCCTCGTCCAGGTCGTGGGTCACCATCACGATCGTCTGGCCGAGCGCCTGCCGCAGGCGGACGAGTTCGCTGTGCAGGCTCGTCTTGGTGTGAGTGTCGAGGGCGCCGAAAGGCTCGTCCAGCAGCAGGATCGTCGGATCGCAGGCCAGGCTCATCAGCAGCGCGAGGCGCCGGCGCATGCCGCCGGAAAGCTGGTGCGGGTAGGCCTCGGCGAAGCCCTCCAGGCGGCCGAGGCGAAGCAGTTCGTCGACCTTCCGGCGGGCCTCCCGCCGGTCGGCGCCGCGGAAACGAAGGCCAAGCGCGATGTTGCTCCGCACCGAGTACCAGGGCAGCACCGTGTCCTTCTGGAAGATGTAGCCGAGTCCGTCGGGAATGCTGCCCGCCACCTCGCGGCCGTCCACCCGCACCGCGCCCTTCGTCGGACCGAGGAAGCCCGCGATCATGTTGAGGACCGTGCTCTTGCCGCAGCCGGACGGTCCGACGATCGAGACGAACTGACCGTCGGCGACGCGGAAGCCCACGTCGCCGATCGCCAGGACGTCCCGCTCGGCGGTCTGATAGACCTTGGCGACCGCGTCCAGCTCGATCCGCGGAGCGGCCGGGGCGGCCGACGGCGCCGCCACCTAGAGGCCGCGGGCCTTGCGGATGAAGGACATGTCGACCGCCTTGTCGTAGGGCACCTGGGCCAGCTGCTCGTTGGAGTACTGCCGCCCGTCGCCCATGATGGCCAGCAGGCGGTTGTAGGCGTCCTCGGAAATCAGGTTGGTCTTGTTCCAGACCGAGTCCTTGTAGGTCTGGATGGTGCGCACCAGACCGTCCATCGGCACGGACGGCAGATAGTCGTCGTGGATCAGGGCGGCCACCGTCTCGGCGTCGTTGCCGCTGATGAAGTCCTGGCCCTTGCAGAGGGCGGTGACGAAGGCCTGCACCTGGTCGCGCTGCTCGTCGATCGTCTCCTGCAGCACGTAGGTCCCGAGACCCGGCACGTCGCCGCCGAAGACCTCGGTCCAGGCCGCCGCCTCGGTGACGTCCAGAAGCGGCGTCGCCCAGCCTTCCTTCACCGCCGCCTCGACCATGCCGAGGGTGGCGATCGAGGCGCCGACCTGCCCGGACTTGAGGGCGCCGAGCATGGTCGAGAGGCTGCCGAGCCCCCGGATGTCCACGCTCTTCAGGATGCCCTCCTTGTCGCACATGTAGGTGGCCATCAGCCAGGTCGCGGACTGCGGCTGCGTCACGGCGATGGTCTGCCCCGCCAGGTCCTTAATCTTGGTGATCTTGCCGCTGTCGTAGTCGGCCTTGCGGACGAGAAGGTTGGCGTAGGTGATCTTGGTGTCGAGGCCGAAGATCAGCTTCGAGGGCTTGCCGGCGATGGTGAGCGCGATGGAATCGCTGGCGCCGGTCGTCGTGGCGAAGATCTAGCCGGCGGCCAGCATCTGCTTGCCGCGCGGGCCGCTCTGGGTGTTCAGGTAGTTGCAGGACAGCCCGGCCTCTCCGAAATAGCCCTTCTTGAAGGTGACGTAGGCCACGGAGTAGATCGGGTCGATGGAGGCGACGCCGTAGTCGACCGAGGCGGCTCTGGCACGACCGGGCGCGAGTCCGGCTGCTGCGGCGGAAAGGCCGAAAGCTGAAGCGATCTTGAGCGCCGACCGGCGGGACAGAGCAGCCATGTTTGTTCCCCCTGTGCTGTTGGCCCGGCGTCAAGGACCGGCGCCGGCCCGCTAGGGGACACGACAGTCATTCTTCCTATCAATTGCGCAAGGGGATCGAAGACAGCGGATTCTCCGTAGTCAAATGAGCGGAGCCGGCGCTTCCCTGCTCGCTTCGTCTTGGTAAGAGGGAGGTCCCGGCCGGGATCAACCCTGAAGTGCCGTCCACATCTCGCGGTCCCGCTGGGCCGTCCAGATCCGGGGATGATGGATGCCACGGGCCTCGTCGTAGGCCCGGGCGACGTTGAAGGGCATGCAGTGGTCGAAGATCGCGAAATTGCCGAAGCGGGGCTGCATCGCCTCGTAGGCCCGGTCGTAGGCCTCCTTCAGGCCGAGGCCCTTCAACGCACTCTGCTCCACTGATCCATACAGAGTCCGCAGGAAATCGCGGGTCATCTCCAGACCGTCGCGCACCTCGTCCGGCTGGGCGAGCGCGTCGCCGCGTCCGGGCACGACCGCCCGCGGCTTGAAGGCCTCCAGCTTGTCCAGGGGGTGCGGCCACTCCTGCAGGTGGGCGTCGCCGCAGTAGCAGGCCGAGTGGTACTCGACCAGGTCGCCGGAGAACATCACGCCCGAGTCCGGCACCCAGGCGACGGTGTCGCCGGCGGTATGGCCGCGGCCGAGGTGCATGAGGTCGACCCGGCGCCGGCCGAGAAAGACGGACAGGCGGGTGGGGAAGGTCATGGTGGGCCAGGTGAGGCCCGGAATGGTCTCCGCGGCGCTGAACAGGCGGGGGAAGCGGCCGTACTCCGAGTCCCAGTCCTCCTGGCCGCGCTCGGCGATCATCGAGCGCGTCGCGTCCGAGGCCAGCACGGCCTCGGCGCCGTAGGCGGCGGCGCCGAGCACGCGCACGGCGTGATAGTGGCTGAGCACCACGTACTTGATCGGCTTGTCGGTCACCCCGCGCACCGCCTCGATCACCTTGTCGGCCATCTTCGGGGTCGCCTGGGTGTCGATCACCATGACGCCGTCGTCGCCGATGATGATGCCGCTGTTGGGATCGCCCTGCGCGGTGAAGGCATAGAGGCCTTCGCCGAGTTCGGTGAAGGAGATCAACTTCTCCTCGAGGTCGCCTGCCGAAGCGAAGCTCTTGGCCATCTCGTCTCTCCCGAAAGGGGCTTCTTCCGCGCGTTCACTGAAGGACATGCGCGATGCGGCGGTACCCTACAAGGGCCGTCCCGCCGCTGGCTGTCGCCTGATCGGGTGACGGATCAGTCGAGCGGCGTCATGCGCAGCCTCAGGGCGTTGCCGATGACGCTGACCGAGGACAACGCCATCGCGGCCGCCGCGATGACCGGCGACAGCAGCAGGCCGAACAGGGGGTAGAGCACCCCGGCGGCGATGGGCACGCCGGCCGCGTTGTAGACGAAGGCGAAGAAGAGGTTCTGGCGGATGTTGCCCATCACCTTCCGCGACAGCTTCCGGGCCCGCACGATGCCGGTCAGGTCGCCGCCGAGGAGCGTTACGCCGGCGCTCTCGATGGCAACGTCGGTGCCCGTCCCCATGGCGATGCCCACGTCGGCGGCGGCCAGAGCCGGCGCGTCGTTCCCCCCGTCGCCGGCCATGGCGACGACGCGGCCCTGGCTGCGCAGCCGTTCCACCACCTGGCCCTTCCGTTCGGGCAGCACGCCCGCCTCGACCTCGGTGATGCCCAGGGCCCTGGCCACGGCGGCGGCCGTCGTCGCGTTGTCGCCGGTCAGCATGACGATGGTCAGGCCCTGCCGCTGCAGGGCCTGGACCGCGCCGCGGGTCGTCTCCTTCACCGGGTCGGTGATGGCGAGCCCCCCCGCCAGGGCGCCGTCGATGGCGACGAAGATGGCGGTCGCCCCATCGGCCCGGAGGGTTTCGGCCCGGTCCTGCAACGCGGCCACGGAAATGCCCGCCTCGGTCAGGAAGTCCGCGCTGCCCACCAGCAGGCGACGGCCGTCGACGATCCCGTGGACACCCTTTCCGGCCGGGCTCTCCACCTCCCCGGGTTCGGTCAGTGTCAGGCCGCGGTCGCTGGCCGCCCGCACCACGGCGTCGGCGAGGGGATGGGCGCTGCTGCGCTCCAGGCTTGCCGCCAGCCGCAGCAGATCCTCCTCGGCGACGCCGCCGGCCGGGACGATGGCGGTGACCGCCGGCCGGCCCTCGGTCAGGGTGCCGGTCTTGTCGACGACGAGCGTGTCGACCCGTTCCAGCCGTTCCAGCGCCTCGGCGTTCTTGATCAGCACGCCGGCGCCGGCGCCGCGGCCGACGCCGACCATGATCGACATCGGCGTCGCCAGGCCAAGCGCACAGGGGCAGGCGATGATCAGCACCGAGACGGCGGCGACCAGGGCGTAGGCGAGCCGCGGCTCCGGCCCCCAGACCGCCCAGGCGGCGAAGGCGAGCAGGGCGCAGGCGACGACCAGCGGGACGAACCAGCCGGCGACGCGGTCGGCGAGCCGCTGTATCGGTGCGCGCGAACGCTGCGCCTGGGCGACGAGCTGCACGATCTGGGACAGCAGGGTCTCGGCCCCCACCTTGTCGGCGCGCATGACGAAGCCGCCGCTCTGCAGCAGGGTCCCGGCCACCACGGCGTCGCCCGTCGTCTTGTCGACCGGCAGGGACTCGCCCGTCACCATCGACTCGTCCAGGGTGCCGCGGCCGTCGGCGATCTCTCCGTCCACCGGCACCTTGTCGCCGGGGCGTACCCGCAGCCGATCACCGATCCGCAAGGCGTCGACCGGCACCTCCTCGTCCGCACCCGACGGGCCGATCCGGCGTGCCGTCTTCGGCGCCAGGTTCAGCAGCGCCCGGATCGAGCCGGACGTCCGCTCCCGGGCGCGCAGCTCCAGCACCTGTCCCAGCAGGACCAGGACGGTGATGACGGCCGCCGCCTCGAAGTAGACGGCGACATGCCCCTCCGGGCCGCGGAAGGCGGCCGGGAAGATGCTTGGCGCGAGCAGGGCCACGACGCTGTAGAGCCAGGCGACGCCCGTGCCGAGGGCGATCAGGGTGAACATGTTGAGGTTGCCGGTCCGTAGCGACTGCCAGCCGCGCACGAAGAACGGCCAGCCGGCCCAGAGCACCACGGGGGTCGCCAGGACGAACTGGACCCAGGCGGAGACGCCGGGCGCGACAAGGTGGTCGACGGCGAAGAGGTGGCTGCCCATTTCCAGGACGAACACGGGCAGGGCGAGGCAGAGGCCGACCAGGAAGCGCCGCCGCATGTCGGCCAGCTCCGGGTTCGGAGGCGCCTCGGCCGTCACCATCTCGGGCTCCAGCGCCATGCCGCAGATGGGGCAGGAGCCGGGCCCGATCTGTCGCACCTCGGGATGCATCGGGCAGGTGTAGGTGGCGCCCGGGTCCGCCGGGGCGGCAGCCTCTTCTGCCGGCGGCGCCAGAAAGCGCTGAGGATCGGCAGCGAACTTCGCCTTGCAGCCGGCGGAGCAGAAGAACCAGGGCGCGCCGTTCAGGTCGTGGCGGTGCTGGCTCTTGGCCGGATCGACGCTCATGCCGCACACCGGGTCCTTGACCCGCCCGTCGTCGAGGCGCGGCTGGGCCGGCCTGGGGGCGTGATGGTGGCAGCAGCCACCGGCTGCGTGATCGTGGGGCTCGGCCATGGCCGCATCCTCTGCTCGGTTCGACCTCCAGATAATACGCCGGGGGGGTATAGAGAAGGCGGCTGGGCGCTTCCGGCGCAGGCGACGCGGTTTGCGGGTTGATCCTCGCCGGCTTCTCATTATCTTCAAAACGATTAGTCTTCGAAGCGTCGGATCGCACGGGCCGGCGCGAGGCGCCGGCAAGAGCGCGTCCGGATAGCGGGGAGGAGGAATGGCGACGGTCGTGGCCATGAACAAGGCTGGGCGCGGGTCCGACAGAGGCGAGAAGGCGGCAGCCTCGCTCCTCCAGGTCGACGGGGTCTCCAAGACCTACAGACTGCCGACCGGCGACAGTCTGACGGCACTGCTGGAGACGTCGCTGAGCGTTGCCGAGGGCGAGTTCGTCTCCATCATCGGCCCGAGCGGCTGCGGGAAGTCGACGCTCTTCAAGCTCATCGGCGGCCTCGAGGTGCCGGACGGCGGCCGGATCGCCGTGGCGGGCCATCCGGTGCAGGGCTCGCATCAGGACATCGGAATGGTCTTCCAGGAGGAATCGACCTTCCCCTGGCGTACCGTACTGGAGAACGTGGCCTTTCCCCTGGAGATCGCCGGCGTGGCGCGGCGTGAGCGGGAAGAGCGCGCCAAGCGGGTAATCCGCCTGGTGGGCCTGAACGGGTTCGAAGGCCGCTATCCTGCCGAACTTTCCGGCGGCATGCGCCAACGCACGGCGCTGGCGCGCACCCTGGCGGCCGAACCCAAGATCCTGCTGATGGACGAGCCTTTCGCCGCCCTGGACGAGCAGACGCGTCTGCTGCTGGGGGACAAGATCCTGGAGATCTGCCGCGAGCTGAAACAGACGACGCTGTTGATCACGCACTCGATCACAGAGGCCGTCCAGCTCAGCGACCGGGTCGCGATCATGTCGTTCCGTCCCGGCCGTATCCTGCGCACCGTGGACGTCAAGCTGGCGCGGCCCAGGTCGTCCGAAATCGTCTCTTCGCCCGAGTTCGGCGGCTATGTCGCCGACATCTGGCAAGACCTGAGGGCGGAAGCCAGCAAGGGTCTCGATGCGGCGGAAGCCGCCCGGTGAAAATCTAAACAGTCATCTAGGGAGAAGCGACATGGAGAAGATGGGGCGTCTGGTCTTCGCAGCGGCGGCGCTGCTGGCGGCCTGTTCGGTGGGCACGGCTTCCGCGGCGGAGAAGGTGCGGGGGGCGAGCAGCCACAAAGGCGTGCTGGACCCGACCCTGGTCCTGCTCGCCGACAAGGCCGGCTTCTTCAAGGACAAGGGCATCGAGGTCGAGATCTTCTGGACCCGCGGCGGCTCCGACACCCAGCAGGCGGTGGTGTCGGGCTCGATGGACCTCGGGATGGCGACGGGCCTGCTCGGCACGCTCGCGGCCTACGAGCAGGGTGCGCCGATCGAGGTGATCAGCGCCTCCATGACCGGAGCCAACGACATCTACTTCTACGTCCGCTCCGACAGCCCGATCCAGGCGATGTCGGACGCCGGGGGCAAGACCGTCTCCTTCTCCAGGCCGGGCGCCTCCTCCGAGTTCGTCGCCGACTCCCTGGTGCGGAACGCGGGCATCGACGCCAAGATGGTGGCGGCAGGTGGACCCTCGGCCACCCTGACCCAGGTCATGTCCGGCCAGATCGACGTCGGCTGGTCGGCCGTGCCGGCCACCCTCGAACAGGTCGATGCGGGCGACGTCCGGGTGATCGCCACCGGCAACGACGTGCCGGAGCTGCGTGACCTGACGGTGCGGGTGAACATCGCCAACCGGGACTTCCTGAAGGAGCATCCCGACACGGTGAAGAAGTTCCTCGACGCGCTGCAGGAGACGATTGACTGGTTCTACAGCGATCCGAACGCCATCAAGGTCTACGCCGAGGCATCCGGCATCAGCGAGAGCACGGCCAAGCAGGTGCGCGACAAGTTCGTCTCGAAGGAGATGCTGCGCCTGGCGCCGATCGGCGGGCTGGAGCAGAGCGTGAAGGACGCTGTGGCCTCGAAGCACCTGTCCAAGCCGCTGACGGACGAGCAGATGAAGGACTACGCCGCCGAGGTCGCCAAGCTGAAGCCCGCGTCCTGATCGTCCGGCCGGGGGAGGGAGGCGTGCCGTGACAGCACCGAAGCTCGCCGGGCTGGCGCTTCTGGTCGCCATCATCGCGCTGCTGCAGGTGCTGGTGTCGGGCGGCGTCATCTCTCCCTTCGTGGTGGCTGCGCCGAGCGCGATCGCCGAGCAGGCCTGGCTCATGCTGCTGAACGAGCGGCTGGTACAGGCCTTTCTCTCCACCTCCGGCCTCGTCTTCGGCGCCCTCGTGCTGGCGACGGTGGTCGGGGTGGGGATCGGCTACCTGCTGTTCCGCAGCCGCGTGCTGGGGGAGGCCTTCCAGAGCTGGCTGGCGGCTGCCTTCTCGGCCCCGATCGTGCTGCTCTATCCGATATTCCTGGTGCTCTTCGGGCGCACGCCGCTGATGATCCTGGTCATGGGCTTCCTGGTGGCGATCATTCCGGTGGCCCTCAAGACTTTGGAGGGGTTCCGGGCGGTGCCGGGGGTGCAGCTCAGCGTGGCCCGCACCTTCAACGCCACCGAGTGGCAGACCTTCGCCAAGGTGCTGCTGCCGTCGGCCCTGCCGGCGCTGCTGACCGGCATCCGCCTGAGCTTCATCTACACCATGATCAACGTCATCGCGATCGAGTACCTCGTCGACTTCGGGGGGCTCGGCTTCCTGGTCGGCGAGATGTACGACCGCTACAACATCGCCGGCATGTACGCCGCCGTCCTCTCGGTCATTTTCGTCACCATGATCTACTTCGCCCTGGTCGGCCGCCTGTCGCGGCTGGTCGACCGGCGGGCCGCTTGAGGAGGGCCGGATGAGCAGGACGGCCCGCGTACGCCTCCTCACCATCGTCGTCATCCTGCTGGCGTGGGAGGGGCTGTCCCGCTCGGGACTGGTCTACGTCGGTGTCTTCCCGGGACTCGGCGCCATCTTCAGTTCGGTCGTGGACCGCTTGGCGTCGGCCGAGTTCTACTATCACTTCGCCGTCACCTTCTATCAGGTGATCGTCGGCGCGGCGATCGGCGGGCTGATCGGCCTGGCGGTCGGCGTGCTCTTCCGCATCGCGCCCTTCGTCGGCGGGATGCTCGAGCCCTTCGTGAACTATTTCGCGCCGATGCCGAAGGTCATCCTGCTGCCGATCCTGCTGATCCTCTTCGGCGTCGGCTCGGGCTCGAAGATCGCGATGGCCGGACTGTCGTGCTTCTTCCCGGTCGCGGTCGCGACCTTCGCGGGGATGCAGCAGGTGAACCCCGTCCATCTCCGCGTGGCCCGCAGCTTCAACGCCGGGCACTGGCAGACGATCCGCAAGGTCTACCTGCCGTCGATCACCTTGCCGGTCATCACCGGCTTCCGCCTCGGCATCGCGGTCGCGATCATCGGCACCCTGCTGGCCCAGATCAAGCTGTCGAACGCCGGCCTCGGCTACCTGATCATCCAGTACTACAACCACTTCAAGATCGCCGACATGTACGCGGTGCTGCTGCTGACCTTTGCGGTGGCCGTGGTGGTCAACGTCGGCATGGACAGGCTGGAGCGGGCACGGCTGCGTCGCGGCGCAGCCTGAAGTTTCGCAGGCCCCTCGCCAGCGCCGCCTGCGTCAGAGGAAGATCACCTCCAGGACACGGGGCACCAGGTCGTTGTGCAGCACCACCGTCTTGCGGCGGATCTTCAATCCCTCGTCTGTCGGCAACAGGCCGTAGGCGGCGCGGCCGAAGAAGGTCCGGGCTGCCTTCTCGTGGGGGAAGTAGACGTGGGTCGCCCAGCTGCTGCGCAACCAGGTCAGGCCGTCGGCCCTGTCCGGCAGCGGCAGCACCGCGCTCAGCATGTGGCTCGTGCGGGGCAGGGGGATGAGGGCCGGGGCGCGCCCGGTGCGCAGCCGCCACACCCTGTCCTCCAGACCGCCGCGGGAGGCGTAGTACATGTGGGACAGCTCGGCCTTCGGGTCTTCCGTCAGCGTCTCCTCGTCCCGCCAGCTCGGAACCCAGAGTTCGCAGTCGGGTGTGTAGAGGGCGAGCCAGCCGTCCCAGTCGCGCTCGTCGAGGGCGGCTGCCTCCTGCCGCAGCAGCCGCTCGCCGGCCTGCAGTGCGTCCGCTTCGCTCATTGCTGCTCTCCCGTCGTCTCGATCGTGATGAGGTTCGTCATCATCCGCAGGGCCCCCTGGCGCAGGGCGTCGACTTCGCCCGGCGCGAAGCCCCGCAGCGCCTCGGCGTTGACCCGCTCGGCGCAGGCGAAGAGTTCCGGCTGCAGGGCCCGGGCCCGCGGGGTGAGGAAAACCAGGGTCTTGCGCCGGTCGCGGGCCTCGGTCCGGCGGCGGACCAGGCCCTGGCGCTCCATCCCGGCCAAGGCCGTGGTGGCCGTCGCCCGTTCGATCGACAGGGCGCGGGCCAGCTCGCTCTGGGTCTGGCCGTCGCGTTCGTAGAGCTCGCGCAGGAAGAACCACTGCTGGGCCGTCCCCCCCAGCCGCCCGGCCTCGGCTTCCAGCCGCCGGGAGAAGACCCTGTGCAGCCGACGCAGCAGGTAGGCCATGCCGAAGGGCAGGCTGACGTCGGCCAGCGGCGCCGGCGGGCCGATCGCCTCGTCGGCCTGTCTCTTCGCTTCCCCCGCCATCGGCCCTCCAATAAGTTAGTTGACTAACTAACAGTCCCTCGGCTTAGACTCAACCGTCCGGAGGGCAAGGAGGAACCATGCTGGCGAATCGGGAAGACTGGGTCCGTGACGACCGGGAGGCCCACGACCTGCAGGTACGGCGGCAGGGCTTCACCGAGCCGGCGCTGTTCGAGCGCGAGATGGTGGAGATCTTCGAACGCTGCTGGATCTTCCTCTGCCTGGAGAGCCAGATCCCCAGAGCCTTCGACTTCATGACCTGCAGCATCGGCCGGCAGCCGGTGGTGGTGACCCGCGGCAAGGACGGCGAGATCAACGCCCTGCTCAACAGCTGCCGGCACAAGGGCGCCAAGGTCGCCCGCAGCGCCACCGGCAACCGGCGCTATCTGGTCTGCCCCTATCACGGCTGGGCCTACGACTGCAGCGGCCGCAGCGTGTCGATCAAGGACGACGGGCCCGCCTGCTACGGCAGCCGCTTCTCCGGCGAGAGCCACGACCTCGTCCCGGTGCCGCGGGTGGAGAGCTACAAGGGGCTGGTCTTCGGCTGCCTCGACCCGGCCGCGCCGAGCCTGATCGACTATCTCGGCGAGGCGCGCCCCTTCGTGGACCTGGTGATGGACCAGGGGGCGGAAGGCATGGAGTTCGTGCCGGGCCGCACCGACTTCGCCTACCGGGCCAACTGGAAGCTCCAGATGGAGAACGGCTCGGACTTCTATCCCCTGACCTCGACCCATCCGACCTTCGTCGACATTGTCTCCCGCCGGCAGGCGGGCGAGAGCCAGAATCGTCAGGTCCGCTCGCCCGACTTCAACAAGCGCCTGAAGAAGCGCGCCGGCATGTTCACCTTCGAGCACGGTCACAGCCTGATCTGGGCGGAGAACCCGGCGCCTGACGATCGGCCGCTGCACGGCCAGTGGGACGACCTCGTCCGGCGGGTCGGCCCGGTGAAGGCCGAGTGGATGCTCAACCTGCGCAACCTGACGATCTTCCCCAGCCTGCAGCTCGCGGATTCGACGTCCCTCATCCTGCGGGCGATCCAGCCGCTCGCCGTCGACCGTACGGAGGTGCGCCTGCACTGCCTGGCGCCGGTCGGCGAGCCCGTAGACCTGCGCGAGAAGCGGATCCGCCAGCACGAGGACTTCTTCAACGTCAGCGGCCTCGCGACGCCGGACGACGCCACCTGCTACGAGGACTGCCAGGAGGGCTTCGCCGCCACCCGCGACCTGGACTGGCAGCAGGGCTACGCCCGGGGCCAGGGCCTGACCCGCGAAGGCAGCAATGCGGTCGCCGAGCTGTTCGGTGCGCGGCCCGAGACGAGTGTGGAAGGGGACTTCCTGGTGCAGAACGAGACAGTCTTCCACGCGTTCTATCGCGAGTGGGCGCGGCGTATCGAGGGCGTCTAGCCGGCGGGCCGAGCACTCCTTCCGGGGCGCCAGGATCCTTCAGTAGTGGCCGGTCGGGGTCACCGGCCAGATGTCTTTCCATCTCTCGCTGGCCCGCGCGAGCATCCGCATCTGCGCGAACTTGATGATCTGTGTGTTCATCGCCGCCATCTGTTCGGTGACCGACGCATCGGTGCAGCCGCCATCGTCGTCGAAGGCGGGCTTCCCGCTCGCGAGGACCGCCACACCGAGAGGAGTGGGCCAGCCACGCAGGGCGTGGATGATGAAGCGCAGCCCGGCGAGGGTCGCTCCGATCGCCTGTGGTCCGCCGGCGCAGACGATGCAGCCCACCGGCTTGCTGTGGAGATAGGGGAACTCGTCGGAGCGCATGTCCTCGGTATAGTCGAGGGCATTCTTGATCAAACCGGACACCGATCCGTGGTAGCTGGGCGTTGCGATGATGACGCCCTGGCATCTCCTGAGAAGGTCGATGAGGCGCGATGCTGCGGGAGTGCGCTCGGGATTGTGCGGCTCGTAGAGCGGCATGGCGAGGTCGGGCCCGGCGACCACTTCGGTTCTGGCGCCGAAATTTTCGGCGACACGCAAGGCATAGCGAAGGGCCTTCTCGGTCGCCGAGCCTGCGCGTGTCGTCCCGCCAATGCCAACGATCAGCGGTTTCAATGACTGCGGTGGGGCTTGCATGGGCGTCTTTCCGAAAGTGACGGCATTGAGGCAGTCGGCGTTTCCGCCGACTGCTCTCCATCCTCAGGCCGCCGCCTGCTCTGGCAGCGGCAGCTCGTCGAGACGCGGCTGGACCTCGCGGGCGAACAGGCGGATGCTTTTCGCCGTCTCCTCGTGGTCGAGGTAACCTGCCTGTCCCATCGACAGCAGATGGCCGATGCCGCCCACGTGGTCGTGCAGCTTCTTGATCTGCTTGTAGACCGTGTCCGGACTGCCGCAGAAGATAACGCCCTTCTCGATCTGCTCGTCGAGGTCGGGTTTGACGTCGGCGTTCCGCCCGATCCGCCCCGTGCGCAGCGCCGCGACGTTGGCGGACACGTGGTTGTAGCCGGGGGGATTGCGGAAGTGCAGCGGGACCTTGTTGTGGCCGAGGTACCAGAGCAGCTTCTCGGCGCCGGCCCGTCCCTCGGCGTCGGTCTCGCCGGTGTAGACCAGGCCGGCGTAGGCGAAGCGGTCGAGGGGCGGCTCGCCCGGATGCCCGCCGCGCCGCCAGCCGTCGCGGTAGCCGGCCCAGACGTTTCTCGTGTGGCCGTAGCCGGTCAGGAAGGAGGCGAGGACGTAGCCTCGCTCCCCGACGGGGCGGGCACCGAAGGGGCTCATGGAGGCCACCCAGATCGGCGGATGCGGGGACTGATAGGGTCTCGGCCAGACGTTCACCATGCGGTGATGGAAGAAGTTGCCCTCGAACGAGAAGGGGCCGTCATGGCTGGTCCAGGCCTTCAGGATGAGGTCGTGCGCCTCCCACATCCGCTCGTTCATACGCACCGGCAGGCTGTTTCCCGCCGCCACCTCGTAGGGAACGCTCTTCACGAAGCCGCATTCGACGCGGCCCCGGGAGATCACGTCGACCATCGCCATCTCCTCCGCGACCCGCACGGGCTGGGAGCGGTTGGCGATCGGATTGCCCAGGATGAGCAGGCGCGCCTTCTTGGTGACGCGCGCGAGAATGCCGAGCATGATCGGTGCCGCCGGGTCGACGCAGGTGGGGGTCTGGTGATGCTCGTTGATCATCACGTTCAGGCCCTCCTCGTCCGCGAGGCACCACTCGTCGATGAAGCGGTGATAGAGGTCCGCCCCGATCTTCGGATCGTAGTGGCGTGACGGCATCGTCACGCGGACGGACTCGTATTCCTCCTCCGGCGGGAAATGGTGGTAGGCGGACTCTGAGAAATGCCAGGTCTTCATGGGGCTCTCCTCGACCTATTCGGCCCGTTGGGCGACGAACCTGCCGATGCTCTCGGCGAAGACATCGGGACGTTCGATCTGGGGCGCGTGGCCGGCCCGGGCGATGTGCTCCAGCCGGGCGCCCGGGATCAGGGCGGCGTAGGCCTCGGCGTAGCTGCGTGAGACCAGGCCATCGCTTTCGCCGCGCAGCAGCAGGGTGGGCCGGTCGATCCGATGCAGGCGGTGCTTCAGCTTGGGGTCGTGCATGTAGGGTTCCCAGGCGATGAGCGCCAAAGTCTCTCGCCCTCTAGCGATCGCCATCAGGTCCTCGTCCGTCTTTGACGAGGGGTCGAACCGCCACTTCTCCGGTTCGTGGTAGAGAAGCCTCTCCAGCTTCGCCTGCTCCATCGCGAAGATATCGGGAATGTCGAGGCGATCCCTGGGGCCTACCTTGATCCCGACGGGGGACACCAGAACGAGGGCTGCCATCCGGATCGTCGACTTGGTCGCCATCTCGGCGGCGATCCAGCCACCGATCGACGATCCGACCACCACGACATCCTTGATATCGAGCTTATCCAGGAGTTCGAGATAGAGATAGGCGAAGTCGTCCGCCGTGCTCATCCAGTCCAGCAGCACGGACCTGCCGAAACCGGGGTGTCGTGGGGCGATCAGACGGAACTGCTGGCAGAGCCGCTCGACGAAGGGTGCGTCGGGATCGAAGCCGCCGGCGCCGTGGAGGAAGAGGAGCGGGCGCCCGCCCCCCCCCTGGAAGACCTCGATGTCCGCACCGGCCAGGGTGTGGAGATGGCTCTCCAGCCTGCTTTTGCTTTCGACACAGGGTTCCGCCATGTCGTTCCTCCCCTTCTCGACAGGCTCATAATTTGCACTAATTAGATATCTAGCGAAAGTCCTTTCACATCCGACAGGCCATCGGCAGGCCGAGCCTAGCCGCCGGAAGCTTCCTCCGGGTGTCTCCGGCCGGCCGAGAAGGCCACGCCGATCCAGGCGATGGCGACCAGCAGGGTGCCGCCGACGATCCAGAAGGCGGCTGTGATGCCTGCGGCCTGAACGACGAGCCCCATGACTACAGGCAGCGCGAGGGACGCCGCCCGGTTCGCCGTCGCGCGAAGGCCCATGCCGAGCCCCTGAGCCTCCCGGCTCGTGGCCGAGGAGAGACTCGCCAGCGTGAGGGGGAAGCTGACCCCGACTCCGAAACCGAGGAGCATCGACGCCAGGGTCAGAGCCACGAGGGAGTCGAGCACCGGCGTCAGCGCGAGAGCAGCGGCGCCGGCGCCGATGCTGGCCAGCAGGACCAGACGGATCGGCAGCAGACGCGCCAGCAGCCCGGCCACCAGCGTCGCCGGCGAACTGACCAGCGAACTGACCGCGATGAGGAAGCCGATCTCGGCGGCGGAGAAGCGGGTCTGCTCCAGATAGACCGTATAGAACGACGCCTGGATGCTGACGACGCAGATCCTGGTGAAGGTGCAGTAGATCACGAACTGGACCTGCGCGCTGACCAGCATCCTCGCGGCGGTCAGGTAGACGCCGATGTCCGGTATGACGTCGGACCAGCGCAGGCGGTCGGGGGGGTGCCCCGCCGGCCCCTGCCGCACCGGGAGGAACCAGACGGCGGCGAAGAGCGCGGCGCTCCACGCACCGATCAGGCCGAAGGCCGGCCAGGCACCGCCCTGGTCCCAGGTCCAGCCGACCAGGAGCGGACCGACGAAGGTGCCGGCGCTGCTGGCGAAGCCGAACCGGCCGGCGTGTCCGGGGCTTCCCCTGGCGAGCCGCCCGATCGCGGTCTGGGCGCCGACCCAGTTCATCGAATAGGCGAAGCCGGTCAGCATCTGCAGGACGATCAGGCCCGGGGCGTTCGGGAGCAGGGGGTAGAGCAGGGGGGCGGCGGTGCCGCAGAGCGAGAACCCGAGCATCAGGCGGCGGACGCCGAAGCGATCCATCAGGCCGCCGACCTGGATCGAGTAGGCCAGAGGGATGAGCGCCGGCACCCCCATCGCGATGCCGATCAGGACGGGGGAAAGTGCCAGTTGGGCGGCCCACAGGGGAACCGCCAGCGAGATCATCGGCACCGCGCTCAGGCTGAAGAAGGCGCTCGCGTAGGTCGCCGGCACCGCGGCACGAGGCGGCGCCGGGTCCGCCACCGCCGTCACCCGATGGCACCCCTCTCGCAGGGCCTCATCGGTGCTCCGGCGTGAACAGGCCCTGCGTCGCCGCCTCCAGCCAGACCGCGCCGAAGGCCTCCACGTGGCGTCGCGAGACCGAGTGCCAGTAGCCGTCCAGAAACAGAAGGCGGTAATCGCTGCTGAACGGACGGATCTCCTGCGCGTTCGCGCGGGCCACCGGCGGCGGCAGGATCTGGTCCCGCGTGCCGAAGACGTCCAGCACTTTGACGGACGCCAGCGAGCGGTCGGGAAAGGCGAGGTCGAGGTTCGCGCGCAGCAGGTCGCTCTGCCCCCTCTGCCGCACCGCCTCCGGCAGGAACGGCTTGTTCCACAGCCGACAGAGCGCCTCCGACTGCGCGGCTACGTTGTAGAACATGAAGGTGTCTTCGTAGCTCTTGAACTGGGGCGAATGCAGCGCCGCCTGCCAGTGCCGCTCGCGCTCCTCGCCTTGGAGATGGCCGTTGTAGAAGTCGAAGTCGCTGAGGCCGCGTTGCCGCACGCGCAGGGCGGAGCGGTCGTAGAGCCAGCCGAACTCGTCCCTGGCGGCGCGGCTGGCGAAGTGGCCGAAGGGAATGCCGGCGCTGCCGTACCCCAGGACGCCGTCCGGCGGGCGCCGCTTGGCGAACGACCAGAGATAGGTCGCCCCCGTCGAGAAGCCCCAGTAGAGACGCAGCAGCTGATCGTCGGGAGTCTCTCCCAGACAGGCGGCGGCCGCCATTTCGAAGCCCTGCAGCGCGACCTCGGGCGTCAGGGCCAGCATGTGGTCTTCGAGTTCGGTCCCCTCCCGTGGCAGCCGGCAGAGCGGGCTCCCCGTCGGGCTCGAAACCCCCTCCGCCCCGACCGTGATGAAGTCGTCCGGGCTCCAGTGCGCCGCCTGGCCGCGATGGAACACCGGCATTCGCCGGTCGAGCGGGACGTCGATCCAGGAACCCAGGGGGTCGTCGGACAGGAAGTTCCAGCGTCCGAGCCGGCAAAGCGCGATGAAGGTCACGCCCCGGCGGGCGAGCCAGGGACCGGCGCCTTCTTCCCCCGCGGTGTCAACGATGAACTCGCGCCCGTTGTCGTGCCCCCCCTCCGACGCGATCACGACCACCCTGCGGCCGTCGACCAGCAGCGGGCGCTCGGGTGTCAGTACGACGGCGACCTGCGTGAAGGGCTTGCCGTTCGCTTCGAAGTCGAAGAAGCGAACCTCCTGGCCGAAGCCGCTGTCGCGGCGATCCGACCACTTCTCCTGGAGGGTCGCCAGCGCGTCGGCCGGCAGGACGGATTCCTCGGGAAGCGAGCGAAAATCCACGTTGCCTACTCCCGCTCGAGGAAATTGACCACGATCCGGTTGAACTCCTCCGGACGGTCGATCTGTGGACAGTGCCCGGCATCCGCCATGACCTGAAGGGCGGCCCCCGGGATCTCCGCCTGTAGCGCCTGCGCGTAGCCCGGTTCCCGCAGATTGTCCTGTTCGCCTGCGACGATCAGGGTGGGGACGCCGATCGTGGCGTAGGACTTCGGCCGGAAGGCGGCGCCGGAGGCGCGTCCAGGCGCCTTGAATCGGACCGCGGCGGTGCATTCCCAGGCCCCCGGCTCCAGGGAGAGCTCGTGGCGGCGCCGCACGTAGGCCTCGTCGTTGCGGATGGCCGGATTGACGAAGATGAGCTCGACGATGCGGCGCATGTGCTCGAGAGAGCAGTCGTAGCTGTTCAGGATCTGCCGCACCTCGTTGTCGGGCGCGAAGCCGCCGCCGCTCACCACGACGATCCGGTCCATCGGCCAGGGGTTGGGCTCCATGGCCGCGACGGTGATCAGGGCACTGCCGCCCATCGAGTTGCCCATGAAGTGCGCCTTGTCCACGCAGAGGGGGCGCAGGAAGGCCTGGATGTGCCGGACCCGGCGCCCCCACATGTCGTCGAAGCTGAAGAGCTTCTCTGTCCTGCCATAGCCGAGCCAATCCGGTGCGAGCACATGGAAGTGCTTCGCCAGCGCATCGATGTTGAACTCCCACGTCAGTTCGGCACAGGCGCCGAACTCGCCGCTGTGCAGCAGCACCAGGGTGGGGCCTTCTCCCGCTTCCAGGTAGTGGGTCCGGATGCCGTCGACGAGGACGTAGTTGCTTTTCATGGCTCAGCCTTGTGCGTTGGGTACGAACAGGGTGTTGAAGGCCGGGTCGACCTCGAAGGCGATCTCCTGGCCCAGCCGCACCTCGAAGGTCGGGGGCGCGCGCAGGCGAAGGCTCTCCTCCCCGGCGCGGACCAGCAGCTCGAAGCGGTCGCCCAGGAAGGTCGCATCGGTGACCGTCGCCGTGCCCACGTTCTCGGCCGGCTGTCCGACGGCGCGCACGACGGCGTGGTGGGGCCGGAAGAAGACCTTTGCCTGATCGCCCCTAGCCCGCCGGGTGACGCCGGTGAAACGGCCGAAGGGCGTCTCGACGGAGGCCGTGTCGCCGACCCGGGAGGTCCCCGTCACCCGGGCCTCCATGAAGTTCGCCGCGCCGAGGAAGCTCGCGGTGAACTCCTCGTGCGGGAAGTTGTAGAGGTCCGCCGGCCGGCCTTCCTCGACGATGACGCCGTCCTTCATCAGGGCGATGCGGTCGGACAGCGCGAGGGCCTCCTCCTGGTCGTGGGTGACGTAGACGACGGTATGGCCGAGCCGGCGCTGCATGGCGGCGAGCTCGAAGCGCATCTGCTCGCGCAGCTTCGCGTCGAGGTTGGACAGCGGCTCGTCGAGCAGCAGCACCTCCGGCTCGGCGACCACCGCGCGGGCCACGGCCACCCGCTGCTGCTGGCCGCCGCTCAGGTTCGGCGCCGGCCGGTCGGCCAGGTGCTCCAGGCCGACCAGGCCGAGTGCGCGCAGCACGCGTTCGCGGATCTCGTGCCTGGCGACCCCCCGGCTCTCCAGCGGATAGGCGACGTTCTCGGCCACCGTCATGTGCGGCCAGATCGCGTAGGACTGGAAGACCATGCCGACCCGGCGCTTCTCCGGGCCGAGATTGATCCGCCGGGCGCCGGAGAAGACGACCTGGTCGGAGAGCAGGATCTCTCCTTCGTCGGGGTGCTCGATGCCGGCGATGCACCGCATCGAGGTGGTCTTGCCGCACCCGCTCGGACCCAGGAGGGTGAAGACGGACCCGGCCGCGACGGTGAAGGAGACGCCGTTGAGGATCCTGGTTCGGCTGCCGTTGTCGCCGACGAAGGTCTTCTGCAGCTGCTTGACGGTGATCATCCTCGGGAAACCTTTTTCAGTCGACGGCGCCGGCGATGCTCGGCTGCCCCACTCGGGAGTCCCTGAAGCGGTTCACGACCAGCCGGGTCGCGGACAGCAGGCTGGGGACGGACAGCAGCAGCAGCAGGACGGCGATGGTCAGCACGCCCAGGGCCGAGGCTTGGCCGACGTGGCCGCCTTCCCAGAGCCCCCAGACCTGGGTGGAGAGAACGATCGAATCCGGGCTGTACAGCATCAGCGCGACGGCCAGCTCCCGAACCACGTGGATGAAGACCCACAGGGAGACGCTGAAGAGGGCGGGCGCCAGCAGGGGGACGTAGATCCGGCGGTAGGTGCGGAACCAGGAGGCCCCCGTGATCTGCGAAGCTTCCTCGAGGTCGGAGGAAACCTGGATGTGGGCGGCCATCATCGTGCCGGTCGAATAGGCGATGTACTTCGTCACCATCGCCAGGGCGATGATCCAGACGGTCCCGTAGATCGGGTTCGGTATCCAGAGATAGAAGAAGACCAGGGCGAGGCCGATGACGATGCTCGGGATCGCCTGAGGGAAGAAGGCGAGGGCGTTCATCCAGCCGCGGTAGCGGCGGTGGACGGGGGCGTGCATCACCAGCCATGCGGTGATCGAGGCGAGGGCGACCGTCGCGATCGAGGCGGTGATTCCCATGACGCCCGTGTTCCACACGACCTGCCCCAGCCCCTCCTGGAAGAGCAGGCCGTGGTAGGCTTTCAGGCTCACCATCCGCAGCGCCATCTCGGACGGGTAGGCGTAGAAGGGGATCAGGCTCCGCCAGATCAGGATGGCGATCGGCAGGATGCTCGCCAGAACGAGGTAGACGCACACCAGGGCGAAGACCGGCCACCGCCAGGCGCCGAGACTGATCCGCTTGGCCCGGAAGGCCTTGCCGGTGACGGTGACGTAGCGGCGGGCGCTGCGCGTCTGGCGGCGGTAGAGAAGGATGAAGCCGAAGGCGATGGCCAGGAGGATGAGCGCCAGGGTGCTGGCCATCCCGTAGTTGGGCAACTGGCCTCCCTCGGGATGGGTGAGCCAGTAGACCTTCGTGCTCAGGACGTCGATGCGTGCCGTCAGGCCGATCGTCCCGGGGATGTCGAAGGTCTCCATCGAGACGATGGTGAAGAAGATGGCGGCGGCCAGCAGGGCCGGCGTCATGATCGGCAGGGTGATGCGGCGCAGCGTGCTGAGAATGCCCCGGCCGGCTATGGCCGACTGCTCCTCCCAGGTCGGATCGAGCATCCGGAAGGGTGCGGCGACCAGCAGGTAGGCATGGGAGGACAGGGCGATCCCCTGGACGACGATGATGCCGGGCAGCGAAAAGATGTCGAAGGTGAGCCAGTCGAGGCCGGCATTCGTGAGGGTCACGTTGATGAAGCCGTTCGTCGGGTTGAACAGCTGCGTCCAGGCCATCGCGTAGATCATCCCGGGGATCGCCATGGGGGCGATCATCACCGCGAAGATGAACTGACGCCCGAAGATGTCGGTGCGCTCGACCAGCCACGCTACGGCGACCGCCAGGCCGATGCCGAGGCCCGTGGCGCAGACCGCGAAGACCAGGGTGGTCCAGAGCAGCTGGTAGGTCTCCGCCGCGGCGAAGGGGGCGACATAGTTCGCCAGGGAAAGCGTCTGAGCCTCGAAGGGCAGGTGGCTCGGGTCGCCGGAGAAGGTGCTGAAGAGCAACATCGCCAGCGGGATCAGCGTGATGTAGGCGAGCACCCCGAACACGATGAAGAACAGCAGGCGGGGGGCGCCGAAGACGGGGGAGGACGACCTGGACATGCTACCGGTCCTGGGAGGCCGGCACCGGGAAGGCGCCGCGGATCATCGGCGACAGGCGTCCCGCCCCGGGGATCGGGCGGGACGCGTCTTGCGGGCGGACGGCTAGTGGGCGGCGATCTGCCCGCTGAAGGACTCCAGCAGGCGCCGGCTCTTCGCCAGATCCTCCGATTCGTAGACCACGCTCGCCCCAGCTTCCTTCACCCGCTCTCCGGCCGGCGAGATGTTGTCGCCGGTCAGGCGGCCGAAGCGATGCCCTTCATAGAGCTCGTGCTGCGCCGCTTCGCTGGTCGACAGCCAGTAGACCCAGAGCTTGCCGGCATTCGGGTGCGGAGCGCCCTTGGGCACGCCGGCCACATAGAGCATCGTGGGAATGGGATCGACCGGGACCCAGTCGACCGGGGCCCCCATCTCCTTGTAGAGCTGGACGCGACCGCTGTAGGTGCCTACTGCGGCGCCCGCCTGTCCACCGGCCAGGGCTTCGCCC
>Ga0182793_1000051_pt1 | contig 113182 bp, 91 predicted proteins | sample Passage237A_FD_130498 | JGI IMG/M metagenome (GOLD analysis project Ga0182793, IMG submission 130498) | Cellulose adapted compost microbial communities from Newby Island Compost Facility, Milpitas, CA, USA - Passage2 37A (version 2) (version 2) ... | reverse complement strand
GGGATCGTCGGGCGTTTCGGTAACCGGCGGACTGCTATGCACGAGACAAGCGTGAAGGACCGCTCAATCGGGTCGAGTTTTTCCCGGCCGAACGAAAACGATGGGGGAGCGGCGCGAGCGCCGGGCGGACACGATCATTTGTTGGGTGCGGTCGCTGTGGGAGCGGGCTCGATGATCGCAGCGAGCGCGTCGCGAAGTGCGTGCAGGCGTCCCGTGTCTTCGGTGAGTTCCTGATTGGCGCTTTCGATGTAGAACGTGTCGATGGCGATGTTCCGCTCGGTGCCGATGCGCGCGAAAGTGATGTCGAAACCGTGGTCGTAAATGGTCTTGGCGAGGAGATAGAGGAGGCCGATTTGGTCGTGCGCCTGGATCTCCACGATGGTGCGCTGCATGGAGAGTTCGTGGTAAACCTCGACGGTGGGAGGGAACGAACTTTGGAGCACATCCGTGCCGTTGTTGGTGGAGTAGGCGAAGCGGTTGCTCCATTTTTTGGACTGCGCGAGGATCTCGGGATAAAGGTCTTTGTTTGCGACCAAGGCGTCTTCGACGGTCTTGGCGAACATCTCGGTGGCGGCCTGGCTTTGCACGACGCCACGCGAAGGTTCGACGACGTAGAACGTATCGATCGCGATGTGGTCGCTGCGCGAGATGACTTTCGCGCCGAGAATGCTGAGGCCGGCGACGCTGAGCGCGCCGGCGAGTTTGTAGAACAAGCCCGCGCGATCCCAGGTGACGACGTTGACGACCGTGAGGCTTCGGTTGAGGTCGTTTTTCCAATCGATGACGGGCTTGAGCGAACCGACGGAGTTGGCGGCGTTGATCGAGCGCAGCAGTTGGTTGACCATCTGGATGTGCAGCGTGATCTCCGCAGAATCCGTGTGGATGAAGTAGCGCTCGGGCAGCAAATTGAAGTGGGCGGTGATTTCGTCCGCGCCGATGTCGGGGATTTTTTTCGAGATCAGCTCCTGATGCTTCATGTGCGTGATCTCCGAATTGCGAGATTCGACCTCTTCGCCGTGGACGAGGCGCTCGAGCGTGGCGCGGAAAAGCGTCGTGTGGAGCGTGTCCTTGTAGCCGTTCCAAAGTCCGCCCGCTGTTCCGCGAGCGTCGCAGAACGTGTGGACATAGAGGTAGCGGAGCTTGGTGGCGTCATCGACCATCTCGGCAAATGCGGCAGCTGTTTTGGGATCATCGACATCACGCCTCTGCCAAAATCGTGCCATGATGAGATGATTTTTGATGATGAACGCCACAATCTCGATGCTCGCGGGCTCGACACCGAGGCGATGAAGGATCGGAAGCGCGATGCGCACGCCGCTTTCGGCGTGTCCTTGGATGCCCTCGGCCTTGCCGATGTCGTGGAGCAGCAGGATCAAATAGAGCAAGGTGGGGTAGGGCGTCGCGTGCAGTTCGGCGCGGTATTTTTCGGTGAGCGGACCGCTTTCGTTGAAGACGTAATCGAGTTCGCGAATCGCGTGGAGCGTGTGGATGTCCGCGGTGTAGCGGTGGTAAAATTCGTGCTGCACCAGGCAGGTGAGCTCGTCGAACTCCGGTATGAACCGACCCAATACACCGAGTTCGTGCATCAACTCGAGAGCGGGAAAGACCGCACCGGCTTCACCGAGGATCGCGCGGAAGCTGATGTTGGCGTCATCCGAGTTCTGGACGTGTTTGGTGATGAGCGGCAGCGATTCGCGGATCAGCGCCTGCAACGTGAAATCGGGTTTGATGCCGAGCTGTTGGCAGTGACGGAACACGCGGATGAGGCGCGCGGGATCTTGTTCAAACACGTCGGGCTTTTCCGCGGTGAGTTCGTTGCCGCGTTGGATGAAGCCGTCGAAACGTTTGGCTTTTTGATGACGATAACCGCGCAGCACTTCGCGGAAGGAAACGCGCGAAACCGGTTCGAGCGAGAGCGCGAGACGGTTTTCGACGATGCGCGAGATGCGGTAGATCGTCTGCGCCGCGTGGTAGTAGTCGTGCATGAACTGCTCGACGCGACCGAGGATATTTTGATTGGTGTAACCGAGTCCGAGCGCGACGCGCGGCTGGGTTTCGAGATTGAGCAGATCGGTCGCTTTGCGACTCTGGAAATGCAGTTCGTTGCGGACGCGCAGAAGGAACTCGTAGGAGCGTTTGAAGTCGCGGAGCTCGTTTCGACGGAGGTGATTTTGTTCGACCAGCGCGTCCATGCTTTTGATGCCGAGCTTCACACGCGCCATCCAGAATGCGTTCTGGTAATCGCGCAGACCGCCGACGCCGTTTTTGATGTCGGGCTCCTGGAGGAAGACGGTGTTGCCGTACTTGGCGCGTCGCGAGTTTTGGTCTTCAATGCGAGCGGCGATGTAGCCGCGCGGATCTTCGTGTTGCGAAAAGCTATCGTACGCGGTCGAGAAAGAGTCGTAGAGCAGCTCCGAACCTGCGATGAGGCGCGACTCGAGCAGCGAGGTTTTGGTCTGCATGTCCTTGCGCGCTTCGGCAAAAACCTCGTCCACGGTGCGCGTGGAATGGCCGACTTTGATGCCGCAGTCCCAAAGGATGTAGAGGATCTCGTTAACCAGATGCTCCTGCAGCGGCTGGACGGCATTCGGTTTCGTTTTCGAAGGAAAAAGAAACATGATGTCGATGTCGCTGAAGGGGTTCAGCTCGCCGCGTCCGTAACCGCCCAGCGCGACGAGGCTGACCGCGGCGGGCGTGGTGCCGTGGAGGCGCGTCCACGACGCCATCGCGTAATCGAACAGATGCGCCAGCATCACATCGATCATCGAGGCGCGAGCGCGGGCGACGATGAGGCCGGATTCGCCGGCGTCGTGTCGCATGCGGATCATCGCGGACTCCAGCCGCAGAAACGTTTTGCACGCGGCAAGGCGTTCCTTCGTGGACACTTCACCGACGAAATTCAGTCGTTCCAGGGCATGCTTTTGGATGCGGCCGCTCATTGAATTGAAAAGGCGAGGATGTGAAAATGGGAGCCCGCGCAAAGCGGGAAATGGGCCAAGCGCAGGCGGGATGCGTCGGAAGAGAGATAAACTTGCCGCAACGATACCCTTGCCACTCCGGGGGCCGTTCCGTTGTTTTGGCAATTCTCATCATTCATCCGCCCATGGCCGAAATCACCAAGAGCTACGAAGCCCGCGACGTTGAAAAGAAGTGGTATGCCGCCTGGCAGGAAGCCAAAGCTTTCGCCGGCAAAGCCGCCCCAGGCCAGGAGACCTACACGATCGTCATCCCGCCGCCCAATGTCACCGGCATCCTGCACATGGGCCACGTGCTCAATAACACGCTGCAAGACGCGCTCATCCGCCGCGCACGTCTCGAAGGCAAAGCCGCGTGCTGGATTCCCGGCACCGACCACGCCGGCATCGCCACGCAGACGATGGTCGAGAAACATCTCAAAAAATCCGAGGGCAAATCCCGCTACGATCTCGGCCGCGACGAATTTTTGAAACGCGTCTGGGCCTGGCGCGACGAGAAGGGCGACATCATCCTCAATCAGCTCAAGCAGCTCGGCTGTTCCTGCGATTGGGATCGCACGCATTTCACGATGGATCCCGGCTACAGCCGCGCGGTGCTCACGGCCTTCGTGAAGCTCTTCGAGCAGGGACTGATCTATCGCGGCAAACGCATGGTCAACTGGTGCCCGGCGTCGCTCACCGCGCTCTCCGATGAAGAAGTGGAGATGCGCCCGACGAAGGGTTTTATTTACCGCCTGCGTTACGAACTCGTGGAGCCGTCCACCACGAAAGACGAAGAGGGCAACACGACCCCGCTCACGCACATCATCCTCGAGACCACGCGTCCTGAAACCATTGCGGCCGACGTCGCGGTTGCGGTGCATCCCGACGATGCGCGCTATCAGCATTTGATCGGGAAGAAAGTCTGGCGTCCGCTCGGCGAGCGCGTGCAGATCCCCATCATCGCGGACGCCGCCGTTGATCCGTCATTTGCGGCCGGCGCGCTCAAGGTCACGCCTGCCCACGACAAAGTAGACTTCGAGATCGGTCAGCGCCACGGCCTGCCCATCATCGATTGCATCAACGCCGACGGCACCCTCAACGAATTCGCCGGACCCGAACTCGCCGGTCTCGATCGTTTCGCCGGCCGCAAGAAAGCGGCGGAAGTGTTGAAAGAACGCGGCGCCCTCATCGAAGAGAAGCCGTACGAAAATAACGTCGGTTATTCTCAGCGCGCGGGCGTGCCGATCGAGCCGCGTCTCACGCAGCAATGGTGGCTTAAATATCCGCGCGTCGAAGAAGCGAAACAGGTCGTGCGCGATGGGTTGATCCAGATGCACCCCGAGCGCTGGACGAAGGTTTATCTGAACTGGCTCGATAACATCCAAGATTGGTGCATCAGCCGCCAGCTCTGGTGGGGCCATCGCATTCCCGTTTGGTACAAGAAGGGTATCGATCGCGAAAACCTCACGCCCGCGGATCTCGCGGATCCGACAAAAATCCACGTCTCGCTCGAAGGCCCGGCCGATCCCGAAAACTGGGAACAGGAATCCGACGTGCTCGACACGTGGGCGTCGTCCTGGCTCTGGCCGTTTGCCACCCAAGGCTGGCCTAATGCCGCCGAGATGGAGAAGGCAGGCTTCAAGAGTTTCTACCCGACGACCACGCTCGCGACCGGTGCCGACATCATCTTCTTCTGGGTCGCGCGCATGATCATGGCCGGGCTCGAATTCACCGGCGGCGCACTGGAAAACGCAGCCACTCGCGATCCCCACGAAAACGTCGTCGGGCGCGCGCGCTCCGAGTCGAAGCAGTCGCCGCTTTCGCGCGACGAACTCGAGCGACGCATTCCCTTCAAACACGTTTATTTCAACGGCATCGTTCGCGATAAACAGGGTCGCAAGATGTCGAAGACACTCGGCAACTCGCCCGATCCGCTCGACCTTATCGCGAAGTACGGCGCCGACGGCCTGCGCTTCGGTTTGCTGCAGATCGCGCCGCTCGGTCAGGACGTGAAGTTCGACGAAGACCGCATCGAAGGCGGAAAGAACTTCTGCAACAAGGTCTGGAACGCCTGCCGTTTCCGCCAGATGAGCGGCGAGATGAGTGACAACTCCTCGCTTGCGGCGATCCTCGGTCGCATCGATCCGAAGCAACTCGACGACGACGATCATGCGCTGCTCGGCGCGTTACTCGACACGAAGAAAACGCTCGAACGCGGTTTTGCGGAGTTCGAGTTCGCGGGCGCCACGCAGCGGCTGTATTCGTTTTTCTGGAATGATTTTTGCGATTGGTACGTCGAGGTCGCCAAGGCCCGCCTCCAGGACGCGTCCGCCAAAGGCCACGTTCTCGCGATCCAGGATTTGGTTATCCGGCAGTTCCTCCTGTTGTTCGCGCCGTTCGCGCCGTTCATCACGGAAGAGCTCTGGCACCTGCTCGGTTACGGTTCGGAAAAAACCTTCCTCCAAGACACCCGTATTGAAACCGCGGATACACTCGTCGCCGAGTTGGCCGCGCGCGGAGTCACCATCGATCCTGCGGCTGGCCAGCGCGTGGAAAAACTGAAGCAGTTGACCACGCTCGCGCGTCAGTTGAAGGCCGATCAGAATGTCGCGCAGAAACGCGACGTGAAGTTCCTCGCGCTCACGGACGCCGACAAGTGGGCGGTGTTGGAAAGTAATCTCGCGAAAATCGTGCGCCTCGTCGGCGCGTCGTCGTTGGATCGCGCCACTAGCGAACCGGCGTTGCCGGCTGTGGTGACGCCTTTTGGTACGCTGTACCTCGACACCGGCATCAAAGTCGATCCGGCCGCCGAGCGCGCGCGTCTCACAAAAGAGCTCGCGCAAATCGAGAAACACATCGCGTCCACCGAAGCACGCTTGGCCAACACGGCATTCACGAGCAAGGCGCCGCCTGCGGTTCTCGAAGGCGCGCGTAAGCAGCTCGCCGATCAGCAGGCCAAACGAGCCGAGCTCGAGCGTTTGTTGAAGGCGCTCTGAGCCAACGCTCGGCTCGGATCGATTTTCTTCCGAAGCCGCTTCGCCCATTTGCCAAAAGGGGGGAGCGGTACAGATTTGTGCGTGCGGATTAAAAGCGAGAGCGAGGTTGCTTTGTTAGTCGTTAACTAGCTTGTTTTTATGAGTTTCGTTCGTGTGGGCGACAAAACCGGCTTTAATCTTTACTTAAGACATGTCCTAAGTATGATTTTCGCCAATCACATGAGTACAACTGTCGTTGCGGCACCGGAGTCTTTGGATCTCGAGCAGGCGAGTGCGGAGGATCGAATAAAGTGGGCGGCGGAGAAGTTTGGGGACGGGCTGGTGATGACGACCAGCTTCGGAATTCAGGCCGCCGTCATGCTTCATCTGGCCACCCGCGTGGTGCCAAAAATCCCCGTCATCTTCATCGATACGGGCTATTTGTTTCCCGAGACGTATCGTTTCGCCCGTGAGCTGACCGAGAAGCTCAACCTCAATCTGAAAAAATACGTTCCGGCGATGACGGCTGCCGAGCAGGAGGCGTTGTACGGCAAGCAATGGGAGCAAGGACTCGACGGCTTAAAGCGCTACAATTTCATCAATAAGGTCGAGCCGATGGACCGCGCGGTACGCGAACTCGGTGCGACCGCCTGGCTCGCCGGTCTGCGCCGTTCTCAAGGCTCCACGCGTGAAAGCCTGAAAGTCGTGCAGGTGCAGAATAAGATCACCAAGGTTCACCCGATCATCGATTGGGATAACCGCCGTGTGCATCAGTATCTCACCGTTCACGGCCTTAGTTACCATCCCTTGTGGGAGCATGGTTACGTTTCGGTCGGCGATTGGCACAGCACTTCTAAGTTACTCGATGGCATGCGCGAGGAGGATACGCGCTTCGGTGGATTGAAGCGCGAGTGCGGCCTGCACGAAGCGAGCGGTAAAGACGACTTCCAGATTTAAGCCGTGGCGCACGACGCTTTGTTCGGCGTGCGCAAAGAATCCCGCGAGCGAGCAGCGGCGTCAGTACGCGAGGAAGGGATTGTGTTTCCGTTCTTGGCGAACCGTGGTGAGCGGACCGTGGCCGCAGGCGAAAACCGTGTCCGCGTAGAGCGTGAGGAGCTTGCGACGGTTGTTGGTCAACGCATCGGAATAGGCTTCCGGCGTGGGGGCGCCGCCCATCGATGACGCGAAAAGCGAATCGCCGACGATCGCGAGCGGGTAGGAGAGGCCCGTGACGAAGTACGTGGTACCGCCCGGCGAATGCCCGAAGGTCGCGATCGTTTTGATGGCGAGCGGACCGACGTGAAAAAACGCGCCCTCTTTGAAGGTTTTTGCGCCGGGATAATCGCTCGGCTCGCGTTCTGATGCCCAAACTTCCGCGCCGGTCGCTTCGGCGAGTTTCGGCAAATCGGCGATGTGATCGGGATGCGTGTGTGTGAGGAAAATCGAACGAACGGCCAGGCGCTCCGTCTCGATCAATTCGAGGATCGGCTGGCAGGTGGCACCCGTGTCGAAAACGGCGGCGTGGCGGCTGCGCTCATCCCAGATCACGTAACTGTTCACCGTCATGTCTTCGTACGTCGTGTTGAAAGCGGCGAAGCCCGTGCGGAAAATCGGTTGGTCGGGATACCAGGATTTTTTGCCGAGCTGGGCCAACGCGGCGGCGTTGAGGCGGAGGTGACGAGCGACGCGTCGGGCGACGGCTTCGTTGAAGACGCCGTTTTTCAGAGCCTGCAGATCTTCGATCGAGACCTCGGCGCGATGCGCGAGCTGTTCGTCGGTCACGGCGAGACCGCGCTGCGCTTTTTTAAGAACGTCGTCGTAGTTGTCCTCGAGAGGGATGCGAGCCATGCGGGAATAACGTGTGTCCTCGCGCGCCGGAGCAAGCGGAATGGCCGATTAACCCAGAACTCGGACACGTGAATTTAGTTTTGCCTCAACGCGGCCTCGGCGGCTTTCTGATTTTCCCCAACCATGAGCACTCCCAATTATTTGAACTCTCTTTTTTCGCTTACAGGCAAAGTCGCTGTCGTGATCGGCGGCACTGGTGAACTATGCGGCGCGATGGCCGAAGGGCTGGCTGGCGCCGGCGCCGAAGTGGTGCTCGTGGGGCGCAATGAAGAGAAAGCCAAGGCGCGTCTCGCGAAGATCGAAGCGGCCGGAGGCAAAGCGTATTTCGTCGCGGCCGAAGCGAGCAGCAAAGCGGAGTTGCAGAAGCTTTTGGATACCGTGCTGGGGCGTTCGAAGCGCGTGGACATCGTCGTAAATGGCGCGGGTGTGAACTCCGCCACGCCTTTCTTCGACATCGCCGAAGACGAGTTCCAACGCATCATCGATATCAATCTCAAGGGCGTGTTCCTCGGCTCGCAGGTGTTTGGAAAATATTTGGTGGAGCGCGGTGAAGGCGGCTCGATCATCAACCTCGGCTCGATGTCGGGCGTGGTGCCGCTCTCGCGCGTGTTCACTTACTCCGCGTCGAAGGCCGCCGTGCACAATCTCTCCAAGAACCTCGCGCGCGAATGGGCGCCCAAGAACGTGCGCGTGAACACGCTGGTTCCCGGATTCTTCCCGGCTGAACAGAACCGCAAGGTGCTCACGCCCGATCGCGTGAACAGCATCATGGGCCACACGCCGATGAGACGTTTCGGCGAAGCCAAAGAATTGATCGGCGCCACCTTGTTGCTCGCCAGCGATGCCGGCAGCTTCATCACGGGCTCCGAGATCATCGTCGACGGTGGTTATCACGCCATGACGATTTAAGCGCCGCGAGATCCGGGCATGACTGCACACCCGGATCCTGCGCACGCGTTTGCATCCACGCGCTGGATACGCGCAACAAAAAGGCCGGGCTGCACCAGTCCGGCCTTTTTTGAATTTCTTTCGTGAGCGAAAGGCGTTCTACAGGCGCGGCTGGTACGGACCAGCGAGCCGGAAGATCGCCTTCCGGCTCACTTGGTACTTGAAGGTTGTTCTTTCACTTTCCCCACGAACTGGGCCGTGAAGGGAATCTCCGACCAGATCTGGGCGGGCGTCGGCAACGAGATCGCCGGCGGACGGAAGATCGGGCGATTCCACTGAACGTCGTACTGCGGCACCACGAGAACGGTGGTGGGTTCGTTGGACGGTGGAAGGGTGTTTTCGGGTAGGATTAAGGGCATGATTTGAAGCAGGGGTTGATGGTGGTTTGGTTCGTCACAAAACTGATCCGGCTTTAACGAGAATCAGTTGAAAAAGATTTCCGGAAACGGTTCCGCAAATCACGGGAAAAAAGCGTCGGCCGCGAGAATGTCACAGACGGCGGTGGGCCGAGACTGCGGCATCCTCGCGGGAGATGAAAACTACTCATGCAACGCGGCGGTGACGCACCGACATTTCCGGCTTATCCGGTAGTGTGATGGTCAATACACCGTCGTTGAGCTCGGCATTCAATCCCTCGGGATCCACGTGATTGCCGACGCGGAGCGAGAGCTGGTAGTCGCGCTGCGCACGTTCGAGGTGGAGTGCATTCCAGTTGACGCGGACGAAATGTGTTTTGCGCGCGGTCACGATGAGGTCGGGGCCGCGGAGCGTGATTTCTACACCGGAGGCTTCCACGCCAGGAATGTAGACCACGACTTTCATGAGTCCGGCCTCTTGCGTGCAGTCGTAGTGCGGGCTTCGGAAATTGGCCGAAGCGACACGGACGCGACTGTGGGCTTTTGTTCTAAGAGGATGGATGATCGTGTGCATAATACGTGGTTTACCAGGACTCCTTTCTGCGGAGGCCGGGCTTATTGAGAGTTCGCCTTAAACTTGGGTCCGTTAAACGGAACGTTTAGGCCTCAAAGCCCGGGCCGGTGGTTTGCTGTTTAGTCCATTTCTGAGCGACCTGTCGCATCGAAGCACAGCAAGACACAGCGGCCTTCGTAATCGAAGCGCCGGCGTGGCTGTGATGATGTTTGGAAGACAGATTCATTTCAGAGGACATTGGCACCATGCACATAGCAGCCGTCGGGCCAAGCAATAAATCTGATCGAAAAAATATTTCACTTGGCTGTAACATGAGCGACATGACGATGCTGAACGATGCCTCGACCACGGTGGCTGAATTGAAGCGGCGCATCCTCGCGTTCGCGCACGAGCGCGACTGGGAGCAATTCCATGCGCCCAAGAATCTCAGCATGGCGCTCGCCGCCGAAGCCGCCGAGTTAATGGAGCATTTCCTCTGGGCCGACGCGGCGAAATCGCGCGAGACCGTGCTCGCCGCGAGCAAGCGTACGAAGATCGAGGAAGAACTCGCGGACGTCGTGATCTACGCGCTCGAGTTCGCCAATGTCGCCGGCATCGACGTGGCTGCGGCGATCGAAAAGAAGATGGCGGCCAACGCCCAAAAATATCCGGTCGAGAAAGCCAAGGGGCGTTCGGAAAAATACACCGAGCTCTGAATGGATTTCCGCCCGCCCGCGCTGTAGTGGTTTTTCCACTACACGTGTGACGGCATCATGCTTGAAGGAGTATCGCCCTAAAGCTGCACGGGCAGGCCGAGCTCGATGATCTGCGTGGGCATGATCTGGTAATAATCCTTCACCGGCGTCGCATTGCGACTGAGGAATGCGTAGAGATTTTTCTGCCAGTGGAACATCCGCGCGTTGCCGCCGGTGACGATCATCTCGCGATTGAAGAAGTAGGTCGTCGCCATCGGTTTTATCGGAACACCACGATCGGCCACACGTGTGATGAGATTATTCACGTCGGGCGATTCCATGTAGCCGTAGCGACCGATCGCGCGCCAAATACCTTCGCCAAGTTCCACGACGCTGAGGCGCTCGCTGTCGTCAACGTGCGGGATTTCCCACGTGGAAATCGTGAGGAGCACGACCGTTTGCTGGAGGCATTTGTTGGCTTTGAGATGATGCAGCAGCGCGAGCGGCGTGCCACTGGGCGTGGCGACCATGAAGACTGCGCTACCGGGAACGCGCGTGATGGATTTGCTGCGCGCGATTTGCGTGAGCTCTGTTTCGGTGACAGCGCCGCCATACACTTTTTCCTGAATCTCGTTTCGCCCGCTTTTCCACGTGTGCATGATGGCGAGTACGCCGAGGCCGATCGCGATCGGCACCCAGCCGCCGTCGCGGAATTTGTGGAGATTGGCGCTGAGAAAAAGCAGATCGAACGTCATGAACGCGCCGCACAAGAGTCCCGCTTTCCACCACGCCCATTTCCACAGTCGCCGGGCCACGAGGAAAAACGCGAAGGTCGTCACAGCCATCGTGCCCGTCACGGCGATACCGTAAGCAGCGGCGAGATTGGTGCTGGAGTCGAATTCGAGCACGACCCAGATCGAGCCGATCGCGAGCGCGACATTGATGAAAGGCACGTAGATCTGTCCTGCGTGTTCGGCATTGGTGTGACGGATCCGCAGCCGCGGGAAAAAGCCCAGCTGGATGGCTTGTCGCGTCAGCGAAAAGGTACCGGTGATCAAGGCTTGGCTGGCGATGACCGCCGCCACGATCGACAACGCAACGAGCGCAATGCGGATCACGCCGTCAGGCGCCAAGGCGAAGAAGGGATTCGTGGTGTCGGCGGGGTTGGCCAGCACGTAAGCGCCTTGACCAAAGTAGTTCAACAACAGCGCGGGCCATACGAGAAAGAGCCAGGCGCGTTTGATCGCTTTGCGACCGAAATGGCCCATGTCCGCATACAACGCTTCTGCGCCGGTGATCGTGAGGACGATCGCGCCGAGAAGGCCCGCCACGGTGTGCCATGGTTGCGTGATGAGAAAACTGATGCCGAGCGCGGGATTAAGCGCGTGGATGACCTCCGGCGCATCGAAGATGTGCCAGGCGCCCAAGGTTCCTAACGCGAGAAACCACACGAGCATGATGGGGCCGAAGATTTGTCCGATGGTTTTTGATCCACGGGATTGTAGGAAAAAAATGAATACAAGGATCAGCACGGAAACGGGAGTGACCCATTTTGCGAATCCGGGCTGAAACGTCGTGATGCCTTCCGCCGCGCTCAGTACGGAGATCGCCGGGGTGATCACGCCATCGCCATACAGCAGCGCTGCGCCGCAAAGCATGATGAGCGTGGCGATGCCGATGCCGCGTCGCGCCTTCACGGCTCCGGGACTGTGAGAAAGCGCGAGGAGCGCAAAGAGACCGCCTTCGCCGCGGTTGTCGGCCCGCGTGATGAAGAGCAGGTACTTCAAATTTACCGCGAACGTCACGGTCCAGAACATCAGCGAGAGCAGACCGAGAATGCTGTCGGCGCGTTCGTTGAGCGGCAGTTGATGCAAACACTGCCGCATCGTGTACAAAGGGCTGGTTCCGATGTCGCCGTAGACGACACCCAATGCGCCGAGACAGAGGCCTAGCTGCAGTTTTCGCGCAGACGATTCAGTGGTGGAATCAGTCATGGATAAGGAACGCTCGTCGAGCCGTGCGCGCTATCCAAGCCGTTTTGCGGTTACGCGAAAAATTGGTTGCATGTTGATTCCTCGCGTTGACCCGGGAGCCGCTTGGAGGCTTGGTGACATTTTCCATCATGAGTCTTCCCAATTGGCAGGCTGTTAAAAGCTACAAAGATATCCTTTATCACAAGGCGGACGGAATCGCGAAGATCACGATCAACCGTCCCGAGAAGCGAAATGCGTTTCGTCCGCAGACGGTATTCGAAATGTACGATGCCTTTGTCGATGCGCGCGAGGATCAATCGGTCGGCGTCGTGTTGCTGACGGGCGCCGGTCCGCACACGGACGGGAAATATGCGTTTTGCGCCGGTGGCGATCAAAGCGTGCGCGGTCATGCTGGCTACGTGGGTGACGACGGCGTGCCGCGTCTCAATGTGCTCGATCTGCAGAAACTCATTCGCTCGATGCCGAAGGTCGTGATCGCGCTTGTGGCGGGCTATGCCATCGGCGGTGGCCACGTGCTTCATCTTGTGTGCGATCTCTCCATCGCGGCGGACAACGGAATCTTCGGCCAAGTTGGGCCCAAAATGGGCAGCTTCGACGGCGGCTTTGGTTCCAGTTATCTGGCGCGCATCGTCGGCCAGAAGAAGGCGCGCGAGATCTGGTATTTGTGCCGCCAATACAACGCGCAGCAGGCGTTGGAAATGGGCCTCGTCAACGCCGTCGTGCCCGTCGCGGAACTCGAAAACGAAGGCGTGAAATGGGCGCGCGAAATTCTCGGACACAGTCCGCTCGCGATCCGCTGCCTCAAGAGTGCGTTTAACGCCGATGTGGACGGTCAGTCGGGCATCCAGGAACTCGCGGGCAATGCCACGCTGCTTTATTACATGACGGAAGAAGCGAAGGAGTTTCACCGCGCTCAGCGCGAGAAGCGCAAACCGGACGCGCGGAAGTTTCCCTGGCTTCCGTAAACATCGCGATCCGTTTGGACGCGCGCGACGCGGGTGTATTCATTTTTAGAATACAACCGCGTTCACGGCTTCATCGCTTTTGGCGGGAAGAAGTGTGGTTCCTTCAATCCAGCTTGCCGTCAGCATGGTGGTGGTGGGCCAGGGCGGGCTGCCGTATTCGGCGCGTTGGATTTGACCCACCAGGAGCTCGGTCGCGCGTGCGCCGAGTTGTTGAGGTTGGAGGTCGATCGATGCGCATGAGGTGGTGCGATTGATGGCGTTGAGGCAGACGTAGCCGTGCGTCTGCGGAACCTTTGCGCCGCACGCTTCCATCCACTCGATGGTTTGATCGTTGTGGTTGAGCACGACGTCGGGCCGGAAGCGTTTGAACCACGGTGTGAACGTTTTCTGCCCGAAGTCTTTTGCGAAGAGGATCGGTACAGGCTTGATGGCGTCGGAATGACTTTCCTGAAAAGCGCGAAACGCGGCGCTTTGTCGCAGTAATAAGCGCTCGTCGCGGCCGATCTCGAGCATCAATCCCGGACGTCGATAACCGCGGGCCAATAAGCGCGTGAGCAGCTCGATCATCGATCGATAATGATCGGTGCACACGGTGTGAAGGCGCGGGCGCTCGATGACATTGTCGGTGTACACGCCGGCGTAGTTCTTCCAATCAAGCGCGGAGTAATCGGGCATGCTCCACGAGGGCAGAAGGAGAATCGCGTGAATGCCACGTGAGCGGAAAATTTTGTCGAGACGCTGCAGTGACAGCGCGTTTTCGCCGGTGCGAAATTCTTCGAACTGGAAACCGAGCTCGAGTGCGCGTTGACGAGCCCCGTCAAGAATGCGCGCGGGAAAAGGGCCGTGCGGTCGACGATCGGGTTCGAGACGCGTGAGCGCAGCGATCACGCCGTGAAACGTCGTGCCGCGCGAACGCCGCAGCTCCGACATCAAGGTCGTGGTGAGCGGGTTCAGTTTATAACCAGCTTTCGCGGCGGCGTCGCGCACACGTTTGCGTGTTTTGGGATGTACACGGCCTGTGTTGCGTAATGCGTCGGAAACGGTGGAGGCAGCAAGACGCAGACTCGCGGCGAGCGAACGGATGGTGGGGCGCGTGGGGGTGGGCATGCCGAACTGTTCGGCGTATCGTGCGTTCGCGTTGCGAGAGCAATCGAATTTGTACGCGAGAGGTTTCCCTAACCAACAGCGCCGCGGGGCGCTTTCCTTCATCTGACCCCTACCGATGAACAACCAACACCTGGCGTTGCGGCACGCTTTGACTCTTGCCGCGCTCATTCCGGCCGTACCTTTGGCCGTTTCATCCGCTCATGCCCATTCCCAGCAAACGGGTTCGATATCCGGGCGGGTTCTCAACGAAGCGACGGGAGAATATCTTCGTAATGCCCAAGTCTCCGTCGCGGGCACTTCCATCTCCACCTTGGCGGGGCAGGGAGGTTATTTCCAACTCACCAATGTGCCCGCGGGCGAGGTGACGCTCGTCGTGACGTACACGGGTCTTGAGCCCGTGCAAAAGACGGTAACGGTCGTATCCGGTGAACGGATACAGGCCGATATCGGCGTCGGGCTCGATCAGGAGGTCGTGCACATCGAGGAGTTTCGCGTCGCCGGCGCGCGCGAAGGAAACGCCAAGGCCATCATGGCTCAGCGCGTTTCCGTTAACTTGAAAAAAGTGATTTCCGCCGACGCCATCGGCAGCGTTTCCGAGGGAAATGTCGGCGAGTTCCTCAAGCTGATGCCCGGCATCGCGATGGACTATGTCGAAGCCGACACACGTGCGATGCGCGTGCGCGGGTTGAATCCGAAGTACGCCATGGTGCTTTTTGACGGCATGCAGCCGGCGAACGCCGGCTCATCCAACGTAGGCACGGGACGCGTCTTCGAATTTGAGCAACTCTCGATCACCAGTGTGGAAACGGTGGAGCTCACCAAGGCGCCGACGCCGGACCAGCCGTCGAGCGTTGCCGGCACGGTGAATCTGCGCTCCAAGAGCGCGTTTGACCGTAAGGGGCGTCACATCGGGTTCACGACGGCGTTCTCGTGGAACTCGTATTATGCCACGCTCGAGCGCGACGAAGGCTGGGATCACGAGAAGCATTACAAGGTGCAGCCCAATGTGAACCTCGAGTTTTCCGACGTTTATCTCGGGGGCAAACTCGGCGTGATCGCCGGTTTCAATTTAAGCAACACACTCGCCGCGCAGAAGCACGTCTGGTTCTTCAATCCGACCTTTAATACCAATTACGACGACAACGCGACCGAGATGCCGACGTACACGCGCATCTGGTATCAAGACGGTCCCAAGCCCACTGAACGCGGCAACTACAACGTGCGCGTCGATTATCGTTTGAACGAAAATCTACAGGCGTTTGGACGTATCGATTACACAACATATAATGCGCGATTCTATAATCGTACGATGAGCCTTTTCCCCACGGCGGTTGAGCCGGGGGCAACCTGGACCGATCAAACGGTGACGGCGGGAAGCATCGCAACGAACTCCAATCAGTTCATGACGAAGGAGGGCAACACCACGATGCTCACCGGAGGCGCCCGTTATTCGAAGAATGATTTTAGCGTGGACCTCGGTCTGCATTATTCGCGGGCGCGCAACTGGTATGGCAACTTGGAGCACGGGCATTTCACCGACTTCTCGTCGTCGATCCAAGGCGTGTCGTGGCGAATGACACGTCCGTCGGCGGGATCGCCCGACCTCACATTTACGCAGCTCGGCGGTCCGGATTGGCGCAATATCGAGAACTATAATTTCGATAACAACTCGGTCGGCTGGCATGAGCGCAGCGCGAAAGATCAGCAGTGGACTGCGCGCCTCGATTTCAAACACGATTTCTCACGCCTCGCGGTGCCACAGATTATTAAATACGGTTTGCTCACGAACCTGAAGGTGTTGGATGTCAAACGTGCGGGTATGCTCACGGCGAATCCGACCGGCCCCGATGGTGTCATGGGGACGGCGGACGACCTGCGTCCGGCTGATTTTGTTGATCAGAATTTCCGCGCAGATTGGGGCTTTGGTGGAAATATGAATGACTGGGTCGCGCTCAGCCCGTGGCGTCTTTATCAAGACTATCGTACCAATCCCGGAAATTGGCGCGAAAACACGGCGAACAATTCGCTCGCGCGCTTCCGTGGAAACTGGGATTTTAAGGAAAAGATCCACGCGGCCTATCTTTCCGACACGTTCCAATTGGGGAAGTGGGAGATCACGCCCGGTATTCGTTACGAAGCGACGGAGAGCACGGGCAAAGGTATCGACGCTTCCTTCAATCCTGGCCGTCCGATCACCGGTGGATCTGATTACGATGAGTTCCTGAAATATCTCCACGTATCCTATAAATTCAGCCACGATCTCCAGTTCCGCGCATCGTATCACGATGCCATTACGCGTGCGGATATCGCGAATCTGATACCCGGTATATCGAATGTCGATTCCACCGCTCAGCGCGTCACGGCGAGTAATCCCGATATCAAACCGGAACGTTCGCGGACGATTAACGCGTCGGTGGAATATTATTTTGAACCTGTGGGCGTGGTGTCGTTGTCGGTTTTCGACACGGAGATCAAAGATCGCCAGTTCGCGAATATCACGCGTCTCGGACCGAGTGGTTACGCTGGCGACACGCAGTATGCGAATTGGGAATTGGTGGGCCCCGTCAACGTATCGTCACCAACTGGATATAAGGGCTACGAAATCGACTATTCGCAGCAGCTTTCCTTTCTGCCCGGTGTGCTCAAAGGTTTCGGCATCTTCGCCAACCACACGCGTGTGATTTTCGACGACTGGGCGTTTAATACAGGCTCGCCGGAACGGATGACCAACGGCGGCATCTCGTATAAGCATAAGCGCTTCTCCGGTCGTATAAACCTGAACCATGTCGGCAAACTTCTCCAAAACCCTGCGCGCACTTACAGCGCTGCGACCGATTCTTGGACGAATGCCGCGCCCTATGTGCAGGTCTATCAGCGCGACCGTTTGGTGACGGACATCAATCTCGAGTTCGATCTCACGAACTCACTCACGCTCTTCATCGACGGCCGCAACATCCTCAACGAGGAATCCGTCTACACCTATTTCGAACGTGAGCATAATTTCGAACGTATCCTGAAGACCGGAGGCATCTGGATGGCCGGTATCAAAGGATCGTTCTAGGTAGTAGGTTAGCTGGGTGTACGAAAAAACTGCCGCGCTCCGAAACGGGGCGCGGCTTTTATTTTCTCAAAAGGCCTGACTGCAGGGAAGAGTCAGCTGCGCTCCGCTGCGGATGGCGGCTCGTTCCAGAGCGACGATTGCGTCGGAGTCTTGGCGGCGCGGGCGGCTTCTTCCTCGGGCGTGGCGTTGAGGTGACGCGGAGGACGCGAGACGCGCGAGGCGACGGCGGCTTCACGATCGGCGACGATGCGATCGCACATGGATTGGATGTGCAGTTTGAGCCACTGGGCAGTGCTGCTGTTTTGCGTGTAATCCGCGGGACCGTAGTGATCGATGCGACCGACTTGGCGGAGACGATCGTTTTGAGCGAATTCGTCGGAGCGCGACGGGTTGTAGACCGCGTAGGCTTTGCCGCCGCCTTTCTTCACGACGGAAAAACTCGGGATGTCGCTCGGGCCATCCGCGATGTAGATCATGTTTTGAAACGGGATGCGGCGGTCCTCGAGCGCGATGTTGGCGTTCACATCGATCGCGCTGTTTTTGTTGGTGCCTTTGTTGATCTCAAAGAGCGCCTTGGTCTTGGTCGTGTTGTCGATGACCATGCCGATCTGCGCGATGACGGCGTCGGCGGAGAGCTCGAATTCCTTTTGTTTGAGAAAGCCGGGTTGGAGCGGGTTTTCGATGAACTCGCAGCCCCAGATGCCATCGACATGTTTCGCGATGGCGCTGCCGCGGATCATCTCGGCGAGACCGGTGCTGACGATGTAGTGCTCCAGTTGGATCTCGTGCTTACGATAGATCTCGCGCTCGGTGACGAATTGTTTGGCGCGGCTGAAGAAGTCGGGCAGTCCGGGGTAAAAACGAATCTCCGCGCCACACTCGCGCAGGATTTTATTGCTCAACTTCGGCATGGCGCCGGAGAGCACGTAGGTGAGCAAGTGGTTGAGGTAAGCAATCTCGCCGGAGAGCTGGTATCCACGGCGTCGATACTGCTCCATGAGATTGTTGGTCTCGTTCCAGAAGTTGGCCTCGTTGATGCCGTAGCGCCGGAACAGAGGCGATTGCATGTACTCCGGGATTAGGGTCTTGTCGAAGTCCCAGATGCAGGCGATGATGTTCTGAGTGAAAAGCGTCGTAGCCATGAGTGATCGGCACCTCTAGGTGCGTCTTTCGGAACGGACTGAAGCAAGCCCGCTGGCCGGGTATGCGCAATTCGCAAATGGATGCACCGGCCCCTGCATCCGAAGACGCCTCTCCCCAAGCACGCAACCACCATGGATCGATTGCCCGAAATTTCCCCCTTTCAACGCCGCCTCGATGAGCTCGATGCTCAGATGGCGGATCCTTCCTTCTACAACCAGCCGCGCAAGGCCGCGGAAATTTCCCGCGAGCAGCAGAAGCTGCAACAACTCGTCGCGGATCATCGCGCTTACGAAAAAACGCTGCGCGAGATCGAAGAGGCGGAGGCGTTGCTGAGAGATCCGACGGGCGATGCGGAGTTGAAGGAGTTGGCGGAACTCGAACTCCCCGATTTAAAAAAACGCGCGGACGAACTGAAACAGGCCGTGCTTCGCGGAATGATTCCGCCCGAGCCGAGCGATTCGCGTAACACCGTGATGGAAATCCGCGCCGGCACCGGTGGCGAAGAAGCGAGTTTGTTCGCGGCGGAACTTTGCCGCATGTACACGCGATACGCGGAAGGGCGCGGCTGGAAAATCCAGCCGATGAGCTCAAGCGAGTCGGAGCGCGGTGGTTTCAAGGAGGTCATCTTTCTGATCACCGGTCAGGACGTGTACAAAGAACTCAAATACGAAAGCGGCGTGCATCGCGTGCAGCGCGTGCCGTTGACGGAAGCCAATGGACGTATTCACACCTCGACGGTGACGGTCGCGGTGCTGCCCGAAGCGGAGGAAGTCGATGTGCAGATCGATCCGCAGGATCTCGAAATCATGGTGAGCCGCGCGAGTGGTCCGGGCGGCCAAGGCGTGAATACGACCGACTCCGCGGTGCAAATTTTCCACAAGCCTTCGGGCCTTATGGTTCAATGCGCGGACGAACGCTCTCAGCTCAAAAACAAAGCGAAAGCGCTCACGGTGCTGCGCTCGCGTTTGTTGAAGATGAAAGAAGAAGAAGAGCACGCGAAGTATGCGGCCCATCGCAAAAGCCAGATCGGATCGGGCGGACGCAGCGAACGTATTCGCACGTATAATTTTCCGCAGAATCGCATGACCGATCATCGCATCGGTCTGACCACACACAATCTGCCGCAAGTGATGGAAGGCGACATCGGCGAAATCATCGCGGAGCTGCAGCGCGCGGATTTCGAAGAGAAACTGGCCGAGCTCACGGGCGTGGCCTACACCGGCCCGCGCCGGTCGGAGACCGATGAGGACTGAGCCATGCTGAGCGTTCTCGATATCATCAAAAAGACGACGGATTTTTTCGCGGGCAAAGGCATCGAGACGCCGCGTCTTGACGCGGAATTGCTGATCGGCCACGCGCTCGGATTGAAACGCATGCAGTTGTATCTGCAGTTCGAGCGATTGCTGACCGAGTCGGAGTTGGAAAAAATCCGTCCATTGGTCCGTCGCCGCGCCGCGCGTGAGCCGCTGCAGTATGTGATGGGTGAAGTGGAGTGGAGCGGATTGAAGCTGAAGACAGATCGCCGGGCGTTGATTCCCCGACCGGAGACGGAGCTTTTGGTTGAGATTGTGACCGAGAATTTGAGCGCCGCGCCGGCGCGTATCCTGGATTTGGGTACAGGCACCGGAGCGCTCGCGCTGGCTCTGCTTGCGCGTTATCCTGAAGCGCGTGCGACGGCGGTGGATGAAAGCGAAGAAGCGTTGTCACTCGCACGTGAAAATGCGGCGTCGGTCGGCATCGCAGAGCGTGTGGATTTTCTCGCGTCGGATTGGTTTTCTGCGGTGCCCGCCGGTGCGCGCTACGACGTCATCGTAGCGAATCCGCCGTATCTCACCGCGGAAGAAGTCGACCAAGCGACGCCGGAGGTACGCACGTTTGAACCGCACCGTGCGTTGGTGGCAGAGGAAGAAGGCACTTCGGATCTTCTGCACATCATCGCGAGCGCCCGAGCGTTTCTCGCCGCGGGCGGATTGCTGGCGATGGAGACGGGAATCGCGCAACACGCGAGACTCCTGGAGGCCTGCGCTACGGCGGGATTTGCGCGCAGCGAATCGCGGCGCGATTTGACCGGCCGCGATCGATTCGTGCTGACGTGGGCGCCGTGAGTCGCGCTTAGCTGCGCCTAACGGCTTTGGCGGTCAGCGGCGGCGCGTCGGTCAACATGCGGTCTGGTTGGACGGCAAGCTCGATCGCGTCGTTCACGATGCGCAGCGCTTCGCGGAGATGGATGTCGAGTTTCTTGGCGTCCTCTTCGCTTTCCTCGCCGGCGGCGATTTCCTCTTCGGTGAGTTCGGCTTTGATGTTCGGCGGTGTGGGCGGACCGAGCGTGAATTCGCGCATCGGAAATTCGTGCTGAGAAAGGCGGTTTTTTTCCTCTTTCATCTCCTTGCGGAACGCGAGGTCGGCTTCGCGTTGGGCGCGACGCGCTTCGAGGTTAATCGGAACCGCTTTTTGCTCCTGTTTGGTTTTGAACCAATCGATGTTTTTCTGGAGATAAGAAAACTCTTCCAACGACTGCTGACGCGCGGCGCTTGCTTGGAGCAGCGGCGTGACGACCGTGGGGGAAAGCGGCTGGCCGTTGAAGCGGCTGCTGGGGATTTCATCCCACGCGAGGGCGCGATTGAGGTCTTTTTCGCCGATTGGCAGAAGATCTTCGATCGAGGGAAGAACGATATCGGGCACCACGCCCTTGAGCTGGGTGGAGTGACCGTCGGGAAGATAGAATTTTTGAATCGTGAGCTTGGCGGCTCCCGTCTTCGTCGAAGCCGTCAGCGCGAACAGTCGCGAAGGCGACGGCGGTTTCATTTCGATGAGTTGCTGCACGCTGCCTTTGCCGTGCGTGGAACTGTCGCCGACGATGATGGCGCGGCCGTAGTTTTGCAGAGCGCCGGCGACGATTTCGGATGCGGAAGCGCTGAACTTCGACACCAGGACCGCGAGCGGGCCGGCGTAGGCGATGTTGGCGTCGTTATCGCTGTCGATTTTGACCTCGCCGTAGAAATTTTTCACCTGCACCACCGGACCTTGTTTGATGAAGAGGCCGGTGAGATCGATGGCTTCGGAGAGGAGACCGCCGCCATTCTGACGAAGGTCGAGCACGAGCCCTTGGATGCCGGCAGCTTCGAGTCGCTTGATCAACTCGGCGACATCGCGCGTGGCGCTGGCTTGTTCGCCGCCGGCGCTGCTGCCATCAGGACCGTAGAATGCGGGCAAAGTGATGACGCCGATGGGGGTGGTGCCGCCGTTGGCGTTGGGCACGTCGTGGATGGCGCCGCGTGCGCGGGCGGAATTGAGGTTTACGACATCGCGAACGATCACGACTTCTTTGCGCTCCGAAGGATCGGTGGCGGCGGCGGGCTTGATGATAAGGCGAACTTTGGTGCCTTTCTTGCCGCGGATGAGATCGACGATCTTGCGCAGCTTCATGCCGGTGATTTCGACGGGCTCGCCATGGTCTTGGGCGACGGCCATGATCTTGTCGTTCGGGCGGAGCTGTTTGCCGAGATCGGCGGGACCGCCGGCGATGAGCTCTTTGATGACGCAAACGTCTTCTTCCATGCCGAGCAACGCGCCGATGCCATGCAACTGGAGGCGCATCTGAATACCAAAATCTTCAAACGTCGCCGCAGAGAAATAGGTCGAATGCGGATCGTAGAGACGTGTGATCGATGAAAGGAAAATCTCGCTGATCTCGAAGTTCTCGATTTCGCCGAGCATCTTGAGGCGGCGCTCGTAGCGCTTGCGGATGGTTTGTTTGGCTTCGTCGATTGGGGAAAGTTTTTCGGTCTTCTCTTTCTCTTCGACCGCAGCCGTGGTTTCCGCAGTTGCCTCGGAGGTCTTGGCGTCGGTGGAGTTGTCCGCTTTCGCGAGGGATGTGGCGGGTTTCTCGTTTTCGAGGATCACTTGGATCAACTCGTAAGCGATGCGTTTGCGCCAGAGCGCGTCGGCTTCGGCCATGTCGGCGGGCCACGGACCTTTGGAGCGTTCGGACTCGTAGGTGTCGTCGGTGTTGAGGTCGATGTCCTTATCGAGCTCGGCGAGGATCCACGCGATGCGCTCGGTGGCGCGTTTTTCGTAAACGCGGAAAATTTCAAATGCGGGATCGATGCGGCCGAGGTTGGAGATGTTGTTGTACAACCAAGTCGCGGACCAGCGCTTCATGAACTCCTCCTTGTCGGATTCGAGGAAGAACAGCCGCATGCCGTCGAATTCCGCCATGAAGTCGGGAATCACTTCCGCGTAGTCGGACGCTTTTACGCCGTCGCGGTTGTAGTGATATTCTTCGAGGAGGCGGATGAGTTGCGTGACTTCGCGCTCAAAAGCGACGTCGCTGCGATAACTGCGCTCGGGCGTGTCCGCGAAGACGGCGGTCGAGACAGTGAACGCGAGCAGGCAGGCGAGAAGACGACGGAAAACTTTCATTGCGGGATAAAGACGCGAGGGAGGCAGGATTGTTTCGGATTACCCTGGGGAGAAGGCGGAATATGTGCCAGTTGTTAGAAAAGATGCAGGACGGCGCTGCCGGAAGGCGAGTCTCGCGGTGTGCGAAATTGCGCCCTGATGCGGGCCGCGCTGCACACGATCACTGCCGACTCAATTGCTCGCGCGCGTCATCCAGCAGGCGTTTTTCCTGTGGCGTGAGTGCGGCGAATCCTTGGTCGTTGATTTTGTCGAGGATACGGTCGACCTCCGCGCGGAGATCTTCGCGAGTGGGCGGGGAAATGTTCACCGTGAAATGCGGCTCGGGCTCGGGGGCTTTGGCTTTCTTTTTCATCCAGGACGGCAACTCGATCTCGGCACGTCCATCGGGATTTTTCCACGCCCGCAAATGCACCCAGCGATAATAAAGAAAACCGACCAACAAGCCGCCTAGATGCGCCGAGTGCGCGGTGTCGCTGCCGAGCCGGTTGCCCGCCAGCTCGTTGCCCAGCAGACCGAGGAGGCTCACTGCAATGACAGCCCATGCGACAAACTTCGGCTTCAACGTCACCGGGATGAAGAAAAATAAAAAGGTCATCGGCCGGTTGGGGTGAAGACATGCGAAGAGCGCGAGCAGCGCGCACGTGATCGCGGTCGCCCCGATCAAGACGTCGCCGGAATTCCAATGAATCGGCAACCAGACCGCAGCGCCTCCCAGTGCGGCTCCTGCGGAGAGCCCGAGAAAATGACGCTCGCCCAAGAGTGGAATGAGCTCTTTGCCCAAGAAATAGATAGCGGCGAGATTGATGAGCCAATGGATGACATTGGCGTGTACGAGCGGGTAGGTGAGAACCGTCCAAAAACGGAGGCTTTCCAAGCCCGCGCCACTCAATCCGGTAAACGCGGAGAAGTGCGCCGATTCGAACGCGCGCTCGAAGACGATTTGAATCAGGAAACCGGCGGTCAGCGCGCACAACGTCCACGTGAGGAACGAAGTGGACGTGCGTCCATAGCTGTCGCGCATGTAGGACCGGTCGGAAAGCATTACGAAAGGAATGCTAGATGACGCTTCTGTGAACACAAGCCGCGTCCCGGGTTTTCGCGGGAAATGTCGCGCGAAGCAGGAGTTGGTCGCACGGTCGCGATGTGATCACAGAAGTTCTGATTCATCGTTGTCGTAGAAAAATGAATACGTGAGCGCTGTCTCACCAACGTTTGAGAGTGCGTTTTATTACCAGAGGCGAAACGCAGTGCTCAGCACGGGGCTGACCGCTTGACAGCATATTCATTTCCTTTTTTTTGCCGGGAACCATGGCAAACAAAGCAGACAAGTGGGAACAGAACGTTCCGGGAAAGTTTTATGTCGATCAGCAATGCATCGACTGCGACCTGTGCCGCGAGACGGCACCGGCGTTTTTCTCCCGCTATGACGAAGGAGGCTACTCGTTCGTCCACAAGCAACCCACGACGGAAGAAGAAATCTCGCTCTGTATGGAAGCCCTCGAAGGCTGCCCCGTCGAAGCGATCGGCAACGACGGCGACGAATAATCGCTTCCACTCTGCTTTCGAAATTTTGAACCTCCCGGACCCTCGGGAGGTTTTTTTGTGCCCGGAAGGTGGTCCATGCGAGCGGCTTACTTAACATGTTAACAATAAATTTCGAAAAAGATAACTAAGGCTTGTTTTGTCGTTCGACGCCGTTACCGCTACGGACCGCATGAAACGGTGTTTTCGAGTTTCGGTGATGAGTTCTTTCGCTGCGGCGTCCGCGCTGGGCGCTTCCGAAGCGGTGCAATTGCCGACATTTTCCGTGCTCTCCCCACGCGTGGCGATGCAAGAGCCGGCGGCGACATTCGCGATGCCGGTCTCGGCGTTGCGCTACGAACCGCTTGTCGATGTGCAGGCGCGCAACCTTGCCGAAGGTCAGGCGGACATCGCGATTCGCGGCGGTATTTTTGAAAACACCGGTTTCAAAGTCGGCGCTTTGTCGCTCTACGATCCGCAGACGGGGCATTATTTTGCCGAAATCCCTGTCGCGCCCAACATGTTGACGGCGCCGGAGATTTTGACGGGCGCGAACAACGCAAGCGCGGGCTGGAATAGCAACGCCGGCACTGTGGCTTATCGGTGGCGGGAAATTCAGACGGGCGGACAACTCACGGCTTCCGTCGGCGAAGCAGCGACTCGACGCGGTGAATTTTATCAAGGCTGGCGAAGCGGTGTCGCGTTGGGCGGCGCGTCGCTTGCTGCCGATGTGAGTGTGGCGCACTCGCGCTCGGATGGGCTCGTGCGTTTTGGCGAACATGAGTTCACGCGCTACAACGCACGCATCCAACTCGCCGGCGAAGGTCGGCAGACAGATTTGTTCTACGGCTATCAATCGAAGTTCTTCGGTTGGCCCAATCTCTACACGCCGTACGCCAACGTTTTTGAAACGGAAAATCTCCAGACGAATCTTGCGGGCATCAACCATCGCGCGGAGTTGGGCGGCGGTGAGTTCTGGGAAGTTGGCGGCTACTATCGTCGCAACAAAAACAACTACGTCTTCAATCGTACTGATCCGGGCGCGTACAATCCGGCGTTTGCGACCGGCCCCGCGCATCACACATCGTGGGTTTACGGCGCGAGCGCGCAGGGACGTTTTGTCGTGGCGGATTTTCCGGTGAACCTCGCGGCGACGTTTATTGATGAAGATCTCACCTCCACATCGCTCGTCTTCGGCCGCTTCAAAACGCGGCAACATGCGAAGCTCGCGATCGTGCCGGAGAAAACGTGGCAGCTCGAAAAGGGTCGTCGTCTGACACTCGAAGCAGGTGCCAGTTATGATCACGCGACGGAGCACTCCGACTCGAACATTTCGCCGATCGTGCAGCTCACGTGGGATCGCCTGGCACCGGCGCTTGGCGTGGACGCGCTGTATGTTTCTTACGCCGAAAGCACGCAGGTGCCGACTTACCTCGCGCTGAACTCTCGCGCGACGGCCGGCTTGTTTCGCGGCAATCCCGATCTCGATCGAGAAACCGCGCGCAATCTTGAGCTCGGCGGACGCGGCGAAATCGGTGCATGGGTTTTGGATGCGGCGTTTTTTTTCCGACGCGACGAACAACTCGTCGATTGGGTCTACGCCTCGACGGTGCCGAATGCTCGTGCGGCGAGCGCGGTCGATATCGACACGGCAGGAGTTGAAGCGGTCGCGCGTTTTTCCGCAAAGGCCGTGGATTTGGTTTTTGGATACACGGGCCTGACGAAGAGCGCGGACTACGGGGCGGCGACAGTCGACGCGAGTTTCTACGCGCTGAATTATCCCAAACATCGCCTGACCGCGGCGGCCGTGGTGCGCATCGGCGGCGGATGGGAGGCCCGCATGGACAACGAATTCCGCTGGCAAGCCACAAACGCTCTGCGCGCGTCGGACGATCACGCGACGCTGAGCTCGATCGGACTTTATTTCACGCCGCCGCGTTTCGCGAAACTGCGTTTCGCTATCGAAGTCGAGAATCTCTGGGACTCCGATTTTCAGGAAGTGCCCGCGGTGCCCGCGTCGCCGCGTTACGTGTCGGGCGGCGTGGCCTACGCGTGGTGAGCGGCGCGAAAGCCGTTTGACAATGCAGGCTCCGCGCCGGTCGCATGCGGCATGCAGGAAAATCCGTTTCTCGATCGCTCCTTCGAAATCCGCTGGTCGCAACTGACGCCTGAGCACGTGGTGCCGGCGATCCGCGCTGCACTCGCCGAAGCGCAGTCCGCGATCGATGCGATCGCCACGCACGCGCTCGAAGAAGTCACGTTTGAAAATACCTTCCTCGCGCTGGAGCAGGCGACCGATGGGTTAAACCTCGCTTGGGGAAAAGTGACGCACTTGCAATCGGTCGCCGATTCTCCGGCTCTGCGCGATGCGCATAACGAAGTACTGCCGGAAGTGTCCGCGTTTTTCGCCCGCATCCCGCTCAATGAGTCACTGTGGGAGCGTTTAAAGGCTTGCTCCGAACGAATCGACGCCGCCTCGCTTACGCCTGTTCGCCGTCGTTTCCTGGAAGAAACGCTCGCCGATTTTCGTCAGCACGGCGCCGATTTACCGGCTGAAAAACGGGCGCGTCTCGAAGCGCTGCAAAGCGAGCTCGCTCAGCTCACGCAGAAATACTCCGAGAACGTGCTCGATGCCACCAACGCGTGGGAATTGATCATCTGGGACGAAGCGCGTCTCGCCGGTTTACCCCAGCACGCGAAAGACGCGGCACGTCGTAGCGCGGCGGCGAAAGGTATTGGTTCTGCGGATACGCCGGCGTGGCGTTTCACGCTTCACATGCCGTCGCAGGAGCCGTTCATGACGTATCTGGAGGATGCCGAATTGCGTCGCCAGATGTGGACCGCGGCAACGTCTGTCGGCGGTCAGGAACCGCATGACAATACGTCCTTGATTCCGCGCATCCTCGCGTTGCGTGCCGAGAAGGCCGCGTTGTTGGGCAAAGCCAATTTCGCCGATCTGGCGCTCGAGCGCCGCATGGCGAAAAACGCCGCCACGGCGCTGGCGTTTGTAGACGACATGGGCAATCGCGCGAAGACTGCGTTTGCCCACGAATGCACCGAACTTGAGGAGTTTAAAGCGCGTACGCTCGGCTGTTCGACGGGACGGCTGGCTCCGTGGGAAATCGCTTACTGGGCAGAGAAACTGCGCAAAGTTCGTTACGATTTTGATGAAGAGGAGCTGCGTCCGTATTTCCCGATGGATCGCGTGATCGCAGGATTGTTCGAACTCGCCAGCCGGGTTTTCGGACTGCGCATCGTCGAACGTCCCGCCGGCTCGGTGGACGTCTGGCATCCCGAAGTGAAATTCTACGATATGAACGACGCCGCCGAGCGACACGTCGGATCCTTCTATGCCGACTGGCATCCGCGTGAATCGAAACGAGGTGGTGCGTGGATGAACTATCTCATCACGGGCGGACCGCGCGAAGACGGATCGCGCGCGCCGCATCTGGGATTGATCTGTGGAAACATGACTCCGCCCGCCGAAGGAAAACCGGCGCTGCTGACCCATCGCGAGGTTGAGACGATTTTCCACGAGTTTGGCCACCTGCTGCATCACCTGCTCGGCGAAGTGGAGATCAAGTCGCTCAACGGCGTGAACGTCGCCTGGGATTTCGTCGAGCTGCCGTCGCAGATCATGGAGAACTGGTGCTGGGAACGCGAGAGTCTCGATCTGTTTGCGCGTCACCATGTATCCGGAGAACGGATACCGGAAGAGATGTACCAAAAAATGCTCGCGGCGCGGAACTTCCGCTCGGCGTGCGCGGTGGCCCGCCAAACGGCATTCGCGAAAATGGACCTGCTCCTCCACGTGCATCCGGAGGCTGTCGTGAGTGGCGAGCGCGGGGTGGAGGAAGCCGCGCGCGAAGGCATCGCGGATCTGTTGATTCCGACCGAGCCGCCATCGCCGACGATCGTGAAACGATTCACGCACCTGTTTGCCGATCCTGTCGGTTATGCAGCGGGCTACTACTCCTACAAATGGGCGGAAGTGCTCGATGCCGATGCGTTCACGCGATTTCAGAAAGAAGGCGTCTTCAACCGCAAAGTCGGCGCGGCTTTCGTGGAGTGCATCCTCAGCCGTGGGAACTCGGAGGACCCCGCCGCGCTTTTCCGCGCGTTCATGGGGCGCGATCCTGATCCGACAGCGCTCCTGCGCCGCAGCGGCTTGATCGCGAAGTGAATCGTTCTAAAACGCGGGAAACTTTCCAAATACGCAACGGTCGCTTGCGAATTTGGCGTTTCGAATAATTGAAGACAGCATTACTTTTTAGCCAACTATGACACTAGACGCTATTCCCCAAGGATTCCTGCCGACCTGGCTCATCTTGGTCCTTCTTCTCATCTCGTTTGTGTTTGCGGCGTACGCGCAAATGCGCGTCTCGAGCGTTTACCAGAAGAACGTGAGGATTCCCTCGCGTGGACGCATCACTGGTCGCGAAGCCGCTGCTGCGGTGATGGCGCGCGCCGGCATCAATGACGTCTCGATCGAAGAGACCGGCGGTCATCTCACGGATCACTACGACCCGACCCGCAAACGCCTCGTGCTTTCCTCGGAAAATTACCGCGGCACGAGTCTCGCGGCCTTGGGCGTGGCCGCGCACGAAGCTGGCCACGCGATCCAGCACAAGGTCGGCTACTCGATGTTGAAAACGCGCATGGCGCTCGTGCCGATCACCCAGATTTCGTCGCAGCTTTTGCCGTTCGTCATGATCGGCGGTTTCTTGTTCGGCGGTATCGGTGGATTCATGCTCGATATCGGTATCCTCTGCTATGCAGTGCTCACGCTGTTCCATCTTGTGACACTGCCGGTCGAGTTCGATGCGAGTCGTCGCGCGAATGTCGAGCTGGCCGGTCTCGGGATCATCGATCGCGATGAAGCGCCGGGCGTGCGTGAGACGTTGAATGCGGCCGCGATGACCTATGTGGCGGCGTTCCTTACCTCGCTACTGCATCTGCTCTATCTGCTGTCGTTGCGTCGCAACGACTGATCGAGTCGCGTATTCATTTTTCACTACAAGCCGGCCGGGTTTTTCTCGGGCGGCTTTTTTGCGTTCAACATGGATTGCGATGACGGCGCTCGCGCGCATCGTGAGGATCATGAAGGCTGTTGTTCTCTCTGCTGCTGATCGAATCGCCGTGTCGCCAGTACCGGAGCCGCGTCCGGCTGCGGGTGAAGTGCTGATCTCTTTGAAAGCGGCAGCGCTTAATCACCGCGATGTGTGGATCAAGTCCGGGCAATACGCCGGCATCCAATATCCGTGCATCCCCGGCTCGGATGGCGCTGGCGTGGTGACCGCGGTGGGAGAGGGCGTCGATGCCGCATGGATCGGACGCGAAGTGATCATCAACCCATGCTTCGATTGGGGACCCTCTCCGGGCGCGCAAAGACCCGATTTTTCCATTCTCGGCTTGCCGCGCGATGGCACGATGGCGGAGTCGATTGCTGTGCCGGTGAAGCAAATCGCGGAGAAGCCGGAGCACTTGAGTTGGAAGGAGGCGGCCGCGCTGCCGCTAGCGGGTCTCACGGCGTATCGCGCGGTGTTTACGCGAGCGAAGGTGAAGGCAGGCGAGCGCGTATTGATCACGGGCGTCGGCGGCGGTGTGGCTTCGTTTGCGTTGCAGTTCGCGCTGGGTGCGGGTGCGGACGTATGGGTGACGTCGAGCTCCGAAGAAAAAATTCGCCGCGCAGTCGAGCTCGGCGCGCGGGGTGGCTTCGATTACCGCGACAAAAATTGGGTGGCCGAAGCGAAGAAACAGACGGATGGTTTCGATGTGATCGTGGACTCCGCAGGCGGCGACGGATTTGAGGCGTTGATCGATGTTGCCGCTTCGGCGGGGCGTCTCGTGTTCTTCGGAGCGACGCGGGGGAATCCTTCCGGCTTTGCGCTGCGCAAAGTGTTTTGGCGTCAGATTTCGCTACTCGGTACGACGATGGGCAGTCCCGCGGATTGGGAAGCGATGCTGGAGTTTGTGCGGTCGCGCAAACTGCATCCGGTCGTCAGCACGCTTTTGCCGATGGAGCACGTGGAGGAAGCGTTCGCGCTCATGGAACGCGGCGGGCAGTTCGGAAAAATCGTGCTGAAGCTCGATTGAGTCAGACGGGCTTCGGCTTGGTCTCGGCGAGCGCGACAGCGGCCACGAGCAGCGCACCGCCGAGCGCGAGCTGCGGAAGGTCGCCAGATTCATTGAAGAAAATGAGCGAGCAGGCGACGCCGAGCGGGACCTTGGCGTTGTTGAAGACGGCGAGCGTGCCGGCGTTGACGCGAGTCGCGCCGAGATTCCACCAAAAGAAACACAAACCCGACGCGAGTACACCGAGATAGACCAACGTGCTGAGTTGCGTCGTCGACAAGGATTCAGGGATGGCGCCGTCGCGTATCCACATAATGGGTACGGTCACGGCGACGGCGCCGAGATAAAGCAGGCCGAAGATCTCGCGATCGCGAAGCGCAGGACGCTGCTGGCGAAAACGGCGGTAGAAAACCTGTCCAAACGCGAAGGCGAGGTTGGACCCCTGCACGAGCAGAAGACCGGAAAGCGTGCTCGCGAACGTGGTGCTCTCGATGACCACAGCCATCGAGCCGATGACGGCTAACAAGGCCGCCACAAGCGCGCGAGGGCGTAGCGTGCGTTCGAGAAGATCAGCAAGGACCGTGACCAGCACGGGGGTTGTCAGTGTGAAAAGCACGACCTGGTGCGCGGCGAGGTGACGGTAGCTCTCGTTGAGCGCGAGATACATGAGACCGAATTGAACGGCGCCCAAAACGATCAAGATCGCCGCGTCATGTCGCGACAGACCGCGCAGTCGCAGAAATGGGAGAAATACCAGCAACGCCAATCCGAGACGCGCGGCAGAGATGAAAGCACTGTCGAGTCCGTGAAGTTTGTCTTTGGTCAGTCCGAAGGAAAAAGCCCAGACAAGAGAAACGACGAGAAGATGGAGCACGGGAGAGGGACGTGGAAGCGGATTACCCGAAGAAAAAGACGGAAGCTCGGTTGGCGATAGAAATTAAGCCTTTCTTACAGGTTGGTTTACACGCGGAAAATTGCGCCGAGTTTTTTCCCGAGCAGAACCGTCAGTCCGACGATGGTGACACCGAGAAAAGCCATGGCCCATACGCCGAGCGCGCTGGCGATGAATTTGCCGTCACCGAGTAGCTGGAAGAGCTCCATGATGGCTTTGGTGATCGGATAATAAACCTGTTTCTGCGCGAGGATGAGCGAGTCGCTGACTTCGAGCATCGCGAACGCAAACGCGAGCAGACCGCCGGCGATCAAGTTGGCAGCGATGAGCGGCAGCGTGACTTTGAACGTCGCTTTGAGCGGCGGGCAGCCGAGATTTTGCGCGGCTTCTTCGAGCGTCTCGCTGGTTTGTTGGAACCCGGCCGCAGCTGAGCGCACGACATACGGCAGACGACGCACCGAGTAGGCGATGATGAGGAGAATGGTGGGATCTTTGGCGGGGTTGAGTGCTTCGAAAAATTTTCCTTCCTGGCTCATCGCGAGGTAACCAAATGCGAGCACGAGGCCCGGAACTGCGAGCGGCAGCATCGCGAGGAAATCCAAGATCTGGCGTCCGGGGATTTTGCTGCGCACCACAACGTACGCGATGGCGATGCCGAGGATGATATCCACAACTGTGGACAAGCTAGCGAACTTCAGGCTGTTCGCGATCGCAGGAACGGTGAGGTCGTGACCGAGCGCGATGCGGAAATTTTCGAGCGTGTAACTTTCGGGCAGGATGCTCGCGTACCAGTCGTTCGAGAACGCGACGAGGACGACGCCGATGTGCGGCAGCACCGCCAGAAAAGTCACGCCGCCGAAAAGTGCGGTGCAAAGCCAGGCGCGCGCGGCCGGGAGTTTTCGAGCGCCGCCGCTGCTCGTCGCCTTGGCCATCATCGCGTAGTTTTGGCGTCCGAAAAGTCCTTTGCCGATGGCGTAGATAGCGACGGTGCTCACGAGCATGATCGACACGAGCGCGTAGGGGCGAGGATTGCCGCCGATCTCTTTCAACCCGGAATAAATCTGCATCGAGGTGACGCGATCGTAGTCGAAGATAAGCGGCACACCGAGTTCGGTGAACGCCCAGATGAAAATGATGGTGCCGCCGGCGAAGAGGCCGGGTTTCATCAACGGCAGCGTCACTTTGAAGAAACGGCGGAAGCCGGTGCAGCCGAGATTTTGCGCGGCTTCTTCCATCGCGGGGTCGATGTTCGCGAGCGCCGCGACGGCGTTGAGATAAAGAATGGGGTAGAGCGAAAGCGCTTGTACGACGGCGATGCCCCAAAATTGATTCGTTGCGAACCAATCGTAGGTCCAACCCTCAGGTCGCAGGCCGAGCTGGATGAGGAGAGCGTTAAGCGCGCCGTATTGGCCGAAGATTTGTTTGATGCCGATCGCGCCCACGAAGGGCGGCAGTATCATCGGGACCAATACAACGGAGGAAAGCAGTGCTTTGCCGGGAAACAGAAACCGGTCCGACACAAACGCCAGCGGAAGCGCGATGAGCAGGCACAGCGTGGTTGTCGCGCACGCGAGCAAAAATGAGTTTCCCAATGCTCCGAGATGAATCGGGTCGCTCAGGAGCAGACCGAAATATTCAAAGGTGAGCCGGTTGTCGGCGTCGACGAAACCGCCTTTCAGGATTTGAAAAATCGGCCAGATAAAAAACGCAGCGAAGAAGACTGCGGTCAGCGCAAACACGAAGCGTGCGAAAGACTGCGACATCGGCCGCGGAGTAAGGCGCGAACGTGCACAGCTGGAAAGCGGGAAGTTATGTGACGCGGGTCACATGTCGGTTTGGCGTCGACCAAAAGAAAAAAGCCGCCGGTGAACTCGGCGGCTTCGAAAGGTGAAGCGAACGGCAGCGCGTTAGCCGTGCGGTTGTTGGCGCAGCGATTTCGATTCGATGAACTCGCGGATCACCTGCATGCGTTTGCGCTCGCGATCTTCCTGCTCGATGTCTTCGACCGTGCGTTGCGCTTCGTTGGCGGCGATGGCCTTGCGCATTTTTGAGAGCGCGAGGTTTTGAAGCTGGCGTACGCGTTCGCGGGTGACGTTGAAGCGCTTGCCGACCTCTTCGAGCGTGAGCTCACTGGAACCATCGAGACCGAAACGCAGTTTGATGATTTCCGCTTCGCGCGGATCGAGCGACGCGACCATCGCGTGCAGATCGGCGTTGCGGCTGCGTTCCTTGAGGCTCTCAAACGGACTGAGCGCGTTTTCGTCGCCGACGATTTCGCCGAAAGTGGACGAGTCGCCGTCGTCGCCGATCGGCGCATCGAGAGAAGTGGGACGCACGGAAACGGATTTCAGATGCGCGACCTTGCTGGTCGGGATCTGGAGCTCCATCGCGAGTTCTTCATCGGTGGGTTCGCGGCCGAGTTCTTCCGTGAGCGCCATCGCGGTGCGGCGCATCTTGGAGATCTTGTCGACCAAGTGAACGGGCAGGCGGATGGTTTTGCTCTGATTGGCGAGGGCACGCTTGATGGATTGTTTGATCCACCACGCGGCGTACGTGCTGAGTTTGCCGCCCTTGCGCGGGTCGAAACGCTCGACCGCTTTGATTAGCCCGATGTTGCCTTCGCTGATGAGGTCCAGAAGCGGAAGGCCGAAATCTTTATAGTCATGGGCGATCTTCACGACCAACCGGAGGTTGGCGGAAATCATGTGGTCGCGAGCAGCCTTGTCGCCCTTGCGAATACGACGGGCGAGCGCGATCTCTTCCTTGACCGTGAGGAGCGGGGTTTTCCCGATCTCTTGAAGATAAAGTTGGAGATTACTGCGGTCGGAAGCGGTCGAAGGCGTGGCCGGGGCGGCGTCGTTTTTTTCCAGAAACGAAGGCGGGGCATCCAAATCGGCAGGCTGGAAGGGGACGGAGGCTTGTGTGGTTTCCACTTCGTCGGCCTCGGCGTACTTGCGGGTTTTGATCACTTGCTGAGCCATGACAGTTCCTCGTTGAGGGTTTTATGCGCTTTGACCGCGTCGGAGGATGCGATCAGCGCGCGCCATATTTTTGGTAACGGATTCCTTTTAGCCGGAATCGTTCCAAAAAGATATACGCACAACTCCCCTCGGAACCCCCGAGGAAAGTGGGTTGTTCGCTGTGACAGCGTCGCGCCAGAGTGACGCGGAGGAGGTCCTGATGACTCAGGAAGACTCAGAAGAATTTGCGTGAATCAATTTGCACGTGATCACGCCGAACGCAAATGGCTGCAAAAAGAAGGAGTGTCCGCCGCGAAATCGGGATATTTGCAGTGAGTGAGCTGCGGAAAATCGCCGAACTTCCTCAAATACGCCGTCTTTCGCCGTGACGTTTGAGGCAGTTGGCCGGCGCTAGAATCGGCCGAGGCCGGGACCGTGTTAAAATTGTTCGGCGATCGCGACGGCTTTAAAGAGCGCGGAGGCTTTGTTGATCGTCTCCTGATACTCGGCGATCGGCTGGCTGTCCGCGACCACACCGGCACCGGCTTGGATGTGGATCTGGCCGTCTTTGATGAGCGCGGTGCGGAGCATGATGCAGGAGTCGAGATTGCCGTCGTAGCCGAAGTAGCCGAGCGCGCCGGCGTAGAAGCCGCGTTGAGACGGCTCGTTTTCGGCGATGATCTGCATGGCGCGGATTTTCGGCGCGCCGCTGACAGTGCCGGCGGGGAAAGTGGCTCGCATGAGATCGTACGCGTTTTTGTCGGGCGCGATGCGGCCTTCGACCTGCGACACGATGTGCATGACGTGCGAGTAGCGCTCGATGACCATCATCTCGGGCACGTGGACGGAGCCGTATTGGCAAACGCGGCCGATGTCGTTGCGCGCGAGGTCGACGAGCATGAGGTGTTCGGCGCGCTCCTTTTCGTCGGCGAGAAGATCTTTTTCGAGCGCGAGGTCATCCGCCGGCGTGGCGCCGCGTTTGCGCGTGCCGGCGATGGGGCGGATTTCCACCAAACCGTCGGTGAGGCGCACGTGCACTTCGGGCGAAGCGCCGACGATCGCGAAATCGCCTGTATCGAGCACGAACATGTAAGGCGAAGGATTCACCGTGCGCAGCGCTCGATAGAGATCGAGCGGAGCCTTGGAGAAAGGTTTGGTGAAACGCTGCGAAGGGACGACCTGGATGATATCGCCGGAGCGGATGTATTCCTTCACGCCTTCGACGACTTTCTCGAACGAGGCTTGTGTGAAATTGCCGGGTGGTACCGCGACATGACCGGGATCGATCAACGGCGCGGGTGCGAGCGAACTCGGGCGGCTCAGCAAATCGTGCAGATGATTCAACTCGGCGACGGCCGCATCGTATGCGGCGGCAGGATCGCCGTTGATGTGCGCGTTGACGCAAAGACGGAGTGTTTGTTTCGCGCGATCGAACGTCAGCAGCGAGTCCGTCAGCATGAAGTACAAGAGCGGCGTACCGAGCTCATTCTGCGGCGCTGCAGGGACGGTGGGCTCGATGCGTGTGATGTATTCATAACCGATGAAGCCCACGGCGCCGCCGATGAAACGCGGCAAGCCCGGCAGGTTGACGGAACGCGAACGCGCCATCTCTTCCTGAATCAATACAAGCGGGTCGGCAGGCGTGGGGATTGTTTGCGTCGGTTGTCCCGGAACGCGGATCTCGGTCGTTTCGGGACCGCAAACGAAGACCTTGCGCGGGCGGCAGCCGATGAAGCTGTAGCGCGACAGATGTTCGCCGCCTTCGACGGATTCGAGCAGGTAGGACGGGCCGGTGCCTTTGAGTTTGGCGTAGGCGGAGACCGGTGTTTCGAAATCCGCCATCAAGTCCGTATAAACGGGGATCACGTTGCCTTGGGCGGAGAGCCGGAGAAAGTCGTCTTTGCTCGGGTGGATGTTCATCGGCAAAAGGCAGGTTATGCGCGGCGGGGCCGGGGGCCGGCAAGGCGAATGACAGTGCCGAAAAAAAGTCGCGGCGCGATCGGGAGGGATCGCGCCGCCAGGAAGGGTTTATTCGACGGTGACGGATTTCGCGAGATTGCGCGGCTTGTCGACATCGCAACCGCGTTCGCAGGCGATGTAGTAGCTCAGCAGTTGCACCGGGATCGTCGCGACGATCGGCAGCACGGCTTCGTGGCACTCCGGGATCGTGATGATGTCGTCCGCGACACCCTCGGGGAACTCGCAGCCTTCCGTCGTGATGACGATGGTTTTCCCTTTGCGCGCTTTGATCTCCTGGATCGAGGAAACGAGTTTGTTGAAGATCTCGGTCTTGGGCGCGAAGAACACAGACGGGCATTTCTCGCTGATGAGCGCGATCGGACCGTGTTTCATTTCCGCCGCCGGATAACCCTCGGCGTGGATGTAGGAAATTTCCTTCAACTTCAATGCACCCTCGAGCGCGATCGGGAAGAGCGAGAGACGACCGAGGAAAAGCATGTCGTCGTAATTCGCGTAACGACGGGCGATCTCCTTGATGCGCGGCGCTTGTTCGAGCGCTTTGCGAACGAGATCGGGGACGGCCTTGAGGGCTTTCACGTACTCGACGCCATCGCTGAAACTCATGTCGCGCATGCGCGCGAGATAGAGCGCGAACATGGCGCCGATGAGGAGCTGCGAAGTGAACGCCTTAGTCGAAGCGACGCCGATCTCGGGGCCGACGTGTTGATAGATACCGCCATCGGCTTCGCGCGCGATGGACGAGCCGACGGTGTTATTGATCGCGAGAACCTTGTAGCCTTTGCGCTTGGCTTCGCGGAGCGCGCCGAGCGTGTCGATCGTTTCGCCGGATTGGCTGACAACAAAGAAGAGTGTGTTTCCGTTGAGCGGCGAATTGCGGTAGCGGAACTCCGACGCGTAATCGACTTCGACGGGCAAGCGCGCGAAGCGCTCGATGAGATGCTCGGCGACGAGGCAGGCATGCCACGCAGTGCCGCAACCGCAGAAAACGACGCGATCCGTCTGGCGAAGCTCGATCGGCGTGAGGTTCAGACCACCAAATTGAGCCGTGCTGCCGTCGGCCGAGAAACGTCCGCGCATGGCGTTTTCGAGCGCGGCCGGTTGCTCGAAAATTTCTTTTTCCATGTAGTGCGCGTATTCGCCGAGCTCGGCTTCTTCCGCGCTCCACGTGACGCGATTCACGACCGGAGAAACGTCCTCCTCGGTCTGCGTGATGATGGAGAAATTCTTGTCCGTGATGTGCGCGAGTTCGCCGTCCTTGAGATAGACGACGTTTTGTGTGCGGCTGATGAGCGCGGCGACGTCGGACGCGACAATCAGCTCGTTGTCGCCGACGCCGATGATGAGCGGGGACGCTTTGCGCGCGGCAACGAGTTCGTTGGGGCAATCGACGCAGAGCACGGCGATGCCGTAGGTACCTTCGACGTGCATGAGACTGCGACGCACGCTTTCGAGGAAGCGGCTTTTGTCGGCCTGCTCAGGCTCTTTGTCGTAGTGATAAGCGATGAGATTGACCAGCGCTTCGGTGTCGGTCTCGGAGGTGAACGTGTAACCTTTCGAGAGGAGGAATTTTTTGATCGAGGCGTAGTTCTCGATGACGCCGTTGTGGATGATGGCGAATTTGCCATCGCTGCTGACGTGCGGGTGTGCGTTTTCATCGGTGACGCCACCGTGCGTGGCCCAGCGCGTGTGGCCGATGCCGGTGGTGCCGACGAAGCGATGCTTGCTGGCCTCTCGGACGAGGTTTTCCACGCGGCCGGTTTTTTTGGCGACGTCGATGCGTTGCTCTTGGATTACGGCGACGCCTGCAGAGTCATAGCCGCGATACTCCAGCCGTTTGAGGCCTTCGAGGATGATGGAGGCCGCTTTCTGCTTCCCGACGTATCCAACAATTCCGCACATAGTTTTTTGGGTTTTAGCTGGCGAAAGTACGGACTGCGTTAAACGTGGTGCAAGGCTTTCCACACATAGCACATGCCAATTCCCAAAGTCATCTCCGTGATCATGGGCGGTGGACGCGGCACGCGTCTTCATCCGCTTACAATGGAGCGTTGTAAACCAGCCGTTCCACTCGCCGGCAAATATCGTCTGGTCGATATTCCGATCAGCAACTGCATCAACTCGGGGTTGAATCGCATCTTCCTGCTGACGCAGTTCCATACGGCTTCGCTGCATCGGCATATTCAGACGACGTATCACTTCGATCCATTCGGCGGTGGATTCGTCGATATTCTTTCGGCGGAACAGACGGAGAAGAGCGCGGATTGGTATCAAGGTACGGCCGATGCCGTGCGGCGGAATCTGCAACATTTCCGCACGTTTGCGCACGACCTCGTGCTGATTCTTTCGGGCGACCAACTCTACCGGATGGATTTCCGGAAAATCATCGAACAACACGTGCAGACCGGAGCGGACGTCACGATCGCGGCGGTGCCGTTTCCCGTTTCGAAAGTGGAAGGCTTGGGCCTGATGCGCGTGAACGACGACCTTTCCATTTCTGAGTTTGTCGAGAAGCCGAAAGATCCCGTCGTCATCGAGGGGCTCGCGCTTAGCCCTGCGGTGCAGAGCCGTCTGCAAAACACCGGGGCGACCGAGAAGCACTGTTTGGCGTCGATGGGTATCTACGTGTTCAACCGCACGGCTCTTGCCGAAGCGCTCGACAACACGATGACGGATTTCGGCAAAGAAGTGATCCCCGGTCTTCTCGGAAAAAAGAAACTCTTCGCCTACATTTTCGAGGGGTACTGGGAAGACATCGGCACGGTCAAAGCGTTCTTCGACGCCAACCTCGCGCTCGCGCAGCCGTTGCCGCCGTTCAACTTCTTCGACGCGAAAGATCCGATCTATACCAAGGACAACTACCTGCCGGCCTCGAAGATCAACAACTGCTCGATCGACTATGTGGTCATCGGCGATGGTTCGATCATCGAGGATTCCACGCTCAAACATTGCGTGCTGGGGATTCGGTCCTTCATCCGCGAAGGTTCGCGTCTCGAGGACGTCGTGATGATGGGCTCGGACTCCTACGAGACGCCCGATCAGCTCATGGCCAATGTCGCCCAGAATCGTCCGCATCTGGGCGTTGGCAAAGGCTGCAACATCCGGGGTGCGATTATCGACAAAAACGCCCGCATCGGCGATCGCGTCACGCTGACCGCCGAAGGCAAAGCGGACGGCGCTTATCCTTACGGCGTGATTGTGCGCGATGGCGTTCTGCTGGTGCCCAAAGGCGGCATCGTGCCGAGCGACACGGTGATCTGATCAGCGCGGAGTAGCGCCTCAGTTTCTCACCGGCGGTTTAAAAGAACCGCCGGTTTTTTGTTTTCGGTGCCGAATATGCGAGCCGACGAGTTTACCGTGTGGACTCAGCAGCGACCGCGGTTTTGGCTTCGCGGCGTCCGCGGACGAATTCCACCACGATGGGCACTACCGAGAGGACGATGATCGCGAGGATTACCAACTTGAAATTTTTTTGGATAAACGGGTGCGCTCCGAAGAGAAACCCCGCGTAAGTGAAAAAGTAGATCCAGATAAACCCGCCGATGACATTGTACGCGATGAAGCGCGAGTAGGTCATCTTACCGACGCCCGCTACGAACGGCACGAACGTGCGCACGATCGGCACGAAGCGTGCGAGGATGATCGCGCGGCCGCCGTACTTTTCGAAAAACGCGTGTGCGCGATCGAGGTGTTTTTTGCGGAGAAGCAGTGAGTCTTCGCGGGAAAAAACCTTCGGTCCGATTTTCGCGCCGATCCAATAATTCAACGTGTCGCCGAGCACCGCTGCGACGAACAACAGCAGCGCCATCAAATGAACGTTAAGTCCGGTTTCCGGTTTGGCGCAGAAGGCGCCGGCAGCAAACAGCAGCGAGTCGCCTGGCAGAAACGGCGTCACGACAAACCCCGTTTCGGCGAAGATGATCAAAAAGAGCACCGCATAAGTCCACAGCCCGTAATCGCGAATGATCTCCGCCAGATGCGCGTCGATGTGGAGGATGAAGTCGATGAGCTTTTTGATGAGATCGAACATAGAGTGGGGCGACAGCAGTTTTCGGGCGCAAAAAAGGCAGGCGTGGAAAACACGGCCTGCCTGCATAGAAAAGGAAAAATGCTGGACGGCTTAGACCTCGGGCTTGGTTTTGCGGAGACCGAGAACGCGATCACCCGTTTTCCACTGGCCGCGCTTCTTGAGGAGATCGACGCGCTCGAAGCGCTTCAAGACGTTGCGCTTGACCACGATGCCGCTGGAACCTTGGAGACTTTTGTGTTGTGACATGACGTTTAGAAAGGGACGTGCGTTGGGAGGAAAGGGTCAGGAGCTAGAGTTCGCCTTCGCCCATGACAAGTATTTTTCCGCAACGATTTCCGAACGCACCGCGATCCACTCGGGCGTTTCGTAAGGATGATGAGCCGCGATCCACGCGGCGAGGGCGGTCTGTTGTTCGGGAAGAAACTTCACGCAGAGGCGAAATTCGGTCGCAGTCTCAAGGCGGCCTTTCCAGCGGTAAACCGACGTAATAGGTCCTTCGATTTGCACGCAGGCCGCCAGTTTTTGCTCAATCAAGCCGCGCGCCAGCGTCTCCGCTTGCTCGCGTGTCTCCACCGTTGTCCAACCGATCATCAACATGCGGCCATAGTTCGCGCAGCCGCCCGCGCGGCAAGTGGGTAAAATGCCCTTGACGGTCCCGAGCTTTGGGCCTGTCTTACGCGGTTTCACCGCAGCCAACCACCCAGTCATTCATGAGAGACGACTATCTAAAGGAAGCCCAGAAGGTCATTAATGATCCCAACGTTTTGATCAACGTGGTGTCCCGTCGGGTGAAGCAGCTCAAACGCGGCAGCCGCCCGCTGGTCGAATCCCTTGAAAAACTTTCCTCCGAAGACGTCGCCTTGCGCGAGATCATCGAGGGTAAAATCAGTTTCGAACTCGCCGCTGGCAGCGACAACTAAGCCCGCGGTGCTCATGCCGACTGGCGGCTGCGCCCACGCCCGGCGTTGAGGAGCCTCCATGTCCGCAAAGAAAAAAGATCCCGTTCGCTACTCCGAAATCCGCAACGCGAAGGCGTTGCGCGATTATACGGTGGACGAGCGTTTTGAGGCGGGCATCGCGCTCAAGGGCACCGAAGTGAAATCCATCCGCGCCGGTCGCGCGCAGATAAACGATGCGTTTGGCCGCTTCGAAAAGGGCGAGCTCTGGCTCTTCAATGCGCACATCGAAGAGTACGCGTTTGGCAACATCTACAACCACGACGCCAAACGGACGCGCAAGCTCCTGCTCAATAAACACGAGATCCGCAAGATCGCCCAAGCCATGCAGGCCGGCGGCAAATCATTGATCCCGCTGCGGATGTATTTCAAAGAAGCCCTTGTGAAAGTCGAAGTTGCCCTCTGCACCGGAAAAAAGCTCTACGACAAACGTCAGGACCTGAAGAAACGGGCCGAGATGGATGAAGTGGCCAAACAGCTGAAATTCCGTCGCGCATGAGTGCCGCCGCTTCGCCCGCCTCCCACGTGACGGTACGAGTGCCTGGCAGCACGTCCAATTGCGGAGCCGGCTTCGATACGCTCGGTCTCGCGCTTCAGATCTACAATCGGGTCTCGCTGCGTCGCTTGACGGGCGATTTCGGGATCCAGCCGCTGCGCTCGGAAGATGCGCGCGGGCAAAAAATGGTCGAGATTACCGCCGAGGCGTTTTTCGCCGCCGCGCAAATCGCGCCGCTCGGATTTGAGTACACGATCACCGGCGAGGTGCCACCTGCGCGCGGCCTCGGCTCGAGCATGACGGTGATCGGTGGAGTATTGGTGGGTCTCAATGCTTTGACGGGAGCTGCGCTCAGCACTGATCGTTTGGTCGAAATTGCCACCGAGTTGGAAGGGCATCCTGACAACGCGTCGGCCGCGATCCTCGGCGGATTTTGCGTCGCGCGCTGCGATCCGGAAACCAATCGCTACCTCGGAGTCGTGCGCGTTCCCATTCCGAAGGATCTCATCTTCATCGTGGCGTCGCCTGCGGTCGAAGTTTTGACCAAAGAGTCGCGCGGCGTCTTGCCGTCCACGTTGCCGTATTTCGAGGCGGTGAAGAGCATCAACAGCGCCGCGTTTTTCGCGGCTGCGCTCGCGACCGGCGACTACGAGCAACTGCGTCATGCGGTGAGCGATTTCATGCACGAGCCGTATCGGCTGCCAAAGATTCCCAATGGGCGCACCGCGATCGACGCGGGCATCGCCGCAGGCGCGTTGACCGGCTGGCTGAGCGGAAGCGGCTCCAGCGTGCTCTGTCTGGCCCGCGCTGGCTGCGAGGCGGTGGTCGGCTCCGCGATGCGCGAGGCGTTCGCCGAAGCCGGCTTGGCGAGCGAAGTCCGCATCTTGCTGGCCGACAATCAGGGCGCGGTGATCGAGTGACGTTTGGCTGTATTCGAAAATCGAATACACAAGGTTCCATGCTCCACATCGTCCTTTTTCAGCCCGAAATCCCGCAGAACACGGGAAACATCGGGCGCATGTGTGCGCTGACCAAATCGCGTCTCCATCTGATCCATCCGCTGGGGTTCACAATCACGGACCGGCATCTCAAACGCGCGGGGATGGATTATTGGTATTCGCTCGACGTGCATCATCACGCGGACTGGGCCGCGTTTCGCGCGAGCGAAACGGGGCCGAAGCGCCTTTGGTTGTTCACGACGAAAACGACGCAGTCGTATTGGGACGTTCAATACGCGGACGGTGATGGGCTTGTTTTCGGCAACGAAGGGCATGGCGCGCCTGCGTGGCTGCATGCGGAGTTTGGTGAAACCGCGCGCGTGACCATTCCTCACGCCAATCCCGACCTTCGCTCGTTGAATCTCAGCACGGCGGCGGGGATCGCCTGTTACGAGGCGCTGCGGCAGATCGGATTTCCTGCGAAGACGGGCGCGTGATGCGCGACGATCAGCGCGCGAGCGTGCGGCGATAAAGTTCTTCGACCTTGGCGCGGGCCCACGGCGTGCGCCGGAGGAACTTCAAACTCGAGGAGATGCTCGGGTCGTAGTTGAAACAGCGAATATCGATGCGTCGTCCGAGCTCGGCCCAGCCGAGATGTTCGACCAGCCGGTTTAAAATGGTCTCCAACGTGAGACCGTGGAGCGGGTCGTTGGATTTACCGGGCGCTGACATGGGGAATCGCGCTCAAGAGGGTACGCGTGTATTCATGTTTTGGATTCGTCATCACCTCGATGGCATCGCCCATTTCCACGATCTTCCCGCGATACATCACGGCGATGCGATCGGAGATGTGTTTCACCACCGCGAGATCGTGCGAGATGAAGATGAGCGTGAGATTCATGCGGCGCACGAGGCCTGCGAGCAGGTTGAGGATTTGCGCCTGAATGGAGACATCCAGCGCGGACACGGGCTCGTCGGCGATGATTACCTTGGGTTCGAGCGCGAGCGCACGGGCGATGGCGATGCGCTGACGCTGGCCGCCGGAAAATTCGTGCGGATATTTTTGCATGTAACGCGGCGCGAGGCCGACGTCTTTCATGAGTTGAATGACGCGCTCGCGGATTTTTTCCGGAGGCACGACACGATGCACGCGGAGCGGCTCGGCCAGCGTATCGAAAATCGTCATACGCGGATTGAGCGACGCGAACGGATCTTGAAAAACCATCTGCAGTTCGCGTCCGGCGATGGTGAGCTCGCGGCGCGAGATTTCGGTGAGATTGCGGCCTTCGAGCACCACCGCGCCTCCGGTCGTGGGAACGAGCTGCATGATGGTGCGCGCGAGCGTGGATTTGCCGGAGCCGGATTCACCGACCAAACCGAGGACTTCGCCGCGGCGCAGCTCAAACGAAACGCCGTCGACTGCGCGGACGACGGTGGGATTCAGGTCGATGATTTTGCCGGAGCGGATCTTGAAATGAGTCTGAACATTTTCCACGCGCAGCATGGGCTCCGCCGAATCGAAAACACGTGGAGTGGGATCGACGGCGTCGTTCGTCGAAGGAACCGGTTCGAAGCGCGCCAGGAGTTCTTCTTCAGTAATCGGCTTCGAGAGATCGGGCGGCATTCCGGGAATGGAGTAGAGCTCGCGCCCTTTTTCCTGAAGCGACGGGATGCAGCGTTGCAGCGCTTTGGTGTACGGATGTTGGGGATCGCGGAACAGCGTGCGCGTATCGGCGCGCTCAACGATGCGGCCCGCATACATGACTTGCACGCGGTCACACAGACCGGAAACGACGGCCAAATCGTGTGTGATAAAAATAACCGCCATGCCGAGCTCGGCCTGCATTTTTTTGATCAAGGCGAGGATTTGCGCCTGCACGGTCACATCGAGTGCGGTGGTGGGTTCGTCGGCGATGAGGATGTCGGGACGCGTGATCAACGCCATCGCGATCATCACGCGTTGACGCATGCCGCCGGAGAACTCGTGCGGATAGCTCTTCATGCGTTTCTCCGCATCGACGATACCGACAGCTTCGAGCATCTGGATCGCACGTGCGCGCGCTTCACGACGGGTGATCTTCTCGTGAATGAGCAGCGGTTCGATGAGCTGTTCGGAAATCCGCATAAACGGATTCAGCGACGTCATCGGGTCCTGAAAGATCATCGAGATGCGTTTGCCGCGAATGCTGCGCGCTTGAGCGGGCGTGCAGTGCAGCAAATCGACACCGTCAAAAATCGCTTCGCCGCTCTCGATTCGTCCGGGCGGTTGAGGAACCAGACCCATCAACGAATAACACGTGACGGATTTTCCTGAGCCGGATTCGCCGACGATGCCGAGCGTCTCGCCGCGCTCGAGATCGAAACTGACTCCATCGACTGCACGGTAAACACCGCTGCGGGTATGAAAGTAAGTACGAAGATTTTTGACGGAGAGAAGTGGCACGATGACGAAACGTTTAGGAGGAGAGTGTGTAGCTGGATTTCAGTTCGGAATCCATCGCGGCCAAAACCGTATCCGGCATCAGCCGCGAAAGCGAACCGCCACCCGTCGGCGGGCAATCGGGTGGTTGCAGGATGATGTGCGGTGCGGAGAAAACCGGGCCGGTGCGAACGGGATTGGTTGGACCGAATAGAGCGATCAACGGCACGCCGAGCAGATTAGCCAGATGCATGCCGCCGGTGTCGTTTGTGATCAACGTCGTGCACTGGCGAAGGCGCGAGATATAGGCGGGCAAGTCGGTTGTACCGGCGAGATTTTGCACGCGCTGTGCTGGCAATCCCTCGGCGATGCGGTCGGTGATTGCGCGATCGTTGGCGGTGCCGAAGAGCAAAATTTCCAGATTGGGTTGCGAGAGCAGCTTTTCCGCGAGCGAGCGCCAGTGTTCGATGGGCCAGCGTTTTTCGGGATTGTTTTCCGAACCGGCGATGAAACCGATGACGCGCGTATCGTTCGGAGAAAGCCCGGGGCGGGCGAGCGACATGCGATCGGCGGGTTGAAGCAGTCCGAAATGGCGGAAGAAATTTTCCCACAGCTCGAGCTGATGGTGCTGACGCTCATCAAAATCCTTTGGCACTTCGTAACGATGCGTGAGCAGCGGACGACGGCGGCCGGGTTTCACGAGGCCAAAGCGTTGGCGGCATCCTGTGAGGCGCGCTTCGATGTCGCCGCGCGCGGAATGCGTGAGCAGCACGTATGTATCCGGATATTCACTACGCAGCCGGCGGAAGAAGCGGAAATACCCCCAACCGCGCGCGGGCAGCGAAATGATGCGATCGGCCAGCGCGGTTTCTTTCAGCAGAGGAGCGAAGGCGGATTTGGCGATGAACGTGATTTCCGCGTCGGGTCGCGCCTCGCGGAGCGCGCGTAGGAGCGGAACCGCCATGACCACATCGCCGAGCCAGTTGGGCAGGCGGATCCACAGCCGTGTTTTGCGGGGCAGGGAGGTCGTGCCGCGGGCGGCGAGATCGGCGGCGAGGAGGTTGCGTTTCGATTCGAGGCGGAAACGCGCATGCGGCGAGTCCTGATGCCGCCAGCGCGCATGACTCCACAACCACGAAGCGCACAGGTTTTCATCGGTCGCGAGCGCGGTCTCGAGCCAGCGATTGAGCGCGAGCGTGGCGGACTCGGCGGTGCCATCGTGGGCGAGCTCGGCGAGCTCGAAGCGCACGCGCCAGAAGCCGAGACGCCGCGGGAAGAATGTCACGAGTTTCGCGCCGGAGCGCGCGACGAGCATGCCGGGAAGTTCGGTGGTCGAGCACACGCGACCGAGGAGCGTCGTGAGCGCACCTTGATTGCCGGCGTTTTGGTCAAAGAGAACACCGACCGTGCCCTGGCGTTTGAGGATGCGAAACGATTCCGCGAGCCCTTCCTTGCGCGAAAGCAGACGCATGCCGTGGCGCTCTCGTGTGGATTTCACCCAGGCGTCGGCCGTCGGATTGTCGAGCGGGCGGAAGATGACGCCGAACTCGCGCATCGGCACCGGCAAGAAAAGCGAGAGCCAGGTGAGGCTTTCCCAGTACGCCATGTGCGGCGTGCCGACGACGAGCGGATGCGGCGATTCGGAGTGATGGCGGAAGCAGTTGATGACGGGATCCGCGACTTCGACGATGCGGCGCAGACGCGTTTCGCTCAGAAATGGACTGGCGAGCGAAAGAAAGGCGGTCTCAAACAAACGCCGGCTGCTTTCGCGCGCCATGCGGCGATACCACGCGCGTTCTTTTCCCGGAAATGCGTGATGCAGATTGGAAAACAGCAGATGGCGGCGGCGGGCGGACAGGATCAAAAGCAAATCACCGAGGGCAAATACGCCGAGACGGAGACAGCGTTCAGGGGTAAAGGCGATGAGCCGGCCTGTGAATTGGATGACGGTTTTTAGCACGCGACGTGGAGGGTTCGTCGGCGGTCGCCACGCGCTGGGCGATTAGCGTTTGATTTCGCCGAAGAAAGTTCATCAAACGAAGCGGTCTCGCGGTTAAAAGCAGAATTTGCGCGGCGCCTTTCTTTCATGGTCGAACTTCTCATCATCAAACCTTCCTCGCTCGGGGATATCGTGCATGGCCTCCAGGTCGCGTCCTCGATCAAGGCACAACGTCCTGATGTGCGCATCTCGTGGATCGTGCGCGATATTTTCGCTGCTTTGGTGCGGCAGTGCGAAGCGGTCGATCGCGTGTATGTGTTTGAGCGCAACAGTGGGTTAAACGGTTTTTTCCGTCTCATGCGTGAAGTGCGCGAGACGCAGTTTGATTATGTTTTCGATCTTCAGGGCTTGCTGCGCTCGGGGCTGATGACGCTCCGTGCGCGAGGACGCCGCAAAGTCGGTCGTGCGGATGCACGTGAAGGCGCTGGTTTGTTTTATCACGAAAAGGTGTCGATGCCGCCGTCGGGCAAACATTCGCACGCGCTGGAGATTTTGCTGCAATTTCTTCCCGTGCTCGGGCTCAAACCCGAACTTGCGGGCCAGCTGCGTTTTCGCGAAGTCGATGGGCTGAATCTCAGCCACATCGAAGGCCGCGGCGGTGCGCAACCGGTGGTGATTTTCCCTGACAGCCGTCGCGCCGAAAAACGCTGGCACGGGTTTAAGGAGCTCACGGAGTTCATCGCACGCGATGGCTCGGGGCGCAAAGTCGTGTGGGCGGGAAACAACTACCTCGATTACAAGGACGCGCTCAGCGAATCGCAGTTTCTCAATCTCACGGGCAACACGAGCCTCATGGCATTGCCGGCGCTGATCAAACGCGCGGGCTGGGTCATCGCCAATGACAGCGGTCCGCTGCATCTGGCGGCGGCGTTGGGCGTGCCGGTGCTGGGGATTTTTGGCCCGACCGATCCGCGTTTGTACGGGCCGTTTCCGCTCACCGCACCGACCAATCACGTCGCGCAGGCGCCGATCGGAAACTTGAAACTGCTCTCAGCACGCGAGGTTTACGCGCGATTCAAGCGTCTCGACGGCACCCGCGTGCGCACCGCGCATCCGTTTCCTTTTCCGCAGCGAGGCATCTGAACGCGGCTGCACGAACCGCGCGCCCGCTGAAAAATTGGCGTGAGTCGCGCGGCGTTAACGGTTTCGCTGCGTCTTTCCCATGCTCGATCCCAAACTCCTTCGTGAATCGCCGGACCTCGTCCGCGCTGCGATTGCCAAGAAACATCTCGATGTCGATCTCGACGCGGTGCTCGCGCTCGATGCGTCGTGGCGTGCTCAGCTCCAGGAAACCGAGCAACTCCGCAGTCAGCAAAAAGCGGCCAACACCGAAATGGCGAAGCTGCCCAAGGGCTCGCCCGAGTTCATCGCGAAGGTGCAGGAGATGAAGGCGCTGTCCGCGCAGCTGAAAGAGCGCGAAGCACAACTCAAGGAGACGGAAGAAAAATGGAAACAAGCCGTGCTCGCGCTTCCGAATTTGCCGCACGAAAGCGTGCCGGAAGGACGCACGCCCGAAGAAAACGTGGTCTTCTCGACGCATGGCGACGTGAATGCCGTGTCGCCGCATGCGAAAGCGCATTGGGAGGTCGCTGGCTTTGATCGTCTCTTCGATTTTGCGCGTGGCGCAAAAGTCACGGGCGCGGGTTTTCCGTTTTATGTGGGCGACGGCGCGAAGATCGTTCGTGCGTTGCTTCACTTCTTTTTGGATGAAGCGGGCCGCGCCGGATACTTGGAAGTAAATCCGCCGATTTTCGTGAATGCGGCGAGCGCCACCGCGACCGGTCAGCTGCCGGACAAAGAAGGGCAGATGTACGAAACCGCAGACAAACTCTACGCCGTGCCGACCGCGGAAGTGCCGCTCACGAATTATCTGCGCGACGAGATCCTCGATGAATCCGCGCTGCCCGTTTATCGTTGCGCGTACACACCCTGTTTCCGCCGCGAAGCGGGCAGCTACGGCAAGGATGTCCGCGGACTCAACCGCCTGCATCAATTCGACAAAGTCGAGCTGCTGAAATGGGTGCATCCGTCGACGAGTTACGAAGAACTCGACAAGTTGCGTCTCGATGCGGAGCGGCTGTTGCAAAAACTCGGATTGCCGTATCGCGTGCTGCTGATGTGCGGTGGCGATCTCGGATTTGCGCAGGCGAAAAAATACGACCTCGAAGTCTGGTCTGCCGGACAAAAGCGTTGGCTGGAAGTGTCGAGCTGTTCGAACTTCGAAGCGTTTCAAGCGCGTCGCGCGCAGATCCGTTTCCGCGCGAAAGGCGCGGACAAGCCGGAGCTCGTGCATACGCTCAACGGGTCGGGTCTCGCGGTTCCGCGCGTGCTGGCGGCGATCTTGGAGAACAATCTTCAGGAAGGTGGCCGCGTGAAGATCCCGGACGCGCTCGTGCCGTATTTCGGCAAGGAGTTCCTCAGCTTCGCCTGAGCGCGGATTATTGCGCCTTCCCGCCGTCGGACGTCGTGTCGTTTTTGTGATGAGTGCGTCCGTCGGTATGGAAAAAGTGAATACAGTCGCGGGCTTGCTGACGCGCGGCCGGCTGCATCCTACGGCGGTGGTGCATGCCGATCGCGCGCAGACAGAAGCGCCGAGCCAGCCATGGTGCATCGCTTTTTCGGGCGGAGCCGATTCGCTCGCGTTGCTGATCCTCGTACTGGCGCATTGGCCGGGCATGCGAAGCTCGCTGGTGGCATTGCATTTTAATCACCGGCTTCGCGGAGAAGCGAGCGACGCGGACGAACGTTTTTGTCGCGAGGTCTGTGCCGCGCTCGGCGTATCGCTGCGAGTCGGACAATGGGAGAACGCGCGAGCCGATGCCGGCGAAACCGAGGCGCGTGAGGCGCGACAACGTTTCTTCGCAAACGCGATGGAGTCGGTCGGTGCGAAAATTCTTTGGACGGGGCATCATCGCGACGATGTCGCCGAAACCCTGCTGATGCGGATCGCGCGAGGAAGTAGCTCGGCTGGATTGGCGGCGCCGCGTCCCGTGCAACAGCGGCGGGACGGGCGTTGTTTTTTGCGACCGCTCATCGCGATTTCCCGACAGGAAATCGAAGACGCGCTTCGAGCCGCGAAACTCACTTGGCGCGAAGACGCGACCAACGCCGGCCGCGATTTTTTTCGCAACCGCGTGCGTCACGATGTGCTGCCCGCGCTCAAAAAAGCGGCGGAAAACGATGCGTTGGCGGGAGTGGCACTGACCCGCGAGCTTTTGGACGAAGACGATGCCGCGTTGGAAACGTGGCTCGCGGAGCTAATGCCAGACGGTAGTGGTGCGACGGATACATCGCTGGATCTCCGCCCGCTGGTCGGGCGTCCGCGTGCGTTGTGGCGCCGCGCGCTGCGACGCTGGACGCCGTTGACCGAACTCGCGCGCGCGGGCTTCGAGGACGTGCTGGCGTTGTGTTTGCGTGGATATGGCCGTGCGAACGCTGGCGACGGTTGGGTCGAGATGTGCGAAGGCGTGCTTTATTTTCAGTCTGCGACTGACGGCGACGAAAGTTCAACGGCATGGGCTGCGGTTTCGCTTGTTGTAGGCGGACGCTTATTTTTGCCCGATGGCGGTCGGCTAACGGCGCAGTCGATCTCGTTGAAAGAAGCGCGCGAGCTGATCGCTGCACGTGCGATCGATGTTGATCGCGAAGCTCTCGTCGCGACGAATGCGCGGGAGTTGCGCGTGCGGCGCAAGCGAGTGGGCGATCGTTATCATCCGCTCGGGGCGCCGGGTTCGGCGAAACTACAGGATTTGTTTGTGAATCGAAAGATTCCGGTCTCGCAGCGACAGATTTGGCCGCTGGTTTGCGAACCTGACGAAAAAATCGTATGGATTCCCGGATTTCCCCCTGCGGAGGGATCGAAAATCACCGATACTTCTGTAACGGTCGTGCGTTTGACTTATGAAATCGGAACCCACACCGTCCACCCTCAGTCCCAACGAGTAAATGTCCGATCTTAAAAACGACAAGAAACGTCGCCCCTTGAAGAACCTGCCTCCTGAACGTTTTCAGCCCAAAGTTCTTCTGATCTGGCTGTCCATCGCGGCAGCCGTGCTGGCTCTCTTTATGTTGAGTCCGGCGCGCTCCGGTGCATTCGCCGAAGTGAAGATTCAGGAGGTGGTCCGGCTCGCCGAGCAGGGTAAAATCAAGGAAGGCACGATCCGTCCCGAGCAGTCGGGAGCACGCGATCAGAACTTGATCCGCGGCGAAGCGACTGAGCCGATTTTCTCCGATGGCATGGGTGGCAAGACCGCCAAGTTCATTGCCCGCGGGCGCCTCACCGACGCCAATCTCGAAAAGCTCCAAGCGTCCATGGCGTTTGAAGAGCTGCCGCCTTCGACGTGGCTCTCGGCGCTGGCTTCGCAACTGATCCCTTTCATCCTCATCATCGGCTTGCTGTATTTCCTCTTCGTGCGCCAGCTGCGCAATGCCGGTCGCGGTGCGCTCAGCTTCGGCAAGAGCCGCGCGAAGTTGCTTACGCGCGATCGCGACAAGGTGACGTTTGCCGATGTCGCCGGCTGCGACGAAGCGAAGGAAGAAGTCGGCGAAGTCGTCGAGTTTCTCAAAGAGCCCAAGAAGTTCACCAAAATGGGCGGCAAGATTCCGAAAGGCATCTTGATGGTCGGCCCTCCCGGCACCGGTAAAACGCTTCTCGCGAAGGCCGTGGCCGGCGAAGCCGATGTGCCGTTTTTCTCCATCAGTGGTTCGGACTTCGTGGAAATGTTTGTCGGCGTCGGCGCGAGCCGCGTGCGCGACATGTTTGAGCAAGGACGCAAAAACGCGCCTTGCTTGATCTTCATCGACGAAATCGACGCGGTCGGTCGTCAACGCGGCGCCGGTCTCGGCGGCGGTAACGACGAGCGCGAACAAACGCTCAACTCGTTGCTCGTCGAGATGGACGGTTTCGACACCACCGAAGGCGTTATCATCATCGCGGCGACCAATCGCCCCGATGTGCTCGACGGCGCGTTGCTGCGCCCGGGTCGTTTCGACCGTCAGGTGTATGTGGATCTTCCTGACATCGTGGGGCGCGAACAAATCCTGCGCGTGCATGCGCGGAAAATTTCTCTGTCCGACGATGTCGATCTCAGCGTCGTTGCGCGCGGCACGCCGGGTCTCTCCGGTGCTGAACTCGCGAATCTTCTCAACGAGAGCGCGCTTCTCGCCGCTCGCCGCAACAAGAAGAAAGTCGAGATGATCGATATCGAAGACGCGCGCGATAAAGTGCTCTTCGGTCGCGAGCGCCGTCGTGTGATGGACGACAAGGAAAAGAAGATGACCGCCTGGCACGAAGCCGGTCACGCGATCGTCGGCGCGGTTCTCGATGACGGCACGATGCCCGTTCACAAAGTTACCATCATTCCGCGCGGCCAAAGCCTCGGCAGCACGACGTACATTCCGACAAAGGATATTCTCGGTCGCACGAAGAAGCAGTTGCTCACCCGCATCTGTACCGCGATGGCCGGCCGTATTGCCGAACAATTTGTCACGGGCGACATCAGCGACGGCGCTTATGGCGACATCAAACAGGCGACCAAAATCGCCCGCGCGATGGTCTGCGATTTCGGCATGAGCGATCTCGGCCCGATCGCGATGGGTGAAAACCAGGACACGGTATTCCTCGGTCGCGACATCACCCGCTCGCAGCACATCAGTGAAGACACTGCCCGTCGCGTCGATGCGGCGGTGGCTGAAATCATCAGCAGCGAATATCGCCGCGCTGAGGAAATCCTGACGCAGCATCGCGAAGCTTTGGATAAAGTCGCGCAAGCGCTCCTCGAACACGAAACCATCGAAGGCAAACACGTCCTCGAGATCATGAAACAAGGCGAGATTTCCTCGCCGATTGTTCGCGAGTCTCTGTCGCCACAGCCTCCGAAGAAAATCCCGGGTGAGGCCCCTGCGGGTGAACGCGATCCGGAAGATTTGGGCGGAACCGCTCCCGCGCCGCATCCGGCCTGATCGTTTCTATTTTTATCCTTAAAGGCGCGACCACTCGTCGCGCCTTTTTTGCATCGCGAGCCGAGAGCCGCCCGTCTCCGCCTGACGAACGTGTCAGGTAATCTCGTAAATTGCTCGCAGTTAACCCGCCATGCTTGCCCACGATATGTAAATCGGCCTTGCTGGGCGCCTCCTATGAAGAAAGCGCTAATCACTGGTATTACCGGACAGGACGGCAGCTACCTGGCCGAACTCCTTTTGGAAAAAGGTTATGAGGTGCATGGCATCATTCGCCGCGCCTCGAGCTTTAACACGAGCCGCATCGATCATCTCTACCGAGATCCGCATTCGCCCGATGCCCGACTATTCCTGCACTACGGCGACCTCGCCGACTCTGTGCAGATGGTGAAGCTGCTGTATAGCCTCCAGCCCGACGAAATCTATAATCTTGGTGCGCAGTCTCACGTGCGCGTGTCGTTCGATATTCCGGAATACACGGGTGATGTCGTCGGCCTCGGCGCGGTACGCATTCTCGAAGCGATTCGCGAAGCCGGTTTGGTGAAGAAATGCCGTTATTACCAGGCGTCGTCGTCCGAGATGTTCGGCAAAGTTCAGGAAGTGCCGCAGACGGAGAAGACGCCGTTCTGGCCGCGTTCTCCGTACGGCTGCGCGAAGATGTACGCCTACTGGCTCACGGTGAACTATCGCGAATCGTACAATCTCCACGCGTCCAACGGCATTCTCTTTAATCACGAGTCGCCGCGCCGCGGTGAGACTTTCGTCACCCGCAAAATCACACGTGCGGTCGGCCGCATCAAAATGGGACTGCAAGACAGCCTCATCCTCGGTAATCTCGATGCGAAGCGCGACTGGGGTTACGCAAAGGAGTACGTGGAGATGATGTGGATGATGCTCCAGCAGGACGAGCCGGACGATTACGTGGTCGGCACCAACGAAACGCACAGCGTGCGTGAGTTCTGCGAAGTGGCTTTCGATCGCGTCGGTTTGGATTGGCAGAAGTACGTCAAATACGACGCCCGCTACGAGCGCCCGGCCGAAGTCGACTTGCTCATCGGTAATCCCGAAAAAGCGCGCAAGAAGCTCGGTTGGGAACCGAAGGTGCGTTTCAAAGAGTTGGTCTCCATCATGGTCGATCACGATCTCGAACTCGCCAAACGCGAAGCGCAGATCGCCAATTTGCCGGCGGTCTCGTAATCAGCGCGTGTCAGCGGCCCGGAGTTTTTGGCTCCGGGCAAAATCATCGTTTCCATGAAACTTTTTATCGCAGGTCACCAAGGGATGGTCGGTGGTGCGCTGGTTCGTCGTTTCCGCGAAGAACCGGGCGTGGACCTTCTCCTTCGCACGCGACGCGAACTCGATCTCACGTCGCAAGCCGCAGTCGACGCGTTTTATGCCGCGGAGAAACCCGACACCGTCATCATGGCCGCGGCCAAGGTCGGGGGTATCCACGCGAACAATACATATCCGGGCGAGTTTTTGTACGACAACCTCGCCATCGCGGCGAACACCATCCACGCCGCGTGGCGCCACGGCGTGAAACGCTTCCTCTTCCTCGGCAGCTCGTGCATTTATCCGAAACTCGCGCCGCAACCGATGCGCGAGGATTGTCTGCTCACAAGCGCGCTCGAAGCGACCAACGAAGCCTACGCGATCGCCAAGATCGCCGGGCTCAAACTCTGCCAGTATTACCGCAAGCAATACGGTGTGCTGTTTCATTCGGCGATGCCGACGAATCTGTATGGCCCGGGGGATAATTATCACCCGCAAAACTCGCATGTGCTGCCGGCGTTGATCCGTCGTTTCCACGAAGCGAAGCAAGCCGGTCTTTCCGAAGTGACCGCGTGGGGCACGGGCAAACCGATGCGCGAATTTCTCCATGTGGATGATCTGGCCGATGCGTGTGCGTTTCTGCTGAAGCTCGAGAATCCGCCCGATTGGGTGAACGTCGGCACCGGCGCCGACGTCACCATCCGCGAGCTCACGGAAACCGTCGCACGTGTCGTCGGTTTCAAAGGCAAGGTTGTGTGGGATGCCTCGAAACCCGATGGCACTCCGCGCAAGCTCATGGATGTCTCGTTGCTTGCTGGTCTCGGCTGGCGCGCGCGCATCCCGCTCGAAGACGGCTTGGAGCGTACCTATGCGTCCTTTCTTCGCGAGAGCGAAACGGGGTCGCTGCGTGCTTAAGCAAATCACCCGCAACTGATTCCGCCAAAAAATGCGCTGTTGGGTCGCATGACCTTCAGCGCATTTTAATCTTTTGCCTCAAGGCGAAGGCGATCGGGCCGTTACTATAAAGCTTTTACACTTAAGTAACATGCAGACCGATCCCGAAGAGGTCAGGGGCCCCGATTCCCCTGACAACAGCGGCGGCGAGGGATTGGTGGACACGACGGGTTCCTCGCATGGAGGTGCGCCGCTCGTGCCGGGGCAGCGCTGGCATGTTTACCAGATCGGTGACGAAATCCCTTACGCGGATGGCTGGGCATACCATGCGGTGAATGTCGGCATGTTGGAGGACGTGCGCCTGCAAGTGCGTCCGATCGAACTCGCCGGGCCAACGCGTGCGGAGACATGGAAGCGTCTCCAGAACGGAAAATATCCGGGCCTCATCCAGATCTTCGACGCGATCGAAGAAAACGGACTTCGTTACGAAGTCACCCAAGTGCCGCCGCCCGCGACACTGCGCGAATGGGCCAACACGCACAAAGCGAGTCTCGACGATGTCGAGTCGTTGGTCAGGCAACTCGCGGCGACGATCCAGGCGCTGCATCTCGTCGGCATCGTTCATTGTAATATAAATTTGGATACAATCCACCTTGTCGCTGCCGATGCGGGATTGAAGGTGGTGATCGGCGGACTCGAACGTGCGACCTTGTACGACCAGGCCGAGCTCATCGAATTGCCGGTGAATCCGCTTTATGCGCCGCCGGAAGCAGCCGGGCTTACACATCACCGCGGTGGTCCAGGGCTGCGAGCATGGGACTGGTGGTCGCTCGGACGTGTGATGCAAGAACTCGTGCTCGGACGTCCCGTGCTCGGGCTCGTGCTTGGACGCGATGTCTCGCGAATGACGCCCGAATTGCGTGCGCGTGCGGAGGAGCTGTTGCTTGAACGTGACGCCGCAGGCCCGCGCGCTGGCGCGGTGGAGAAAATGCCGCCGATGAGCGACGATCTCGCGCGTTTGCTGCGCGGTTTGTTGGCGAGCTCGCGTGACGGTCGCTGGGGATGGCGCGAAGTCGAAGCGTGGCTGAAACGCGAAGTCGTCCCTGATCGCTATGATCTTGGGCGCGATGACCGGTTGTTTCTGTGGAACGACCGCGCGTTTACGGTCGAAGAAGCTGCGGACTTTTTCACGCGGGAAGAGAATTGGGAAGAGGGCGTGCGGCAGATCATGGATGGCGCGAATCCCGCGCATTTCATCGCCTTCGTCGCCCGCGAGGCGGATCTCGCGTCGCTGCGCGAAAAACTCAACGGACTGCGCGAGTTCATGCAGCTGCGAGCATGGAGCAGTGTGCCGGTGGAAGTCGCCAGCATTCTCGTCGCAGCCGTCTCATGGCTCCACATCGGTGCGGAGCGCCGTTCCTTTTTGCTGAAAGGCAAGCGCGTCGATCTGTTATTTTTGCGACAGTTGATTCGCGACACCGAGAACATTGATGGCGTCGCGCTTCTGCGTGCGTTGATCGCGCCACCGTTCGTGCAACTTGTCGCTACGCGCGATCCGGAGACTGGACGAGTGCTGTCCACGCTTTCGGCGAATGCGCAGGAAATCGAGACGGCTGCGCTGCAGAACGGCTGGCTCAAAGCCGACGACACGGAAGCGATGACGCAGCTGCTCTTCTATTTGCTCGAGGGTGAAGGCGAGTTGATGAGGCGCCGCGACGATTTGAAGAAGCGGTATGCCTACGTGCGCGACGAGCAGCTCGACACGATCTTCAAGGCATCGAAATCAAAACAGAAGGAACTTGTCCTTTTGGCCTTTGCAGCGACGCAGCCTGACCGCGCGGGATTCGTGACGCACGAGGACTGGGCCAATGAACGACGCGTCTCGCTGCAACAGCGCGGTGAAGATCTCGCGACACAGTTGTTCTGGCTGAAGCTTGAACGCTTGCAGCGGAGAGGATCGTTGGTTTTCGGACGCCAGCCGTGGGTCGCCATGGGCTGGGTCGTGCTCGCGGTGGCGGTGGCGCATCTGGTGCCCTCGATGTGGGCGATCCCAATGGGGCTGGCGGTTTTTCTCGGGATGTATCTGCTGCGCGTGCTGCCGTTCGCCGTACATCGGAATAAAATTCGTCAGTATTCAAAAAATGGATACGATACTCCTTGGCATTGCGACGCGGCGCGCTGTCGAGCGGAAGCGACAGCCATTTTCGAAAATGAACCGCTGCGCGCGCCCGCCGAAGTCGAGCGGGAGCTTCGTGGCATCAATGAGGAGATCGCGGCCCTCAAGCTCGCGCAATCTGCCGCGCTGGTTGAAAAACCTGCGGTCTGCTGGACCGGACATGCCGCCGTGGTTGGCAGTTGGACGATAGCGGCGGTCGCCTTTGGATGGAATTTGGTTTCATTTGAACAGCGTGCTCGTTCGGCGGCCATCGCCGCCGAGGTGGAACTTCGCGAGCGAACCGAACACATCGCCGAGGAAGAGAAGGCCAAGAGCCCCTACACGCCGGAACAGCGTTTCTTCACGGACCCGCACGTCTCCAAGGAGCCATGGCCATTCGAAGAACCAGCCGAAGCTCCGACTTTGTGGGTGCGCGGTTACGCCACGCCGGCGCCCGAACAAGTCGCCAACGCGTTGATCGACGGATGGAAACTGCTCACGCCGTTCACGCCCAACACGACCCGCGGAATCATTGCCGTGCCGGTGGCGACGGGAACGTCGGAGCCGGGTGTCGTGTTGTACGACGCGCAGCGGAAGGTGCTTCTCGATCGACGCATCTACAAACTCGACCAGTTGCCCGAAGCCGCGCGCACGTGGCATCAAATGGATGGACGCATCGTGCTGTATCTTGGCGAAGCACCTAACGTCAGCCTGGACCGCATGGCCCGATCCGCGGACGAGAAAACGATGCAGCGGTGATCGATTAGCGGGACAGGTGACCGGCGGCGACGGCGTCGTCGATCATACGCCGCGCATATTCCCACAAGGCCGTGGAGCCATTGGCGATGTGTTGATTGCGCGCGATCACGCGCTCGCTGGTCACACCATGTCGCCTCCAAGCGGCGCCTTCTGTGAGGCAGTTGAGCAACATGGGTTGAAAACGATCCACCGCGGCGGCGAATTTCGCTTCTGGTGTCGCACGCTCTTCGAACTCATCCCAAAGCGCACGGAACTCTTTGGCCTGATCGTCGGGAAGCAGTCCAAAAATGCGGTCGGCGGCGATCGCTTCGCGCGCGTGTTGATCGGCCATGCGCGTAGTATCGTACGCGAAGGTGTCGCCGGCATCGATCTCCACGAGATCGTGCAGTATCAACATTTTCAATACGCGCAGTACGTCGAGCGGCTGGTGATTGCTGTGTTCCGCGAGCACGATGACGATCAGCGCCAGATGCCACGAGTGCTCGGCGTCGTTTTCCTGACGACGACTCTGCGAGCACAGAGTCTGGCGAAAGATTTCCTTCAGTTTGTCGACTTCGATGATGAAGCCAATCTGACGGGCGAGGCGCTCGGAATCCATGGACGAGAATTGAGAATTCCCTGCGCGGTTGGCGAGAGCGCTTTTGTACGCGCCGGATCGCGATGATCCTGACTAGATGCGTTGGCACGCGTATAAACGAGCGCGGTGAGCACCAGGGAGGAGAGAATGATCAACGTGCTTAGCCAGCGACCGGTGTTTGTTTCCGCGAAGAGTTCAGGATGCGCCTGAAGGAAATACGCCACGGGGATATGGATCGCAAAAGCCGCGAGTGAGCTGCGTCCGATCAAGGCGAGTGGCTTCCATGAAAACGCGCGCGGGAATCGGGTCACAACGAGATAACCGAAATACAAGATCAGCGCGGTATCGAGCAGCCGGAACGGCGCGAGATTGTTTTTGTTGGTCAGCGCGGCGAGGACGGGCTCTGGCAGGAACGACGGCATGAAGGCGTGCCGCACGGAGAATAATAACAGCGCTACGCCACCCAGAAGCGCCCAGCCGAGCGGTGGGGGCGCAGAGAGAATCGGCGGCAGCGGGGCAGCGGATGCATCCGCTTGTCGGCACGCCCAGCGGTGTCCGAACGCGAGACCGGCCACGAAGATGAATTGCCACGCGAAGAGGTTAAATGCGCCGGTGTCCACCACGCCGCGGATGAAGGGCTGTTGGGGACAAAGGATGTTCGCGATCGCCCAGACGCAAAGGCTGCTGAAAACCACCGTCGCATAGCTGTATCGTGCGAACCGGCGCAGGCACCACGGCGTCAGCGCGATAAAAGCGCAATAAAGAGGAAGCACGTCGAACAGTGGCGGTTGTTGCACGAGCGTAAACGCCGCGAGCGAGAACATTGCCGGACGTTCGATGAGTGCCGTCGGTGTATGGGCGGGGTGGATACCGGTGATCCCGCCAATCAACATCAATGAACCCAGCACCAGCACGAGCATGAGAATATGCCAACGATAGATGAGGACGGTGCGGCGCACGCAGCTTTGCTTGAGTTCCTCGATGCCCGCGCGGAACCACTTGCGCGTGTATGTGAGACCGGCCATGAGGCCCGCCATAAAAACAAACCCTTCCGCCGCGCTCATAAACCCAAACGGATGATCCGTCACCGCATGCAGTGGACTCGGGACGTGATTGACCGCCATGATGACCAGCAGCATCCCGCGAATCGTATCCACATGTTGGAGACGCCGGGACGGCGCCAGCGCGGATACTGCCGGTGTTGTGCGGAGTTCGAGAGAAGGGGCGGCTGAAACAGGCATGCCAATAAAAGGCCAGTGTCGTGCCAAAGGCACTCAGAGGAGGATTTTCGCTTGGCGCATTTGAAACATGATTATGCGTAACGGATTACGTTTGGAGCGAGTTTGTTGGATTTGTGCGAAGCGGGTGGATAGGTTGCAAACGACACGATTTGCGTGCGCACCTCTTGCAATTTCCCGGAAACGAGCTGTTTGACGTGTCTTTTTCACGGAAAGGGCGGTGAAGAACGTTTTCCTTGCCCCGGAAGCGGGCGGAATGTTCGCTCGACCCTCTTTTCCATGAAAATCCTAGTCGCCGATAAGATCTCGCCCAAAGGAGTCGAATACCTGCGCAAACAGCCGGGTTTTGAAGTCATCGAGGCTTACGGGTCCTCTCCGGCCAAAGTCCTTGAGTTGGTGAAGGACGTGCACGCGATCGCGGTGCGTTCGGAGACGAAGATCACGCGCGAAGTATTTGCTGCGGCCCCTTTGCTTAAGGTCGTCGGTCGTGCGGGCGTCGGCGTTGATAATGTCGATGTCGAGGCCGCCACCGAGCGCGGTGTCGTCGTGATGAATACGCCGGCCGGCAACACCATCGCCACCGCCGAGCTCACATTCACGCATATGCTCTGCGGCGCGCGTCCGGTCGCGCAAGCGGCTGCCTCGATGAAGGCCGGCGGCTGGGACCGCAAATCGTTCAGCGGCGTGGAGCTTTTTAAGAAAACCCTCGGCGTCGTCGGCATGGGCCGCATCGGTGGCGAAGTGGCGAAACGCGCGCTCGCGTTCGGCATGCGTGTGCTGGCTTATGATCCTTATCTCGCGCCGAGCCGCGCGAAAGCGATGGGCGTCGAAGCGGTTTCTCTCGCCGAACTGCTTCCGCAGGCGGACTACATTACGGTGCACATGCCGTTGACCGACGAGACCCGCTACATGATCGACGAAGCGGCGCTCGCGAAATGCAAAAAAGGCGTGCGTCTCTTCAACTGCGCGCGCGGTGGTATCATCAAGGAGTCGGCGCTCATCGAAGCGCTGAAGAGCGGTCATGTGGCCGCGGCCGGCCTCGACGTTTTCGAGGATGAGCCGCTCGCGAAGGACAGCGAATTGCGCAGCCTGCCCAATGTCGTGCTCACGCCGCACCTTGGCGCGTCCACGGCCGAAGCGCAGGAATCGGTCGGCATCGAAATCGCCGAACAAATCGCCGATGTGTTGAAGACCGGCGCGGTGCGCAATGCGGTCAACATGCCCTCGATTGACGCGGCGGCCGCGCAAGTGTTTTCCCCGTATCTCGATCTCGGCGCGAAGCTCGGCACGTTGCTGCAGCAGATCGCTCCGAAGCAGATCGCGAAGTTGCGCGTCACTTTCCAAGGCCGCGTGGCCGAGCTCGACGTGAACGCGATCACGCGTTCGATCCAGCGCGGTTTCTTGCGTCGCATCAGCGGCGATGGCGTCAACGACGTGAATGCGCCGGTGCTGATCCAGCGTCTCGGCGTCGCGTTCGAAGTGTTGAAGAACACCGATGCCGGCGACTACACGGATCTCATCGAGATCGAAGCCGCCGCTGGCGATGGCACGACGCATTCGGTGCGCGGCACCCTCATCGGCAAGGCCAACGAACGTCGCATCATCGGCATCAATGGCCGCGAAGTCGAAGTGGCTGCCGAAGGTTCGCTGCTCGTCCTCGAAAACGTGGACCAGCCCGGCATGGTCGGTGCGGTTGGCACGTTGCTCGGTCAGGACGGCGTCAACATCGCCGACATGTCGCTCTCGCGTCTCACGCCCGGCGGCACCGCGTACATGGTGGTACGTGTCGACCATGAGCCGAGCGAGAAAGCCCGCGAAGCGATCAAAGCCAACGCCGCGATCAAGCTCGCGAAGTTCGTGCAGCTTTAAACCAAAGCCGCGTTTCTACTTTCAACCCGCGTCGCACTGACGCGGGTTTTTTATGGGCCGCTTGGTAATGCGGGGAGGATGCTTGCGATGGCTTGGTGTTGCCTTGCGAGACGTGTTGGCGAGCATGGCGGCGTGATCGCTTCCGTTGCTTTCCGGAACTTCAAGGCGCTGCGCAACGCCCACCTCGCGCTCGCCCCCTTCAACCTTGTCATCGGTCCCAATGGCTCGGGAAAAACGAGTCTCGTGCAGGCGATGATGCGGCTGCGGACATTATCGGCATTGCCGCTGCGCGAACCGATTCCGCGCGAAGCGCGCGAGGTGTCGAATGGGCCGGAGATCACGTTTCGATTTTTGCCTCCGTTCGAAATGACGGAAGCCGTGCTCGCGTGTGAATCCGATGTGCGCTGCGATCTCTTGCAAGTGACGCCTGCCGATGAGGGATGGCCGCGTTTATGCGAGCGCATCCAAGGCATGCGCAGCTATGTGCTCGATCATCGCGAGATCGCGAATGCCGCGCGGGCTGATGAGGGCGACGAACTCGCGAGCGACGGGCACAATCTGGCGGCGGTGATCGCGCGACTTCAAAGCCAGCATTCGGAAAACTACGCCGCGATGCGCGACGAACTCGTGCGCATTCTTCCCGAGTATGCCGACATCGCCTGCGCGCCGGGACGCGATGGGCTGATCGAGCTCGGTTTGATTTTGAAAGGCGGAAGCGAACGCATCGTCGGTGATGCGATTTCTCAAGGCAGCTTGTATCTGCTCGCGCTACTGGCCCTCGCGTTTCATCCGGCGCCGCCGACGGTTCTATGCATCGAAGAAGTCGACCGCGGTTTTCATCCGCGTTTGCTGCGCGAAGTGCGCGATGTATTGTACCGATTAAGTCATCCGACGAGCTTTGGTTGGAAGCGTGATCCGGTGCAGGTGATCGCGACGACGCATTCGCCGTACTTGTTGGATCTGTTTGGCGATCACCCGGAGGAAGTCGTCATTTCGGCAAAACACGGGACAGCAGCCACGTTCTCACGGCTCGCTGATCGTGCGGATCTGCAAGACCTGCTCGCGGAAGGGACGCTGGGCGACATGTGGTACACGGGAATCCTCGGAGGCGTGCCGGAGGAAACTCATGAGTGAACAACCGGCGCCTTGGCGGCTGGCCATCCTCAGTGAATCGCCCGCGGACGAAACGGCGTTGCGAGTGTTGGTGGAAGCAGTTTTGCGAGCGCCGGTGACGTGGGTGACTCCGTCGTTGCGCGCTCGCGGGTGGCCGTCCGTTGCGCAGGTGATGCCCGCGGTGATTCGTCATCTGCATTTCAACACCGATGCAGACGGTCTCGTTGTTGTGGTGGACTCCGATGATTCGGTGACGCACACCGCAGAACACGATGCGCCCAACTACTTTCATCCGCGCTGTCGCATGTGTCAGCTGCGTGCCATTCATCGCCAGACGACGAAGAAATTTCCTCCTGCGCACGGTCGCGCGCGCATCTTGCGTGCGATCGGTGTCGCCGTGCCGGCGATCGAAGCGTGGTATCTGTGCGGCCGCGATGAACGTGTGACTGAAGAAGCGTGGGTGAAAGGGCAGGAGACCGGTGCGCGTCCTTATTCGCGGGGCGAACTCAAATGGCGCGTGTACGCCACCGATCGCCCGAGTCTGGTACTTGAGACGGAACGTGCACTGGTGGAAGTCGCGCGCCATCGAAAAGACACGCGACGGCTTGAACACGAATTCCCTGGATTCGCCGCGTTGGCGAAAGACCTGCGAGGATGGCGACGCGAAGAGAATAGTTGACATATAAACAATTGTCGTAATCTCCGTTGTGACATGTCCGATCCAGCGTTCGATGTCATCACGGCGATCATGTCCACGGCCGATGCGTTTATGCGCGAAAGCCGGCGTTTGTTTCGTCCGTTTGGAATCACGGGTGCGCAGTATAATGTGTTGAATCTTTTGGCTTCGGCCGAGTGCGGTCGGAGTCAGCGCGAGCTGAGCGAGCTGCTGGTCGTGGATCGCTCCAATGTCACCGGTTTGATCGATCGCATGGAGGAAGCCGGATGGGTGACTCGTCAGGACGATCCGGCCGATCGCCGCGTGTATCGGATCGTGTTGACCAAAGAAGGCCGCCGGCTGTGGGAGCGCGTGCATCCGCGCTATCTCGATGGCGTCGCCGCCGTGACGCGCGGGCTGAGTCCAAAGGAAATGAAAACCCTGATTGCCGCTCTGCGTCGTCTCGAAGAGGCGGCGCCCGACTGGCGAAAAAAGGAAGCGCCGTGCGCCAAGGCGTCCGCTGCATGATCTTTCATTATAAGGAAAATAAGAAACTCCCGCGGACGCTTTCGGTGCGCCCATTTACCCGCGGGAGACCCGCCCGGTGAGATCGCTTTGAGTTGCCCGGGCGTTTTTTCCTCTAACCTTTTTTGCCCCCATATGGACTTCCCGGTCTTCCGGCGGTACTCGTACCTGCCTCGTTTCATTGAGATTTTCGCGGTGCTGATTGCGCGTCTGTTGTACCGTGTGAAGACGTTTGGCGCGGATCGCGTGCCGAAGACGGGTGGCGTGCTGCTGGTTGCCAACCACCTTTCTTATGCCGATGTGATCGTGCTGCAGCTCGCGTGTGGGCGTCGGTTGCGTTTCGTCGGTTATGAGGGACTACGTCGCAACGCCTTTTTGGATCTCGTTTTTAAGCTTAGCGGCACGATCACGATTTCGCCGACAAACACGCGTCGTGCGCTGAAACAAGTCATCGCCGCGTTGCAGGCCGGTGAAGCGGTATGTCTGTTTCCGGAAGGCGAAATTTCCCGCAGCGGTCAGCTCATGCAGATACGACGCGGTTTCGAGTTGATGGCGCGTCACGCGAATGCGCCGGTTTTACCTGTGGCGCACGATGGATTGTGGGGCTCGGTGTTTTCGTTTTCCGGAAACAAATATCTTTTCAAATCGCCGCGCATTATGCCTACGCCGGTGTGCGTGTGTTTTGGTGAGCCGATCGCTCCGCAAGAAGCGACACCGGCGCGCGTGCGTCGCGAGCTGCTCGATCTCGGTTATCAGGCATTTCAAGAGCGCCCGGTGTTGCGTCGTCATCTCGGCCATGAGGTCGTGCGTTCGTTGGCGAAACGCCCCGGTAGAGTGCAAGTGATCGATCGCACGGGTGAACGACAGGTCGTGAAAGCGGCGCGTTTGTTCGGAGTGGCGGCGGCGTTGTCACGTCGTCTGCGCAAAACGATTCCGACGCGCCGCGTTGGCATCGTGCTGCCGCCTGGCGCGGGATGTATGATCGCCAATCTGGCGGTTTTATGCGCGGGCAAGATTCCGGTGAATTTGAATTTCACCGCCGGCAAGGCCGCGATCGAAGCGAGTCTTCGCAATGGCGAGATCGACACGGTGATCAGCGCGGAAGCGATGAAGTCGAAAGTCCCGGCGTTTCCCTGGCCTGAGCGCACGCTCGACTTGCGCACGGAAATCCTGGCGGCGGGCAAACCGTCGATCCTTTTCTGGATGCTCGCGGCATGGGTGGTGCCGAATCAATTGCTGCCACTCATACTCGGTGTGCCGCGCAAAGGCGGCGATCAGGAGGCGGGATTGTTGTTCACGAGCGGTAGCGCGGGAGAACCGAAAGGTGTGGTGCTCACGCATCGAAATATTCTGGCCAACTGCTGGCAGATTTCGTCGCTGTGCATTCTTCCCAACTCGGCGCGTTTGCTGGCCTGCTTGCCGATTTTCCACAGCTTCGGTTTCACCGTCACGTTGTGGTATCCGATGTTGCGCGGATGTCAGGCGATCACCGTGCCGAGTCCGCTGGATACGCGCAAAGTCGTCGATGCGATTCGCGACGAAGAAGTTTCGGTGATGATCGGTGCACCGACGTTCTTGCGCCCGTTGCTGAAACGCGCGGAGCCATGGGAACTGCGCTCGCTCGATCTGTTGGTGTCTGGCGCGGAAAAAATGCCGGTTGAGTTGTACCATGCGTTTCAGGAGCGCTTCCACATAGAGATCATGCAGGGCTATGGTCTGACGGAAACGACGCCGGTGTGTAACGTGAACCAGCCGAATCCGCCGGTGATCACGGAAACCGCGCTGCCGCAGGAGTGCAAACGACTCGGCTCGGTTGGGCGCATGCTGCCAGGCATGACCGCGCGTATCCTGCATCCGGATACGTTGCAGGAGTTGCCGCTCACGGAGCAGGGCATGCTACTGCTGCGGGGACCGAACGTTTTCGGCGGGTATTTGAACGATGAAGCCAAAACGAAGGCGGCATTTCACGACGGCTGGTTCGTGACCGGCGACCTCGCACGTTTTGACGAAGATGGTTTTTTGTTCATCGAAGGCCGCTTGTCGCGTTTCTCGAAGATCGGCGGCGAGATGGTGCCGCACGGCACGGTGGAGCAGGCCGTGATGGCGGCGTTTGATCTGGAGGCGGAAGATGCGCCGGTTGTGGCGGTCGTCGGCGTGCCGGACTCTACGAAAGGCGAGGCGCTGGTGTTGCTGACCACAGAGCCGATCACGGTCGATGACTTGCGCGATCGCTTGCAGGACGCGGGCCTCGCCGCGCTGTGGATTCCCCGATTGATCAAGCAAGTGGATGCGATCCCCATGTTGGGAACGGGGAAACTCGACATCAACGGATGCCGGGCGCTCGCGATGGAAGAGCTCAAGACTGATTGACGGTTAGGGTGGGGCGCCGCGTTGACGTCGTCGTGCAAGCGCTTTCAGTGCGGCCCATGCGTACAACGCGATTTCTAGGATTTTCGGCCGTGGCGATCGCGGCTTTTTTCCTTTCGTCGTGCGCATCCGCGCCTGCCTCAAAATCCCGGGTGGATCACCGCGCCGCGGCGACGGTTTCCGGGACCGGCGAGCCCATCAAAGCGCCGTTTCGTTATGAACCCATGCGCGTGCGCAACGGATGTTTTGTGGAGTCCGTGCGCGTTTATGACGAATATCTGATGCGTTTTGGGAAAGAGCCGGATCATTGGGTGCGCGTGCTCCAGTGGCGGAATCACATCAACGACATGGAGCTGGGCCTCGGGCATGCGGTGACGGTTTTTACCTGGCGGGACGCGGTGTGGACCTTCGATATCAACCACGCTTTCACGCGGCTACAGGTACCGGTGGATCGGCGCGCGGATATCACGGATGTGACGCCGGAGATTTTTGCGCGCTACGAAAAAGACCGGCCGGTGCTGCCGACTTATCGGCAGGATGGTTTTCAGAAAGAGTTTCAGAAAGTCCCGGAGTATTTGTTCTATCACAAAAATCCGGACGTTCGCGAAGCGACCAAAGTCGCCAGTGAGCTGGGACGTTTTCGTCCGGTAAAGGTGCTCGAGTTCAAGTACGAAGATCGCGGGCAAATCAAAACCGGTGCCGCGGCGGTGTTTGTTTTTGGGAATCGTCCCTGCCTCTACATGCCGTCGAAAGGCACCCAGGTCGGGCGGGTGCGCGTCACGAGCATCGACGATCTGCGTTTGCTCGAGCGGTTGTTGAAAGGCGCGTATTCAAAAGTCTCCGACGTGAAGTGGCATGAAGGCGGTTACTGGCTGTTTCCGCCGAAAACTTGAATCAACGCGGGATGTGGAGCGGCTTGCCTGCGCGTTGTTTCGGCGCTCCACTCCGCGCCCACTGGCGATGGATGCGATGATCGCCGGCTTTATTTCCCATGTTCGTTTCGAAGAAAATTCTCATAGCGGACGATGATTTTGGCGCCAGCGGCCTGCTGGCGAAACGCCTTCGCGCTCTCGGAGCCGAGGTAGGACCGGCGCAAGCCACGCTGGCCGAAGCGGTCGAGGCGGCGGCGATCGCGAAGCCCGATCTCGTGCTCGCAGCGATGCGTTTGATCGAGAACGCGGCGGGAGGCGCGGATGGCCTGCGCAAGCGCTTCTCGGCGCCGGTGGTCTTTATCGCTCCGCATATTAGTGCGGGCGCCGCCGCCGGGCTGGCTCCGGGAGATTATCTGCCGGCGGACGGAAGCGAGCGGGAGATCTTGCTCGTCTTGTCCGCGCAGCTGGCAAGAGCGGAGGCGGTGCGGCGAGAAGAGGAACTGCTGAAAAAACTTCGCGACGAAGAAGCGCTGGCGAATCTCGGTCGGACCGCGGGGCACGTCGCGCACAAGTTCAACAACCTGCTCACGACGGTCGCGAGCGCATCGGCGTTGATCCGCATGGAGCTTGGCGACGATGCGCGGATCCTGGGGCATATCGAAAAATTGGATACAACGGTGGAGCGCGGGGCGGCTTTGTGCCGACAGTTGTTGACCGATTCCGGACGCGAAACCCGCGCGATGCCTGCGGCCGGCGAAAACAGCGCGCCGACGATACCGCCGCCCGTGGCGCGTCGAGCGGGTCTTCACGGCGCGGTGTTGATTGTGGACGACGATGAATCGGTGCGGGCGCTGGCGCGATGGGTCGTGGAACGCGAAGGTTTCCCCACCGTGGCAGCGCGCGATGGCGATGAAGCGTTGGAAAAATTTCGCGCCGATCCAGGAGCGTTTGGCCTCGTGCTCCTCGATTTGACAATGCCGCGCGTGAGCGGTGCGGAAGTGCTCACGGGGCTCCGAGCGGTGCGACCGAGCATCCCGGTGGTTGTCGTGACCGGCTATGATGCCACGGCAATGCGCGACATCGATCGAGCGGGCATCAATGGATTTCTCCAAAAGCCTTTTAGTCCCGACGCCTTGCGGGCGATTCTCCACCGATGCGCGGGCACGACACCCAAGGCGGTGTGATCAACGCGTTCCCGTGCTCGCGAGTTCGAAGCGCAGATCGAAGGTGATCTCGACGATATTTTCCGCGCGAATGAGTCCGAAAAACGCCGTCGGCGGCGTGATGGAGAAATCGGACATGCGCAGCGTTTGGGTCGCGAGCACGCGGAAACGTGTGGCGCTTTCTTGCTGCACGTCTGCGGTGATGAGGAGCGGACGCGTTTCGCCGGCGAGTTGGAGATCGCCGCGCGCGGTCACACGATAAGCCGGCCACGAGCCGGACGATTCGGCGTGTTCGAGCGCTTCGACGGCTGTGAGTTGGAAGATGATTTCCGGAGCCCGTTCGTGATGGAGCGCACGAAGCAAATCGGCGCGCATGCCGGGCTTGTCGCAGCGCAGCGACTCCACCGGAATCACGATGCGCGCATCGGGCGGAGCCGGCGCGGCGGTGTCGCCAGCGTTGTTGAGGGTTTGTCCCAAAGCAAACGCGACGACGCGGGGACCAGGCGCGATCGTCGCACGAATATCGGAGGTGTCACATTCCCACCTGCCGATGTTGGCGCGTCCCGAAATCGAGACGCGGCTGTCGGTCGAAGTTTTGAAAACGAAAAGAGTTGTTTCCTCGCCAGCCACACCATCCCCGACAAGGCAGGTGAGGAATGTCCACAAAACCGCCGCCCACGACCGGAGGGGGAAGGGGCGGCGGATTATGCTTACAGAACAACTCATGGACTAGCTTACGACCCAGCCGGTACCCGGTTGAGACGCCACACGATCTTGACGGTGACGTCGTTGCCGGTGCGCACCATGCCCATGAAGGTCGGCGGTTTGACACCGTAGTCGGTCATCTTGACCGGCACTTCGGCTTCAAGCTGCAGCGAACCATCGGCGAGCAGAGACGCGCGGGGGCTGAGAGTGATATCGCGGGAAGTTCCCGCAAGGGTGAGGCGACCACGCACGGTCCAGACTTCGGCCGCGCCGGCGACGATGTCGTGAGCGGGCAGGTCGATCGACGTCGCTTCGAAAACGATCTTGTCGTACGCATCGGCTTTGAGCGCGGTGTACATGCGGCTCTTTAACCCGTCGGATTCATGGTCGAGTGAAGTAGCGACGACCGTGAGTTTTCCAGTGAGCGCTGCGGGATTCGTCAGATCGATTTCACCGGAAGCGCGATTACTCGCGACTTGCCAGTCGTGAAGTGTCGATGTGCCGGAAACCACGGCGCTGAATTCGGCCGAGGACCAGCGTGCGGCCCGCGAGGCCTCCGCGGCCGGGAGGATGGCCGCGGAGATGAGCGAGAGGAGCGCCAGGAGGGATGATTTGAGAGAGGTCATGATGACGTCGAACTGAGGAGATGGAGTGGACTCAGTACGAGAAGGTGAACTCAGCGATCACGCCTTGGAACGAGGGTTTGCGCCAGGCCTGTACGCCGCTGACATTGCCTTCGGCTTCGCGGAAGCCGGACATGCGTTCGTTCACGTACTCGAGTTTGAAGAGGATCGATTTGAACAGCCAGTAGCCGCCACCGATCTGGATGCGCTCTACGCGTCCGTCGCTTTCAAGACCGCGCAACTTGTCGGCGTAAGCGACGTTGTAGCGAGCATCGACATACAGGCGATTGGTGAAGCGGTAGATCGCGTCGAAGGTCGCGTACTGCCAGCTTTCTTCGCCGGTGATCACGTCTTCGGAGACATAACCGACATGGCTGTAAAGCTCGTAGTTGGGTTGGTACCACGTGGCATCGACCTGATATGCGGTGAGGCTCTTGCCGGCGCCGACGAAGATGTTGCCCGGACCGTTGCCATTGTCGAAGACGCCGTTGTACTGACCGCCCGAGCGGCTGGAGCGATAGAGGTTGGAGAACGACGTGCTGCGCGTGTTGTGGTCGAGCGAGTAGGCCGAGCCGGCGATGCGCAGATTTTCGAAGTTCACCCAGAGCTTGCCGTGCATGCCCATGTTGCGGCCGTCCTCAAAGGTGCCGGTTTCGGAACCGCTGCCGACGCCGACGAGCCAGTTGATCTTCGAAGGCTTGCTGAAGATTTCCACACCGACCTCGGTGGCCGACGGATCGATGAGCGTATTGCCGATAAAAGCGTTGCGCTGACCGCGGGCGTTGTCGGTGCGGCGATAGCGATGATCGCCGAAGTCGATGTCGAACTGACCGGCTTTCACGTTCGCGATGGCCATGAGCTGCTTAAGCCCGGGCACTTCATCGAGAGGCTCAGGCAGACTGCGCATCAGCATGTAACCTTCGTGGCCCTGGAGCTGATTCGCGTGCGCCTTGGTGCTGAGATAAACGTCGAAATAAACTTCGAGCTGACCGTCGAAATCGGCGAGAAACTCAAAGCTGCCCCAGGCGGTTTGGAAACCGGGCTCGAGACGAGCGGGCGAGGTGGTGCTTGTTCCCACCATGACATTCTTCTGTTGAAGGGCCTGGAAGCGGCCTGCGGATGTCATGCCGGTGAAGAGCTCGAAGCCGGGACCGCTCGCGATCTTGGCGTTCATCTCGTCATAGCGAGAATGATCCATCCACGACCAGTCGTCGGAGCGGAAGCGTTCCCAACCGGGTTTGAAGTTACTGACGTCGAGATTGAGTGCGACGTTGGCAGGTTTCGAGGTGGCAACAGGCGTTGCAGCCTGGGGCGGTTGAGCGGCGCTATCCATGGCGTCCAGACGCTCGCGCAGCGACTCGAATTGATTTTTGAGCTGCTCGTACTCACCGCGCGGCACGTAGTCGGACGCGTCGGCAAAAACCGGAGCTGTGGCGGTCATCGCGAGGGAGGCGGCGACCAGGGTTCGTAGGCTGGTAGTTGTCATGAGTAGTTGTTCGTTTGGGTTGTGCAGCGCCCAGCGGCGCATGACGCAAACGATGCTAAACACAGCGCGATTTTCTCGCTGCGCATTTCTTGGCGTTCACCGCGCACTCCCGGCCAAACGAGCCGAAAACTAATTCACGGCAGACTTATTTCGGGGCGTGTATAAAAAATGCGGATACAACCTATCCTGGCCGTCACGGCTGGGTGACGGCTTTCGGCAGCGCGAACTGAAAAGTCGCGCCTTCACCAGGTTTGCTTTCCGCCCACACGCGGCCGCCGTGGCGGTCGACGATGCGTCGAACAGTCGCGAGTCCTACGCCGGTGCCCTCGAAATCCCTCGCGGAATGTAAGCGAGAAAATGCGCCAAAGAGACGGTCCGCGTACTTCATGTCGAAGCCCACGCCATTGTCACGTATCCGAAAAATCACTTCACGCGCATTTTCTAATCGCTCGATGGCGATGTATGCAGAATCGCTGCGACGCGTGTATTTGACGGCGTTCGAAAGCAAATTGACCCACACTTGGCGCAGCAGATCGGGATCGCCCAAAACAACTCCGAGCGGCGCGATCGACCACTCGATGCGACGATCCTGAATGTCGTGCTCGAGTTGCTCCCGCGTTTCGCGAACGAGGGCATCCATGTCGGCCTCTTTGGCCGCGAGCGGACCGCGTCCGATCTGGCTGATGGAGAGAAGCGCGTTGACGAGCACGGTCATGCGCGCGGCGGATTCCTTGATGATGTTAAGCTGCTTGCGCGCGGATTCGTCGAGATTCGCGCCGATCGTTGTATCCAAAATGTCGATATACCCTTGGATGTGGCGGAGAGGGGCGCGGAGATCGTGCGAAACGGTTTGATTAAACGACGCCAAGTCTTCGTTGGCTTCGCGCAGTTCAGCGTTGGTTTTTTCGAGCGCGCGATTGAGCGCTTCGATCTCGGCCGCGGCTTGTGCGCGCTTGGCCATTTGCTCGTGGAGATGCGCGCGCGCGATCGCGAGCTCGACAAACACTTCGACTTTGGCGCGCAGGAAGTCGGGGACGATGGGCTTGATGATGTAGTCAACCGCACCGGAAAGGTAACCTTGGGAAATCCATTCGTGCGTGTGTCCGATGCCGGTAAGAAAAATAATCGGAATGTGGCGGGAGCGTTCGCGTTTTCGGATAAGACGCGCGGCTTCGAAGCCGTCCATTCCAGGCATCTGCACATCGAGCAGGATGACGGAGAAATCGTGTTGGAGCACGAGACGCAGCGCGTCGTCGCCCGACTGGGCTTCGACCAGATTCTGGTTCAGGGGCTCTAGAACAGCTCTAAGCGCGAGGAGGTTTTTGGGTTCGTCGTCGACGAGAAGAATGTTCGTGGAAGGAGATTGCGCCATGACTGTCCGAGCCGAGGGGTATGAGCGGACCGTGGAGGTCGTGCGCGGATGCGCAACCCTGCGAACATGCCGGATTCGGGAAGGTGTTCGGAGCCGGCCGCGCACCGCTTAACGACGATATGGCGGACAGCCGGTGAAATGTATCCATTTTTAGGATACATTGACGCTTGTGTTCTGTGATGCGAACGCTGCCTGAGCGCGCTCAGTTGCGCTGACGGTTTTCGCGCATGAGCTGATTCAGGCGCCGGGCGTTTTGCTGGTTCGCCTGTTGTTCCCGAAGGACACGCAGTTGGTCGGGCGAGAGAATGGTGCTGGCTTGGTCGATCATCGCATCGGTGATTTCGACGGGGCCTGCGCCGGCCATTGGTCCCGGGCCGCCAAGACCGACGGAACGCGCTGGCATGGTCGTCTGCGCGTTGGCTTGTGAGAAAATCTGCACGAGTGCGCGGCTCTGCGATTCGGACAACGGAGTCGCGGCATAACTCATGGTGCGGCTGATCTGCTCGACCATGAAGCGCTGTCCCGTGGTGGCTTCGAAATTTTGATATTGGTTGAACTTGTCCTGGCCGATGGCGGCGGCGATGGCGGCGTCGGTTTCAGCGCGTGCTTCGGCGATGAGTTTGTTGAGCTCTTCGCGATTCTCGCGCGGGTTGAGACCGGACTCGTTGGCGGCCATCATCACATCGCGCTGCACGTTTTGTTTTTCGATCAAGAGATTCTTGAACGCGTCGAGCTGCGCGGGGGTGAGATTGAGTTCTTTGAAGAGAGCGGCGTAGCGGTTATCGAGCATCGATTTTTGCTGCTCGGTCATGAGCTGGACGACTTCCGGGTTGTTCATCCAAGCGGCCATCGCGCCACCGCGACGATTGCCAGGGCCGGGCGGACGATCGGCGGGAGGACGCGGAGTTTCGCCCGAAGGCGCGGGCGGCGGTGTGCTTTCGCCGGAAAAAGGGCTGGCCTCCAGCGCGGCGAGGCGGGCTTCGAGGTCGGCGGCGCGACGCTCGGCGGCCGCGAGTTTTTTAAGAAGTTCGTCGTTGTCGGACTCGGCAGCGGCCGCGTGGTTGGCGCGGTTGTATTGTTGCCAGGCAAGGACGCCGGAGGCGACGGTGCTTAGGGCGAGCAAGACGATGAGGACGTTCTTTTTGGAGTTCACGTTGGCGGAGTAAGACGCCCTCGACCGAGGGGAAGTTTCATCGAGATCAATCAACTTTGAGGCGTTTGTCGCGTGTCGCGCTGGAGCCTCGCCTCAACTACGCGAAGCGGCGTTCTCGACATCGGCCAGCACGGCTTCGATGGGTCGCAATGCGGAAGCGGGGAACAGGCTGTTGATGCGGGTGATGACTTGCTGGATGATGCCGTCCGGACAAGAAGCGCCGCCGGTGAGGAGCACGCGGAAGGGTTTTCTTTCGGTCACGGGCGGAAGCGAGTGGATCTCGATCGTATCGCCACCGCCATGTCCGGACGGACCTTTGGCGGGAAAAACGTAGTGTTCGATGGCGTCGCGCGCACGGATGTTGGCTTCGCTTTGGATAAAAAACGCGGCCTTGCCGAGACGCTGTTCGCAGAGGCGATAGAGCTGGTAAGTGTTGGAGGAGTTTTTCCCGCCGATGACAAAGGCGGCATCGAGAGGCTCGGCGAGCGCGCGGCTGAGTGCATCCTGATTGACCTGTGTGGCGTAGCAGAGCGTGTCGCGTTTACCGCCGCCACCGACGCGTTCGCGCGCCTCGGTTTCGCCGTACAAACGCGTGAAAAGATCGCGGAGATAGTCGATGATCTCGAGCGTCTCGTTCATGAGCAGCGTGGTCTGGTTGACGATGGCGATGCGCTCGAGGTGTTGGTTGACGTCGAAGCCGGGCGTGAATTTGCCGGCGAAAAGCGTGTAGAATTTTTCGCGTTCGACGGGGTCGCGGCTGGCGATGATTTCGCCGAGGAGGCGCGTTTCTTCGAGATTGCGAACGATGACCGCGTGCGCGTGACGGCGAGCGTTGGAGAAGGTGGCTTTCGTTTCTTCGTGCTCGTGCTTGCCGTGAATGACGACGGTGTAGCCGGATTGCCCGAGCGAGCGCGCGGCTTTCCAGACTTTTTCCACGAGCATGCAGGTGGCGTCGTATTGATAAACGGGCACGCCTTTGCGGACGAGACGGCGCTTGTCGTCATCGGTGGCGCCGAAAGCGGGGATGATCACGATGTCCTCCGCGGTGAGCGTGTCCCACAATGTCGTTTCGCCGGGGAGATTTTTTGCGGGGCGTCCATCGACGAGATAGGGGACGCCTTTGTCGGTTTGCAGGTAGCGCAAGCCGCGGCGCAAGAGGTCCTCGTTCACGAACGGATTGTGGATCAGTTCGCTGAGCATGAAGACGCGGCGGCCGGGATTTTCGGCGAGCGTTTCGTAGGCGCGCTCGATGGCGTTTTTCACGCCGAGGCAAAAGCCGAAGTGGCTCGGCAGAAGATAATGCACCGCGCCGAAATCGAGCCCGACCGGCGCGGTGGCGCTGCGTTCGTGCGTGCGGGCGAGGGCTTTGATCGCGGCACAGAGACGCGATTGATAGAGCACGCTGGCGGCATCGTCGAGTTGGTAGATGTCGCGATTGCGGGATTTCTCGGTGCGGAATTTGTAGATGAAATCGTTTTCGCCGAGATGCAGATAAGGCACTTCGATCAAATACGGTTCGATGCCCGCGAGCACGGCTTCGAGGGCGGGAGAACAGGCGCCGGAGTTTTGTAGTTGATCGATGGATACAAAGGAAAGTCCGGCCGCCGCCGCGCCCGCGGTGTCGCCGACCTGGCTGAAAAACACGTGACAAGACGCATCGGCGATCGGCGCGGTGTAATATTGAGCAGGCGGCGTGTGCGTCGGAAATATGCGCGCGAGCTCGGCGGAAAGCGTTTCGCGAGATTCGCCGAAGAAAGGCAGGTCGCTGATGCCATCGCGTGTGCGCACGGCGAGGCGATTGCTCGTGTCGAACGCGAGGAGGGCATTGCTCTCGGCAGAAAGGACGGCTGGCGCGGCGGATACCATGGCACACCAACAGAACGGCCCAGAAGGAGTCCGGTCAAGTGGCGCGAGCGAAGCGACTCAGAGCGGTGTGGGCGGCGTGGTGCCGGAGCTGCCGCGACGGGCTTTGCTTTGGCGTTGGAGTTTTTTGGCGCGGGCGAGTTCGCGCATATCCACGGCGACGTCGTCTTTTTCGAAAATTTCGCGGCCGAGGAGTTGTTCCATCACGTCCTCCATCGAAACGACGCCGGCGGTGGAGCCGAACTCATCGACGACCACGAGGATCTGCTGGTGAGTCTGCAGAAAAACCTGGAGCGCGTTGGCGACGGTGACCGTTTCCGGAATGAACTGCACCTCCTGCATGAATTTTTCGACCAAGTCGTAGTCCTGATCGTTGGCCTTGGCTTTCAGCAGATCGCGACGGCGCACGATGCCGGCGACATCGTCGATGTTTTTCCCGTAAACCGGCATGCGTGCGAACGGAATGTTCGGATACTCGCGAAAAATCTCGGCGACGGTCGCGCTCTTCCGCAGCGCGGTCACGACGGTGCGCGGCGTCATGATTTCGCTCACGCGAACTTCATCGAGCGAAAGGGCGTTGGCGATAATGTTGGATTCGCTGTGCGTGAGCGTGCCTTCCTGGGCACCGCGTTCGGCGAGAAGGATGATTTCTTCGCCGGATTTTTCTTCGGGTTTCGGCGCTTTGACAAAAATCCGGACGATGAGATCGCACACGTAGATGACCGGCTGCAGCGCTTTGATCATCGTGGAAAGCGGAAACACGATCAGCGGTTGCAGCGCGCGGCGGTGGGCGAGGGCGAGATTTTTGGGCAAAACCTCCGAGAAAATCAGCACGGTGAACGTGAGCGCGCAGGCGAGCAGTCCGAGAACGGTTTCACCGAAATGGCGGATCGCGAGTCCGCCGACCATGACCGAGCAGAGCGTGGTGGCGGTGGTGTTGACGGCGAGGATGGCGAGAACGGTTTCGTTGAGATTGAGGCGAAGCTGTTCGAGGCGTTCGCCGTGTTTGGGCCGTTCTTTTTTGAGCGTTTCGATTTCGCCCACGGTCGTGCCGAGCATCACCGCCTCCATCAATGAGCAGAGGAAGGAGATGCCGAGCGTGGCAAAGAGGGCGACCAAGAACCAGACCATGAGCGTGCAGTGTATGGACGGCTGATTTTTGACGAATCAAAACTGAGCGGCGGAGAAGATGATGCGGACGGACCCGGGGGCGAGAGAAGTTCCTTGCCGACCAGCGGACTCGGGCGCGTAGTGTGGCGCCATGAGTCTCCTGAAGCGGACACCTTTGTACGATTTTCACGTAGCCCACGGCGGTCGCATGGTCGATTTCGCCGGCTGGGAGATGCCGGTGCAGTATAAGAGCATTCTCGAAGAGCATAAGGCGGTGCGTCGCGCGGCGGGGCTTTTCGACGTGAGCCATATGGGCGAAGTGGACGTGAAAGGCGCCGGCGCGGAGGCGTTTTTGCAGCATCTGGTGACGAACGACGTTTCGCGCCTCACGCCCGGCCGCATTCTCTACACGTCGATGTGTTATGAAAACGGCGGCGTGGTGGACGATCTGCTCGTGTACAAACGCGGCTCGGAAGACTTTTTCCTGTGTATCAACGCGGGCAATACAGACAAAGATCTCGCGTGGATTCGCGAACGCGCCGCAGGCCACGCGGTGGAGATCACGGATCGTTCGGCGGATTATGCGCTGCTCGCGGTGCAGGGTCCAAATGCAAAGGCGATCGTACAATCGCTCACCGGCGCGAAGCTCGATCTGATCAAGTATTATCATTTCGGCGAGGGCACGGTGGCGGGCGTGCACTGTTTGATCAGCCGCACGGGCTACACGGGCGAAGATGGTTTTGAGCTGTATCACGCCGCGGGGGATGCACCGGCGCTGGCGGCGGCATTGCTCGAGGCGGGCGCGGCGCACGGGATGGAATTGGCCGGGCTCGGCGCGCGCGACAGTCTGCGCCTGGAAGCGGGGTATCCACTTTATGGACACGAAATCACCGCCGACATCTCGCCGCTTACGGCGGGCCTGGGCTGGACGGTGAAACTTAACAAAGGCGCCGATTTCATCGGTCGCGCGGCGTTGCAGCAGGAAGCCGCGGCCGGCTCTGCGCGGAAAGTGATTTACTTCAAAACCGGCGACCGCCGCATCGTGCGCGCCGGGACTGCCGTGCTCACGACCGACGGGAAAAACGTGGGCACGGTCGTGTCGGGGACATTGTCGCCGATCCTCAACGAAGCGATCGGCTCGGCCCTGGTGGAAACCGCGGGGGTCGAACAACCGTTGGAAGTCGATATCCGCGGGACAAAACTCGGCTTGAAGCTCGTCAAACCGCCCTTCATCGAACTTAAGAAAAACTCATGAGCAACGTCCCCGCCGATCTCAAATACGCCAAGTCACACGAATGGCTGAAACTGGAAGCCGATGGCACCGCCACCGTCGGCATCACCGATTATGCCCAGAGCAGCCTCGGTGACATCACGTTTGTGCAGCTGCCCAAAGTCGGCACCGCGCTCAAAGCGGGCGACGCATTTGGCGTGGTGGAGTCGGTGAAAGCCGCGTCCGACCTCTATGCGCCCGTGGCCGGCACCGTCGTGGAAGTCAACACGGCGCTCGATGCCGCGCCGGAAGCGGTGAACCAAGCTCCGTACGAAGGCGGCTGGATGTTGAAGCTGAAGCTCGACGATCCGGCGGCAGCCGGCTCGCTCCTGGACGCCGCGGCCTACACGCAGCTCCTCGGATAACATTTATGACAGGCCTGTCGTGTATGCGGCAGGCCTGCTGCATTTAGCACGAGCGAAAGACGCCGCTCGTGTTTGCCCCGTCGGCGCCGGACGAAATTTTCTGCCCCGGTTGCTTCACGCGCAACTCTTACGCACCCTCTGCGTCATTCCAGCCATCGCATGACCCGTCTCTCTACCTCACTCGTGGTTGCGTGCTTGCTCGCCTTCTTGGGCGCTTGCTCGCGAACCCAAGAAAAATCGGGACAGGCCGCAGCGTCCACATCGGGACAAAAGCAGCCTGTCGAAGTGGCCCCCATCGAGCACCGCCGGCTCGAAGAAGTTCTCACCATTGTCGGCTCCATCGCGGCCAATGAGTCGGCCGTGATCCGTGCGGAGATCGCCGGGCATGTGCGCGCGGTTTATTTCGAAGAAGGCCAACGGGTCACCCGCGGGCAGGTGCTGCTGAAGATCGACGATTCCGAACTGCTCGCGCAGGCCGCGCAGAGCGAAGCGCGCTTCAAGTTGGCCGAGCTCAATCTCGCCCGAAATCAGGGACTGCTCGAGTCGCGCACCGTTTCACAAGCCGATTTCGACCGGGTTTCCACCGAGCATTCCGCGAGCGCCGCCGAGTTGTCGCTGCTGCGCGTGCGCTTGGCCAAGACGGAGATCAAAGCGCCGTTCGACGGCATCGTGGGCGCCCGCACGATTTCGCCCGGCGATTATGTGACCCAAGCGAGCGCGATCACGCAGATCGACGACCTGAGCCGCCTGAAAATCGATTTCCAAGTCCCGGAGCGTTATCTCGGCAAAGTCCGCCAAGGCGCTCCGTTTGTCGTTCGCGCCAAAACCATCGACCGCACCGCGGTGGTGCGCGGCGAAGTGTATTTCGTGAGCTCGGTCATCGATCGCAGTACGCGCTCGAGCGCCGTGAAAGGCATTTTGACCGATCCGCCGGCCGACCTGAAACCCGGCATGTTTGCCAACGTGGAGCTCGTGCTCGATGTTCGCGAAAACGCCATGACAGTCCCCGAAGGCGCGATCATGACCTCCGTGCGCGGTCCGCAGATTATCGTGGTGAAGGACGAGAACGGTGAAAAAGTCGCCGACTTCATCCCGGTGCAACTCGGCCTGCGCGCGCGGGGGTTTGTGGAGATCCTTTCATCGGAGAAACCCCTGGCTGTCGGCCAGCCGATCGTCGCCGCGGGCGTGGGTTCACTGATCCTTTTCCCCGGTGCCAAGCTCGAGCCGCGGCCGCTGAGGGCCGATTTCCTGCCCGCGGAGTGATCCCATGATTCTTTCCGATCTCTCCATTAAGCGGCCGGTCATCTGTTTGGTCGCCTCGATCCTGGTGGTGTTGTTGGGCGCCTTGTCCTTCAATCGTCTGCCGGTGCGCGAATACCCGAACACGGATTCGCCGATCATCTCCGTCGACACCACGTATCCCGGCGCGTCCGCCGAAGTCGTCGAAACCAAGGTCACCGAGCCGCTCGAAAAGGAAGTGGCCTCGATCGACGGCATCCGCGTGATCAAATCGACATCGTCGGAAGAGCGTTCGCGCATCTCCATCGAGTTTAACCTCGATCGCAACATCGACGAAGCAGCCAACGACGTCCGCGATCGTGTGTCGCGCGCACGCGGCCGTTTGCCGCGCGAAATCGAGAACGTGCAGGTCTCGAAAACCGAGTCGGACTCCAGCCCGATCATCACGTTGTCGTTTAACTCTGACCGCCACACGCGCCTTGAAATCACCGACATCGTCGAGCGCATCGCGCTGCAACGTTTGCAGACGATTCCTGGCGTCGGCGCGGTGAATATTCGCGGTCCGCGTTACGCGATGCGTTTGTGGATCGATAGCGATCGACTCGCGGCTTACGGTCTCACGGTTGCAAACATCGAAGAAGCGCTTCGCCAGCAAAACGTCGATATCCCCGGCGGCCGCATCGAATCGGCGAGTCGCGAGTTTCCGGTGCGTCTGCAGGGCAACATGGCCGACGTGCATCAATACGAGAATCTCGTTCTCGCGACGCGCGGCACGTACCAGGTGAAGTTCTCCGATGTCGGTCGCGTGGAGCTCGGCGCGGAGGATTATCGCAGCGAATCTTACTACAAAGGCCGGCCCAACGTCGGCGTGCAGATTCTGCGACAGGCGCAGTCCAATCTGCTCGATGTGGCCAACGCCGTGAAGGAATTGATTCCCGTGATCCAGGCGGAGATGCCGCCGGGGCTCGAAGTGGGCATCGGTTACGACACGAGTGTGTTCGTCGAACGCTCGGTCAAAGAGGTGTACAAGACGCTGTGGGAAGCATGCGTGTTGGTCATCCTCATGATCTTCCTCTTCCTGCGCGACTGGCGGGCGACGTTTATTCCGCTGCTTGCGATTCCCGTGTCGATCGTCGGCTCGTTCGCGATCATGAGCATGCTCGGATTTTCGATCAACGTACTCACGTTGCTCGCGCTCGTGCTCGCGGTCGGCCTCGTGGTCGACGACGCGATCGTGATGTTGGAAAACATCTACCGACGCATCGAAGACGGCGAAAAACCGCTTCATGCTGCGGTGCACGGGGCGCATGAAGTGGCCTTCGCCGTCATCGCGACGACGCTCACACTCGCCGCGGTGTTTTTGCCGGTCGCGTTTCAATCCGGTCAGACCGGACGACTCTTCTTCGAGTTTGGCATCACGCTCGCGGTCTCCGTGCTCGTATCGGCTTTTGTGGCGCTCACGCTCACGCCGATGCTGTGCTCGCGCATGCTCAAGGCGGCCAAGAACGTCGATGGGCATCTGAAGCACGGTTGGCTTTATGAGAAGACCGAACCGTTCTTCGTGCGCATGAACAGCATCTTCGAAAAAGTGCTGCGCGGCGCCTTCCGCGTGCCGTTCGTCGTGCTGGGCGTGGCGCTGATCTTCGCGGTCGTCGGATTTTTCTTCTACACGAAACTGCAGCGCGAACTCACGCCGATCGAAGATCGCGGTATTTTCACGGCCAACTTCATCCCGCCCGTCGGCTCTTCGTCGAACTACATGAAGGCGTATTCGTCGGAGATGGAGAAGATCATCCTCGATGTTCCGGAGATGGATCGAACCTTCCATCGCAGCGGCGACGGCTCGCGCGCGTTTGTGTTCGCGACGCTCAAGCCGTGGGAGGAACGCGATCGCAAGACCCAGCAGATCCTCGCGGAGCTGCGCGGAAAATTCCGCCAGATCACCGGCGGCCAGGCGTTCGCCACGCCCGTGCGTCCGCTCGGTAGTCGTCGCGCCGGCGCGGGCGGCGTCGAAATGGTTTTGCTCGGAAGCGATTTCGGCGAGCTTCAGGAAGTCGGCGCCAAGGTGATCGAGAAGATGCGCAATAGCGCCGTTTTCTCGCTGCCCCGCATCGATCCGTCGCCGACCAAACCGCAGCTCGATGTGCAGATCGATCGCGCGCGCGCGGCGGATCTCAACGTACCGGTTTCCGCCGTCGCGACGACGCTCGAAAGTCTGCTCGGCGGACGTCGCGTCACGCAATTCCAGCGCGGCAATCAGCAGTATTACGTGATCGTGCAGGTCGAAGACGCGGACCGCACGACGCCCAACGATCTCTCACGTCTCTACGTGAAATCGACCGATGGAAATCTCATCCAGCTCAGCAATCTGGTTACGGTGAACGAGAACGTCGTGCCGGAGAATTTCCCGCACTTTAATCGCATGCGATCCGTCACGGTTTCCGCGCAGCTCAACACCGGCATGACCATCGGCGACGGCGTGCGATTCCTCGAAGAAAATGTGCGTCCGTTGCTTCCCGCCGGTTACACCTACGCGTGGGACGGCGAGACGCGCGAATACGTCGAGAGCGGCAGCGACACGTACATGCTGTTCGGACTCGCGCTGTTGTTCACCTTCCTGATCCTAGCGGCGCAGTTCGAATCGTGGATTCACCCGATCACGATTTTCACCGGTGTCGCGCTGGCGCTCGCGGGTGGCATCCTTGTGCTGTATTGCACGCGCTTCTTCGGCACGCCGATGACGGATAATCTCTTCTCCCGATTTGGTCTGATCATGTTGATCGGTTTGGTCGCAAAGAACGGCATTCTCATCGTCGAGTTCGCGAACCAACTTCAGATCGCCGGCAAGAACGCTTTCGACGCCGCCTTCGAATCCGCCACATTGCGCTTCCGTCCCATTTTGATGACCTCGATCGCGACCGTGCTCGGCGCGGTGCCGATCGCCTTCGCCACCGGTGCCGGTGCGGAAACGCGCAATCCGATGGGTTTGGTCATCGTCGGCGGACTCACGATCGCGACGTTCATGACGCTGTTTGTGATCCCGATCTTTTACGTGCTCGTGGATAAGGTCTGCGTGAAAATCACCGGACGCTCGAGTGCCTACGGCTTGAAGCGCGCGGAAGAAATCGAACGCGAAGTGCACGCACCTGCGGCCGCTCGCTAAGCGGGTTGAGCGTGATGCGTTTGATCGGGCAGGGCGGTTGCTCCGCAGCCGCCGCCTCCGCCCGTCCTGCGCTCGGTGATGATGTCGGGCCCGGACAATGCGGAGCGTTGTCCCTATCCGCGCCGCCTCTCTCGCGGTCAGTGGCCGGGTGGATTTTCTGGCGTTGCTTTTGACCGGCCCGGACATTGATTCGACAACTTTTCCGTCCATGGATGCGCCTTATGTCATCGCCGCTGTCGCCGGCTATTTCCTCGGAGCCCTGCCATTTGGCTGGCTGGTGGCACGTTCGCGCGGGATTAATATTTTTGAGCACGGTAGCAAAAATCCCGGCGCGACCAACGTCCGTCGCGTGTGTGGCAAGGGTCCGGGCAATCTCGTGTTCGCGCTCGATGCGCTCAAAGGCGCGGCGGCCGCCGGTTGGCCTCTGCTTGGGTGGCGAAACGCGGCCGATACGGCGGCTGCGCACGACGTCACGCTGCTCGCCGTCATCGGGCTCGTGGCGGCGCTGATCGGCCACAGTTTTTCTTGTTTCACCAAGTTTCGCGGAGGCAAAGGTGTCGCGACGGCTGCGGGCGGTTTCCTCGTGTTGATGCCGCTGCCGTTGCTTTGCGGACTTGGTGTGTGGCTCGCGACATTTTATACGACGCGCTACGTATCGCTTGCGTCGATGCTGGCGGCGATCGCGCTTCCCATCGCGGCGTACTTTTTTAAGCAGCCGACGCTGCTGATCGGTCTGGCGGGAGCGATCGCGCTCTTCGTCGTCATCCGGCATCGCACAAACATCGTCCGTCTGCTGAATGGCACCGAATCGAAGTTCGTGAAAAAACCGGCCACCTCGTCCACGCCTTCTTCCCAATCATGAGCAAACCCAGGACCATCAAGATCGGCCTCTGCGGCCTCGGCACCGTCGGCCAGGGCGTCTGGCAGCATCTCGAACGCGCCCGCACCGACCTCGAAGCGCGTTTGGGCGTCACGCTCGAACTGGCCCGGGCTGCCGTGCGCGATTTGAAACGCGCACGCGATGTCGCCGTCCCCGCGGACAAGCTCACAGACGACGCACTCTCCATCGCGCGCGATCCATCGATCCAGATCGTGTGCGAACTTATCGGCGGCACTACGCTCGCGCGCGAAGTCACGATGGCCGCGCTTGAACGCGGTGCGGTCGTCGTCTCCGCCAACAAAGCGCTCCTCAGCGAGCACGGCGCGGAGCTGTTCGCCGCTGCGCGCAAACACGGCGGACAAATTTATTTCGAAGCGTCGGTCGCCGGCGGCATCCCGATCATCAAAGCGCTGCGCGAAGGTTTGGTCGCGAATCGTTTTCCGCAGATTTACGGCATCCTCAACGGCACCTGTAACTACATCCTCACGCGCATGGTGCAGGAGGGCGCGAGTTATCCCGAGATCCTCGCTGATGCGAAACGACTCGGTTATGCCGAGGCCGACGAGTCGCTCGATGTCGACGGTTGGGACACCGCGCACAAGGCCTCCGTCCTCGCGTTCCTTGCGCACGGAGTGTGGATCAAAACCGATCAGATGATCGTCGAGGGCATCGCGAAAATCACGCAGACCGATCTCAAGCACGCCGCCGCGCTTGGTTATGGCATCAAACTCCTCGCCGTGATCACCCGCGATTTCGCGAGCAACGAAGTGTTTGTCCGCGTCCACCCGACGCTGATCCCCGAGGAAAACGTCATCGCGAATGTCCATGGCGTCTTCAACGGCGTGGCGGTTTCCGGCGATGTCGTCGGTGCGACGACCTACATCGGTCGCGGCGCGGGCCGCGATGCGACCGCCAGCGCGGTCATCAGTGATATCGTCGACGCCGCTGCACATCTCGCCGCCGCGAAGGTGGCGATCATTCCCGGCGAAAGTGTAAACACACCGAGGTTGGCTCCGTTGGAAAAAATCACCGGCCGCTACTACGTGCGCACTTTGGTGAAAGATGAACCCGGTGTGCTCGCGCAGATCGCCACCGTCATGGCCAATCATCGTGTGAGCATCGCGAGTGTGACGCAGCCCGAAGTGGCGGAGGAGGGGACGGCCGTGCTCATTCTCACCACGCACGAGAGCAACGAAAAAGCCATCCGCGCCACGCTCGCGGAGCTGGCGCTGTTGCCCAGCGTCGTCGAAGCGCCCTTGTTGTTGCGTATCGGAGATTTTGCCGAGTGATCGGTTGAACGCGCCCGCCCCCGACGCGTTCCCTTGCATGCGCTTCCTCCCCATACACCGTGGCTTCCACGCGCCCCGCGCCCGCGGGGCAGACGGGTCCCGCGCAGCCTTGCCAGAATCCGCTCGCGGTCGGGGCGTTTCCTGATTTTTCCTCACCAACTCTATCCATGGCTCGCATCGTCCAAAAATACGGCGGCACCTCAGTCGGTGACGTCGAACGCATCAAAAAAGTCGCCGAACGCATCAAGTTCATCCGCGATGAAGGCAACGAACTCGTCGTCGTTGTTTCTGCCCGCGCAGGAGTGACCAACGAGCTCATCGCCCGTGCGAAAAGCGTGACGCAGTTTCCGCCGGAGCGTGAATTGGACATGCTGCTCGCCACCGGCGAACAGGAGACCATCGCTCTCGTCGCCATGGCGCTTCACGGGCTCGGTGTGCCCGCCGTCAGCTACACGGGCGGCCAAGCCGGTATCGTGACCGACAAATCGCACACCAAAGCCCGCATTCAGGGCATCTCGCCGTCCGCTATCGAGAAGGATCTCAAGGCGGGCAAGGTCGTGATCGTCGCCGGTTTTCAGGGTGTAAACGCCGATGGCCAGATCACCACGCTCGGACGCGGCGGCTCCGACCTCACCGCCATCGCGCTCGCCGCGCCCCTTAAGGCGGATAAATGCGAGATCTACACAGACGTTGATGGAGTTTATACAGCGGACCCCCGCGTGGTGAAAACGGCCCGAAAACTCGAAGAAATTTCCTACGATGAGATGCTAGAGCTTGCGTCGTCCGGATCGAAAGTCATGCAAAGCCGTTCGGTCGAATTCGCCAAGAAATTCGGGGTCGTTTTCGAGGTCCGTTCATCGTTCAACCACAACCCAGGAACCATCGTGAAAGAAGAAGTCGCTTATATGGAGAAAGTCGTCGTGCGTGGCGTCGCCGTCGACAAAGATCAGGCCAAGGTCATCGTCAGCAATATCCTGGATAAACCTGGTTCCGCGGCGAAAGTTTTTAAGGCCCTCGCTGATGCCAATATCATCGTCGACATGATCGTGCAGAACGTCGGTCGCAACGGTATCGCCAACCTCACCTTCACCGTCCCGCAGAGCGATACGCACAAGGCGCAAAAAGCGCTCGAACCCGTGCTCGACGAAGTGGGCGGCGGTCAGGTCGCGATCCACGAAGGCATCGCCAAACTCTCCGTCGTCGGTGTCGGCATGAAGACGCACTCGGGTGTCGCCGCCATGCTTTTCCAAGCGCTCGCGGATGCGAACATCAACATCGAGCTCATCACCACTTCGGAAATCAAGATCTCCGTCGTGATCGATCAAAGCCGCGCCGAAGAAGCTGTCCGCGTCGCTCACACGACCTTCCAGCTCGATCAAGTTTGAGACAAGGCGGCCCATGGCCGCTTTCGGAGTAACGAGTAGAAATCGCGAGCAGCGGGCATGGACGCTTCCGCGCGGTTGCCCGCTCGCTCGTTTGCCGAGCGACTGAACTCGGTTTTCTACTCGCTACTCACGCTTCGCTTCCCGCTACTTTACCCATGCGCTTCATCTCCACTCGCGGACAGACGCCGGCACTCGGTTTCAGCGATGCGGTCGCCACCGGACTCGCGCCGGATGGAGGACTGTTCCTGCCTGAAACGCTTCCGGACTTCTCGAAGGATTTGGCGCGCTTCGAAAAACTCAGCTACGCGGAGCTCTGTTTTGAATTTCTAAAAACTTTCGCGACGGACATCCCGCAGGATACCTTGCGTGAGTTGATCGCGAAATCGTACACCACGTTTTCGCATCCGGAGATCGCACCGCTCAAGCGACTCGACGATCGCTTGCACGTGCTCGAGCTTTTCCACGGGCCGACGCTCGCGTTCAAAGACTTTGCCCTCCAGCTCCTCGGCAATCTCTACGAGCACCAATGTCGAGTCCGCGGCGAAACCATCAATGTGCTCGGCGCCACCTCGGGCGACACCGGATCGGCCGCGATTCACGGTCTGCTCGGCAAACCGGGCACCGCGATTTTTATTCTTTATCCCGAAGGCCGCACATCGCCGCTGCAGGAGCGACAAATGGCCTGCACGGGCGCGGCCAATGTCTTCGCGCTCGCGATCAACGGCACTTTCGATGACGCGCAAACCGCGTTGAAGGAAGTTTTCGGCGATCAAGAGTTTCGCACGCGCCATCGCTTGTCGGCGGTCAACTCCATCAATCTCGCCCGCGTGCTCGCGCAATGCGTGTATTATCTGAGCGCGTGGCTGCGACTGCCCGCGGGCCAGCGAGAAGAAACCGAGTTTGTAGTTCCGACCGGCAACTTCGGCAACGTGCTCGCCGGCTGGATGCTTCAAAAAATGGGTGTGCCGATCCGCGGTTTCCGCGTCGCCACCAATCAGAACGACATTCTTCACCGTCTCTTCACGACGGGCGAGTATGCGGTCTCCGATGTCCGCGCCAGCCTGGCGCCGTCGATGGATATCCAGGTCGCGTCGAACTTCGAACGTTTCCTCTACTTCAGCGTCGGGCGCGATTCCGCGCGCGTTCGCGAAGTGATGAAAACCTTCCGCGAAACCGGCCGTTACGCGTTTGAGAACTTCGATCGCGATACTTTTACCGCATCGCGCTGCACGGATGCCGAGATTCCGGGCATCATTCGTTCGGTGTATCAAAAGTATGGATACATCGTCGATCCGCACACGGCGTGCGGTTTCAAGGATCTCGCGACGGATCGCCCGAGCATCGTACTGTCGACGGCGAGCCCGGCGAAGTTTCCCGAAACCATCGTTTCTGCGATCGGCATCGAGCCCACGCACCCGAGCCTAGAGATGTTGAAAGCGCGTCCGCTCGTGAAGCATGCGATCGCTGCGGATCCGGCCGCGATCAAGGCATTCATCCACGAGCACGGCGTGCTCTGATGGATTTAACCGAAGACTGCGCGTGGAAAGCGCAGTTATGTCCAAGTGCAGGGTGGTGGACTTGACATAGTCCGCACTCAGGACTTGGGTAACGTCGTCATGATGCTCTGCGATCAACACCCCCGATGCCATGTTTTGAACATGGATCACGTGGTCCAACCGGGTTTCCCCGGTGCCGCGAGCTGACGAGCATATCCGCGCACATAGATAGCCGGCCGCTCGCAGACGAAAACGCGAGCACCGGGAGGTGAGCGAGGGCATTTGATCAAGTCGATCCCTGATCAGCCCTGCATTGGCACGCGCCTTCGGCACACCCGCACGCGCGTTTTTCTTAAACACTAACCAGATCCTCGGCCGCGGCCTTTCGGGATCATCCCACGCATTCCTGCCTGCCATGATTTTTGCAGTATTACTTTTTTTTCGTTCATTCACACTTATCGCGCCTTACGTAGGCGAGGTTCACTGCACGGCGGTGCTGACAAAATCGCGTAATCGCGGTGGAGGGGAGGTGTGCCGATGAAACGTCGTCAACTCGGACGTACGGGCTTGAGCGTCTCGGAAATCTGTTTCGGAACGCTCAATTTCGGTTGGAGCGTCGGAGAAAACCAAGCGTGGGCGCTGCTCGACGCTTATCGCGCCGCCGGCGGAAATTTCATCCAAAGTTCGGCCGTGTCCCATGCGGAAGGCGCGCTGCCGATCGCCGCTGGCGCCAGCGAAGACTATGTCGGTCGCTGGTGGCAGGATCGCGGTATCCCGCGCGAAGAGCTCTTTCTCGCGACGCGCATCGTCGTCCAAAACGCGCGACCGCACGGCGCGAGCACCCTTGAGTCGTACATTCGACAAAGCTGCGAAGCGTCTCTGCGCCGACTGCGCACCGATCATCTCGATCTGTTGTTGATCGAATGGAGCGAAACGCTGCCGCTGATCGACGACATTCTCTTTGTGCTCAGTCGTCTGAAGCGTGCTGGCATGGTGCGTTATCTCGGCGCATCGGGTTTTCCAGCGTGGCGTTTGATGGAGTCTATCCATCGCTCCGTGCAGCGAAACACGGAGCGCTTTGAAGTGCTGCAGGCGGACTATTCGTTGCTCGCGAATACGCGGAGCCAGCGCGATCAACTGCATCTTTGTCGCGACTATCGGCTCGGTTTTCTCGCGCGCTCACCGCTCGCGGGCGGATTGCTCGTGGGCGATGATAAACGTAGTGCGTTGTCCCTGCAGCGCACGCGTCGCCTCCGCGGACAATACGCGGGTGCAGACGTCGCGGTTCTCCGGGCAGCACTCGCGGACATCGCAGAGTCCCGAAATCTAACGCTGGCTCAAACCGCGCTCGCGTGGGTTTTGACCGACTCGACGGTGACCGCGCCGGTGATCGGCGTCAGTACCGTGGAGCATCTTCAACCGCTGCTCGACGCAGCGAGCACCGGCCTCACGACTCAGGATTTTTCAGCGGTATATGGCAGCAGCGCAGAGCTGTCTGTCGCCCCCACATCAACCCTCAACCTCGCATAGCATGAACCTCAAACCCATCAGTATCTCTCAAGCCGACCACACTCGCATCACGCTCCTTCTCAACTCGCTTCGGGGCGATCCGAAGGCGGCAAAAATCATCGCCCGTCTTCGTGAAGAACTTGAGCGCGCGCTCGTGCTCCCCGAGTTGCCGCCGCACATCGTCGGCATCAACTCGACCGCCGAGGTCCTCGATCTCGATTCCGGCGAAGTCGATCGCTTCACGCTGACGTTGCCCGAGCAGGCCAACGCCGCCCAAGGCCGTTTGTCGCTGCTCGCGCCGCTCGGCACGGCAATCCTCGGTTTCTCCGAGGGCGACGAATTTGAGTGGGAGATGCCAGGCGGCGTGCGTCGTCTCCGCATCAACAAAGTCGTGCCGCCGGTGCCGGTGGCCGTCCCGCAGTTGTAGCCAGTTCAACTTATCCGTATCCAAATCATGAATACATTAGAAACGGTTCCCATCGAACCCACGACATGGTGCATGTCGAAGAATATCCTCACCGAGGGTGAGCTCAGCGGTGCGTTGACCTTGCTCGGCCCCGGAAGCTCGACCGAGGAGCAGACCTCCGCGCTCGCTCGCGTGGTCTTCGTCGCTCATGGCAATGTCACCGCCGCCATCGGCACGGCCAACTTCATTTTGAAGGCTGACCAAGCGCTGCATGTGGCTCCGGACCGTCCTCTCGTGGTGCGAAATCACGGAGAATCGCCCGCCAAGGTTTTTATCTTGAGCGTGCCGGCGCCGTCGCGTCCGAAGGGCAATATCGTGTACTTGAATTGAAGTCTTTGCCCTGCGACTCGAGCTACGCCGGGAAACGTCATGTGCGTTCCCGGCGTAGTTGTTTTACACTACACGATCGGACTTCGTGTGCTGGACGTAGATGGCGGTTGCTTGCGAGCGACGATTGACGTCGAGTTTGTCGAAGATGTTAGCGAGATAGTTTTTCACGGTTTTCTCGCTGAGATTCATTTCGGCTCCGACTTCTTTGTTGGTTTTGCCTTCGGCGATGAGCGCGAGCACGCGGCGCTCCTGCGGCGACAAGGAAGCGAGCGCGTCATTGGCACCGCCGGTTTTAAGCAGGCGCATCACGCGCGCGGTTACGGCGGGATCGAGAATGGATTTGCCCGCGGCAACATCGAGCACGGCCTGCACAAGGCCGCGGCCGTTGATTTCTTTGAGAAGATAACCGTGGCCGCCGGAGCGAATCGCTTCGTCCACGAGATGATCGTCCACGACCGAAGTGAGAAAAAGCACCTTGGTGTCGGGCAGGTCTGCGAGGATGCTGCGACACGCGGTGAAACCGGTGCCGTCGGGCAGGCGGATATCCATCAACACAACATCGGGCGTGAGTTTTTTGGCAGCGGCGACACCCGAGGCGACATCGCCCGCTTCGCCGACGATCTGGATGTTGCGTTCGGCGGCGAGCAACGCGCGAAGTCCCATACGGACGAGTTCGCTGTCGTCGATGAGAAGGAGGCGGAGTTGCGGAGCTCGTGAAGCGCTCATGCGGCTGAAGAGTTATCCGTGGCGAGAGTGAGGATGAGCTTGGTGCCGGCGCCTGGCGAACTGGAAAACTGAAGCTTTCCGCCCAGGCGTTCGGCGCGCGCGCGCATGTTGGCGAGACCATGACCACCGCCGGTTGCGGACGGCGGCGAGAATCCGCCGCCGTTGTCCTGGACGAGCAACGCGAGCTCGTTGGCGCTGCGATGCAGCCGGATAGTGATGTGGCTCGCGTGACCGTGACGCAGCGCATTGCTGACGGCCTCACGCGAGATCTGGATTAAATGCGTGATTTGATCCGCGGTGAGCGCGCGTGCGGCCTCGTCGTCGATGCGCAGATCGAACTCGACGCCGCGTCCGGCATCGAGCGTTTGCGTGAGCGAGCGAATCGCTTCGGCGAAGTTTTGCCGCTGCAGGTTTTCTGGTGCGAGGCCCGAGATGTAGCTGCGTACTTCGCGGATGGTGGTGTTGATCGTCTGCAGGCCGGCGTCGAGCTGACGTGCGGCTTCGTCGGCATTGGTCGGAATGAGATTTCGCGCGGCTTCGACGGTGAGACCGGCGGCGTAGAGCGATTGAATGATGCCGTCGTGCAGATCGTGGCCGAGGCGAATTTTTTCCTCCAACGCACGATTAAGAAGCATCTGCTGAAAGTGCGCGTCTTCCTCGGCGCGCTGACGTTCGAGACGTTCGCGTTCGAGTGCGGAGTTTTGTTGCACGGATACCTTGGCGAGCTCGGTCAAACTCTTCATCTCTGCATCCATGGCGCGCAGTTCGGAATCCGTGGCCGGCATCGAGCGATTGCGGAGAGAAAGAATGACCGCGCCGATCCATGCCAGGGCGAGACCGAGCGCGAGGATCAACAGCATAACCGCGCATTGGCGATGAAGCGCGGCGAGATGTTCGACGGCTGTTGGCGGGAAACGAACGGTGATCGTTTGCGCTTCGCCGTCTGCGCCCGCGGACAGCGTGCGGGTAAATTCCCAATGTCCGATCCGCGCGATCCGCGAAGTCTTCTTGTCTGCGGTTTCTCCCGACAGAATTTGCGCGCCGAGCAATTGGCCGAGGACGCGCGGCGTATCGTCGTTCCAGCCTTCGGGAGAGTTGCGAATGAGCGCGAGTGCTTTGTCGAACTGCGCTTCTTTGAGCGCGATGGTTTCGCGACGGACCTCTTCGGTCTGGCTCCGGAGCCAGCTTTGGGTCATCGCCATCGCGCCCAAAAACAGGAGCAAAAGCACCAGGGCGAAAGCGACGAGACGGGCGAAACGATTCATGGGAAAGCGGCGCGGGAAACACAAACGCCGGGGTCGGGTGTAGCTGAGAGACGTCGCCGCCCGCAAGCATCGCCCTCGCGGAAAACGGTTTTCATAACATTTCGACTTTTTCCAGCCGCTCGCTTTGTTAGGCCGTTCTGTCCATGAAAAACTTCTACATCACGACCGCGATCGACTATGTGAACGGTTCGCCGCACTTGGGGCATGCCTACGAAAAGGTGCTGACGGACGTCATTGCCCGTTTTCGGCGGCTGATGGGAGACAACGTATATTTTCTCACCGGCGTGGATGAGCACGGCCAGAAGGTGCAACAAAGCGCGCGGGCAAAGGGTGTGCCGCCGCAGCAGTTTTGCGATGAGATTTCCGCGGAGTTTCGCGCGATGTGTGCGAAGCTCGATATCTCGAACGACGATTTCATCCGCACCACCGAGCAGCGTCACAAGAAGGTCGTGCGCGATCTGCTTCAGCAGCTCTTCGACAAGGGCGAGATCTACAAGGCCGAGTACAAGGGCTTTTATTCCACGCGCCAGGAGCAGTTTCTTCAGGAAAAGGACCGAAATCCCGACGGCTCGTGGCCGGAGATTTTTGGCGAAGTCACCGAGATCACGGAGAGCAATTATTTCTTCACGCTGGCGAAGTATCAGGACTGGCTCGTCGATTTCGTGAAGCGCAATGAGAACTTTATCTTCCCGCGCTATCGCCAGAAGCAGGTTCTCGAGTTTCTCTCCGAGCCGCTCAACGATCTCTGCATCTCGCGTCCGCGCGAGCGCTTGGAGTGGGGCATTCCGCTGCCGTTCGACGAAAACTTCGTGACCTACGTGTGGTTCGACGCGCTCGTGAATTATTACTCCGCGGTCGTGGACAAACCGGGCGTGTGGCCCGCCGACTTCCACGTGATCGGCAAGGACATCCTCGTGCCGCCGCATGCGGTCTATTGGCCGATCATGCTCAAGGCCGCCGGTATCGAGCCGCCGAAGTCGCTGCTCGCGCACGGTTGGTGGTCGATCAACGGCTCCAAGATGTCGAAGAGCACGGGCAACTTCATCGAGCCGATGGCGTTCGCCGATCAATACGGCGTCGATGCGCTGCGCTATTTCCTCATTCGCGAAATGAGCGTGGGCCAGGACAGCGATTTTTCGCTGCAACAGTTTCTCGCGCGCTACAACGCCGAGCTCGCCAACAATCTCGGCAATCTCGTCAACCGCACGCTCAACATGACCAATCGCTTCGCCGGCGGCGTCATTCCCGCGGGCGAAACGGGCGACGACGTGGAGCTCGAGCTGCAACGACTCTGGGATAAAACCCGCGACGAAGTCATCGCGCTCTACGAAGGTTTCCAATTCCACATCGGCCTCGAACGCACGCTGGGTTTCGTCACCGCGACGAACGCGTACATCGAAAAACGCGCGCCGTGGAAGCTCGGCAAATCGACCGAGGAAAAAGACCAGGCGTTGCTGCGCACGGCGCTTGCGACGATGGCCGAAGCGCTCCGCCTCGCCAACGCGCTGCTACCCGCCGTCATGCCCACCACGTCGAAAAAGATCAACGGCGTGCTCGGCCACGAACCCGGTGCCAATTGGCGCGAAGAGCTCGTGTGGGGCGCGCGTCTCACCGGCAAGAAAGTCGCCGAGACCGCGATCCTCTTCCCGCGCCCGGAAAAGCAGGCGGCGGAGAAAAAGTGAGCGCGTTTTTTATTAAGATACAGGGGCACTGAGAACTCGGAGTCCGCTGGAGATCGTCTAGATTCTCTCGAGAAAGTCCCCGTGTCCTCTGCGCCTCCGTGGTGAAATGAGCATGACCATCCTGCCGCTTAATCCTGCTGAAAACTCGTCGCGCGAAGCGCTGCAGGCGTTTCTCGCACAGTGTCAGCAAGCGGCGGTGAAGGCCGGACGTGCGCGGCTTGTCAGCATCTCGCTCGAAGTGCCCGCGCTCGATCCGCTTGCGGTGCTCGAATCGATTTTCGAGGCGGGCGAGAAACATTTTTATGTCGAGCGTCCCGCCGAAGGTTTTGCGCTCGCGGGGGCTGAAGCGGTGCTCAGTTTCACCAGCAGCGGCGCCGATCGCTTTGCGGCGTGTCAGCGTTTTATCGACGATACGCTTGCTTACGCGCTTGCGGTGGGCGATCAACGCGCGGCTTTTGCGGGACCCCATTTCTTCACGAGTTTTGCGTTCTACGATGACGTCGAAGCAGGTGAGCCGTTTGAAGCGGCTTCGGTTTTTGTGCCGCGTTGGCAAGTCGCTCGCGCGGGTGGCTGCACGACGGCGGTGGCTAATCTGTTGATCGCTCCCGACAGTGCGCTCGAGCCGTTGGTCGAACGTTTGTGGCGCGCGCATCAAAAGTTCGGCGCATTCGATTATTCGGAGCCGGAGTTCACCGAGGCAACTCGTCCGCAACCGGCCACGGTGAACGAAGTGGGCGGCGCCAACGCTTATGGTGAAGCGGTGCGTCGCGCGGTTGCTCACATTGAAGCCGGCGACTTCGAAAAAATCGTGCTCGCGCGTGCGAAAGATCTGCTGGCGGACGAATCGCTGCATCCGCTGCGCGTGTTGAACGGACTGCGCGAACGCTTCGCCGATTGTTATGCGTTTTCCGTCGCGAATGGTCGCGGCCAGAGTTTCATCGGCGCGAGTCCGGAGCGTTTGTTGCGAGTGGCGGATGGCCGACTTCTCACGGAAGCGTTGGCCGGCTCGATTCGTCGCGGCGCGACCGCGAGTGAAGATGCCGCGCTCGGCTCCGCGCTTTTGCGCAGCGAGAAGGACCGTCGTGAACACGAGATGGTGCTGCAGTCGATTCGCCGCCGACTCGAACCGCTCGGCCTGACGCTCGAAGCGGCGTCCACACCGGCGCTGCGGCGTCTGGCGAACGTCCAGCATTTGCACACGGAAATCGGCGCTGTTTTGCCGGAAGGCGTGCGCTTGCTCGATGCGTTGGCGCGGTTGCATCCGACTCCGGCCGTCGGCGGAAAACCGCGTGAAGCAGCGATCCCGCGTATCCGGAATTTGGAGACGTTTAGCCGCGGCTTGTACGCTGGTGCGATCGGCTGGATCGATGCGCGCGGCAATGGCGAATTTTTTGTCGGTCTGCGCTCAGCTTTGATCGATGGAAAACGCGCGCGGCTGTACGCCGGCGCCGGCATCGTCGCCGGTTCTTCGCCAGAGAAGGAGTTTGCGGAGACGGAGCTGAAATTCCGTGCGATGCAGGACGCTCTGCTGGCCTGAGCGATTTCATTGGAAATCGTGGCGGCTGTTTTACGAAACAGTTTGCAGGGCTGTTTTGCGAGTGGCGTTGGAAAAGCGGCCGAATGCGGTCATGATGCGAGCATGGTTCCAGTATCCGTCCTCGATCTCTCTCCGATAACGCAGGGAAGTGACGCGACGCAGGCGTTGCGCAACTCTCGCGATCTCGCACGTCATGCGGAGCGGCTCGGCTACAAACGATTCTGGATGGCGGAGCATCACAGCATGCCCGGCATCGCGAGCGCGGCGACGGCGGTGGCGATCGCTTATGTGGCGGAAGGCACGAAGACGATCCGCCTCGGCTCGGGCGGCATCATGCTGCCGAATCACTCGCCGCTGGTGATTGCGGAGCAATTTGGAACGCTCGACGCGCTTTTCCCGGGACGCATCGATCTCGGACTCGGGCGCGCGCCGGGAACCGATCAACGCACGGCGCGTGCGCTGCGGCGCGAGCGTATTCACGCGGCGGATACGTTTCCGGACGATGTGATTGAGCTGATGGGTTATTTCCAACCGTCGCGTCCGGGGCAGGCGGTGCGCGCGGTGCCGGGGGAAGGGCGTGAGATTCCGATCTGGCTGCTGGGCTCGAGCTTGTTCAGTGCGCAGCTCGCGGCGGCGCTCGGTTTGCCGTACGCATTCGCGGGGCACTTCGCGCCGGATATGATGCTGGAAGCGCTGGCAATTTATCGACGTGAGTTTCGTCCATCGGAAGCGCTGGAAAAGCCGTATGCGATGGTCGGCGTGGGTGTCGTCGCGGCGGAGACGGACGAGGGAGCGGCGCGATTATTCACCTCTTGGCAGCAGCAATTCATCGCCTTGCACCGCGGCGTGCCTGGACAACTGCAACCGCCGGTGAGCGATCTAACGACGATCGCCACGCCACCGGAAATCGCGGCGACGAATCACACCTTGCGCGAAGCGATCGTCGGCGCGCCGTTGAGCGTACGGCGCGGATTGGAGTCGCTGCTCGCACGGACTCAGGCCGACGAGATCATCGCGACCACGCATGTGTTCGATCATGCGGCGCGAGTGCGCTCCTACGAAATTCTCGCAACCGTACGCGATGAGTTGGCGGCCGCGCAGCCGGTGAAAGCATGAAGCGGCAACGATGTGACCTCGTGCGGAGCTTGCTCCGTGTTGGACGAGGTCCAGCGTTTGTTCATGCGTTTCATTACCCGACTAAAAGGATTTTTGATTCTTAGCCCCTTGATTGCCGCCTCGGCGCTGGCTTCGGACAAGATCGACTACACGCAGCGTATCGATGGTGTCAGCGCGGTGCCGGAGTATCCGGTGCCGTACACGCTGCCATCGCGTGAGGCGATCAAAGCGCAGCTCGATCGAATCAAGGCGCGTGTGGAGCAGACCACCACGCTCAAGGTTTTCGACAACGCGACCGGCGAAGAAATTGTGAAGCCCGATTTCTCGCGATTGATTCCAACGGCAGTGATCGATCGACGCTACGGCGGGCTCAATCAATGGGACTACACGAACGGTGTGGTGATGTCGGGCTTCGCGATGGTCGCGGAGGAAACGGGCGATCAGTCGTACTTCGACTACAACGTGCGCTTCTTCGATTACACGTTTACGTGGATGCCGTACTTCCGTGCGCTGGAGGAGAAGACGAAGAAGCGAAACGACTTCTCGCGGATGATTCATATGTCTGCGCTCGATCATTGCGGATCGATCACGGCGGCGCTCATTCGCACGCATCGCAAACATCCGGATCCGCGTTTTCGCGAATGGATCGATGTGGTGGCGGATTATATTTCGAACAAACAGTTCCGCTTTGAGGACGGCACGCTCGCGCGCCAACGTCCGCAGCCGCGTTCGTTGTGGACCGATGATTTTTATATGGGAATCTCGTTCCTGTCGCAGATGGGGCTGCTCACGGGCGATCGGAAGTATTGGGACGATGCGGTGAAGCAAGTGGTGCAGCTTTCCGCGCGTTTGTTTGTGCCGGAAAAAGGACTCTACGATCACGGCTGGAGCGAGAACACCGATGGCTATGATCCGCGCTTCTATTGGGCGCGTGCGAATGGCTGGGCCACGATGGCGATGATGGAACTGCTCGATGTGTTGCCCGAGGATTTTGAAGGCCGTGATGCGGTGCTGCATCAGTTTCGCCAACACATGCGCGCGATCGTGGAGCTGCAGGACAGCACGGGCCTGTGGCATAACATGCTCGATAAAAGCGAGACGTACTTGGAGACATCGGCCAGCGCCATGTTTGTGTACGGACTCGCGAAAGGCGTGAATCGCGGCTGGCTGAGTCCGATCTACGGACCGGCGGCGATCACCGGCTGGAATGGTGTGTCGACGCGGATTCTTCCGGATGGTCGCGTGGACGGCATTTGCGAAGGCACGACGTATGCGAACGACAACGCGTATTATTTCCATCGCGGCGCGAGCTCGGACACGACGTTCTTCGGATCGGTGGTGTATGCCGGCGTGGAAATGATGAAGCTCTTGAAAAATCCGGAGCTGCAAATCGACGCCGCGCGACCGAACTCGGTGAACAGCGCGATTCACTTTAAGTGGACGAAGGACGTGCCTGCAGTGCGCCACTGATCGCGAGCGATGTCCGTCGTGTATCCAAAGTTTGGATGCAATAAAAAACCGGAAGCCCTAGGGCTTCCGGTTTTTGATTAAAGCGACTTGGCGCGTTGCTCAGGCGGACGGAGCGGCTTCAGCGGCAGGCGCGTCGCCGGACTCGGCGGCTTTCTGAGCTTCCCTTTCCTTGAGGGCGGCCTTGCGGGAGAGGCGGACCTTGCCGGTCTTCTCATCGATGCCGATGCACTTGACCCACATTTCGTCGCCGACCTTGCAGACATCTTCGGTGCGACGCACACGGAAGTCGGCGAGTTCGCTGATGTGAACGAGGCCTTCCTTGCCGGGCGTGCATTCGACGAAGGCGCCGAACTCCTTGGTGCCTTTGACGACACCGCGATAGAGTTTCCCGACCTCGATCGGAGCGCCGCCACCACCACCGCCGCCGCAGAGGGCGTCGATTTCCTGGATGGCGCGGTTCATGGCTTCGCCGTTGTTGGAATAGATAAAGACCTTGCCGGAATCGTCTTCGGCGATGTCGATCTGCGCGCCTGTCGTTTCGACGATGCGGCGGATGGTCTTGCCGCCAGGACCGATGAGCAGACCGATCTTTTCCGGATCGATCTGGATGGTCTGGATGCGCGGCGCGTACTTGCTGAGGTCGGAACGCGGCGCGGGAATCGCGGCGATCATCTTCTTGAGAATTTCGATGCGCGCTTCGCGAGCCTGGTAGATGGCGGTCTTGGCGATTTCGAAGGGCAGGCCGTTGATCTTGAGGTCGAGCTGGAAGCCCGTGATGCCCTTGGTGGTGCCGGCGAGTTTGAAGTCCATGTCGCCGAAATGGTCTTCTTCACCGAGGATGTCGGTGATGGTCGTCCACTTGGTGATCGAGCCGTCCGGACCGTTTTCGGTCATAAGGCCGCAGGAGATGCCGGCGACGGGAGCGACGATCGGCACACCGGCGTCCATCAGCGACAAACAGCCGCCGCAGATCGAGGCCATGGAGGTCGAGCCGTTGGAGGACATGATCTCCGACACGACGCGGATCGAATAGGGGAAGACGTCTTCGGGCGGGAGCACGGGAACGAGCGAACGCTCGGCGAGCGCGCCGTGGCCGATTTCGCGACGACCCGGAGAGCCGAAGCGACCGGTTTCACCCACGGAGAACGGCGGGAAGTTGTAGTGAAGGATGAACGATTTCGAACGAGCGCCGCCGGTGAGGGCATCGAGTTCCTGAGCGTCCTTGGTAGGTCCGAGCGTTGTGAGCACGATGCTCTGGGTGTCGCCGCGCTGGAACATGGCCGAGCCGTGCACGCGGGGGAGAACACCGACTTCCGCAGAGATTGCACGGAGCGACTTCGCATCGCGGCCGTCGGCGCGGACGCCGCGTTCGAGAACGGTCTTGCGGTAGGCTTTGTACTGGAGGTCTTCGAAGACGACGTTGAGATCGACATCGGTGAACTTGCCTTCGCCGAGTTCGGCGAGGAGAGCGGCTTTGGCTTCTTCCTTGAGGGCTTTAACGGCGGCGCCGCGGGCGGCCTTTTCTTTGCCGAAGATGGCTTCCGTGATGCGCTCGGCGGGGACGACGCGCTCGATGATGGCGCGGGCTTCCGGCGTGGCGCCGACGAGCGGGAAGGTGGCCTTGGGCTTGCCGCAGAGGGCGACGAGTTCCTTGATGCCGCGGATGATCGGCTGGATGGCCTGATGACCGAAGGCGAGGGCCTCGATGAAACGGTCTTCCGGAATCTGGTCCGCGGAGCCTTCGATCATGAGCATGTCCTTCTCGGTGCCGACGTAGATGAGGTCGAGCGTGGAGGAATACATCTGCTCGATGGTCGGATTGGCGACGAACTGGCCGTCGATCTCCGCAACGCGGACGGCGCCGATCGGGCCGGACCACGGAATGTCGGAGATGGCGAGAGCGGCGCTGGCGCCGTTGACCATGGGGATGTCAGCTTCGTTGAGCTGGTCGGCCGACATCAGCTGGCCGATGATCTGGACCTCGTTGAGGAAGCCTTCCGGGAAAAGCGGCCGGCAGGGACGATCGCAAAGACGCGAAGTGAGGATTTCTTTTTCGGACGGACGGCCTTCGCGCTTGAAGTAGCCACCGGGGAAACGGCCGGCAGCGGCGTATTTTTCGCGGTAGTCGACGGTGAGCGGGAAGAAGTCCTGGCCGGGTTTGACGGTCTGCGCGACGCAGGCGGTGACAAAAACGTTGGTTTCGCCGACGGAGACGTTGACTGCGCCATTGGCGAGGCCGGCGATCGAGCCGGTGGAGAAGGTGATCCCGAGTTCGGGAACGGTGACGGAATATTTCTGATTCATGTATCGTTGCGGTTGCGTATCCGGAAAATACGAGCGGCCCGCGATACGCGGACGAGCCATGCTCGGGGTTTATACGCCACCCATAACCGCAAAACCGTCTAAGACGAAGCGGTGGGGACGTTTGAGTTGGGCGGTAACCGGCCCTGCAATCCTCGATCAGTGACGAGAGATTTCCGTTTGGCGCCCGAAGACGAGAAGCAAACGGAAATGTCCCGGCCGATGCGAGTGTCTGTAAAGACAACAGGCGACCCGCCGATCGGATCGCCTGCGTCGCGAAAAAGTCGGTTACTTACGGAGATTAAGTTTCTGCAAGATCTCGGTATATTTCGGCAGGTTGGTGCGCTTCAAATAATCGAGGAGCTTGCGACGACGGCTGGCCATCTGGAGGAGGCCGCGGCGGCTGTGAAAGTCTTTACGGTGGGTACGGAGGTGCTCGGTCAGGTGATTGATGCGAGCGGTGAGCAACGCGATCTGGACCTCGGACGAGCCGGTATCCTTATCGTGTGTTTTGTATTCTGCGATGATTTCGGGTTTTGCTACGTTGGACATTTGGTTTTTGTCTAGGAGTTACACGACTGTAGGGAGCCTTTGCAGGCCCCGTGCCACCCGCTGCCACCGCGAAATCGCGGTTTTGGCCGATGCCACCGTTCCAATCCGGCAGGGGGCCGGACCAGTCATGGCGGGAGTCCGCAACCGGACGGACTTCCACTAACGCAAGGCGTGTGTATCCCGTTTGCCGTTAAGTGGCGCAAGCAGAATTTTACGTATCCTCCAAGTCGTGCGCATTTATTGGGGTATCCCATCCGCCGCCGTGGAGTTAAGTGAGTTCAGGCGATCGGCGGAGTGGGCGTCGGGGCTCCGGTGCCGTAGCCAAAAAGACGGCGTTTCTTGATGGCTTCGACGACCAAGGGCGGGACCATGGTTTCCCAAGTGGCATCGCCGGCTTTGAGGCGGCGGAGGACGTCGCGCGAAAAAATGCCCAGGATGGTTGGATCGTAGCCGACGATGCAGTCGATGTAGTGGTTCTCGAGCAGATGCGCGTAGAGATTGCGCAGATGATCGGCGACTTGGAGGTTCTTGGCGTTGATCAAGACGCTGCTGGCGAAAGCGTTGCTGGAGGAGAGATGTCCATCGGCCAACGAGCCGCCGGCGATGTAGCGATCGTAGGCGGCCTGCTGCATCGGGTAGATGTAGAGTTTGACCGCGTTGCGGAAGAGCCGGCCAAAGGATTCGAGAATGCCGCCTTCGAGGTGCTCGTAGTATTTCTCGTTAAACACTTCGAGGAGGTTGTTGATGCCCATGGCCACGCCGATCATTTCCTTGGTGTAGCGGCGGAAGTAACTCGTGAGGCGGTAGTATTCCGAGTAGTTGGAAATCAGCACCGTGAAGCCGATGTCGCTCAGCAAATCCACGCGCGAAAGGAAGTCCTGCGCGTCCAGATCGCCGTCGGAGAGCAGGTTGTTCATGGTGATTTCCATGAGCACCACGACGTCTTTGCCTTTGACCATCGGTTCTTGGACGAACTGCGCGCAGGCGCAGTTGAGCATGTCGACGTTGACGTGCGTGACGGGACGGAAACTGCCGCGTTCGACGAGGATGGCTTTCTTATAAAGCACTTCCGAGGGTTGGAGCACTTCGCCGCCGGTGCCGAACATCACCGCGTTGGTGAGTCCGAGTTGCACGAGGTGCAGCGAGAGCAGGCGGTTGTCGACATTGGGAAACGCCGGGCCGCTGAACTTCAGCATGTCCACCTCGAGTCGTCCGGGCGCGAGATTATCGAGGAGCGATTGAATGAACTGCGGCGGATTATCGCGGTAATAAAACGCGCCGTAGATCAAATTGGTGCCGACGATGCCGAGCGCTTGCTGTTGGAGGACGTTTTCTTTGTCCCACATGCGCACGTGCAGGATGATCTCGCTGACGGGACCGCCGGGCTCGGTTTGAAAACGGATGCCCATCCAGCCGTGGCATTCGTTGGTGCCTTGGTAGTTCCGCGCGGAAACGGTGTCGGCAAAAACGAAAAACGTCGTGCGCTCGCCGCGTTGCGCCGCGAGTCGCTCCGTGAGCAACGCGTATTCGTGGTCGAGCATGAGCGCGAGGCGCTCCTTCGAGACATAACGTGGCGACTTTCCGTAAATGGCGTCGCTGAAGTTCATGTCGTACGCGGAGATCGACTTCGCCACCGTGCCCGCCGCGCCGCCCGCCTGGAAGAAAATCCGCGCCACTTCCTGGCCCGCGCCGATCTCGGCGAACGTTCCATACTTCGCCTCGTCGAGATTGATCGTGAGCGCCTTGCGGTTGGTCGTGAGCAATTGCTTCTGGTCGCCGGAAGTATCCATGGAAAACATACGGTAAACGGCACCGAAAGCGTTGCCGAGCAAAAGCGCATCACGCCGAACCGCGCGGGACGGCGTTCGTTTCAGCGGATAAAGGCCTTCCTACGGTCTTGTCCGCGCGCGGCTTCCATGAGTTTGCACTGGATGGGGAAGTCATTCCCGCTACGTTGCGCGCACCATGAAGAACTTTTTTGCGGCTCTGCTCGGTACAGTGGCTGGATTCGTGATTTGCGGGATCGGATGCGTGATCATTGGCGTGGGACTGCTCGTCGCGCTCATCTCGTCGGCCAGCGCGGAGAAACCCGTCGCGATCGAAAAAGGTTCGTACCTCGTGCTCGATTTGTCGGTGAACATCACCGATGCGCCGCCGCAAGTGGACGGCACGGAATTGATCGCCGCGCTCTCGGGCGAAGAGACGCGCACCGTCTGGCAACTGCGCGAGTTCACGCGGGTGCTGCGCGCCGCGGCCAACGACGACCGCATCGCGGGCATCTTCATGCTCGGGCAATTCGTGCCCGAAGGTTACGGAACTGGTTTTGCCGTTTTGAAAGAAGCGCGCGCGGCGCTCCACGAGTTCAAACAATCGGGCAAGCCGTTGATCGCCTATCTCGATTTCGCGACGGTGCGCGAAGCGTATCTCGCGTCTGCCGCGGACGAGTTTGTTTTCGATCCTTACGGTGTGCTGCTGCTGCCGGGATTGGCGTCGGAGCCGATCTTTCTCGCCGGCGCGTTGGAAAAATTTGGCGTGGGCGTGCAGGTCACGCGCGTTGGAAAATACAAGTCGGCGATCGAGCCGTTTACGCGTCGCGACATGAGCCCGGAAAGTCGCGAGCAACTTCAGAAACTCCTCGACGATATTTGGGGCGACCTCCGCGCCGATCTCGCGGCTGATCGCGGATTACAGCCGCAGCAACTGCAAGCGCTGGTGGATGCGGAAGGATTGATCATGCCCGCGTCGGCGCTGCAAAACGGTCTGGTGGATCGTCTCGCGTATCGCGACGAAGTGCTGACCGATTTAAAACGCCGCACCGGCCGCGAAGGTTCGGATCAACCGTTTAAACAAATCTCGCTCGAAGCCTATGCGGCGACGCTCGGCGACGACAAAGGTTCGTTGATCGCGGAAAGATCCGCTTCCGGTCGAGGCACGATCGGAGTTGTTTACGCCGAAGGTGCGATCGTGGATGGCGAGGGCGATCGCACGCAGGTCGGTGGGGTGCGTTTCGCGCGCGAGCTCCGTCGTATGCGACAAGACGATTCCATCAAAGCGATCGTGTTGCGCGTGAACAGTCCGGGCGGTTCGGCCACGGCGTCGGAGCATATTCAACGCGAGCTGCGGCTCGCCGCGAAAGAGAAGCCCGTGATCGTTTCCATGGGCGCGTATGCCGCGTCGGGCGGGTATTGGATTTCTGCATACGGCGAACGCATTTTTGCGGAGCCGAGCACGATCACCGGATCGATCGGTGTGTTCGGCGTGCAGTTCGACATCGAAAAACTCGCCGGCAACCTGGGCATCACCTTTGACCGCGTGAAGACCGGCCGCTTCGCGGACGCGGTGACGATTTCGCGTCCGAAAACACCCGAGGAACTCGCGATCATCCAGCGCCTGGTCGACTGGGTGTACGAGGAATTTGTCGGCAAGGTCGCCGAAGCGCGTCGATTGCCGCGCGAGCAAGTGCACGAGATCGCGCAGGGACGCGTGTGGTCAGGCGCGGAGGCGTTGAAGCTCGGGCTCGTGGATGAAATCGGTGGACTCGATGCGGCCATCGCTGCCGCGGCGCGGGCTGCCAATCTCGGCCATTACGAGATCAGCGAGTTTCCCAAACGGAAAACGTTTAACGATTTTCTCGCGGAAGCAGTGGAAGGTCTGTCGCCTTCGCGCACAAAACTGTCCGGTCCGGTGGGCGCGGTCGTGAATCGCCTGGAAAGCGAACTGCGCATGTTGAGCGAATACAACGACCCGCGCGGCGTCTACGCGCGTCTGCCTGTGCATGTGGCTTTGCAATAAGCCGCGATCACGCATATAGAATTTTCTTTATGAACCACACCCTCTCTCGCGACGTCGAAGCCACGATCATTCCCGCCGGACAAGTCACCTTGTTGCCCGCAGGCACGGAGGTGTTCATTGTGCAGACGCTCGGCGGCAATGTGACGGTGCGCACCGACCGCGGACTGTTTCGGATCGCACGCGAAGACAGCGACGCGATCGCCGGCTTCGCGCCTATCCAAGAAATGGATACAACCTCTGCGGGCGAGTTCAGCGAGCAAGCGGTGTGGGATGCGCTCAAAACCTGTTTCGATCCCGAAATCCCCATCAACATCGTCGACCTCGGTCTCGTCTACGATCTGAGCATCGAAGACATGCCTGGCGGCGGGAAGTTGGTCGAAGTGAAGATGACGCTCACCGCGCAAGGTTGCGGCATGGGACCCGTCATCGCGGAAGATGCGCGGCAAAAAATCGCCGCGCTGCCATCCGTCGCCGAAGCGAAAGTGCACATCGTGTGGGATCCCGTGTGGACTCCGCAGATGATCTCAGCCGAAGGCCGCCAAAAGCTCGGCATCGAGTGAGGCTAACGCTAAATATTTATATCCATCGAGTGGGTTCGGGAGCTTAACGGAAAAAAGACCGCGTCTCCCGAACACGATAGGATGGGATTACGTTATTTGTTGGGTGCTACTTCGACGATCACCAGCACGACGGCGTCACTAACCCCCGCTTTTTTAAATGCGATGAGGCTATCGGTAGACGCATCGAGTTGCTGCGGAGATGCTTTGATCTTCGATATGATCACAGCGTCCGGTAGTCCGGCCTGCGCCATGGCAATAACTTGCTCGTTCGTTAAAGCGTCTGCGCGAGGGGCCGTTTCTACTGCTATCGATGCCGTGGCATCGATGGGGCGTTCTTCTTTACGACGTTGCTCTTCTTGTAGCGCGATCGCTTCTCGAGCAGTTTTGATGGCTGCTGCAGTGATGCTGGTGGCTTTAATGGCCGCTGCTTTTTGCAGCTGGTCGAGCGCTTCTTGCGGATGTCCCGAATAGAGTAAGGCTATACCGAGATTATAGTATAGCTTTCCTTGGTATTTTGCATCTTTTTCGGAAAGTGTCGCTAACGAGGCTCGTAAAGTCTGGGCGGCACCCTCGAAATCGCCAACTTTTATTTGCTGCGCGCTCAACTTTAAATTGGCGCGATTGTCGTCGTATACAACGAGGCGTACTGTTTCGATCCAGGGAAATACGATACGTTTCATTTGCTCCACCGCATCAAGATAGGCCGCAGTGATGGCTTCATCCTTACTAGGGTAGGGAGGGACGCCAGAGTCTGATTGATTTTCCAACACTTTGACTGCTTCGATCATTTTTCCGGTGTAGGTTTTCCCGGTGGTGAGATCGACGAGTTGGATACTGGCGGTTATTCTAGCAGTCACCTTTGCATAGTGGGTCGTCTTGGTGTCGTTCTTTCCGTAGGACTGCGTTTTATAGGTGATAGGAGATACTTCCACTCCGCTACGATTCACACGTCCCACGAAAACGGCGCTCGATCCGAGCGATCTCCCTATTTTCATAGCAGACTCGGGAGTAAGTGCGCTGGCCGCCTGCAATCCTTGTTCACGCAGCACTGCTTCTAGATTCGCACGATCGATGATTTCCAGTCCCCCTTCAGTGAGCGCTTGTACCAAACGATCAGAAAGTTCTGCGCCGCCGTCGCCGGCAAATTCTCTCACGGCAATTTTTTGGCCCTCCTTCAACACCACTTGAGGCGGATGTTTAACAGGCACTTCCATTTCAGGATTTGTTAAACGGTCCCACAACTGGGCGTGACTGGTAGCTGCCAGAAACGGGAGCGTGGTGAGCAAACACCATTTTCGAACAATTTTATGCGTCATATATAGGTGGTCCGCCGAAGAATACCCTCATCTCCGCGCGAGAACTCTAAAACGACACGCTCTCCACATGCATAAAGCGTGGCAGTTTTTGTATAAGCGCCGGCGTCCCAATGGATAAACCTCGCTAATTGCCGACGTGCGTAGACGTATCCTCATCGGCGATTGCACACGTGCTGAACAATGCCGTACGAAAAGCTGACGCTAAGTCTGACTTAGCTTTCTCCGTTCGTCGCGGGATCGCGACGTTGGTGGTGTTATTTACGCGCTGATCGTTTCGAGCGAGCAGCCGTCGGCGGCGCCGTCGGGGGTTTCGCAGTTGGGGCGCGCGATCACGCCGGGGTAAGGCTCGAGCGAGAATGTTTTGTCCGGTTCGGTGAGCAGGTGACGGTCGCAAACCGCGAAGAGGGCGGCGGCGTTTTCGGTGCGGCGCATGTCGTGAAGAAATGCGCCTATCGCATCCACACCCTGACCGACGAAGTTGAGGTACTTCTTCATCTTGTTCACGTGCGCGCGCTCGGGAATGCCGTCGTGTTTCGTGGCGTGAAAAAGCCGCTCAACGTATTCGCGGACATCGGCGAGCGTGATGTGCGAGACGGCTTGTCCGGCGAAATGTTCGCGACACTGACGAAAGATCCATGGGTTGCGAATCGCGTGGCGGCCGATCATCACGCCGGCGGCACCGGTTTTGGTCACGACTTCGGCGGCTTTCGCGGCGGACGTGACATTGCCATTGGCGAGCACCGGACAGCGCACGCGCGAGACGGCACGCGCGATTTGATCGTAGTGAACCTCGCTGCGATACATTTCCTTCACTGTGCGGCCGTGCACGCTGAGCAGATCCACGCGATGCTCATTCACGAGAGCGAGAATTTCGTCGAAGTAACGCGTATCCTCAAAACCAATACGCATCTTCACCGTGAACAAACCGGGCGACGCGGCGCGAAGCGCGGTGAGGATTTCGGCGATCTTGGCGGGCTCACGGAGCAAACCGCCGCCGACGTTTTTCTTGTAAACCTTGGGTGCGGGACAGCCGAGGTTGAGGTCGATGCCGGCGATCGGATGTCGCAGCAGTTCTTCGACGGTGCGCGTGAGATCGTGGATGTTTTCACCGATCAGTTGGGCGAAAACAGGACGACCGGTACGGTTTTCGTCGATCGCACGGAGGATGTGTTTCTCCGGACGCGACTGACTGTGAACGCGGAAGAATTCCGTAACGAAATAATCGGGCGCGCCGTAGTGCGCGATCACGCTCATGAAAGCGAGATCGGTGACGTCCTGCATCGGCGCGAGCGCGGTGAGCGGCTGGCCGGCGACAATAGGCGCGGGAAGGGTGGTCGGCATGTGGCGAGACGACACGCGAGAAGACGCACGTCGGATGGTGAGGATTCGAATACGCGAAGTTACTTCTTGTCGTCGTCATCGTCGAACTCGGGATCGTCATCCTCGTCCGAGAGATCGTCGCCTTCCACGTCGTCGTTTTCCTCGGCTTGTTGCTGCAAAACGCGTTCGAGGATTTCGCTCATATCCTCGACGGTATCGAAGACTTTGCGAGCGGCGAAGATCGGGCGTTTGTGCTGGAGCGCGAGCACGGTGGAATCGCTCGGACGTGCGTCGAGTTCGACGATCTTTTTGCCGAGCTCGTTTTCCATGCGCAGGAGGATGCGCGCGAAGAACGTGCCTTCGTTGACATCGTTGATGAGCACGTAGTCGAGCCGCGCGCCGAGTCCGGTGAGGATGTGGCCGATGAGATCGTGCGTGAGCGGACGCTCCTTTTTCACGCCATTGATCGTCATCTGGATAGCGTTGCCGACGGAATGATCGACGTAGATGACGAACGTTTTGTCGTCATTGCCCAGGAAAACGGCGCAGCCGTTCGAAGTGGGCATCACTCCTTTCACGGTGACTTCAACAACGTCTTTTTGCATGGGGACGAACGTGAGAGTCGCCGTGGCGGAGCGCAAGCGGGGAGGCGGGCGATCTCATGGTGTGACCGCGGCCAGCAGAAGCCTCCGCAGTTCGGCGATTTCGGTGGCCGATGTTTTTGCGAGGAAGCCGCGCGCGTGCGCAAAACGCACCAAGGGATCGTCGGCGATGCGGCGAAAATCGAAACGCGGATGATCTTGAAAACGCGAGAGGCCGTAGCCGTCGCCGCGTCGATCGGGATAAATCACCGCCACGACTTCCGCTGCGAAAGGAAGCGATGCGACAAAGCGCTCGAGCCCGAACGACGGTTCGTCCGGCAACGGATCGGTGCGCGGAAGGAAGAGCACCTTCGCGTTCTGGCCGGAAAAGGTGAAGTCCCAGAACGTCGCGGTGCGCGCGAGTTCGTCGAGTCGCACGCGCAGGCTGCGCACGTACGACAAAAAATCTTCGCCGACCATGCGCATCATTTCCCACAACGGTTCGCCAGGTTCCAAACGAGAAATCAACGCGAAGCGGCGCAGCAGACTGAAGTCGATCGGCGACGCGAGCTTGCTTAGCACGCCGCGCTCGGTGCCGAGCCAGCGCGCGGTTTCGATCGGGCCGCGGCAATCAAACCATTCGGCGGTTTCCAACCATTCACAAAATTGTCGCGCATCTTCGTAGAGCCCGAGGTGTTGCAGCACGAGCGAGAGCGCGCAGGTCGGCGTGTGGTCTTTGGGAAACTGATGATGATCGAAATTGTTGAGCGCGGGCTCGTGACGCAGGCCGACATCCACCACGATCACCGCCGGATCTTCGAGATCAGCAGGCGTCGGCTCGCGGCGCACGAGTGGAATGGAGTGAATCGCGAGCAGCACGCTGCATGCGAGAAACTCGTCTTTGTGAGCACCGCCGGGATGCGTAAGCAAAGTGGTTGGCACGGTCATGAATCGGCTGGGCTAAGCGAAGCGCGTGCCATCCGGCAACGATGGAAACGCGACGATATTTTCGCGGCTGCGAAACTTGCACCGCCTTCGCGGGCGAGACACGTTGCGATGAAATGCTTTGGGTCATCGTCATCGCCGTCGCTCTTCTCGCGCTGATTTTTGCGATCTGTGCGCGACGGAACATCTGTATTCGTCGCAAAGACTGCTGCGGCAAAGGATGTGGCTGCTTGTTTCCCGTGAAGCGAACGGATCGCTGAATGCGGACGTGCGGTCGCGCGAAATGCTTCATGGAGCGTGCGCGACTCAAACTGGAAGACAGCATGTGTGCCTTGCGCATCATCGCGCGTCGCGGCAGCAATGGCGCACTTGTCGGCGGCTTATTTGCCGTCGTGTCGATCGATCGTTTTTTCCGCACAACCCCGATCCCTATGCGCCCTTCAAGTTTGTTTTCGTTCCACGCCTTCGCGCGTGCTGTCTGCTTGCTCGCCAGTCTCACGTTTATCGGCTTCGCCGCTGCATTCGAACGTCCGATGTCGGAGATCGCTCGCGAGCAATACGCTTTCGCGGCGCAACAATATGCGGGCATGTTGAAACGCATGGACGGCGATGCCACGCGTTTGCCGCGCACGGTGGACAAGGGAGAGTTTCGCGCCGTGGGACCGCGCGATTGGACGTCGGGTTTTTTCCCTGGATCGCTCTGGCTCTTGTATGAACACACGGGTGAAACGCGCTGGCGCGAGGCGGCTGAGGATTACACGAAGCGCGTGGAATCGATTCAGCATTTCACCGGGCATCACGATGTCGGTTTTATGCTGGGATGCAGTTACGGTGAAGGCCTCCGTCTCGCCGGCACACCGGAGTGGCGCGCGGTCCTCGTGCAAGGCGCGCGCAGCTTGGCGACGCGCTATCAGCCGAAGGTGGGGCTGATTCGTTCGTGGGATGCGAAGGAGTGGAAGTACCCTGTGATCATCGACAACATGATGAATCTCGAGCTGCTGTGGTTTGCATATCGCGAGACTGGCGAGACGCAGTTCCGTGATATCGCGATCAGCCACGCGGATAAAACGTTGAAAAATCATTTCCGTCCCGACGGGAGCAGCTTTCATCTGCTCGACTACGACCCGGAGACCGGGGAGGTCATCAAACGTCAAACAGTGCAAGGCGCTGCCGACGACTCGGCTTGGGCGCGCGGACAATCGTGGGGACTCACCGGATACGCGACGATGGCACGACTGACCGGCGAGGCGCGTTACCTCGAGCAAGCGCGGACCATTGCGAGGTTTTTGCTCTCACATCCACGCCTGCCGGAAGATGGTGTGCCGTATTGGGATTATGATGCGCCGGAGATTCCCGATGCGCCGCGCGACGCATCCGCCGCCGCCGTGATGGCCGTTGGTTTGCTCGAGCTGAGCGATCAAGTGACCGCCGACGAAGCGTCCATTTACCGCGCGATGGCCGAGAAACAACTCCGCTCATTATCGAGCCCCGCCTATCGAGCCACGCTCAACGAAAACGGCAATTTCCTGCTGATGCATTCCGTCGGACATAAAAGTGTCGGTGCCGAAGTCGATGCCCCGCTCAACTACGCGGATTATTATTTTCTAAAAGCCCTCGCGCGCTACCTCACCCCGAGAGTCCCGGCGAAAGCGGTTTATTAAACGCGTTCACAGGATCCGGTCAGCAGTACGCTGGCGGAGTGCCGGCAGCTCGCGTTGGCGAATAATCTTATGCTTCGCGCGCAACGGGAGTCTTTGGCGGCGGCAGGATTTTTGCGAGCGGCCGAGTTGGGCGTATTTGAACCGGAGTTCGTGATGTCGGCGGAGCAGGAACGGAACAAACGGGAGAATACAATCGAACAAACGATTTCGCAGGGCACATCGTTATTTAACGAGGAGAATAAACTTTTCTTCGCGGGTGTGGAGGGATCGGTGCCGACTGGTGCGCGTTATCGCATCGGGTATTCCGATCGCGACATTACTAATAACTTGCGGTTGCGTCCGACGGATCCATTTCGAAGCGAGTATCAAAGTTTTCTCGGAGTCACGGTGACGCAGCCGTTGCTGAAAGACTTTGGTTTTCCCGCGACAGCCGCAAATTATATATCCAGCGGACTCTTCACGCCGATCCCCGGCTTCTTCATCACGTGCAGATAAATCTGCGTCGTCTCCACGCTTTGGTGCCCGAGTAGCTCCTGCACGGTGCGGATATCCGTCCCCGCTTCTAACAAATGCGTCGCAAACGAATGCCTCAGCACATGGGGCGTTACGCGCTTGCTGATTCCCGCCTTCCGGGCCGCCCGGCGCACCGCGCTTTGAAATGCATTGTCGCTTAGATGATGCCGGCGGATCACGCCGGCAACCGGGTCGCGCGCTACCTCGCGCGAAGGAAACAGCCACTGCCATTCCCAGGTCTCCCCCGCGCGTTGATACTTCCGGCTCAAACCCTCCGGCAGCCACACACCCGGCATCCCCGCCGACCGGTCCTCCGTATATAAATCGCGCAACCGGTCCAGCTGCTCGCGCAACGGCCCCGTCAGTTTTGCCGGCAGCACTGTCACCCGGTCCTTGTCGCCTTTGCCTCCGAGCACCCGCAGTTGCCCGCGTTCTATATCCAGATGATGCACGCGCAGTCGCAGCAATTCCATCAAGCGCAGTCCCGCGCCATACATCAGCTCCGCCATGAGTCGCGTCGTTCCAGTCAGCTGCGCAAACAACCGCTCGCATTCCACCCGGCTCAATACCGACGGCACACGCTCCTTCGGATGCGCCCTCTTAAAATCGATTTCGCCCAGCTCCCGTCCCAGTCCCTCGCGAAAAAGAAACACCAGGGCATTCAGCGCCTGCCGCTGGGTTGAGGGACTTAAACGCCAGCGGACCGCCAGATCCGAAAGAAACGTACCGATCTCCTCGGCCCCCGCCGCATAGGGCGACCGCGGCCGGATGAACTCCACAAACTTCCCCGCCCACTCCCGATAAGTCGTCTCGGTCCGAAATAAAAAACCCTTCCGTCGGATTGCCCGGATCAAATCCCTCTCCCAATCCGCACCGCCCAAATCGTCCCGCGCCTCCTTCGGCGGCTGACTGCGCGCGAACGTTTTCTGTGAAGAAAACGCACGCCCTGCGAACGCCGGCGGCCCGCCGGCATCCGTTGACTTCACGTTGCCTCGCGCCGCCCCCCTTTCGCGATCCACCGCACCTTCGCCGCGAGGAGGCTCGGCCGGCCAGTCTCCGCCCCGTTTTTTCCCACCACGCCCTGTGATAAACCACCACCGTAAAGCCTCCCGCGCCCCACGCACCTCGTGAACAGGCAAACCTCCCAAATACTCCTTCGCCAGTCCCACGCTGGCGGCGGCCTTGCGCACCTTGCACAAGTGGAGAAATCCGAGGATCGCGCGCCGATACTCGTTCCGAATTTTCCAGGAAAACCCTTCCTGGATTAAAACCGCCTTCCAATCTGGAAACGATACGACAACATTTCCCGGCCAACCTCCCGCTTGATCCCCCATGCCGCCAGTTGCGCTTTAGCCGGCGAAAAAATCAACCGCCAAAAGCCCAACCCGGAAAAATCGCATACACATGAACAAGAACTTCCAAAATTCCCGCCCCCAG
>Ga0182793_1000049_pt1 | contig 113978 bp, 87 predicted proteins | sample Passage237A_FD_130498 | JGI IMG/M metagenome (GOLD analysis project Ga0182793, IMG submission 130498) | Cellulose adapted compost microbial communities from Newby Island Compost Facility, Milpitas, CA, USA - Passage2 37A (version 2) (version 2) ... | reverse complement strand
GGGAGCGAGCCTCGCCGAGACGCTGTTTCAAATTGATCTGCGCATCGACGAGTTGCTCGCCCGGGATCATCTGGCGTTTGAGACGATGCACCCCGGACGCATGTCCGAGGTGTCGGCGTGCTGCATCGTCCTGCTCTCGGGCGTGTTGATCTGGCGAGGGCTGCAACACGGCGGCCGCGGGAGATTGTTTGCGGAAGCGGTGATCGGTTCGCTCACGATCGCCGCGGGCTTTTCCACCCTGGTGGGTTATGCCGCCAGCTTGCCGGCGGTTTACCGCTGGGGCGGCACGACCGCCACGTCGCCCCTCGGCGCGGTGGGATTGCTTCTGCTTGGCCTGGCCGTGCTCGTGCTCGCGTGGCGCGAGACGATGAAAAAGGAAGGCGGGCCGCCCGCGTGGTCGCCCATGCCCGCGGTGGTGGGCTGCCTCACACTGTCGTTGATTCTCTGGGTCGGTCTGCGTGAACGCGAAACCGCCTACCTCGGCGCCAAGACGCAGACGTCAATGGACACGCTGGCGACGACCACGAACTTCGAGTTCGACCGCCAGGCCGCCGCCATGGAGCGACTCGCCCGCATGTGGGCCGATGCCTCGACGCGTGCCGACGCCGTGTGGGAAACCGATGCGCGCACCCAGTGGGACGACTCGTCGCGCGCGCTCGGTTGCGTGCTCATTTCGATCGTCAGTCCTGACATGCGGACGACGTGGTTTTTCCCGCGCGAAGGCAACGAGGCCTATCTCGATTTTGACCATTCCGCCATCGAAGCGCGGCGCAACGCCATCGATGCCGCCCGCGTGACGCGCTCGCCGGTCGTCTCCGCCACCACTGATATTCCCGGTCGCGGCAAAGGCGTGGTGATCTACGCGCCCATCTCTCGCGAAGGCCGCATCGCGGGCTACGTCGCCGGCGAGTATCTGTATCGCCCGTTCTTCGCGCGGGTCGTGAGCGAGCAGAAACTCGTCCCCGATTACCTCGTCAGCATCAAGATCGGCACCGAACGTGTTTACGATTCGGTGGGCGGCATCGATTCCGACGAGGACCTCACACTCGACAAATCCTACACGATCTTCAACCGGCGCATCCGCATCAGCCTGACGCCCTCCGACGACGCGCTGGCCAACGACCGACGTTTCCTCCCCGAACTCGCGTTGCTCGCCGGCTTCGGCATCACCGCGCTGCTCGGATTGAGCGTGCACCTGGCGCGCAGTGCCCGCGCCGGTCAACGCGCGGCCGAGCTTTCCAATCAAAAGCTCATCGCGGAAAACGAAGAACGCCGTCGCGTCGAGGCCCGGTTGAAGATCTCCGACGAGCGCCTGCGTCTCGCGCTCGATTCCACGCAGATCGGCATCTTCGAGTGGAACGTAGCCGCCGGCCAGGTCTATTACAGCCCCGGCCTGTGGTCCATGTTGGGCTACGATCATTCGCGCATGGCGGCGACGGTCGAAGCCTGGCAGTCGCTGATTCACCCCGACGACCTGCCCGTCTATCGCACCCGTATCGAATCGCAGCTCGCGGGCGTCGCGTCGTTCATCGAGCCCGAGCACCGCGTGCGCGCGCGCAACGGCGAATGGCGCTGGGTTTACACGCGTTCGAAAGCCGTCGCGACCAGCAGCAATGGCCGCCCCACGCGCATCATCGGCACGGTTCAGGATATCACCGCCCGCCGCGAAGCCGAACTCGCCCTGCGTCAAAGCCAGGCCGAGGCCCGCAAGCTCTCGCTCGTTGCTGCCAAGACGGACAATCCCGTGCTCATCGGTTCGCCCGACGGCACGATCGAGTGGGTCAACGAGAGCTTCACGCGCGTGATGGAATACACGCTCGAAGAAGTCGTCGGTCGCAACCCGGCCGACCTCATGATCGGTCCTGAGACCAACAACACGGTCATCGAGCAGATCCGCCAGGCGGTCACGCAAGGCACCGGCCTCTCGACCGACGTCGTCAATTACTCGAAGTCCGGCCGCAAGTATCACCTCCACCTGGAGATTCAGCCGATCCGCGACGAGCTCGGTCAGCTGCGTAACTTCATCGTCGTCGAGACCGACATCACCACGCGCGTGGAGACCGAGCACATGCTCCGCCGCGCCAAGCTCGAAGCCGACGCCGCCTCGCGCGCGAAGAGCGAGTTCCTCGCGTCGATGTCGCACGAAATCCGCACGCCGATGAACGGTGTGATCGGCATGACGAGTCTCCTGATGGAGACGCCGCTCAGCTCCGAGCAGCGCGATTTCGTGAACACGATCCGCACCTCCGGCGAAGCGCTGCTCACGATCATCAACGACATCCTCGACTTCTCGAAGATCGAGTCCGGCAAACTCGAACTGGAACGGATGCCCTTCGATCTCTCGGTCTGCATCGAGGAAGCGCTGGACCTCTTCGCCCTGCAGGCCTCCGCGAAGAAACTCGAACTCGTTTACTACATCGAGCCCAACGTCCCCGCTTGGATCATCGGCGATGTCACTCGTCTGCGTCAGATCGTGGTGAATCTCGTGAACAACGCCGTGAAGTTCACGCCGACCGGCAGCATCGCGATCGAAGTTCGCCGCCTGCCGTCCTCGCCCAGCAATTCCAGCTTCCAACTGGAGTTCGCGGTGCGCGACACCGGCATCGGCATTCCGCCGGACCGATTGAACCGCCTCTTCAAGGCGTTCAGTCAGGTCGACTCCTCCACCACGCGCAAATACGGCGGCACCGGCCTCGGCCTCGCGATCTCGCAGCGCCTCAGCACGCTCATGGGCGGCATCATTCGCGTCGAAAGCACCGTCGGCGTCGGTTCATCGTTTATCTTTACGATCGAAACCGAAGCCGCCGCGATTCCGCCTGAAGCCACGCCGGCCGCCCGTCCGGCCGCGCTCCGCGAGCAGCTTGTGTTGTGCGTCGAAGACCACCCCACCACCGCGCGGCGTATTCGCAATTTGCTCGATCACGCCGGCGCCCGTTTCGTGCTGGCTCGCGACGCCGCGGAAGCGCTCGCGATGGTGAAGAACCTGCCGCAACCGCCGGCGCTGGTGATCATCGACGGCGATGAAACCAGCGGACAGTCCCCGCTCGAAGCGCTCAGTTCGATTCGCGCGCCGCGACTCCTGATGCTGCCCTTTGGTCAGACCGCGCCAGTGCCTCCGCCCGACCTCATGCCGTTTGGCACGGTCTTCAAACCGTTCAAGAACTCGTCCTTCCTCCACGCGCTCGGAGCGCTGTTTAATGTCGGTCCTGCGCCCGTCACGCCCGCGAGCACCAACAGCGCGTTTATCCGCCGCGTGGCCGACGAGTTCCCGCTGGACATCCTGCTCGCCGAGGACAACGCCGTGAACCAAAAGGTCGCGCTGCGCTTCCTCGATCGTCTCGGCTATCGCGCCGATGCCGTGGGCAATGGTCTCGAAGTCCTCACCACCCTCGAGAATCGCTTCTACGATCTCGTGCTCATGGATCTCCAAATGCCGGAGATGGACGGTCTCGAGGCGAGCCGTCAGATCCGCCAGCGCTTTCCCGCGGACCGCCAGCCGAAGATCGTCGCACTCACCGCTAATGCGATGCAGGGCGATCGCGAGCTCTGCCTTCAGGCCGGCATGGATGACTACATTTCCAAACCGGTGAAACTGCACGAAATCGAAGCCGCGATTCGTCGTCTGTTCAGCGGCGCCACGGCCACGACGCGGCCGAAACAAGAAAGCTGATCCCGCGTCAGCCGTTCGCTCTCGCTCGCTCGCACCACGCGGCGAGTTCGTCTCGTCGCAAGGGTTCGTGAACGAGGTTCGTCGTTTCACCGGGATCGTTCTCGAGATCGAAAAACAACCACGGCGAACCATCGTCGTTGAGCACGAGTTTTCGCGAGGCCGTGCGCACTCCGCTCCACGGCCGATCACACTGCCAAGGCAGTTCCACGACGCTGGGCATCGAGATGCGCTGCAGTGTGGGAGGCGGCGTCGCCCGCTCGACTCCTGCCCACTCGAGCGAAAGTCGTCCGAGATCGAGCAACGAAACCAAATCGCTCTGCGCACCGCGCTTTTCCCCGCCCGCACCCAACACGATCAGCGGCACGCGCACGCTCTCCTCATGCGGCCAGCCTTTGCGAAACAGTCCGTGTGCGCCGTGCATGTCGCCGTGCACACTCGTGATCACGATCAGCGTATTCGGCTCCGCCACCTCGCGCACGAGGCGACCGATCGCGCGATCCGTCGCCTCGATGTGGGCATAGTAGCCCGCGAGTTCCGTGCGCGCGTTTTTCTCCGCGTCGCCACCGCGCGGAACCGACGGTGACAGTTCGATCCCCGCCGGATCCCCGCGCTCGACGCCAGCCGCCGGCGCATCGTAGGGCGGATGCGGCGTCTCCAGATTTACACTACAAAACCACGGCTGGCCTTCCCGATTCCGTTCGCTCAGCCAGCCTGCCGCACGCTCGCCGACGACATCGGCCTGATAGCCCCCGAACTGCGTCGGCGCCGGCAATCGCGTGCCATGCAACCACGGATCGTTGAGCTGAAATCCGCCTTCAAATCCCTCCCAGAAATCGAACCCGCCACGCGCCGCCTCCGGCACGATCGTCTTTGCATGCTCAAGCCCCACCAGTGACGCCTCGCGGGATTTTTTTCCGAGATGCCATTTCCCGAAGTAAGCGGTCGTGTATCCAAGCTCACGATACCGATGGGCCACGGTTCGCGCTTCGTTCGGGAGCACATCGTAGTAATCGCGCACTCCATTTTCGGGCGAAAGGCGTCCGGTCAAAATCGCTGCGCGCGCAAAAGGCCCGAATGGATGCGGCGTGACCGCCTGTGGGAAAAACATCCCCGCGCGCGCGAGTTCATCCAGGCACGGCGTGCGTGCGTTGGGATCGCCCATGAAACCGCAGGCCTGCGCACGCCACTGCGTGGTGACAATCCAGAGAATGTTGGGCGCGGGCATCTTCCCCACTTAGCAGAGCGCCCGCCTCGCACGCAAGGGAGGTCACGGTCGCACCAAAGTCCGCCCCGAGTCGGCACCATGTCCGCACTCGCGCGGGACACAGGAAGCACCACCGGGCACCGAGCTCACCGAAACAAATTCTTCTCCTGATTCTGCTCGGCGCGCCTGTGGTTCGAACAAACCACGCGGCTCGCCTCACTGCAGCTTCAGCGGCATCGCGAGCACGCGGGCGGCGACGGAGTTCAGCAGCTCCGCGGGTTGCTGAGCACTCACTTCGCCGGTGCGCAATGTCACCGCCGCGTCGAAGTCCTTGATCACGGCACAGTAGTTGTTGTTTGCCATGATGCCCAAAAATTCGCCGGTCTTGCTCAGCACGAGATCGCCGCGCGAGGGCGAGAAGTCGCCAAAGAGCCGCCGAAAAAAACGATTATCGACGCGCACATAGCCAGGTTCGCTCGAGTCGAGTTTGAAACCGACTTCGCCGTAGCCCGCCCCGCCTCCGCTCACGAGCACAGCGTCGGGAAACCGGAACGGATCCTGGGCCATTCGATACACCTTCACGCCGAGTGCTTCGGCTTCTTCCGCGGTGACGGGCAACGCCACGATACGCGGATCGGCGCGGAGAAAGCGCAGCTCCTCGGTCTCACTACGATAGGGTGAGCGCACGAACTCGGCGGTGATCGTCTCCCAGTTGGAGCTCGTTTGCGTGAGCGGAAACGGCGTGTCGCCGATGTGCATCAGCGCGAAAATGCGCGTGCCGTCGGTGACGAGAATCGTTGCGGCTTCCTTCTCGCGCTGCGTGGGGCTGAAGAGGCCGGGACGCACCGCATTGAAGCGCGTCGTGACACGATTCGCGAGAAACTCGCTGAAGAGGATGTTGGCGTTGATCGGCCGATTATCGCGGATCTCCTTCGTGAGCGCGCCCGACTGCTCCGCAAGTTGGCCGACTCCGCTGGCGAGTTGCGTGGTGGCCTCCTGCACGCGCACACGCTCGGCGCGCTCGACCTCCACCTGCTGCTTCACCTCGGTGAGATTCTGCGCGAGCAGTTGTTTTTCCTGTTCGGCCACGCGGACGGCAACGTTGAGTCCTTCGATGCGTTCGCGTGCTTCCGCCTGCTGTTTCTCCAGGGCGGCAAGCGCCTGCTGCTGACGCTCGGCTTCCTGGCGGCGCTGCTCGAGTTCGCGCTGCAGGCGGGCCAGTTCGTCTTTGGTCATCGTCGCTTCCTGTGTCGCCGCGGCGACTTGCTGGCTGAGTTCTTCCGCGCGCTGCTGCGCCTGCGTGAGCGTGCCGGAAAGTTTGCCGCGCTCGTCTTCGAGTTGCGCGAGATTTTGTTCGCGCTCGCCCAACGCGGAGGATGCTTCGCGGAGTTGTTGGGCGAGTTGTTCGCGTGCAGCGCGCTCGTCTTCGAGCGAGAGCTTCATCGTCTCGACGAGGTCCTGGTCCTTCGTGACCGCATTGGAGGACATTTCCGGCACGGGCGGCTGTTTCGCACGCGCAGGCTCCGCCTTTTCCCACCGCGTGAGCGCGAGCAGGTTGAGCAACAGAAAGTCGCAGATGATGAGGAGCAGCGTCTTGTTCATGAGACGGTGGTGACTCCCGTCGGAGTCGCGGGCGACGGCACCGGGATCTGCGTGAACGAGCCCTGGCTCTCGAGGATGAGCTTGCGCTTGAACGGACGCACGTGGCGGATCTTCACGAGCGCAACGCAGGTGATGCCGAAGAGGTTGGAGGAATACGCGGCGAGCAGATTGGGTTCGATCACACCGAGCACCTGCAACACGAGCGCGGTCGCGGTGCCGCCGATGCCGACGTAGAGGCCGCCGTCGAAGAGATTCTCCTCGTTTTCCATCAGGCGCAGCTTGATGAGCGGAGAGACGGCGGAGCGGGAAATCTCGCGGATTTTCACGAGACACAGGAGATACATCGCAACTTGGAGCGACGCGAAGAAGCCGATCGAGATGAGGGTGGAGGCATCCATGGTGGTGGCGGGTTTATCGGGAGCTGGAGCGGGGGTTTGTGAAGTGGTGACGAGCACGGGCAGCACCAGGTGCTGCCGGAACTCCGAAGGCGGCGCGGCCTTCAGCAGGAATGGTTCACTTGCGACGACGAGCAGCGCGGAAAACAGGACCGCGAGTGCGCCGCTTTTCATGTGAAGCAAACCGCCGCCGGGTCCGGCGACGATCCATAAATCGAGCGCGCGCAGCACGAGAAACACGCCGATGAGGTAGCCAAGATATTTCAGCACCAACATCAGCGTGGGGTGCAGCATCACCAAACCCGCGGTCGCTTCGATGCCGCCGCTCGGGCTGTGATTCACGGGCACTTGTCGCAACAGGAGCTGGTTGACCGCGCCCTGGCCGAAACCGAGCGCGAGGCGCAGGTCTTCGAGTCCGCGAGTCCCATAGCGCAAAAGATACGAGGCCACGCGATCGGCCGAGTCGGCGAACAACGCTGCCGTGTAGATGGGTGGCAACTGCTCCGGCGCCGAGCGCGCGAGATGCGCGAACTCGCCGACCGTCTGCGTGCTTTCGCTGCGACGCAAAAATTCCGAGAGCTGCACCCAGTCGAGCCGTCGCGCGAGCGACAGCAGATCCATGAGGAAAAACTCCATCTCACCGAGGCGGCCCTCTTCGCGCGCGAGATCGGCCAGCCGGCGCACCTCGCGCTGCAACGGCGGCGACAGGTGCTCCGCCTGATACAACAAACTCGCGAGCAGGATCACCGCTTCGAGGGGCTGTCCGCCCGATTGATTCACCGGCACGAAGCGCCCCGTCTGCTCGATTCCGCGCAGTCGCAGCAGCGCCTGCACGCCGAGCGAACGTGAACCTTGCAGCGCCTGCAGCACAGTCGCGCGCGCCAGCTGCGGCAGAAACTGTTCGATCACCGGTGTGCTCTGCGCCTTCGCCGACGCTTCATGCAGTCTGAAGAGCGGCTCCACCGCCGGATCCCATCCGCCCCACGCGACGATCGCAGCGTTTTGCGAAGTGATCGCGCGCAACTCCTTCTCGAGCGCGAGCGTCCCGGGGTCGCGCACCGAGCGCGAGGTCGCGAGCACCAGTTGCGCGGGTCCGATTTTTTCGCGCTCCACCAACTCACGTCCAAAACGCGCGACCGATGGCGATCCTTCGCCTGCTTCGCGCAACAACGCCGGACTGATCGACGTGAGATTGGCCGGCAGCGTCCACGCAGCCACGGCAATCACCACACCCGCAACGAGCAAGAGGGCGGCGACAGTTTTCCCACGTTCAACGGCAGCACTCATCGGGGGCGTGTGCTATTTTTACTTGCGGGGCTCGGATCGCAAACCACGCTGCGCGCACGGACCGATGCCTCTCCAAATTGTTCACTACAACGATCCCATTCTGCGTCAGAAGGGCGCGCCCATCACGGTGTTCGACGCCGAGCTCGCAAACCTTGCCAGCGAGATGGTTGCGAAAATGCACGAAGCGCACGGCATCGGCCTCGCCGCCCAACAAATCGGACGCGCTATCCAGCTCTGTGTGATCAACCTGCGCGTCGCCGAAATCGATTTCACGTGGGAACTCGACGGCGCGAAGCCACCGCTGGAGCTCTTCATGCCCCTCGCCTTGTGCAATCCGAAGATCACCGTGAAGCCGGGCACCGACGATTACATCCTCGAGGAAGGCTGCCTGTCGTTCCCGGAAATTCGCGGTGATGTGGTGCGACCCGACGAAATCGCGGTGACCTTTCAAGATGAGCGCGGCGTGCCGCACCTCTTGCGGTGCAACGGACTGCTCGCGCGTTGCGTGCAGCACGAAGTCGATCACCTCAACGGCGTGCTCTTCATCGATCGCATGCAGAAGAAAGTGCGTTCGAAGCTGAATCCGCAGATCGACGCCCTCGCGAAACAAACGCGCGAGTCCTCGCAAAAACAGGCCTGAGTCGGGCCAACGTCCGCACCGACTCGGGACTCATTGCGGCCCGGGTCGGGACAAAGTGCAGACATGGTCGAAGCAAGGTCCGCACACGGTCGAGCCCATGTCCGCACACGGTCGAGACAAGGTGCAGACGTCGTCGTAATGAAGTGCGAACATCGTTGCGACCAAGTCCGGACGTCTTTGCGACGATGTCCGGACGTCTGTGCCACAATGTCCGGATCGTGTCGCGACCCAATGCCACACGGAAGCGCGGAACGTCCCAAAGTCCGTATTACGGACTTTCGCGCCGGCTCTCGAAGGTGGAGCCTGCGGTTCTCGGCAAGATGTGAGGCTGGCGCAGAATAAAGAAGCCCGACGGGGACGTCGGGCTCCACCTGCATATCTGCATTTCGGCGTGGATTACAGGAGATCCGCGGCGAGTTCAGCGAGACGGGAGCGTTCGCCTTTCGTGAGTTTCACGTGCGCGGCGAGGTTCTGGCCTTTCATGCGATTGTGGCAGTAAACGAGGCCGTTGCTGCGCGAGTCCACGTAAGGGTTGTCGATCTGCGCGGGATCGCCGATGAGCACGATCTTCGAGCCTTCGGAGATGCGCGTGATGACGGTTTTCACTTCGTGCGGCGTGAGCTGCTGCGCTTCGTCGAGGATGAAGAAGCGACGCGCGATCGAGCGTCCGCGGATGAATGCGAGCGCCTCGATCTCGACCAAGCCGCTCTTCAACAAGCGTTCGTAAGGTTTCGGCAGCGCGGCCGAACCGTGTCCGGCTTGATGGCTGACGTGGGAGGGCTGCGGCGCGTTCATCGCGGCGATGAGTTGTTCGTCGCGTTTCTTGTGCTTTTTCTTGGAAACGCGTTTCGCGGCGAACTGCGGCTCCTTCGGCGGCTTCGAGGGGATGAGCACTTCGAGCGCGTCGTAGTAGGGCTGGAGCCAGGGCTTCATCTTTTCCTCGAGCGTGCCGGGGAGGAAGCCGATGTCCTTGCCGAGCGCCATGACGGGACGGGAGATCGAAACGCCATCGTAGCGCGATGTGTCGTCGTGCGTCTGGTGGAGCGCGCAACCGATGGAGAGGAGCGTCTTGCCCGTGCCGGCTTTGCCGAAGCACGTGATCATCGTGATGCTGTCATCGAGCAGCGCGTCCATGAAGAACTGCTGCTCGAGATTGCGCGCGCGCACGGGGATGCCGCCGGGAGCTTTGATGAAATCGGGAATCTTCAGGCGGCGCACGAGACCGTCGCCGTAGTAACGCGCGGGCATCGTCTTTCCTTCGTCGGAGCGAAGGAGGACGTATTCGTTGAGATAAAGCGGTTTCGAGGCCTCTTCGCCGATATCGAACTCGCCTTCGGAGGCAAAGCGCTGGAGTTCGTAGATGCTGAGCGGAATCTCGCGATAGGACGCTTCGTCGATCGGCTCGGGAACTTTGTCGTTGAGGTAATCCTCGGACTCGAGACCGACCGCGCGGGCCTTGAGCTGCACGTTGACGTCCTTGGTGACCAGGATCGTCGGCGGCGGAAACTGCTCCTGCACGAAGAGCGCGGCAGCGATGATGCGGTTATCTTTTTTCGAGAGATCCGGCAGAATCGCGCGGAGACGATCCATCGCAGGCGAAGAGCGCGCGCCGTCCATCAGGTAGGGATTGATGATGATGGAGAGCGTGCCGCCATTGGGCAGCTCGACCCCCTCGTGCATCGCACGTGAGTCGGGCAACAACTCCTGGAGAATCCGATGGACGCGCCGCGCGTTGCGGCCGCGCTCGGTGGACTGCTCGCCCTTGACGGAGTCGAGCTCCTCGAGGACTTCCACCGGGATCGCGAGGTTGTTCTCCTCGAATTTATAGATCGATTGCGGGTCGTGCAGCAGCACGTTCGTGTCGAGCACGAAGGTCTTAACTGTTCCCGCTATCCTGATCCGCGAATTTGGGGCCGTGGCCCCGCGCAGGGTTTCCATCGGTGTGTGGATAGATTGTGAACAACTGTGCACGAAGCGTGCCGGATGTCCATGGCAGACTTCGGTTCCACAAGACAGTTCGTATGTTTGTGTCGCAGGCAAAGCGCGTTGCGCGTGCAAAAAAGAAGGCGGGCCGCCTACCCCTAAGCGGCCCGCCTATAGCTTTCTTACTTATTACCCTAATCCCCCATCGAAGAATGGATATAGCTTGGCCCATGCCAGCCGTGAGCAGTTCTCCACTCTGCCGCGAAAATCTCGCAGCGCGGTTTTGATGGGCGGTGGAATCTACTCATGCGCCTCGTGTTCGCGTTTCTTTTTTGGACGCGGTGCGAGCCACAGTCGCATCAGATACTCGGCGAGATTACGCATACTGGTGCGGCGCAGCCCCTCACGCTGCGCGGTTTCGCGAAACGGCGAGGCCACGCTGCTGCGCTCCTCGTAATAACGCCACAAATCGCTTTCAAGCAGCAGCGCCGCAGCGTGATCGTCGCTCTCGCTGCGGCTGATAGATTGAACTTTATGGACCCAAAACTGTCGTTCCTCGGGGTGTCGCTGAATGTAATCGAACACCATCTGCTCGCTACGGTTGAGGCTCATGTCAGCCAACGTGCGAGCCTGCCCCTGAATAACAACCGTAAAGCCGGGAAGAACCCCATCGTTGCAATTCAGCACGTAAATCGCTAAGCACTCGTAAAGTAACCCATCCCACCATGTGGCAAAAAACCAAAGAACAGCTCCCCGCGATCCTCTTGACTGCCCTCCTCGTCATGGGCGGGGCGTTCTGGCTTCATCATAAAACGGTCGTCGACATGAGCGCCCGCCAGCAGGCGGAACTCGCTCCCATCCGCGAACAAAACGAAGCGCTCCGCGCTTCCGCGGAAGAAAATCGCCGCGAGATTGAAGCGACCAACCAGATGTTGAAAGACGCGATCGCGCGCCGCGAAGCAGACATGTTCCGCACCGATGAGGAGTTGCAGCGCCTCAACACCGAGCGGATGGACGCGCTCGCGGAAGCCATCGCCAAGAAGGTGCAGCCCTACAATCCGCTGCCGAAGACGCCCGAAGAGGCCGAGCAGATGCAAAACGAGCAGATCGACAAGGTCTCCTCGCGCATGGCCGAGCGCATTCAACCGATCCTCGCCGAGATGGCCAACGACCAGAACCTCACGCGCGACTCCATCAACGAATACAGCCAGCGCATCTCCGATCAGATCGGCACCGTGCTCACCGCCGAAATGGCGCGCAATCAGCAGCTGAACAACAATCTCCAGGAAACGCAGATGGCCGCGGCAGACGCGCTCAAACTTTCGCACGAACTCACCGCGCTGTATCTGAGCTCCTTCAAGGATCAGGGCATCATCACCCGCCTGCTCACCCTGCCCGCCAACGTCGTGAAAGACGCCGCGAGCCTCAGCATCGTGAACAGCCGCGATCGCAAGAAGGTCGAAGAAGACCTGATCGCGAAGATGAGCGACATCGAGAAGCGTCTCGCCGCTCTCGCTGCGCAGAACCCGCAGAAGTAACTCGAGCTAAACGCCACGCGTTCCCGCTCTTTCAAGCCACGCCGCCCAACGGCGTGGCTTTTTTGTGCCCGGAGAAATTCGCCTGCGCGACGCCCGACGCGTTCGCGTTAGGCGCGAAGCAACACGCCTCTCTTGAAACAACGCAGAGCGCGGCGAGCTCAGCGATGCGATTGAGCCGGTTTACTTCAGCGCGAGATCGTTTCGCTTCACGTCCTTCACCGTCCATTTCGTAACGGTGAGGCCTTTCGCCGTTCTCGTGCTGACCGCGAGATCCTTCAGGTCGAAGTCCAGCTCACGCACGCGTGCACCACTGCGACCGTCGAGGCTCACGTGGAGAGACTTGGGCATTTCCTTCTCGGACTTGGCCACGTCGAGATAAACGATCTTCGAACCTTCGCTCTTCGTCAGCGGATAGAGTTTATCGCGCGAGAGACCACCGATCTGGAACTTCTTCGCGAAGGCCTTCCCGGTTTCTCCGTCCTGGTAAACCATCGTGTAGAAGTTCTGGTCGCCTTCCTTCGGCCAGATCGCGACGTGGATGATATCGCGGCCCATGAAAACCTTGTCGGCCACCTTCGACACCTTGAGCGTGCCGTCGCGCATGATGCAGAGCACGCTGTCGAGAATGGTGCACTCCTGCACGAACTCGTGCTGACGCCAGTTGAGGCCGATGAAGCCGTCGTCGCGATTCACATAGAGGCGCTGGTTGGCCGAGACGACCGCGGACACGTCGATCTGCTCGATCTCGTCGTAACTCGTGCGGCGCTTCAGGCCCTTGCCGTATTTCTCCTGCAGCATCTCGAACCACGCGATCGCGTAGCCGGTGAGATTCTTGAGGTTCGCTTTCGTTTCCTTGATGCCTTCCTCGATCTTCTTGATCGCTTCGTCGGCCTGGAAACGGTTGTAGGCGGAGATGCGCTTGATGCGGATCTCGGTGAGGCGCGCGATGTCGTCCTCCGTCACTTCGCGGCGAAGATTTTTCAGGAAGGGCTTCAGGCCTTCGCGAATCTCCTCGAGCACACTCTCCCACGTCTTCGATTTCTCGATGCGCCGATAGATGCGCTCCTCGATGAAGATGCGCTCGAGCGAATCCCAATGCCACTGCTGCTCGAGTTCGCCCAGCTTGATCTCGAGCTCCTGTTTCAGGAGGTCCTTCGTCCGATCGACGCTGCGACGCAGGATCTCGCGCACGCCGAGGAAGTGCGGCTTGTCGTTCTCGATCGCGCACGCGGCGGGCGAGATCTGCATCTGGCAGTTTGTGAAAACGTAGAGCTGCTGGATGACCTTCTCCGGCTCCGCGCCCTGCGGCAGGGGCACGAGGATTTCCACCGCGTCGGCGGTGTTGTCGTCGACGTGCTTGATCTTGATCTTGCCCTTCGCGTTGGCCGCGAGAATCGACTCGATCAGCGACTCCGTGGTGGCGCCAAACGGCAGCTCGGTGATCGCGAGCAGATACTTCGAGCGCTGCTCGATCTTCGCGCGGATCTTCACCTTTCCGCCGCGCTCGCCGTCGTTGTATTCCGAGAAGTCGGCAATGCCGCCCGTCGGGAAATCGGGGTAGATGCGGAACGTCTTCCCCTGGAGGTGATTGATCGCCGCGCGGCAGATGTCGTTGAAGTTGTGCGGGAGAATACGCGTCGAGAGACCGACCGCGATGCCCTCGGCACCCTCGAGGAGAAGCACCGGAAACTTCGCCGGCAACGTGACCGGCTCGCGCGCGCGGCCATCGTAGCTGAGCTGCCACGTCGTGGTCTTCGGATTGAAGAGCACATCCTTCGCGAAATTCGTGAGGCGCGCCTCGATGTAACGCGGCGCGGCGGCCTCGTCGCCCGTGAGCGTGTTACCGAAGTTGCCTTGCGGTTCGATGAGCCAGCCGCGTTGCGCGATACCGACGAGCGCGGCGCCGATCGACGCGTCGCCATGCGGATGGAAGCGCATCGTCGCACCGACGATGTTGGCGACCTTGTGGAAGCGGCCGTCGTCCATCTCCCACAACGTGTGGAGCACGCGCCGCTGCACGGGCTTCAGACCGTCGTCGAGATGCGGAACCGCACGATCAAGAATAACGTAGCTCGCGTATTCGAGAAACCACTCCCGGTAGTGCTGTGCGAGAGGAGCGCTGGACGGATCGCTGTTGGCGGAATCAGACGCGGGTGACGAGGCTTCAGACGTAGTCTCCTCCTTCGCCGAAGAGGCGGATTCAGGTGCATCCAACGGCTCGGGTGCCGCGTTGGAATCGAGGGGAAGTTCTGGCTGATCGCTCGGTTTCGACGATTTCTTCTTGGGCATCGCGCGTGTTAAAGCGGCCAAGAAAGAGCAGTCAGCCGCCCGCTGACGAGGCGTTTTTCTCCTTCGTTGAAATCCAGCTCAGAGGCCCACGCGGCCGGGGGAGGACACGCGTGGGCCGGGAGCTGGAAATCAGTTCGAATTGAAGATGATCGGCACCGACACGCGGACGTTGATCGGGCGGCCATCGTGGCCGACCGCAGGTTTGAACTTCCAGCGCGAGACCGCGTCGATGCAGCGGCGCGCCAGCGAGCGATCGTTCGTGCCGCTCACGGTGATTTCCTTGAGCGAGCCGTCCCGCGTGACCACGAACGAGACCGTCACTTTGTCGTTGGTGAAGGAACCCGCCAGATCCAGCGAAGGCGTTTCGATCGCCTGCGGAGCCGCCGCGATCTCGGACGAGGTCGCGATGCGATCCACCGAAAGCAGGCGCCCCTCGAGCTTCAGTTGTTCGCCGGCCACGACCACACCGCTCACGCGCACGGGATCCCAGCCTTCGAGCGACAACTCATAACTCACTTCCTGCGGCCTGATCTCAGCGAGCGTCAGCGGAGTCTTGCCAATCGCGACGCCATTCTGGCGAACCGTTGCTCCGCTCGGAGTGCTCGTGATCGAGATCGCGCCGCTCTTGAACTCCGCCGAAGCCTGCACCGAGCCCTGCTTCGTCACCGTAATCGTTTCGGAACGCGGCTCCCAACCCGGACGCGTAAACGTGAACAAGTAATCGCCCGGCATCACGTCATCGAAACGCGCCGGCGTGCGGCCCGAGCGCTCGACCCCGCCAAAGAGTTCGCCGGCCTTGCGCATCGTAAACTCAACGCCCTCCGGTGTGCTCGCCACCACGACGGTGCCGGTCAGGCGATCGAGCGCGATCAACCCGAGATCGGTCGTCTGCGTGCCTTTGATATCCGCGGTCCTCGTAACCGTCGCATAGCCCGGCATCGAGATTTCGACGCTATGCAAACCAGGCTTCAGATCGTCCAACGAGAGGGGCGTGAGCTGCGGCGCACCACCATCGATCGAGACCTGAGCGCCACTCGGCGAGGTCGTGACAATCAGGATACCGGGCGAATTCGCGATGCGCTCCGCCTCGAGCTCCGCGGTGATCTGCTGACGCGTCTGCTCCGCCGCTTGTTTCCGGGCGAGAGCGACCGCGGCTTCACGGGCGGCCTCAGCCTCACGCAGAATGCGCGCCGCCTCTTCCTTCGCCCGTTGCTCGATCTCCTGCGTGCGCGTCTGCGCGCTCTGCGCAAGCAGCGCCGCCTGCGCCTTCTCGAGTTCGGCGAGGCGCTTCGATTCCTGGGCGTCCAGGTAGAACTTGCCCGCGACCACCGCGGCAACCAGCGCCGCGCCGACACCAACAAACATACCATAGCTGCGCGGTTTCTTCCCCGCCGGAATGGGCGCAGGCGCGGCCATTGCGGCGGAAACACTCACGGAACTGACACCGCGACCGCCGCCGCCGTTGGTCGGACCGGCCTTCACCACCGCACCGCCGGCTTTAACCTCCGCTTTGCTCGAACGCGTCGGAGGAGGTTGCAGATCGACCGGACCGCGACCGCGCGGGCCGGAACCATTAAGCGCCACCGGAGCCGGATCAGTCCGCGTGACCGCGGCCGTCGCCAACGCGGGTTCGGCTTTGGCCGGCACTGCGGATTTCACCACCACCGCGGGGGCAGCCTGTTGTTTCGGCGCAACCACCGTTTTCTCGGCGAGCGCGACCGGCTGTGCGACGGTTACGGCCTCAGCGGCCGCAGCCACTTTCGGTTCGGCCGCTCCAGCACGCATCCACGCGGGATGCCATTCGCGACCTTGATGCGACGCGAGGTGCAACACGCCCAGACTCTCGACCGAGACCGTCAACGCCGGTTCGATCTGCAGCGACGCGCTCTTCAGCCACGCCGCCACATCGGGTTGCCAGACACCCAATCCTGCCGCGGCCGCGGTCTCGCGCACGAGCCAGGATTGATACGAGAGCGTGCCCGTGCAGGTAAGCTCGAGCGGACCTCCGCTCAACAAACCGGAAACCGACGCCTTCAACGCAGGCGCAATCTCGGCCGCTACTTTTGGTCCCGCCTCGGTGAAGTCGTAAGTTTCATTATAGAACAAACGCGCCGCCGCGCCCTTGAACTTCAGGCCGAGCGCTGCCTGCACCGCGGCGAAAATCGCCTCAAATCCAACGGGGCACGTCACCACCGCATCGACGCCGCGCGACGTAATCAAAAACAGATGCGAGCGTTCCGCCGCGAGGTCCCAGACCAGCGTTCGACCACGCCCAGCCCAGCGCAACCCGGACGCCACGGCCCCCACCCGGCCGAGCGTCGCGCTTTCGAGGCGCGTCGATTCGATTCCACGTTCCTTCAGCGCCGCCGCTGCATCGAGCAACGCGTCGGCCGATGTGACGCCTGCGACCCAGCGCGTGCCGCCCTTCGTTGCGAGCGCCGCACCGTCCTCCACCTGGCAGTGCACAAACTCGAGCGGCGCCGCCAACCCGTGCGGCAATCCGCTTACGAACTGCCGCACCGCCTCGCTACCGCGGTGCTTGTTCGCCTCATCAGCGGAGGAGACATGCCAGAACACCGGCGACGGTGTCACCGCAGTCACGGCGCGCCACGCGGCGCCAGCGGCAAGTCCGCCGAGCACTTCTTCGACGAGCGGCTTCTGCTCCAGCGCGCATTCGCGCAGAAATTCGACTTTGTTGGCTGACACACGGGCTGCACGCAGTGTCTGCCGCGTGAGCTCGAGGTAGTATTGTTTTTCGGGTGCGGATGGCATGGTGGTAAGAATCGATTACTCGGCGTTGAGCAGGGTTTTCATGCTCTCCTGGAACTGACGGCGGCGCTCCTCGAACGCCCGGACCTTTTCGGCCAACGCGGCCGCTTGCGCTTCGGCCTCGGTGCGCTCGGCATCGAAGGCGGCGCGTTCGTTGCTCAACGCGCGCGCCTGCTGGCGCACGGCATCCGCCTCCTTCGCGATCTTGCTGCGCTCGGTCGCCAGCGCGGCCTCCTGTTCGGACAGCGTCACGCCCAACTGCTCCAACTCGCCGCGCTGGGCCGCGAGTTCGGCACGCTCGCGCTGCGCGGCGGCGGTTTCGCTCTTTGCGCGCGCAACCTCCTCGTCGAGCTCCCGCTCGCGTTTCGCAATCGCCGACTGGCTCGCCTGCAGTTTTTGCATCGCGTCCGCCAGCTCGCTCTCCGCTGCGGTGCACTCGGCTTCGCGCTTCAAAAACTCCGCCGACTTCTTCTGGAAATCCTCCAGCGTTTTGGCGACCTCGGCTCGGGCTGAAACCAACGTCGCACGATCGCGCTCGAGCTGCTGGCGCGTGGTCGTCAGTTCCTCGTCCGCCGCCGCGAGTTCGGCCTCGCGCTTGGCCAGTTCGCTTTCGCGCCGCGCCAACTCGGCCGCGCGGTTGTCCTCTTCGCGACGTGTCGCCTCCAACGCATCCTTCTCTGCTGCGAGTTTCTTCTGATGCTGCGCGAGCCTCTGACGCTCGACTTCGAGTTCCTCCTGTGCAGCCGCGACGTCCTTCGCCGCCACCTCGCGCTGCGCCAAATCTTTTTCCCGCGTCGCGAACTCGGTCGCCTGCTTCGCGAGTGAAGCCTTCAGCGTCGCCAGCTCCTCGTCCGCCGCCGCCAGCTCCGCTTCGCGCTTCGCTAAGTCGGCGCGCTGCTTCACGAGGTCAGCCGCTTTCTTTTCTTCGTCACGCTTCGCGGCTTCGAACGCCGCAAGATCCTCGGAAAGTTTCTTCGTCTTTTGCGCGAGCGTCTGACGCTCGACTTCGAGTTCCTCCTGTGCGCTCGCGACGTCCTTCGCCGCTGCTTCGCGTTTCGCGAGATCCTGCTCTCGCGTCGCGAACTCGGTCGCCTGCATCGCGAGTGAAGCCTTCAGCGTCGCCAGCTCCTCTTCCGCCGCCGCCAGCTCCGCTTCACGCTTCGCCAAATCGGCGCGCTGCTTCACGAGGTCGGCCGCTTTCTTTTCTTCGTCACGTTTCGCGGTCTCGAGCGCCGCAATATCCTCGGAAAGTTTCTTCGTCTTTTGCGCGAGCGTCTGACGCTCGACTTCGAGTTCCTCCTGGGCGCTCGCGACGTCCTTCGCCGCGGCTTCGCGCTGGTCGACTTCCTTCTCTCGTCGGGCCAACTCGGCGGTCTGTTGGGAGAGTGCAGCTCGGAGCGCCGTCAGTTCGTCGTCGGCGGCAGCGAGCTCGGCCTCGCGCTTCGTCAGTTCGGCCAGGCGCCGGCTCACTTCACTCGCGCGTTTCTCCTCTTCGCGTCGCAGCGCGTCGATCTGTGCGCGTTCCTCGGCAACTTTTTTGACCTCTTGAGCGAGTGCCTGGCGTTCGGCCTCGAGCTGCTCCTGCGCAACGTTGAGGTCTTTCGCCGCGGCCTCTCGGGCGGCGAGCGTCTTTTCACGCTGGCGAAGTTCGTCGGCCTGTTTCGCGAGACCGTTTTTGACGGTGGCAAGCTCCTCGTCCGTGGCGGCGAGTTCCGCTTCGCGCTTGGCGAGTTCGTTGGAGCGACGAGTGAGTTCCGTTTCGCGCTGCGCCAAGGCGGCCTGAGCGACCTTCAGTTCGTCGGCGGAGCCGGCGCTGGCCTGCAGCTTCACCTGCTCGGCCTCGAGTGCAGCCCGTTGATCTTCGAGTTCGGCGAGCGCGGCATCCTGCGTTTTCTGGGCAGCGGCGAGTTTCTTTTCGCGTTGGTCGAGTTCGGCACGAATGCCTTCGAGACGCTTCAATTCCGCGCGTGCTTGCGCCACCTCCGCTTCCGCTTCGGCCATCGCTTCGCTCTCGGCGTTCAACTGCGACTCCCGCTCGCCGAGTTCCTTTTGCCGGCGCTCGAGTTCCTGCGTCCTCGCATCGGCGGCCGCGAGTTGGGATTGGAGATCCGCCAGCGCGCTCTCCGCGAGCACGCGCGAGGCCAGCGCTTCATCACGCGTCCGCTCCGCCGCGGCGAGCGCATTGGCTTTCATGCGCACGTCCACCGAGAGGCGATCGCGTTCCGCGCGGAGGGCCGCGAGCGACGCTTCGCCCGTCCCGCTTGAGCGCGTGCGTTTTCCGTCGGGGCTCAGCTCCTCGACGAGGAACTCCGCGATCTGCAGCCAGCGCGCCGAACTGATCTCCGGCGTGTGCCCGTTGAACTGCGCCTTGATCAACTCGACCGAGCGCGAATGCAGCGCGGTGAAATCCACCGGCGGATGGAAAATATCGTTCACGCCGTGGCGGATCGCCTCCACCACGCGATCGAGCTCGAGTTGCGGACACAGCAGCAACGCCGGCGCGCTTTGATGCTGACGCAGCCGGTCCATAAACAAGAACGGCTCGTCCGGATGCGCGCGCGCATCGTTTACTACAAGGTGGAAGACCTCGCTCTCCAGCACGTCCTCTACATCCGCGGTGCCATCGAGCGGCCTCATATAAAGACCACGCGGCGAGACCACGAAGGCCTTGGCCCGAAGTTCACGGGGGCCGGACTTCACGAGCAGAATCTTCACCGAGACGTCGGTGCGACTCGCGACCTTTGGAAAAGCTGGAGAGCGCAAAGGGGGAATTTAGAAAGCCGAACGCTGGAGGCGCTCGAAGTTGGAAGGACTGTAAGAGGCGTCGCAGAGGCATCACCAAAAATGCTCTGCAACAGCATCTTTTGACCAACATTTTGCAGATGCGTTCGCCGTCCGCTTTTAACAAAAATGTAAAATACCCCTAAATCATCCGCTCCTGCTTGTTCATACGGAGCGTATCAGCCCGGCGTTATCCGCTCAAAGCTGAGCATTGGGAAAATATTCTCCCCACCCTGCTTTTAATCTTACGCAGGAGCCTCCCCTCATGGGAAGCCGCACGCTATATTATTCCTCGGAGGTGCGGCGCGGAAGACGCTGCAGACTTTCGAGATCGTCCATTTCCATGCGACGGCGGAGATCCTCATCCTGCTCATATAGCACGGAAGATTCCGCATTGTTCGGATTCCAACCGCCCAGCGGATTGGCGAGCAACGCCGCCACGGCAGCGAGACGACCAAGCGTTTTCTGATACCCCGGGTTCAGATATCTCTGCTTCGCCAGCTCGCGCCGACCGTAGCGGGTGAGGAGTTCGTGCTCGGGAATCCGCACGCGGTCCTCCTCCACCTGAAGTTTCGGCAGGAGCAAAATGCCTTCCGTCGTGCCGATCGCGCCGAGCCGTTTCGCTTCGAGCTTAGCTTTATCCTCAGCCTCGGCCTTCTCGCGATAACCCGGATCGAAGGAAAATCCCAATCGGCCCGACGCGTTCTCCTCGGCCGCGTCCGCCTTCGGTTCGACTACTTCCGTCGCCTCGGGTGCAGGCTGCTCGGACTTCGCCTCGCTCGCCTCCTCGGCCCAAGCCGCGGTCGCGCAGGACAAAATCAACAGCAGTCGAATCGAGACACCCCGTCCTCGCGCACTGCTCGCAATGCGCCCGGTCCGTTGGGATGAAGGTGCGATACGCAACGTGGACAAAACGGGATGCGCGAAATGGACCAGAAACCAGGCGCGGCGTCCACTCTTGCAAACACGCGACAGTTGAGCGGACGCGCGTCTCTCCGAGGAAGCGCAGCGCGGACGCGAGCCGCGAATCATGTCATATGACACCGCGCAGGTGGAAGCGCACCGCGCCGCGGGGACGTCGCAAAAGGTGGAACCCGACGTCGTCGTCGGGCTTTTGGGAGATGCGCCATCGCAACAGCCCGGCGAGGACGCCGGGCTCCACCGACACAAACTCCGCCGACATAATGATGAGACGCGACGCCCTCATCGCGTCGAAGCGCTCCACCGCGGCGAGAGCGCTGCGGCTCCATTTTTTCGGCCCCAATCAATCTGAGCGGAGCGCAGAATCCCATTCTCGCCGCGATGCCCTCGGACACCAGCGGACGTCCAACTGGATTCTTCGCTGCGCTCAGAATGACAGCAGGAAAGTGAAGCTCCCGCTGCCCTTCGATCGCTTTTCGCGATTACGTCCTTCCGCGTTTCAGCGATTCCGCGATTTCGCGCCCGCTTCCGTGCTTCCGCGCTTGTCCAAGTCAGGACGCGGCGCGCACTCCGCTGAAACAAAGTCCGGACCTTGGCGCGACCGTGTGCGAACCTGCACTCGACCATGTCCGCACCGCCACGCGACGACGTCCGCACTTTGTCGCGACCATGTTCGCACCGTGGCTCGACCGTGTTCAGACTTTGGCTCGACGCGGTGCGCACGGCGTCCCGACTCGAGCCGCGTTGTGGCGCGGCTCAGACTTCGACGAGGTCTTTTTCGACCTTCAGGTTCTCGATGATGAAGTCCTGACGCTGGGGCGTGTTCTTGCCCATGTAGAAACCGAGAAGCTCGTCGCTGTTGTGCAGGTGAGCGAGCGTCACGGGTTCGAGGCGAATGTTTTCGCCGATGAAGTCCTTGAACTCGCCGGCGGAAATTTCGCCCAAGCCTTTGAAGCGGGTGATCTCGTGGCTGGCGCCGAGTTGCTTGATGGCGGCCTGCTTCTCCTGCTCGTCGTAGCAATAGATCGTCTTCTTCTTGTTGCGCACGCGGAAGAGCGGCGTTTCGAGGATGAAGAGGTGATTGTTGCGGATGAGGTCGGGGAAGAACTGCAGGAAAAACGAAATGAGCAGCAGGCGGATGTGCATGCCGTCGACGTCGGCGTCGGTGGCGATGACGATCTTGTTATAGCGCAGACCGTCCATGCCCTCCTCGACGTTGAGCGCGGACTGGAGGAGATGAAACTCCTCGTTCTCGTAGATGACCTTCTTCGAGAGGCCGTAGGTGTTGAGCGGTTTGCCCTTCAACGCGAAGACGGCCTGCGTCTGCACATCGCGCGTGGCGGTGAGCGAGCCGGCAGCGGAATCGCCCTCGACGATGAACAGCGTGCTCTCCTCGGCGCGGTCACCGCGCTCGCCGAGATGCTGGCGGCAATCGCGGAGCTTGCGGTTGTGGAGCGAGGCTTTCTTCGCGCGCTCGCGGGCGAGATTGCGGATGCCGGCGAGTTCCTTGCGCTCGAGTTCACTGGCCTCGATTTTGCGCTTCAGGATCTCAGCGGTCTCCTTGTTGCGGTGGAGATGGCCGTCGAGCGCCTGCTGGATGAATTTGCCAACGAACTCTTTCAGCGTGGGACCATCAGGGCCGACGCTGGTCGAGCCGAGTTTGGTTTTCGTCTGCGATTCGAAAACGGGCTCCATCACGCGCACGGCGACTGCGGCATCGATCGACTGGCGGATGTCGGCGGCGTCGTAGTCGCGCTTGAAAAAGTTGCGGACGGTATCGACGAGCGCCTCGCGAAACGCGGCGAGGTGCGTGCCGCCCATCGTGGTGTGCTGGCCGTTGACGAAGGAGAAATATTCTTCGCCGTAGTGCGCGCCGTGCGTGAACGCGACTTCGATGTCGTCGCCCTCGAGGTGGATGATCGGATAGAGCGGTTCGCCCGCGAGGTTCTTCTGGAGAAGATCCTTGAGACCGTTTTCCGATTTAAAGGATTTGCCGTTGAGCGTGAGCGTGAGGCCGCGGTTGAGGAAGGCGTAGTTCCACAGCATGTCCTCGACGAACTCGGTGCGAAACTTGAAGTCCTTGCCGAAGAGCGCCTCGTCGGGCGTGAACTCGATCAGCGTGCCATTGCGCTCGGTGGTCTTGGTGACCTTGTGGTCTTTCTTGAGTTTGCCCGCGGCGAATTCGACAAGCTTGGTCTCGCCCTCGCGAAAAGCCTGCGCGCGATACTCGAACGAGAGCGCGTTGACGGCTTTCTGACCGACGCCGTTGAGGCCGACGGATTTCTGGAACGTCTCGCTGTCGTATTTCGCGCCGGTGTTGATGATCGAAACGCAGTCCACGAGTTTGCCGAGCGGAATGCCGCGACCGTAGTCGCGCACGCGGACGGTGCGCTCGTTGAGCTCGATCTCGATCTTGCGGCCGTAACCCATCGTGAACTCGTCGATCGAGTTATCGATCGTTTCCTTCAGCAGCACGTAGATGCCGTCCTCCGCGTGGGCGCCGTTGCCGAGGCGGCCGATATACATGCCGGGGCGCAGGCGGATGTGCTCGAGGGAGGAGAGGGTCTTGATGCTCGCTTCGGTGTAAGCTTTGGCCATGGGTGCGTGGACGTAGGTGCTACGGTTTCGCGCGCGCCGTGACTGACAAGCGCAAAGACGCGATCGCGGAAATCCTGATCACGGAAACACGGAAGGCACGGAGGAGACTGAAGATAATCGCGGAGGCGCGGAAGGGCGGAAACGCGGAATCCGCGAATGCATTGCCCTCCCGAATCGGAGCTGAGGCGCTTTCTCCGCGCTTCAGCTCCTCCGCGTTTCCGCGGTTCGGATCGGATGCCCTTCCGTATTTCCGTATTTCCGTTCTTCCGTGCTTCCGTGATCGACTCGATCGAAGGTCCGCGCTTTCGCTGCTCAGTCCAGCGTCACACCGCGCATGTCGCCGGTGTTCATGAAGTGCTGGTGGAAGGCGAAGGCCTTGCTCAGCGATTGCGGCGTCTGACCGCTGCGCGAGAGCTCCACGTAGTGGTGCAGCGCGTCGCGGAACTCCGGGTGCGCGCACTGATCGGCGATGAGCTTCGCACGCTCGTGCGGCGATTTGCCGCGAAGGTCCGCGATGCCTTGATCGGTGATGATCACCTGCACCGAGTGTTCGCTGTGGTCGGCGTGGCTGACGAGCGGGACGATCGTGCTGATCTTGCCGCCCTTCTGGAGCGACGGGCACACGAAGATCGAAATGAAAGCGTTGCGCGTGAAATCGCCGGAGCCGCCGATACCGTTCATCATGCTCGTGCCGAGCACGTGCGTGGAGTTGATGTTGCCGAAGAGATCGGCCTCGAGCGCGGCGTTGATCGAGATGATGCCGAGACGGCGCACGGCTTCGGGGTGATTGGAAATCTCCTGCGGGCGCAGCACGATGCGCGAGCGGTAGAAGTCGAGGTTGTCGTAAAACTCCTTCGACATCTCCGGGCTCACGGTGATGGCCGTCGTGCTCGCGAAGGTGAGCTTGCCGGATTTGATGAGCTTGAACACGGCATCCTGCAGCACCTCCGAATACATCTCGAATGGCGGGATGTCGGGGTTTTCGCCCATGGCGGCGAGCACGGCGTTGGCGATGTTGCCCACACCGGACTGGATCGGCAGGAACGGCGTCGGAATCGTGCCGCGACGGCGCTCGCCCGCGAGAAACGCGGCGACGTTCTGGCCGATGCGCTGCGTGACTTCGTTGGATTCCTCGAAGCCGCCGGACTCGTCAGGCTGATCGGTTTCGACGATGCCGACGATCTTCGACGGATCGACTTTCACCACCGTGGAGCCGATGCGATCACGCACACTGTAGAGCGGGATTTCGCGACGATAGGGTGGATCCTTCGGCTCGTAGATGTCGTGCATGCCAAGCAGCGCGGGCGATTGCGCGCGGTTGAGCTCGATGATGATCTTGTCGGCAACGTTGCAGAACGTCGGGGACGCGCCCACCGAGGTCGTGAGCACAATCTCGCCACCCGGGAAAACTTCGCAGGCCTCGATAACCGCAAACTTCAGCCGGCCCAGGAAACCGTAGCGCACGGACTGCGGGAGCAGCGACAAGTGCATGTCGAAGAACTGCACCTCGCCCGAGTTGATCTTTTTGCGCAGGTCGGCGTTGGACTGATACGGCGTGCGGAAGAGCACCGCGTCCGCGCGAGCCAATTCGCCGTCGAGCGAGGGGCCGGTCGACGCACCGGTGATCACGCCGACCTTGAACGGCCGGCCAGCCTCATGCTCGGCACGAGCGCGAGCGGCGATGGCTTTGGGCACGGCCTTGGCCGCACCAGCAGGCGTAAACCCGCTGAATCCGATGATGTCGCCGTGGCTGACAAGGGCTGCGGCTTCTTCTGGGGTGAGTTTAGCGAATGGCATGCTGGGGCAGAGTGTAGTCGATAAGCACGTATCCGACGACGCACGCTTTGCCGAGCCAACCGCATTTTTTGCCCGGGCTAAAATCGCAGCTGCTTGCGGGACAATTTCCACGTGCGTAGCGTCTTGCCCCTAAACCCGACTCCCCATGAAGAAATTCCTGCTCATTTCCGGTGCCGCTCTCCTCGTTCTGGTGATTGTGGCTTACCTCGTCGCCACGTTCTTCCTGGGCTCGATCGTCAAAGCCGGCGTCAACAACTACGGTCCGCGCATCACCGGCACCGCGGTCGTCCTGCAGGACGCGGACATCTCGCCGCTCAGCGGAGGCGGCACGCTCAAGGGTTTCTCGGTGGCCAACCCCGAGGGCTGGACTCAGGGCGACGCGTTTTCGCTCAACGAGGTTCGCGTCAAAATGCGCCCGTCCTCGCTCCTCGGAAGCCACGTGATCGTGGAGGAAGTCTTCATCGACCAACCCGTTTTCCGCTACGAGACGAAGCTCGTGCGCAGCAATATCGGCGACCTGCTCAAAAACATCGAGGCCGCGGTCGGCTCGAGCGACGAGCAGGCGCAAACCGAGCAGGGCGAACCGATGAAATTCGAGGTGAAACATTTCCGCCTTCAGGGCGGCAAAGTCACCGTCGGCGTGGGTAACAACGCCGTCACGCTGCCGATGCCGCCGATCGAACTCCGCGATCTCGGCACCAAGGAAGGCGGCATCACCTCGAGCCAGCTCGCGATGGCGATCATGCGCAGCATCACCTCGAGCGTGATCACCGCCACCACCGAAGCCGCGGGCAAGATCGGTGGCACGATGGGCGCGGCCGCGGGCGATGCCGCGAAGAAGGCGAGCGAAGGCCTGAAAAAACTTCTGCCCGGCGGAAAATAATCCGCCTGCCCTCGCCTCTCACCCGCGGGCCGTCGCCGCGTCCGCGGGCGAGACTTCTCCGCGCGCCGCGTCGACTGCGATCATGATGCCTTGCGCAAGCGCGAGGCGGCTCACGGGTTTGGGCAGATAATCATCCGCGCCCGCCGCGAGCGAACGCTGCACGACCTGCGGTGAGTGGTCGGCGCTCAACATCAGCAGATACGGTCGTCCATAGGTGTGCGGCGCGCTCCGGATCATGCGGCAGGTTTCCACGCCGTCGGGGCTCGGCAGTCCGGCGTGGAGCACCACCAGCGACACTTTTTCTTTCCGGCAAAACTCCAGCGCCTCCGTGCTGCTGCCGAGCGGAACAACGTCCGCGCCGGTGATGCTCACAATCATCTGCGTGAGCATCGCGCGACTGGAGTCGTCCTGATCGACGACGAGCGTGCGCCAACCGAGTCCCGCCACTCGCGCTCGCAGAAGTAGTTCGAGCCGTTCCGTCGCATCCGGCACCGCGAGCGGCTCACCTTCCTTCGTCGCTGCCACCGCGGAAAACGCCAGGGTAAACACACTGCCCTTGCCCACCACGGACCGCACGGTGATCCGGCCATCCAGGAGCTGCGCCAGCCGTTGCCCGACCGCGAGTCCCAGACCGGCGCCTTCGCTCGGCGAAGGTCGATGCGACTCCTCGAAGGGCTGAAACAACTTCCCGAGTTTTTCGTCCGAGATGCCCACGCCTGAATCCTCCACCGCGATCAGCACGCGATGCTGATGCGTGTGAAACGGCGCGATCGGCTCCGCCCGCACCTTCACCGCGATGCGCCCGCCGCGGGGCGTAAACCTCACCGCGTTGCCCACGAGTTGGATCACGATCTGACGCAGGATCTGCCCGTCCGTTTTGATCGCATCCGGCACGAACCCCTCGCACTCCCAGGTAAACGTCTGCTCCTGCTCCTTCACCCGCGAAGCGAAAAACGCCTCGAGGCTGCGCTGCAGATCGTCGAGCAACACCAATTGCTCGCAGACGGGATGCGCGTGCGCGTCGAGTTTCGAAAAATCGAGCACCTGATCGATCGCGGCCAGCAACCGATGCCCCGCCTCCCGGATGCTCGCGGCCTGCTTCTCCTCCGCGCGGCCGGCGAGCGTGAACTGCATCAGCTCGCTGTATCCAATAATCACGGACAACGGCGTCCTCAGCTCATGGCTCATCACCGCGATGAAATCCGACTTCACCCGCGCCGCGCGTTCCGCTTCCTCCCGCGCCTGCCTGGCCTCCGCCGCTGCGCGCTGCACGGCGATCGCGCTCGCGATCTGGTCCGACACAAACGTCAGCAGGCGCCGCTCCGGTTCGCCGATCAGGTGCGGATTGAAGTAATCCTGCACCGCCATCACGCCAAACGTCCGCCCCGCCACTTTCAGCGGGATGCCCAGCCACACCTGCGCGGGGATGCCGAAATTCACCACCTTCCCCTCGGCGAGCAGGCGATTCGCCGCGGAGCGATCGAGCAGCAGCGGCTGCCCGCTGAAGTAAACGAGATCCGTCACGCCGAGCCCGAGCCGGCGATCCACGCGGCGCTTCTCGAATTCATCTTTTGAATACACGAACCGGAGCATCTGCTCCGTCTGATCGACGAGCGCGATGTAGAGATTTTTCACGCCGATCAGTTCGCCGACGATCGCATGGATCCGGTCGCACAGCGCTTCCATCGACTCCGCTTCCTGCGCGGCGCGCGAAATCGCAAACGCCGCCGATTCGGACAACACTTCGCCTTCTCCCGTTGCGAGTCGGCCGGGGCCGGGCGCGTTTTTTAGAAACACCGCCACTTGCTCGCCCACTTGAGCGACCCGCGCTTCGAGCAACGTCGCCTCGGCCGCATCCACCGGCCGCGCGAGCAGGTTGAGTTGCCCCGGTTCGCCCGTCTGCCGGCACCGAATCACGCGGTCGCGCAGCAGGGTCTCACGCGGATCGTCCAGCGTCGCCAACACCGCATTCGCATCGCGCGAACGCGCTCCGGGCAACAACAGCTCCATCGCCGCCGCATTGGCCGCCACGACTTCGATCGTGCCGGCTTCCTCGTTCGCCGAAAACACCACCGTCGCCCACGGACAAGCCGCCAACCAGACCCGCGATTCGGGCGCCAGCGCGGGCGTAACCAGGTCGAAAAGAGAACCTGACATGGCGAAGTTGGACGGCTGCACGTTAAGAAACTGTGTGCCAAGGGGAAGCAGGGACTTTGCCTAAATTTCACCACCCCGCTTTCTGTAGTGTCATCTCGCTCCGAGCACTGTGCTGATTCACATGGGTTGCGACGTTGACCCGACCGCGCGCTCGGCGCTGCATCCCTGCATGCGCATCACTTACTACGTCGAAATCCTTTCGTCCTGGTGCTACTACGTCGAACCGGTTTGGACGCAGCTCAAGGAGCGCTACGCCGGTCGCGCCGAGTTCGAGTGGAAGATCGCGCTGATGACCACGGATGCGTTTCCCGTCTCACGCGAGCAGTGCGACTGGTTCTATCGCCGCAGCGGCGGCACCGTGATGCACTCGCCCGTCATGCTCAACTCCGGCTGGTTCGAGGCCGAGCGTCGCGGCGAGTATAAAGCGCCCAATCTCGTCGCCGAGGCCGGCCGCGATTTCGGTTTTAACGGCGACGAACTTCGTCTCGCCCTTGCCCACGCCGCGCTCCGCGAGGGCCAGAAGGTCGGCGACCTCGCCACCTCCGTCGCCATCGCCGCCCGCGCCGGCGGCATCGATCCGGAAAAACTCCGCGCGCGCGCCGAGTCTGCCGAAGTGCGGGCGCGGATCGAAGCGAGCACGCAGGAATTTCTGTCCCATCAGATCAACCAACGACCCAGCTTTGTCCTCACCGATGCGATCGGCGACAAAGCGGTTTTCTCCGGGCTCGTGCGCTTCGAGCCGCTCGCGGCGACAATCGAGGCGATGCTCTCCGACACGGACGCCTACGCGGCGCACGCCGCGCACCACGGTCCTCCGCCGCAACAGTGAGCGCACCGGGTCGCGACTATGTCCGCACCACGTCGAGCCTGAGTCCGTCCCGGGTCGGGACCAAATGCGTCCCACGTCGGGACTCGGTGCGTCCCGCGTCGCGCCTGAGTCCGCGCCGGTTCAGGACCGCGTGCGGATCAACTCGTCCACCGCGGTGATCGCTTTCGCGGCGCGCTCCTCGCCGGTGCCGTTGATTTCCACAAACGGCAATCCGCGTATCACGAGCGTGTCGCGCCACAACTGCCGGCACATCTCGCGCTCTTCCGGCGTCGCGAAACACCGCTGCGGATCCGGCTCAAACGGCAGGTCCGTGCCGCACAAAAGATAAAGGGCGAATCCGCGCGCGCGTTTGTCCGCTTCCGCCCGCACCCACTCCGGACACGCCCCGGGAAACAGCAGATCGTCGTAGAGCACGCAGGTCAGCAGCTCCGTGTCGCAAAACATCACGCGACGCGCCGCCTGCGCCGCCGCTTCCTCGTTCGCGATTTGTCCGCGCGCGATCGCATCGAGATCTGCCGGGCCAACCTTGCCGTCATGGGAATCCCAATACGCGCGCACAAACTCCTGCGACCACGGTTCTCCAAAATGCGCCGCCAGCGTTTGCGCGAGCGTCGTCTTGCCCGTGGATTCCGGACCAAACACCGCGATGCGTAGAGGTGCGCCGCTCATGACTGCGCCTGCCTCGTTCCGTCACGTTGCACCTTCAACGCGCGAGCCCACGCGCGCCAGCCGAGCAGCGCCATCGCGAAATAGATCGCGTAGAGAAACGCCGTGTAGGCCAGCTCTGCGCTCCAGTAGGACGCGACCGCGACGGCATTTACGGCCACCCACACCGGCCAGTTTTCGAGGTTTTTCCGCGCTTGGAGAATCTGCCCCACCACGCTGAACGCCGCGATGAATGCATCGCGCCACGGCATCGCCGCGCCGATTTTCGGGCCGACAAAAACCGCCCACCCCGCCGTCGCGAGTCCGGCCGCCGCCAGCCATGCGAGCCGCGCCCGCCACGAGAGCAAAGTGACAGGCAACTCCGGCGCATCGCCGCGATCGCGCACCCAGTGCACCCAGCCCCACGCAAGCGCCGCGAAAAAGAAAATCTGCAGCAACGCATCCGCCGGAAATCGAGCTTGCCAGAACAACACGCCTTGCACGGTGACCGCCACGAGCCCGATGGGAAACGCCCACAGCGAACGCCGGATCATCAGCGCCACGCCGGCGATCCCGAGCGCCAGATTGCACTGGTCCAGCAGCGAAGCCGAAGTGAATCCCTGCCAGATGTTGCTCCAGATTTCGCCCATGAGAGGCGGCGATTGAGCCGCCGCGCATTCCTACGCGCAAGCTCCCGATGGCGTGCTCTCGTTAGGTCATTCCGGGCGCAGCGAAGAATGACAACGTAACGAGCGCTTCCGCTCACTCCGGCTTGCTCGCCACAAACGCCTCGAGGGCTTCGCGCGTGATCGCGTGACGCGCGCCACAGCGCGGGCAGCGGATTTCAACCTTCGCGTCGCCGGCGAACAAACCGTCCGGATCCTGTCGCATCACCGGCGCGAGCACTTCCATCATGCGCGATTGATTGCAGCCGCAGTGCCAGCGGTAGATCCGACGCTCCATCAGCGCGAGCGTCTCGGTCTGGTCGAGGTTGCGCACCTGGTCGGTCGTCAGGCTGCGAAACCACGCGAGGTCGCAGTCAGGATGCTCGGAAATCATCACGAAATCCTCCTCGCCCAACTGGAAATACCGGGTGCCGCGCTGCTCGCTTTGCGCGTAGAATTTTTCCACCGCCGCAAACGGATCGGAGCCCTCGAACGTCACCGTGCTGCGACGCTTCGGCTGCCGGTCACGCACGACGTCGGCGTAAAAGAGATTTTCCGGAAGCACCTTCACGTCCTCTTCAAACGCGCGGCCGACAACGGCGCCGGTTTCATTGTCGCCGGTGAGAAACAGATTCACGAGCGGCTGCTGGAAGTTGATCGTCCACGCGACCATCTCTTTCCACGGGCGGGACGCACAGTGCAGGACAAACGCCCCGAGCGCGCGCTTGAACATCGCGTCCACCTCCGGCGAGAACCGCATCTGCTGCTGGCTCAGATGCAGATAATAGTCGACGTAGAGATCGGCAAAATCCGCGCGCGCGAGCAGGACGTTGCGGCTCCGCACGAAATACGTGCGCACCTCGAGGCCCGCGTCGGCGGTGTTCGGGGGAGTCGTTTCAGGCATGGGGTCAACGTTGCGGCTCCGTCGCGTTTGTCCAGCATCGCACTTCATCGCGGACGAAACTCGAGCGGAACGCCCGCTTCGCGAAACACGGCGCGCGAGGCAGCGACGGCGATCGCCTCGAGCAGTTTCGCGCGCGAACCCTCCGCAGGCTCAGTCCACACCGGGCGCTGCACCAGCTCGAGTGCGTCGCCGCGCCGAACCAGCAGGCCCCACCCCGCCGGAATCTCCGCGCGTGCAAAAATCCCGTCTTCGCTCACGAGGTAGAGATAATCGGCCGCGCGCCAGCGGAAGAGTTTCGCGAACTTCGTGCCATGGCCGAGTCGCTGCTGCCACTTCGAGAGATCCGCGAGCACGCGCCGATGCGTTTCGTGCTCCACACCCGAGAAGTCGCACGCGTCGAGTTCGGCAAAGAGCGAGTCGCCTTTGCGCAGGTCGGGACGGTGTCCGCCGATCAACTCCTCAAGCGCACGCAGTCGCTCGCTCAACTCGGCCACGCGACGGCGCGCCTCGCTTTCGCTGCGCGCGTCCTTCAGCAAATCCGCGCGCGCCTGTTTGCACTCGAAGACGGCAGTGCACGCATGCGCGGTGCCGCGCGCCGTGGCCGCGACGTCGGCCCTGTATCCAGTTTTTGGTAACCGCACCTCGGTCGCCGCAATGGTGAATCCGTGCTGCTGCGCCCACGCAAGCGCCAGCGCCTTCAGCTGCCGGTGACGCTCGCTTTCGCCCGTTTTTGTCCGCTCCTCGCTCATGCGCACATGAGAAAATCCTGACCTTCGCGAAAGCCGCGCCCGCGAAGAAAATCGCGTTGCAGCTCGCGCGCGCCCCGCTTGCCCACGCACCCGAGCACGAAGCAAGCGTCCGGCGCACCAATCGCATCCGGCGCGATCACCGCGCGACCGGTGCCGCCCAGCCGCCGCGTGTGTTTGCGCGGATCGATATCGATAAAACCTGCGATTGAAACACCGCCGCGCTCGAGTTCGGCGACGCGTTTGCGCGTCGGTCGCCCCGCGCCCCACGCGAAGATCGGTCGACCTCGCACGACCCGCTCCAGCTCGCGCGCGAGATACGGTGCTTTTGTCCGGAAAAACGCCTCCGGCGAATAGCGTGGATCCGTGCGCGAAAGCCGCGCCGCGCCGTCGTGCCACGTGAGCAGCCTCCGCGGCACTTTCGCCATGCGCACGCCTGCATCCATCCAGCGCAGCCACAGTTCGTAGTCCTCCGGAAAATCGCCGTCGTGATAGCCTCCGTGTCGCACCACGACTTCGCGGCGAAACATCACACTCGGGTGCGCGAGCGGCGATTCGACGAAGCGGTTCAGCGCAATCTCCTCCGGCGTGCGCAGTTCGTTCTGCCACGCGACATGCAGCGCGTAGCCGGCGTTGCGCGACGCGTCGCCGCCAAACTCCACTTCGCACGCCACGAGTCCGAGCGCCTCGTTTTCCGGTGCACGCAAAAACTCCATCTGCGCACGGAGTCGTTCCGGATGCGCGGTATCGTCGGCATCCATGCGTGCGACGAACTCGCCGCGCGCCTCCGCGAGCCCGGCGTTGAGCGCACGCGCGATGCCTTCGTGCGGACGGCGCCATACCCCCACTCGCGCGTCGGTTCGCGCGTAGTCACGCAGCACGTCCGGCGTGGCGTCGGTCGAGCCGTCATCGACGATGATCAACTCCCAATCCGCAAACGTCTGCCTGCGCACGCTCTCGATCGCCCGCGCCACCGTGGCGGCGGCGTTGAACACCGGCATCAAAACTGAAACCGCGAGGGACATCCGTCCGGCATTAACGACCGCGGCAAAGTCGAGGTCGAGCCGCCGGTTGGATGGACGACCTCTTTGCGCGTCACACGCCTTCCGCGTAGATTGGGTCGGTTTTGCGATCGTCATGGAAATCCACGATCCCCTCGTCACCGATCCCGCCGTGCTCACCGCGATGCAACGCGTGCCGCGCGAGCGTTTCGTGCCGGAGGATCGTAAACTCTTCGCCGGCCGCGACGCCGCGCTGCCGATCGGTCACGGACAGACGATTTCGCAACCATCGTTGGTCGCTTACATGACGCAGGAGGCGCGGCTCGCGCGCGACTCACGCGTGCTCGAAATCGGCACCGGCTCGGGTTATCAGGCCGCGATCGTCGCCGAGTTGAGCGATCATGTTTACTCGATCGAGGCGATTCCCGCGCTCGCCGCGCGGGCCGCCGCCACGCTGCGCGCATGTGGTTACGATCGGATCCATTTGCGCCAGGGCGACGGCTATCACGGCTGGCCCGAGGCCGCGCCGTTCGATGCGATCCTCGTCACCGCGGCCGCGCCATCGATTCCGCCGCCACTCGTCGAACAACTCGCCGACGGTGGACGGCTCTTGATTCCCGTGGGCGAGCCATCGGGTCCGCAAGAGTTGATGCTCGTCACCAAAACCGCTGGCGCCGTCCGAACCCGCGCGCTGCTGCCGGTCGCATTCGTGCCGTTTACGCGCGCGGGCGAGTGAGGCGGCCGGGCCGCGCGTCAGCTTTTCTTCAGCTGCTGCTCGAGTTTGCGGATTTTCGGCGCGATCACGAAACGGCAATAACCCGCGGTCGGGTTTTTCGCGAAGTAGTCCTGGTGATAGTCCTCCGCGATCCAGAACTTCTTGAGCGGCACGATCTCCGTCGTGATCGGATCGCGAAACTCCTCCTGCGCTCGCGCCTTCGATTTCTCGGCGGCGGCACGCTGCGCGTCGTTGGCGTAGAGGATGATGGAGCGATACTGCGGTCCCTGATCGTTGCCCTGCCCGCCGACCTGGGTCGGATTGTGCACGTGCCAGAAATAATCGAGCACCGCTTCGAGGCTCACTTGCGCGGGATCGTAATCGATCCGGATCACCTCGGCGTGACCGGTCGCATGCGCGCAAACCTGTTGATACGTGGGATTCGGTTCGTCGCCGCCGGCATAGCCGCTGACGACATCTTTTACGCCGGGCAGCATTTCGTAAGCTGCTTCCGTGCACCAGAAGCAGCCGCCGCCGAGCACGACCGATTCCGTGGCAGAGTGTGCGTTGTTCATAAAACCGAGGATGGGCAACAGGATGAGAAATGCTGGTCGAAATCGCATGGCAGTAAGAGGCCGCAGGCCCGGTAAATAATTCCCAAAAGCTGAAATCCGCCATCTTTCACGGCACAAAGCTGAAAGCCGGGAATCCAATCGCAGCGGTCACACCGCCGCCCCAAAAATCCATGGAATCGCCGCGCCCGCTGCTTCTCTCGCGATCTGCCGTCATTCTTGGGCTGATCGCCGCGCTAGCATTGGTCTTCGGCACGCTCCTCGTTTCGACGGTGGCCCATCGCTCCATCGCCGACGCGCAGGAGCGCGCGACGCATGCGCAATCCTCGCTTCTCGCGATCCAGCAAGTTCGCGCCACCATCACCGAAGCCGAAACCGGTCAGCGCGGCTATCTGCTCACGCGGGACGAAACCTATCTCCAACCTTATCGCGAAGCGGCCGCGCGCTACGAAAACGAACTCGCCGCCCTCGCCCAGCAACTCGCCGGACACGTCGAGATTCAAAGCACACGGCTCGAGCTCGATGCACTCCTGCGCGAGAAATTCAACGAGATCGCCCACTCGATTTCCCTCCGGCAGCGCTACGGTATCGGCCCCGCACTCAACGTCGTCGAAAGCGATTCCGGCGCTCGCACGATCAGCGAGATCCGCACGCGACTGAACCGTCTTGAGGCTCACGAACTCGACGAGATGTCGGCGCACTCCGCGTCGGCCGTGCATCGCAGCCGGATGTTTCAGCAACTCTCGGTTGGCCTGGTTGCCCTCACCGTTCTGCTCGGCATCGGCGCCGCGTGGTGGCTCGTGCGCCGCATCCACGAACTCGAAAAACTGGTGACCGTCTGCGCGTGGACCCACCGCGTAAAATGGCAGGGCCGCTGGATGAGTTTCGAAGAATACCTCGATCGTCGTTTCAACCTGCACTTCACGCACGGCATGAGCGACGAGGCCGCGGAGAAGATGCAGGCACAGATCCGTCTCCTTCCGCCGATCGAGGACGACGACGAACCCGTCAGCCCCAAGAAGAAGCGTAACCGCTGAACCGTGCCCAGGTCGCGCCAGACCGTGACGCGAGCCGGTGCGCACTGAGGCACGACATTGTCCGCACTCAGTCCCGACCGTGTCCGCACCTTGTGGCCACCCGGTGCGGACCTTGGCTCGACGTTGTCCGCGCAGGCTTCCCGACCCGGCGCAGCTGAAAAGATTTGGCAAAACACAGGGCTCCGTCTTTCTCCGCCGCATGAGGTTTTTCCGCTTCTCCTCGTTGCTGCTCGCGTTCGGTCTCGCGACGACAGCGGTTGCTCAGGTCACCGTTACCTACGAGTTCCCCGCAGCCCAGCCGCAAGGCTACGAGGACGCCGGACTCAAGCTCACCGACGGAGTCGCCAACGTCACCGCATGGGGCGGGTCGGAACCTGTGGACGTGACGCCGTTCGTCGGTTGGGACAGCGCCCCGGCGACCGTGCTTTTTAGCTTCTCCGGTCTGGTCGAGATCCACTCCGTCACCGTGTGGCTTGCGGATAGCGACGGCGACGCCGGCGTTTTCCTGCCCGAATCCGTCAAGTTCTGGACAGATGACGAAGGTCTGGCCGAGGTTCACGAAATCGAAAATCCGGACGGCTCGGGCACCACGGTGGGCTTTACGTATTCACTTTCTGGATTCGTCACGGACGAGCTTTGGCTGCAGGCCTCTCACACCGATCCGGGCGAGCACCAGTGGATCATGATGTCCGAAGTGGAGCTCAATTACACGGCCGTGCCGGAGCCCTCCACTTATGCTGCGCTGTTCGGTGCAGTCGCACTGGGCGCGGGACTCGTCCGCCGCCGTTTCAACAAAGCGGTTCGAAAATAACCACTCGCCCGACCCGGTTCGAACCGAGCGCGAGTCGGTGCGAGGTTCGGATCAACCGCGGGTGAGTTTGCGGTATTTGATGCGGTGCGGCTGGTCCGCGTCCTTGCCTTTGCGCCGGCGGTAATCCTCGAGATATGCGGAGTAGTTTCCGTTGTAGAAAACGACCGTGCTGTCGCCTTCGAACGCGAGGATGTGCGTCGCCACGCGGTCGAGGAACCAGCGGTCGTGCGAGACGACGACGGCACAGCCGGCGAAATTCTCCAGACCCTCCTCGAGCGCGCGGATCGAGTTCACGTCGAGGTCGTTGGTGGGTTCGTCGAGGAGAATGAGATTGGCCCCGCTCTTCAGCAGGCGCGCGAGATGCACGCGGTTGCGTTCGCCGCCGGAGAGCACACCGACTTTCTTCTGCTGGTCGGCGCCGGTGAAACCAAACTGTGCGCAATACGCGCGCGCGTTCACTTCGCGGCCGGGCAGGCGGAGGATTTCTTCGCCACCGCTGATCGCTTCGTAGATTGTCTGCTCGTCCGGCAGAGAATCGCGTGACTGATCGACGTGGGAAATCTTTACGGTGTCACCGACGCGCAGCGTGCCCGCATCGGGTTGTTCCGCGCCGGTGATGAGGCGAAACATCGTCGTTTTACCGGCGCCGTTGGGGCCGATCACGCCGACGATGCCGCCGGGCGGGAGGGAGAAGTTGACGTTTTCGAAGAGAAGTTTGTCGCCGTAGCTCTTCGAGAGGTTCTCCGCTTCGACAACGACCGTGCCGAGACGCGGACCGGGCGGGATGATGATCTCGAACTCGCGCTCCTTCTCGGCGACGTTCTCCTTGAGCATCTTTTCGTAGGCGTTGATGCGCGCCTGACCTTTCGCCTGACGCGCCTTCGCCCCGGAGCGAATCCATTCGAGTTCGCGCGCCATCGCTTTCTGACGGCGATCCTCTGTGCGCTGCTCGGCGGCGAGACGTCGCTGCTTCTGCTCGAGCCACGAGGAGTAGTTGCCCTTCCACGGAATGCCGTGGCCGCGGTCGAGCTCGAGAATCCATTGCGCGACGTTGTCCAGAAAGTAGCGATCGTGCGTGACCGCGATCACGGTGCCTTCGTAGCGCGCGAGATGTTGCTCGAGCCAGTGCACGCTCTCGGCATCGAGGTGGTTGGTCGGTTCGTCGAGGAGGAGAATCTCGGGTTTCTTCAACAACAGCCGTGCGAGGGCCACGCGGCGACGCTCACCACCGGAGAGATGATCGACGATCTGATCGCCGGGCGGACAGCGCAGCGCCTCCATCGCCATCTCGACCTGTGGAGCGACGTCCCACGCGCCGAGCGCGTCGATCTTCTCCTGCAACTCGCCCTGCCTCGCCATGATCTTCTCCTTCTCGGCCTCGTCATCGGTGGCATCGAGTTCATCCCAGGTGGCGTCGTAGGCGGCGGTGAGATCGGTGAGATGTTTTACGCCCTCCTCGACGCACGCGCGCACGGTCGAACCGGGCGTGAGCTGCGGCTCCTGCTCGAGCAGACCGACGTTATAACCGGGCTCGAAGTGCACGTGACCGTCGAACTCCGTATCGCGTCCGCTCAGGATGCGCATGAGCGAAGATTTGCCGGAGCCGTTGAGGCCGAGCACGCCGATCTTCGCGCCGTAGAAAAACGACAGCGAGATGTCGCGGAGGATTTCCTTGCGCTCGATTTTCTTCGAGACGCCGATCATCGAGAAAATGACTTTGGGAGCTTCGTCGGGCTTCGCCATGGGCGGGCAGCGTTCAGCGTTTCGGCGGAGTTTCAAGCCGCGCGTTGCCGGCGTGCGCAACCGCTCCGCTGTTTGAGCGTCCATCCATCGGCTTGCGACTGGCCAGCGGGCCGAGGCTCGTTCACACTTCACGTTCCCCTATGCCCCGTTTCCGCACGATCCCTGCCCTGCTGAGCCTTGCCCTCATGACTGCCATCAGCCCGTTCACGCTTGCCGAGCCGTCGTTCAAGACCCCCGTCAGCTACGAGGAGGCCGACCGCCGCGCCGCGGAGATCCTCGCGAAGATGACGCTGAAGCAGAAGATCGGCCTCACTTCGGGCAACAACTTCCTCTTTTCGCGCGGTTACCCCGAGCTCGGCATCCCGGAAATGTTCATGGCCGATGCGACCGGCGGCGTGAACATCCGGCGCAATCTCAGCACCGCGCTGGAAAAATCCACCGCCTTCCCCAACCCGCTCGCACTCGCCGCCACGTGGAATCCCGGCCTCGCCTATCGCTACGCGCACAGCATCGGCGAAGAGTGTCGCGCCGGAGGCATTGCGATCCTCCTCGGCCCCGGGATGAACATGTATCGACATTCCCAATACGGCCGCAATTTCGAGTATTTCGGCGAGGACCCGTATCTCACCTCACGGCTCGTCGAGCGCTACGTGATGGGCGTGCTCGATACCGGCACGATCCCCCCGATCAAACACTTCGTCGGCAACGAAACCGATCATCCCCGTCGGCTCTCCAACTCCGTGATCGACGACCGGACGTTGCGCGAAGTTTACCTCGCGCCGTTCAAGGCCGCGATCGACGCCGGCGCGATGGCCGTGATGTCGTCCTACAATCAGCTCAACGGCGAATGGCCGGGCCAGAGCCGCCACGCGATGACCGAACTCCTCCGCGGCGAACTTGGCTTCAAGTGGCTCGTCATGACCGACTGGTGGGCGGTCTGGGACGCCGAGAAGGTCATCAAGTCCGGCCTCGATCTCGAGATGCCCGGCGACAAATACCTCAAGAAAGACGCCGAGCGCCTCGTGCTCGCGGGCAAGGTTTCCGAGGCCGACATTGATCGCATGGTCCTGAGCATCCTGCGCACGCAGATCGCGATGGGCCTCCACGATCGCCCGGTGCGCGACGAGTATTATCTGCGCAACTATGCCGAGCATGCCGAGGTCGCGCTCGAGACCGCGCGCCAGTCCGTGGTGTTGTTGAAAAACGAAAAACAACTTCTCCCGCTGCGCCGCGACACCGCCGCGAAAAAGAAAATCCTCCTCACCGGCCGCTATGTCGACGTCGTCCCGCGCGGGCTCGGCGCCGCCGAAGTCGAAGGCTACGACAACATCACGCTCCTGCAGGCGCTGCGCGACACCTACGGCGAGCAGTTGCACTACGTGCCATCACCGACCGACGACGAACTGAAGTCCGCCGATGTCGTCATCGTCGAAACCGGCACGATGGACAGCGAGGGCTGGGATCGTCCGTTCGCGCTGACCGCCGCCGAAGAGGCGCGCGTCGTCCGCGCGGTCACGCTCAACCCGCGCACGATCGTGGTCATCAACGCCGGCGGCGGTGTTCAGATGACGGGCTGGAATGACCGCGCCGCGGCGATTCTCTACGCGTGGTATCCCGGCCAGAACGGCAACCGCGCACTCGCCGAGATTCTCGCGGGTCAGACGAATCCCTCCGGCAAACTTCCGATCACGATCGAGAAGCGTTTCGAGGATTCGCCGGGCTACGGTTATCTGCCCGATGGCGAACAACTCTACCAGGGCTGGGACGGCGACAACGACATGTCCCGCCCGATCTACAACGTCGTCTACAAGGAAGGCGTCCACGTCGGTCACCGCTGGTATGAGAAGAACAAGATCGAGCCGCTCTACGCGTTTGGCCACGGCCTCTCCTACACGACGTTCGAGTATTCAGATCTGCGCTTCAATCCGCCGTCGATTCCCACCGACGGCCGCGTGACGATCGAGTTCACCGTGACGAATACCGGCTCCGTCGCCGGCACCGAGATCACGCAACTCTACGTGCGCGACACGCAGTCGGCGGTCGAGCGCCCCGAAAAAGAGCTGCGCGCCTTCGGTCGCGTCACCGTGCCACCCGGCGAAAGTCGCGTCGTCCGATTCCGCATCAACGCGAAGGAGCTTTCCTACTGGGACCCGCAAACGCGCGCGTGGAAAGTCGAGCCACACGACTACACAATCCTGATCGGCAGCGCCTCGAACAAAATACTTCTCGAAGGAAAACTCACGCTGCGCTGAGCCAGAGCGCGGGTGCGTCCGCAGAAAAGAACCACAAAGGCACGGAGCACACAGAGAACCGAACCAAATCACGGAAGCACGGAAGAGCGGAAAAACGGAACTCCGCCTTCGGTGATCTCTGGGGTTAAAAAGAAGCGCGCCCCCGTCTACGAGTTGGGCGATGTCTCACGCTCCCACGTCGTAAGCCGCGCGAGCGCTTCGTCGCGGTTTTCTCCGCACATCGTGGGCTCGGGACGCAGACTGCGGCAGACTTCCGGGCGCTCCGGTTGGCCGAAGAGCGCGCAGCGATAATCAGGCAGCAGTTGCACACAGGGGATGCCGGCGGGTTTTCCGTGCGGCATCCCGGGAATCGGCGATGTAATGCTGGGAGCAATACAGCACGCGCCACAGCCGGCGCGACACGCGAAATCGGCTCCCATCACTGCAACTCGAGTTCGGCGTGCGTGCCGATCTGCGCGGCGCGGTCGGGCGCCGGCGAGAGAATCAAACGTTCCTCCGCGATACCCGCTTCGAGCAGGTGATCGCGCACGCGTTGCGCTCGCGTTTCGGCGAGCTGCGCGAATTCTTCAGGGGTGATCTCCACGGTTTGCGCAAGGCGGCCGATCATCTCCTCGATGGGCAGACCCGATTGCTCCTTGGCCGCGGCGATCTCCGGCTCGCGCTTCGCCTGCGCTTCGTTTTGCGCGCGCTCGAGCGCGCGACGATCGCGCGCATTCTTGAACGTCGCCCAATCCCAAGCGCGACGCAGAATGCCGCGATTCGCGGTCTGCTCGGGCGCCTGCACTTTTTGTTTCTCCGGCAACGGCGCGCCCGTCTCGGCTTCGTCGGCGAAGCGTTCGTCAAAGAGAGCGCGGAGCGCGGTCGCAAACGCGTCGCCGCTCACCGCGGTGCTCGCATCGGTGGACTCCGCAGCCGCGGCCAGCTGACGCGCACGCTCCTGCACCTCTTGATTAATTTTTTCTCGCTGGAGCGCGGGACGATCGGCGTCGGGATTGTAGCCGCCGGTGATCGAGAGATTGAGCGCCGGGCGCTCGTTCAGCGCGCGCTGCAACACCTGGAGGCGCTGCTGGCTCTCGGGCGTAAACTCCGCGTTGCCCGCGAGGAAATCCTGTCGACCGAGCTCTTCGCCACCGCCGCCGAACATCGAACCGAGCAGCGAGAAGGGCGACGTCGCCGCCTTCTTCAGGAGATTGATCACGACTCCGCTCACAACCGGTCCGATCTCAAAACTCGGATCGTTAAGGCTGCCGCTCACGGGGATGTTGAGCACGATCTTGCCGCTGGAATCTTTCAGCAGCGCGACGCCGAGTCGCACGGGAAGCTGCGTGGCGTCGGGACTCTCGACGCGTTGGCCAAACGTGAACTGATCGAGCGTGATCGTGCTCACGAGGTTCAGCCGGTCGTCGGCGAGCTTCATCGTCGAATCAACAAACAGTCGACCGCGCGCGAGTTCGAAGCCCGCGTATTTGCCCATATACGGACTCAGCGGACGCAGATCCACGGACTGCACGCCTGCCTTCAAGTCCGCGCGCGGCGCGGCGGCGAGGGGATCCAATTTTCCGTCGAGCGACATCGCGTCGGCACCGTTGATGCGCGCTTTGAGTTTTGCTTCGCCTCGACCGGGTTCGCGCGAGGACAGATTGCTCAGCACGGTCTCGAAATCCTTGATTGAGAGATTCACCGCAGGCTTCACCGAGCGGTCATTAAACGTGAAATCGCCCTGCTCGATCGCGAGCTGACCGACCGTGATCTCCGGCAACGGCGTGGATTCGGCGCCCGGCGCAGGCGCCGCGGGTTTCTCCTCCGGGGTCGTTTCGGCGGACGGAAACGCGGACGTGAGATTCATCGTGCCGTTTTCGTCCACGACCACGCGGGCAAACGGTCCGCGCAGCCGCACGGCCTGCGTGGCGACCTTCAGCTCGGGTGTCGTGGAAATCTGGATACCGTCGACCTGCAATTGCGCCAAACCCGCAAGCGGCTCACCGCGGTCGTGATCGACCAAGCCGATATTTTCCATGCGGACATCGCCTGTGAAGCCGAGCGCAGGATCCCCCTCCGCAGGCGTCGCGAGCGTGACTTTGCCAGAAACCGAGAGCGCACCGTCGGCAAGTTTCGCCGTCGTGAAAGGCGCCAAAAACGGCGAGACCGGCGTGAGCGCGAGGGAGCGCAGCTCGAGTTGCAGATCGGCCGCGAGTGGATCGAGGCCGAATTCGCCTTTCAGCTCGAACGTGCCCTGCGGATCCCAGTTGAAAGAAAACTCCAGCGGCATGCGCGCGTCGCGCGCGAGCGTGAAGCGTGCGACGTGCGTCTGGATCGAATTGAGCGTGAGCATCGGCGGCTCGGGCAGCGTCGCATCGCGGAACTGCACCGCGACGTCCTGCACGCGAATGTCGTCGACCAGAAGATCGAGCGGCGGCTCGCCGCCCGACGGCGCCGCGGCAGGCGCGGGCGCACTCGCGGAAGCGGTCGAATCGGCGGGCGGCGTTTTGACGAGCTGCAGAAGGTTGATCTGACCGTCCTCCAAACGCTCGACGCGTGCACGGCCGCCCTGCACGGAGACCGACGCGATCTTCGCGCGCATCGCAACGCCGTCTCCGTCGATGCCCGCGACTTCGATGAGCGGGAAATGCGCGACCGCCTCGCCGGCAGCGTCGAGCACGCGCAACTCCTCAAGCTTCACGCCGCCTTCGGTGAAGCGCAGCGTCTGCCCCGCCTCGTCGAGGCGCACGTCGTAGCGTCCATTGACACTGAGCCGACCGGATTCAAGACGACCGTTTAGGAACTCCTGAAAATACGGCGCGTATTTCGAGAGCACGACGCCCTCAAGGCGCAGATCGCCGCGCGATTCCAACGGTGCAACGCCAACCGTGCCGCGCCAGTCGAAGCGCTCGCCCGCCTCAGTCACCGCCGAGAACGAATACGGCGCGCCATCGCCCGGCAGCGTGTGAAACTCGACGAGCGAGAAGTTCATCGGCCCCACCGTCGTGGTGAACGGTTCGCCACGCGACGCATCGGAGAACACGAAACTGCTGTCGCTCACGCGCAGGCGCGACACGCGCACGCCGCGGCCAGGTTCGTCGCTCTTCTTTTCCTCGGGCGCCGCGTTTTGCTCCACGCGGCGCAGAATGTCGTCGACGCTCAGCGAACCGTCTTCGCGCACGGCAACGGCGCCGTGAAATTCGTCGAGCTCCACCGCGCCGAGCACCCACTCCTTGGTGATCGATTTCAGCAGATCGAAATTCGCGTAGAAACGGCGCCAACCAACGAAGGTTTCCTTGCCGTCCTCCGTGCGAAGATCGGCGCCCTCGATCGTGATCGAGAGCGCGAAAGGATTCAGCTTCACACGCTCGACGGTCAGCGTGCGACCGAGCTCGGCCGTAACGCGTTTTTCCAACTGCGAACGCACAATCGGCGGCAAAACAAAGAAGCCGACGATCGCGTAGAGCGCGACGAGTGCGGCGAGCACGATGATCCAACGGCGAGAGGTAGGTTTCATGGGAGACCTTTCTCCGGTAAGTGAATCACGGCGCGACGAGGCTCAACTCTTTCGCGCACTTCGTGATGCCGTGGGCGTTTTCGGCTTCGAACTTGCTATGCGATCCCGGCCCCTCGGCCGCCCTCCACCCACCAGCATCACCATGGCCACCGGTTCGACGTCCGCATATTCCGAGACGAAATTCTATCTGCTGCTCGCGATCTTCGCGGGTGTCTGGGGCATGCTCCCCATGCTGACGATCAAGCTCGTGCCACTCGATCTCTCGTGGCTCGGGCTGGGCGTCATCTCTTTCAGCTACGGCGCTTTCACGCACGCGATCACGTTTCCCTGCACCGATGCCGTCTGCGAAGTCTGGGGCGCGCGCCGCGCTCGGCTGATGGTTTACTTCGGGTTTCTCAACTACCTCATCGCGACCGGCATGGTGTTTATCGCCACGCTGATGCCGGCGAGTCCGTTTTGGGCGCAGCAAAACGAAGGCTATGTGCAACTGTTCTCCCTCGCGCCGCGCCTCGTGATCGCGTCGACGATCGCCAGCATCGTTTCGCAACTCGCCGACGTTTACCTCTTCCAAAAAATCAAGGAGCTCACCGGCGGGCGCCATCTCTGGATTCGCAACAACGGCGGCATCATCGTCTCCCAGTTTCTCGACACGGCGATCTTCTACTCGATCGCGTTCTACGGCGTAATTCCGACGTCCGAGCTGCCGAAACTCGTGATCGGCACCTTCCTTGTGAAGATCGCGATTTCGCCGATCGCGACGCCGTTCATTTACCTGACGGTTTACTGGATCACCGGCCGCTGGACCGTGAAGGGCGATCTCGCCGCCACGCCCGTCGCCGCTTCAACCGCGGACAACGCCTCCGCCCCCACCGCCGCGTCTCTCGCCTCTCCCGCTTCCAAATGAACCACGCCCTGCTCTCCTACCTCCGCGCGCTGCCCAAGGTCGAACTTCACAATCACCTCGAGGGCGGCTCGATGTATCCCGAACTCGCGCTCGAACTCGCGCGCGCCAACGGCATGACGCTTCCGTTTCACGATGCCGCGAGCGCCGAGAAGTTTTATCAGTTCACCAGTCTCGATCAGTTCATCAGCATCCTCCGCACCACCGTTGCCACGCTCAACACCGCGTCCGACTACGCGCGCGCGGTCGAGCGTCACGGCCAGCTCGCGGCGAGTCAGAACATCCGCTACCACGAGCTCTTCGTCACCTACGGCCTCGTCTCGCGCCGCGGCGTAAAATGGGAGGCGATCGCCGAAGGCCTCGCCGAGGGCATCCGCATCAACCGCGAAAAACACGGCGTCGATACCGCGTTCATCGTCGATCTCGACCGCACGCTCGATCCCGGGACGGCTGTGCAACACGTCGAACTCGCCGCGCGCGATCGCGAACGCTGCCACGTCGTTGGCATCGGACTCGATTGCCAGGAGCGCGGTTATCCGGCCGGTCGCTTGAAAGCCGCGTTCGATCGCGCCCGTGAGCTCGGCTTCCGCCTCACCGCGCACGCCGGCGAAGACGGCGGACCCGAGAGCGTGTGGGACGCGCTCCTCAACTGCGGCGTCGAGCGCATCGAGCACGGCGTGCAGGCCATCCAAGATCCGAAGCTCGTCGCCTACCTCGCCGAGAAACGCATCCCGCTCACCGTTTGCCCGGTCAGCAACATCCTCCTCCGCGTGTATCCGAAAATGGAGGACCACTCGTTTCGTCGTCTGCTCGACGCGGGCGTGCGTCTCACCGTCAACTCCGACGACCCGCCGATGTTCGCGACCGACATGGTCAACGACCTCGTGCAAGTCGCCGAGACCTTCGCGCTCACCGTCGATGAACTCACCCAGATCGTGCGCACCGCGTTCGAAGTGGCATTCTGGTCGCCCGAGCGCCGCGATGCCGAGCTGCAGATTTTCGATCTCACCGCGGCCAAGTTGCGCGCTCAGTTCGGATTGTGAAATCCAAGCCAACTCGCGTATCGGTCGCGGGTTGACGCAGCTCTGAGCCGATTTTCCAAGCCAACGCTATGAATTCGCGAAAAAGCGGATCGTGCGCGGGTAGCTTTGACGACGCCGGGAAAATCTCCCAACTTGCCCGCTCCATGAAGTCAGTGAAGGTGCCTGCCTTTGAGCTCTTTCTCCACGAGATGATCCCGCTCGCGAAAGCGATGGGCGTCGGCGTGGAGGTCAGCGACGACCAGTCGCTGGTGCTGCGGGCGCCGAAGGAGCAGAACAAAAACTCCCTCAACACGGCCTTCGGCGGCAGCCTCGTTTCCCTCGCCACGCTCGCCGGCTACGGCGTCGTGTGGGAACTGATGAAGAACGAAGGCGGTGAAGCCGAGAAAGCGCAGTGGAGCATCGTCGTGAAAGAGAGCCGCGCCGCTTATCGCCGGCCCGTGCTCGGCGACCTCCGCGCGATCTGCGAACGTCCCGCGCAAGCCGCGATCGCGGAGTTCAAGGATGCGCTCAAGCGCTACGGCAAAGCGAAGCTCAAGCTCCGTCCCCGCGTGATCGAAGGCGGCGAAACCGCCGTCGACGTCACCGCTGCTTTCGTGGTTTCGCGCTAACGCGATCCTGATAAACCTCAGCCATGTGCAGCCCGCCAAACCCGGCGGGCTTTTTCTTTGCGCGCTAAAAGCCGCGACCCAGTCCGCACAACATCCCAACATGGTCCGCACCGTGGCTCGACCCTGTCCGGACCTTTGGTCGACCCTGTCCGCACCTTGGCGCAACCGTGTCCGCACCTGTGTGCGACCGTGTGCGCACCTTGTCTCGACCGTGCACGCACCTTGGTCCGAGGAGGTCCGGACCGCAGTTCAAGCGTGTGCAGACTTCGTCGCGACCGTGTCCGGACGTTAGCGCGACCGTGTCCGCACTTTGTAGCAACGCGGAACACCCCCCACGCTGTCATTCTGAGCGAAGCGAAGAATCCAGTTGGAGTTTCGCAGCTGTGCACCGCAACGAAGCGCGCACTGGATTCTTCGCTTCGCTCAGAATGACAAACAGACCACAACGGGTGGAGCCCGGCGTCCTCGCCGGGCTGGTTTGGCCGAGGCGCCCACTTTATCGCCGCACTCCTCCCGCCCGCGCACGCCTCTCACCAAAGCGCTCCTCTCGGCGGGCGCGTTCACCGTTCGAAGCGTTTTTCTATCCCGTCGGGGACGGCGGGGTCCACCCTCACGCGACTCAGATATGCTTCGAGTCGGCTTCGTCTTTCTTGACGTAGCCGCTCTCCTGGCGCGCGTGGTTGACGGCGTTTTTCTTGAGATAGGCCTGATAAACGTCGTCGGCCGTCATGCCGAGCGTCTGCGCGAGCGAGACGAGAAAGTGGAAGAGATCCACGACTTCGACGCGGGCGTTTTGCTCGTCGAACTTCTGGTATTTCGCCCACCACTTCCACGGCACGCTGTCGATCAGCTCGGCCGTCTCCTGTTGCAAAGCGCGGGTGTAGTTGAGGATCCACTTGGCCTTTTCCTCTTCCGTGGCGGGCGGCAGCTTGACGCCGATGCGCTGGTTGAGGGCGTCCTGCATGCGGAAAATCTCTTCGAGCTTGTCCATGCGCGGGACGCTGCGAGAGGGCTTTCGGCCTTGCAAGCCTGCCTTGGCGCGGGGGTTTGCCCCGGAAATTGAGTTGCGCGGGAGGGCCGTCCCGTCGAGGGTTGGTGCCTTCACGCCTGCGTCGAGTGTAGTTTCTGCATTCCGCGGGCCTTAACCAACACGGCCGCTCTCCTGGCGTTTTTACTCCGCCGGATGAGCGCCAGAACCAAAACCAACAACATGTCAGATACAGTCCCGTCCGGTGAGCCGACCTCGGCTCCCGCGACTCCCGGCGCCGCGACACCCGCGGCCCCGGCGGCTGAAGCGGCGCCCACGGGCACGTTCGGCCAGACCCGCGGCTCCGGCCTCGCCCGCGGCAAACGCCCCCAGCCCCAGTCCGCCAGCACCGCCAAGGCCCCCGTCGCCTCCGGCGATTACAAACCCACCGCGGTGGAAGTCATCAAGCCGCAGAGCGAATACAAAAATCCGTTCACCGGCGAAACGTCCGTCCCGAGCCCCGCTCCGGAACCGGTCCCCGAGCCTGAGCCGGTAGCGCCCGTCACTCCGGTCGCGGCAGTCGAAACACCCGCTGCGGTCGTCGAAACGCCGGTCACGCCGGCTCCCGCTGCTCCCGCCGTCGCTGCTGAAGCGCCTGCGGCCGAGCCGGAGAAGAAGGCCGAGCTCAACATCCTGCCTCCCGCGGAAACGAAGCGCCCGGCCGTGAGCTGGGGCGAAACGCCCGCCGACTCGGCCGCTCCGCGGCGCGAAGAGCGCGGCACGTTCCGACCCGAGCGTCGCGAACAGAAGTCGTTTGAACCGCGCCAACCGCGCGAACCTCGCGAGCCGCGTTCGCAGCAGCCGCGTGAGCCCCGCGAACCCCGCTCCTTCACGCCGCCCGTCGCCCGGAAAAAATCCGGCGGTTTCTTCGGCTGGCTGAAGAGCCTCTTCGGCGGCAAGTCCGAGGAAACGCAAGCCGGTGGTCGCTCCGAGCAGCGCGACGGCGAGCACAAGCACCGTCGCCGTCATCGCGGCGGTCGCGGTCGTGGCGGTTTCCAAGGCGAAAACCGCGGTCCCCGTCCGGAAGGCCAGCAAGGCGGCTTCCAGCCGCGCGAAGGCGGCCAGGGCGGTGAAGGCAACTTCGAGGGCGGCCGTCGTCGCCGTCGTCGCGGAGGTCGTGGTCGTCGTCGTGGCGACGATCGCGGTCCGCGTCCCGAGGGCCATCAGGGCGGCGGCGCGATCTAAGCGCACCGTTGCGAATCCTCCGGCGCTCGACGCCACTCACTTCAGCCGTCCGCTTTTCGCGGGCGGCTTTTTTGTGCGCGAGGGTCCTTCGGCCGCGTGGGACCGCTGCGCGGCGCGTCTCCCGACGCAGGTTTGTCATTCTGAGCGCAGCGAAGAATCCAGAGACGCTCTCTTCGGAGGACCGAGCTGCGATTCGCTATCTGGCTTCTTCGCTGCGCTCAGAATGACAGGCAGTGGAATGGAAGTTGTCTTCCGAACCATGTCCTGGCCGTCGCCCGTGCGAATCGAACATTTTTCACGATTTTCGGTTCGCGATTCGGACGCGGAGCGAGAGGCTCGGCCGTCCCCTTTTTCCCGCGTCCCGCTTCAGATTTTTCGCTCTCAATGGCCGATCTCATCGTCAATGGCGGCAAGCCGCTCTCCGGCACCATCACGCCGTCAGGCAACAAGAACTCCGTCCTGCCCATCCTCTGCGCCACGCTGCTCACCGATGAGCCCGTCTCGTTGCGCAATGTGCCGGCGATCACCGACGTCGAGAAGCTCGTGATATTTTTCCAGGAGCAGGGTTCGCGCATCGCGTGGGACCAGGCGGCGGGCACGATGGAGATCGACCACTCGAGCTTCGACACGAAGCGACTGCAGGGCGAACTGCCGTCGGGCATGCGTTCGTCGGTGCTGTTGTTCGCGCCGCTGCTTCAGCGCATGCGCGAGATCTCGATTCCCGGCAACGCCAAGGGTTGCTCGCTGGGCGTGCGCGAGCTCGATCCGCATCTCGAAATTCTCGAAAAGCTCGGCGCGCGTATCCAGCACGGCGATACGCTCAAGATGAGTCTGCCGCACGGTTTCCGCGGCGCGCGCCACTGGCCCGATTACATGTCGGTCACGGCGACGGAAAACTTTGTGATGGCCGCCGCACTCGCCGAAGGCGAATCGGTGCTGATCAACGCCGCGAGCGAACCGCACGTGCAGGACCTCTGTCACGTGCTCGTCGCAATGGGCGCGCAGATCGCCGGACTCGGCACGAGTCAGATCACCGTCACCGGCGTGAAGCGCCTGAAAGGCGGTTCGTTCGCGATCAACACCGACCACCACGAGGTCGTCACGTTTCTTGCGCTCGGTGCGATCACCGGCGGCGAAGTCCGCGTGAAACACTCGGTGCCGCATCACTTCGATTTGATGACGCGCGCGTTCGCGAAGCTCGGCGTCGAGATCGAGCACGAGGGCGACACCGCACGCGTGCGCGCCGGCCAGAAGCTCGTCGTCGAGACGCCGTTTACCACCAATCTCCTCCCGAAGATCGAAGCTGCGCCGTGGCCGTATTTTCCGGTGGACCTCCTGCCGTGCATGATCGCGCTCGCGGTGCGCGCGGAAGGCGCGATCCAGTTTTGGAACAAGGTTTACGAGGGCGGCTTCACGTGGATGCCCGAGCTCGCGAAGTTCGGCGCGCACGTGGTCGTCAACGACCCGCACCGCATCATCGTTTTCGGCAACCGCCCGCTGCGCCCCACGACAGTCGACGCGCCCTACATCATCCGCGCGGCGGTCGGCCTCTACATGGTGGCAGCGAGCATCCCTGGTCGCTCCGTCGTGAAAAACGCCGACACGATCAAGCGCGCCCACCCGAAGTTTGTCGAAAACCTCCGCAGCCTCGGCGCGGACGTGGAGTGGCGCTGACCGAATTCTCGATTCTCGATTTTTGATTTTCGATTTTCCCGCCGCTCCCCACCCTCCCGCTTCGCCGTGACCCAATCGAAAATCGAGAATCAAAAATCGAAAATCTCTCCGCCGTCCCCGGCGGCGACTGGCTTGGGCTACATCACGTCGGCGCTGGCGGCGCCGGTTTCTCCAGCGGAGGCGGCACTGCGGCCGTTGTCGTTTGCCGATTTTACGGGCCAACCGAAGACGATCGAGCGTTTGCAGGTGATGGTCGGCGCCGCGAAGCAGCGCCAGGAAGCGCTCAATCACATCCTGCTCTCCGGCCCGCCGGGTCTCGGCAAAACCACGCTCGCGTTCATCCTCGGTCATGAGCTCGGCAAAAACGTGCGCGTCACCTCCGGCCCCGTGATCGAGAAGGCCGGCGATCTCGCGGGCCTTCTCACCAATCTCGAGGAAGGCGACATCCTCTTCATCGACGAAATCCACCGCATTCCGAAGACGGTCGAGGAGTATCTCTACTCCGCGATGGAGGACTTCCGGTTGGACATCATGATCGACCAAGGCCCCAACGCGCGCAGCGTGCGGCTGTCGATCCCGCGCTTCACCCTCGTCGGCGCCACCACGCGCGCCGGTCTGCTCACGGCCCCGCTGCGTTCGCGTTTCACGCTGCAGACGCGACTCGATTATTACGACGCCGAGACGCTCGTGACGATTGTGCGCCGGAGCTGCGGTTTGCTGAAAGTGCCGGTCGATGCGGGCGGTGCGCGCGAGATTGCGACGCGCTCGCGCGGCACGCCGCGTGTGGCGAACAATCTCATCAACTTCGTGCGCGATTACGCGCAGCAGCGCGCCGACGGCAAAATCACGCAGCCCGTCGCTGCGGCCGCGCTCGAGTTGCTCGAGATCGACGCCGCAGGACTCGACGAGATGGACAAGCGCATGCTGCGCGTGATGGCCGAGAACTACGGTGGTCGTCCCGTCGGCATGAGCACGATCGCGGTCGCCGTCGGCGAAGAACCCGAGACGCTCGAGGAAGTGCACGAACCGTTTCTGATTCAGGAAGGTTATCTCCAGCGCACGCGCGAAGGCCGCGTGCTCACCGCCAAGGGTTACGCCGCGGTGGGATTGAAGCCCCTCGGCGGCGATCAGGGCTCGTTGTTGTAGTTTTTTCCGGCTTTCCGGCCGAAAGTGTTGACGGAGCGAGCCTCGGGAATTCCCTGAGTAGTATTCTGCCGCGTGGCCGGTGGCGCCGAGGCTCCCATTGAGCTCTGGCACCGTTGCTCGCGCAGCTTGTCGCGGTGGTGCGACGTTTTTGTCGCATCGCCTTTTTTCGGTGGCCGTCGCGTGCGACGGGCGCCCTCACCGCCCACTACACCTATGCAAGAGCCAAATTTTGACTCCGCGCTCCCGCGCATCGGGATGGTTTCCACCCACGGCTATGTCGCCGCCGAGCCGCCGCTCGGCGCCGCCGACACCGGCGGCCAGGTGGTTTACGTTCTCGAACTTTCCAAGAAACTCGCCCAGCTCGGCTTCGAGGTGGACATCTGGACCCGCCGTTTCGAGGAGCAGCCCGAGTTCGACATCGTCAGCGACCGAGTTCGCGTCATCCGCGTCCCGTGCGGAGGAAAGAACTTCGTGGATAAGGAATACCTCGTCCGCCACCTCGACGAATGGTCCGAACGCGCCCTGCGCTTCATCAAGAAACACGGCCTGAAATACCAGTTTTTCAACAGCCACTATTGGGACGCTGGCTACGCCACGCAGCGCCTCTCCGATGCGCTCGACGTCCCGCACGTGCATACGCCACACTCGCTCGGCCTCTGGAAAAAACAGCTCATGGAGCGGGACTTTCCGGAGGACGCCGCGAATTTCGAAAAGAAATACAACTTCACCCAACGCATCAACGAGGAGACCCTCCTCTTCCGTCGCAGCGATCAGATCATCGCGACCACTCCCGACCAGTGCGACATGATCGTGAAAGACTACGGCGCTCCCGCCGAGCACGTCACGATGGTGCCCCCGGGTTACGACGATAATAAGTTTTTCCCGGTCAGCACTGCATCGCGCGAAGGCATTCGTCAGCGTCTCGGTTTCAGCGGCAAGGTCGTCCTCGCGCTCGGTCGTCTCGCCCGCAACAAGGGCTACGATCTGCTCATCGAATCCTTCCCCCTCGTGCTCGCGCGTGAACCCGAGGCGATGCTGTATCTCGCCGTCGGCGGCTCCGCGCAGAATCCCGGAGAGCAGAAAATCCTCGATGAACTGAAAGCCCAGGCCACGGCGCTCGGCATCTCCGAGCGCGTGGTGTTCGGCGGCTTCGTCTCCGACAACGATCTCGCGGACTACTATCGCGGCGCGGATGTCTTCGTGCTCTCGAGTCGCTACGAACCGTTTGGCATGACCGCGATCGAAGCGATGGCCTGCGGCACGCCGACCGTGGTCACCACGCACGGCGGTCTCTACCGCGCGATCACCTACGGGCGCCACGCACTTTACGCCGACACGTTCGATCGCGAAGATCTTGGCATTCAGATCGTGAAGATCATGCGCCATCCACGCCTCGCCCACCGCCTGTCGCGCATGGGCGCGCACAAGGCCCGCAGCCTCTTCACCTGGACCGGTATCGCCCAACAGATCGTCAGCTTGATCGAAGAGCGCGCGACCGCACTCGCGTTCACCGACAACGAGTGGGACGAACCTTGGAACGACGGCGATTGAGCCTCCGCTTTTTCTCCATGGCTGCTCCCATTCCTGTCCAACTCTTCTGCTCCGACCTCGATGGCACGCTGGTCGGCAATCCCGAATCGTCCCATCGCTTCAAGGTCGCCTGGGGGAAAATCCCCGAGAAACGGCGCCCGCTGCTCATCTATAGCAGCGGACGTTTGGTCGACGACCTGCGCCGCTTCTACGTCGATGACGATGTGCTGCCCGTCCCCGATTTCGCGATTGGCGGCGTGGGCACGCAGATTTACGACGAGAAAGGCGAACGCATGCTCGAGGAATACTATCAGCACCTCGCGCAGAAGTGGGACGTGCGTCTCGTGCAATCGCTCATGCAGAACGTCCGCGGCATCCGCCCGCAGCCGGCGGAGTTTCAGCACGCGTTCAAGTCGAGCTGGTTTCTCGATCGCGCCACGCCGGAGACGTTGCGTGAAATCGAGCACAGTCTCGCCGAGGCCGGGCTCGAGATCGCCGTCGTCTACTCGAGCGGTCGCGATCTCGACGTGCTGCCGCGCAACGCCACGAAAGGTGGCGCTCTGTCGTGGCTCTGCGGACGCCTGAGCGTGCCGCTCGATCGCGTGCTCGTCGCGGGCGACACAGGCAACGATGCCACGATGTTTCTCCTGCCTGGGGTGCGGAGCATCATCGTCGAGAACGCCCAACCCGAACTCTTCGAGGCCACGGTGGACATCGCGACCTACACGTCACGCTCCGTCATGGCCGACGGCGTGCTCGACGGCCTTCGCCATCACGGGGTGATTTCGCGCATGCCCGGCGCGGCCGAGGGTGAATTCTCGAGCGAGAACTTCGAGCCGAGCTTCCGGATGCTGTTTACCGGATCGCAGCTCGGGCCGCTCTCCGACGACGAACGCAGTTATATCCACCTTGCCTATGGCAAGGCTCTCGAAGCGCTGCGTCGCAACATCACGACCATCGGTTTCTCCGCGTGCTCGTTGGACGACAATGCAGTCACCGGCACCGACGCCAACTACCGCAGCGTGTGGGCCCGCGACGCGTCGCTCACCATTCTCTTCACGCTCGACCTCGACGATCCCAACGTCCGCCAGTGCCAGCGCGCGTCGCTGATCACGCTGCTCGACGCCATTTCGCCGACCGGACAATTGCCGGCCAACGTGCGCATCGATGACGGCGTGCCCGACTACTCCGGCGTGGGCAACATCTGCTCCATCGACAGCGGTCTGTGGGTGATCATCGCGTTCTACGGCTACATCGAAAAGACGAAGGATTTCGAGTTTCTCCGCCGCTACGCCGATCATCTGCAGCGGGCGATGAACTGGCTCAGTGCGCACGACAGCAACAACGACGGCTTGCTCGAGATTCCCGAAGCCGGCGACTGGACCGATCTTTTCGGTCGCAGCTACAACGTGCTCTACGACGAAGTGCTCTGGTTCCGCACCAACGTCTGTTTTGGCCGCTTGCTCGAGTTTCTCGGGCAGTATGAACACGCTGCCGACTATCTCCGCTGGTCGCAGCAAATCCGCAGCCGCATTCTGGAGACGTTCTGGCCGTCGACGATCGTGCCGTTTGGCGATCCTCGGCCGCATCGTTTCGCCGACCGCCAGTTCGATCTCGGCGACACCCAATACCTCCTGGCAGAGATCACGCCGTTCTCCTTCAACTGGCGCTGCGACGTGCTGGGCAACCTGCTCGCCTTCCTCATGAACCTGCTCGACATCACGCGCGCGCGCACCGCCCTGCGCTTCATGTGGGGCGTGGGTGTCAATCATCCGTGGCCGGTCGCCAACCTCTACCCGGTCGTGCAGGCCGGCGATCCCGACTGGCGCGCTTACTACACGGTCAATCTTCTCAACCTTCCGCACCACTACCACAACGGCGGCCTCTGGCCGTTCATCGGCGGCATGTGGGTGCAGTTCATCAACCGGCTCGGCTTCCACGAAATCGCCGCGCGCGAACTGCATCGGCTCGCGCAACTCAACCAACTCGGGCGGGATCAGGAGTGGGAATTCAACGAGTGGGCGCACGGCGCCACCGGCCGCCCCATGGGCAAAGCCTTCCAGGCATGGTCCGCGGCGTCGTTCATCCGCGCGTGCCACGAACTCGATCTCGCGCCCAAACGGCCGCCTTCCCATGGCTGAGCGCCCCGCCACCGCGATCTGCTTCGGCGAAGTTCTTTGGGATTTCCTCCCCGATGGACTTCACGCCGGGGGCGCGCCGTTCAACGTCGCGTATCATCTCCACGCGCAAGGCGTGCGCGTGCTTGTCGCGTCCGCTGTCGGCGACGACACGCTCGGCGAAGAACTGCTGCGCCGTCTCGACGACTGGGGCATTTCCACCGCGCACATCGCGCGCACGGCGCGCCGCACCGGCTTCGTCCGCGCACTCATCGGTTCCTCCGGTGATGCGCGCTACGAAATCGCGCGCAAAGTTGCGTGGGATCAGATCGCGATCAAAGCGCCCTTGCTGCGCGAGGCACGCAACGCTCGTGCCGTGATTTTCGGTTCACTCGCGCAACGCACGCGCGAAAACCGCACCGCGCTCGCCACGCTGCTCGACGCGGTGCCCGACAATGCGCTCCGCGTGTTCGACGTGAATTTCCGCCCCCCGCACGACGACCTGAAGCTCGCCGCCAAACTCGCCGCTCGCGCGAACGTGCTGAAACTCAATCACGAAGAAGCCGCGCGCCTCGCCGGTGGCTCGGAAAAATCCGGACACGAGGAACGCAACGCGCGCGAACTGTTTCACCACTTCGGCTGCGAGCGCATCGTCGTCACCGCCGGCGCGCGCGGCGCTGGTTTGCTGCGCGACGGCCGCTGGCTCTGGGAGAAAGGCCGGCGTGTCCAGGTTCTGGATACGATCGGCGCCGGCGATTCGTTCCTCGCCACGCTCGTGGCGCATCTTCTGCGCGGCAGCGATGACCGCACCACGCTGCGCGAATCGTGCCGCACCGGGGAGTGGGTCGCGACCCAACGCGGCGCGACTCCCGCCTATAAGCGCACCACGTCGCGCCACTGAGCGCACCGACTCGGGACCGAGTGCGTCCCGAGTCGAGCCAGGGTCCGCACACGGTCGAGCCACAGTGCGAACACGGTCGAGCCAGCGCGCGGCGCGGGTCGGAACATCGAAGAAGCCCGCTCGCTTTTCATCGTTCCGAGCCGAACGAACCACTCCGCGGGGACATAAAAAAAGCCGCGGCGATATCGCCGGGGCTTGAGAAATAACCGGGAGAAAAAGGGGCCGCGTTTTCCGCGGCCCCTTTTCACCCTGCTCTACGCAGTGCCACGCTTGGCGAGCCAGTCTGGCGCGATTTCCAGAAGCTCGGACTCGGGCACCGGAAGAACGTGCGGCGCAACGCGCGCAGTCGCGGCGTTGAGCGCGGGGACGGTTTGCGCGGCCTCGGACGCGGGCGTGTATTCGAGCAGCTCGGCGGCGAAGCCCAAGCCGGCGCGCACGAAATACGAACCACCGATCGCGAGCTGCACGCAGCTCATGAACTGCAACCACAGCTCACGAGCGCTTTCACCCGTGATCGCGTCGGGCACACACAGCGCCGGCGCATAGCGCGGCAGCATCGCAAACAAAGTCCCAAAGAGAACGAATCCTAGAGCATGGGTGGCTTTCATATGTGTGTGGATTTAGCGGCGCGCGTGCCAACGCGACACCGTTCACCGAACCCGGCTGACACCAGAGGACTACCCTCGTGTTCCATTTATTTGCGGGCGATGTGTCCCGCATTGCGCACGACGCGGTTTTTTCGCGCCGTGCAAAGCGCACGTTCCCGCGCTCAGATGTCGCCGAGCTGCGGGCGCAGCACGATTTCTTCGACGACGGTGCGGCGCGTAAGGCGGTAAACATCAACAAACAGTCGCGCCACATCCTCCACTGGCATCATGCGCTCGGCGGGAAAACCCGCCTCGTGCCACGAAGGCGTAAACGTCGCGCCGGGGTGCACGCAGCACACGCGCACGCCGTGCGGTTTCAGTTCTTCCCTGAGGCCTTTGCTCAGGCCGGTGACGGCAAACTTCGCCGCGCAATACGCCACGCCGCTCGGATACGCCTGCAAGCCGGCGATCGAGCTCATGTTGAAAATATCGCCGCTGCGTCGCGCGATCATGTCCGGCAGAAACGCTTTCGTGACGAGGAAAACGCTGCGCACATTCGTCGCGATCATGCGATCGAGCTGCGCGCTCGTAGTTTCGACGAATGAGCCGCCTTCGAAGCTGCCCGCGTTGTTCACGAGCACATCGACGCGACGAAAACGTTTCTTCACCCACGCGCTCATCGTCGCGACCGACGCTTCATCGGCGACGTCGCATACGAACGCATCCGCGTCTGCGCCGAGTGTCGCGCACGCCACGGCGACGCGGCGCAGGTTCTTTTCGTTGCGCGCGACGAGCGCGAGCCGCACACCGCGAATCTCGCGCGCGAAGGCCTGCGCGATCGCCGCGCCGATGCCTTGCGATGCGCCCGTGATGACAACCACGGGTCCGCGCACAGACGCGGAAGGGCGACGGACTTTTTTCGTTTTCGATCGGTCGTTCGCGCTCACGCAGTTGATCGAGAACGAGAACGATTGAGAGAACGAGAACGTTTTGGGCTCAGCAAACGAGCGAGCCGAAGTCCATGAAGTCAGCGGCGAAACCGCCTTTCACGCCCTTCGCGATCACGCTCACGGCGTCGTGCGAGTGCAGCGATTCGAGATGCGAGCACGCGATCTGGAAATCCTTGATGCGCTTGTCGGAGTCGAACTCGCGATAGAGCAGCCGCGCGGCGTCCTCGACGAACTTCACGTAGGCGCCGTTGAGTTCGGCGAACGCCTGTTCGTCTTCGCGTTTCACCATGACCTGCGTCTCGGTGCGCAGAGCGCGGACGCACATCGCGTGAAGATCCTCGATCCAGATGCGTTTGCCCTCGGCTTCCTCGATCGTGATGCGCGCCTTGCTGCGCTGCGAATGCGGAATGCCGTAGGCGCCGCGCGTATCGCGAGCGTGTTCGGTGAGCTCCGCGGAGCACGGGCAGGCGGAGGAGTAAACGAAATCGAAATGGATGAAGCGGCGGTATTTCCCGTCCGCGGTCATCACGCCCTCGAACGCGACGTCGTAGAACTGATAACCTTCGAGTCCGCTGCGCAGACTCTGCTGCACCATCGGATACGAGAACGAGATTTTCAGGCGCGCCGTCTTGCTCTCCACGTTGCGCAGGTAGGACTTGAGGATCTTGCCCATCCACTCGCCGGTGAAGACCTCGTCCTTGTGATCGTAGAACGAGCGCACAATGCGGCTCATGTTGATGCCCTTGAGCTCGGCCTCGAGACACACGGTGCCGGTGACGCTGGCTTCCAGCGTGAGGATTTCCTTCTTCTTCGTGCGAAACTTCAGCGGCAGGCGGAAGTTGTGCACGCCGACCTGCTGGATCGGAACATTCGCGCCCTGGATGGCATCGTGCGCCGCCTCCATCATGTCGGGAAGCGAGGCGCGATACGCCGGCGTGCTGCGGAACTTTTCATCATAAGCCCGCTTGAGGCGCGGCGGTTCGCCGCTGGCGGACTGATGGAGATACATGGCTTTCTTTTTCATGTCGTTTTTGAGCGTGGCCGGGGCGGGGGACGATAACCGCCGGCGCTTCCGGAGGGAAGGCGGCCAGATGCAGATTGAGTTAGGGACGACCCTCCGGGCCGAAATACTCGGCGTAGTTGCGCGGGGTCTCGTATAAGCGCACCCGATACAAGCGCGCGTTGGCGGGCAGGTGTTTCTCGATCTCCGCCCAGAAAGCGATCGTGAGATTCTCGGTCGACGGGATGATGCCGCGGAGGAAATCAACGTCGGTGTTGAGGTTGCGGTGGTCGCAGCGATCGACGACGGCCTCGTGCACGATGCGCTTCAGTGCCGAGAGATCCATGATGTAACCGGTATCCGCATCCGGCTCACCGGCGACTGTGATCTCGAGCACGTAGTTGTGGCCGTGCCAGTGCGGGTTGGTGCACAGGCCGTATTGCTTCACGTTCCACTCCTGACTCTTGGACGGGTTGTGGAGCCGGTGAGCGGCGTTGAAGTGCACCTGCCGCGTGATATAAACCGTGCCCTTCAGCACGCGCGGAACAGGACCGCGGGCAGATTTTTTTTCGGCAGGACGTTTCGGCATGGAGGGTCAGGAGTAGCACAAAAGGCCGCCCGGTCAATCGCCTGCGCGTAACGAGGTCGTCACAATCGAGAAACCGCTTGCGCCGACGCAACCGCGGGCGTTCAAGAAACCGTCCCATGGCGCTTCGCTTCTGCATTCTCGGTTCGGGCAGTTCCGGCAACGCCGCGCTGTTGCAAACAGAGAACGCGCGCGTGCTGGTGGATGCGGGCTTCTCGGCGCGCAAGCTGGGCCAGTTGCTCGCGGCGGTCGGCGAATCGCTGGAACGCATCGATGCGGTTTTCCTCACGCACGAGCACGGCGATCACTCGACTGGCATCGAAGGGCTGAAGCGCTTCCCGCACATCAAGATTTTCGCCAACGCGCCCACCGCGCGCGCGGTGCAACGCGGATTGGAGCATCAACCCGACTGGCAGATCTTCCAGACCGGCTCGCGCTTCTGTTTCCGCGATCTCGAGATCGATACGTTTTCCGTGCCACACGATGCGCAGGAGCCGGTGGGCTACCGTTTCACGTGCGGCGCCGACGGCGATCTGTTTTCGCCGCGCCGCTCGCTCGCGTTTCTCACCGATCTCGGCCACGCGCCGCAGCACGTGCGCGAGCACATCCGCGAAGTCGATGTGCTCGTCGTCGAGGCGAACCACTGCCCGGAAATGCTCAAAGCCGATCTGCGCCGCCCGTGGCCCACGAAGCAGCGGATCGGCGGGCGACACGGCCACTTGTCAAATCTTGCTGCGCGTGAATTGCTCGAGTCCGTCGTCGGCGCGCGCTGGCGGCATGTGTTTTTCACTCATCTGAGCCGCGATTGTAATTCGCTCGCCGCAGTCGAAACCGCGTGCGGTCCCGTCCTCGTGGCGCGCAACTGCGGCTTCTCGATCGTCGCCCCCGGCGGCGGCACGCCGTGGCACGAGTTTTCGTAGCGCCACGCCGGTGTGCTTTTCTGTAACACTAAATAAGCTGCGCTAAGGCAAACGTTGGACCTCGTTTGCCTTTGCGTCATGGAACCGGGCCTGCTGCGCTGCAAAGCGTATGTCGCATCCATTCCGTCGCACTAAGATCATCTTCACGCTCGGTCCTGCGACCGAGAGCGAAGCGATGCTCGAAAAGCTAATTCGCGCTGGCGCCGATATCGTCCGCATCAACATGGCGCACGCGAAGCATGAGTGGACGCGCACCATCATCCGACGCATTCGCCAAGTGAGCGCCCGCCTCGGTCGCGAAGTCGCGATCATGATGGACATCAAAGGTCCCGAGATCCGCACGGGTGATGTCGCGACTCCCATCCAGCTCGAACCTGGCGAAATCTTCGATTTCACCGTCCAACCCGGCGCGTCGCGCGACGGCGTGGAGGAGATCCGCTCGGTCGACGTCAACTACCGCGATCTCGTCAACGACATCCAGGTCGGCGACACGGTCCTCGTCGACAACGGTCTGATCCGCCTCGAGGTGCTGGAGAAAAACGACACGCGCATCCGCTGTCGCGTGCTCATCCCCGGCCAGCTCAGCTCGCGCCGGCACATCAATCTCCCCGGTGTCCGCGTCAACCTGCCTTCGTTCACCGAGAAGGACCGCGCCGACACACTCGTCGGCATCGAGGAAGGCATCGACTTCGTCGCGCTCTCCTTTGTGCGCGAAGGCAAGGACGTCGAGATGCTCCGCGAATTTCTCACGCAGCACAAATCCAAGGCTCACATCATCGCCAAGATCGAGGACCAGACCGCGATCGAGAACCTCGACGAAATCGTCCTGGCCTGCGATGCGCTCATGGTCGCGCGCGGCGATCTCGGCATCGAGTGTCCGTTCGAGGATCTGCCGGTCATCCAGCGCCGCGCCGTCAGCGCCTGCTTGAAGCAACGCCGGCCGGTCATCATCGCCACGCACATGCTCGAGTCGATGATCTCGCAACCCGTGCCGACGCGCGCGGAAATCACTGACGTCGCCAACGCCGTCTTCGAGCTCGCCGATTGTGTGATGCTTTCCGGCGAAACCACCGTCGGCAAATACCCGCTCGAATGCGTCGAGATGCTCGACAAGATCGCGCGCCGCATCGAAGCGGAGGATAACGCGCCCGAACACCGCTTCGTGAGCATCGAGCGCGAAAAGATGAAGATGCTCCACTCCGCCGTGGTGCTCGCGAATCAGATTCCCGGCTCGAAGCTGCTCACGTTCACGCGTCACGGTTTCATGGCCACGGGCCTCGCGGCGCTGCGTCCGCCGACCGCGCCGATCCTCGCGTTTACGCCGTCGGTGGAAGTGCAGCGTCAGCTCCGCATTCTTCGCGCGGTCGATCCCGTGCAAATGCCTTTCGCGAGCGAACCGGATGTGACGATCGAAAACGCCATCACCGTGCTGAAACGCCTCCGCCGCGTGGAGCCGGGTGACAAGCTGATCATCGTAACCGACATCCTTTCGCAGGACCGTTTGGTCGACGCGGTGCAACTCCGCACGGTGCGTTGATTTTTCTGGCGGCGATGCGCGCGTGACGCATCGCCGCCAGTTGCGGTTTTTCGCGCGGGCAACACTGTCCGCGCTCCCATGGCAACTCACGCCCAGACACCCGGCCGCGAACGCGCGATCCTGTTTACGTTGGTGGCGGTGCAATTCACGCACATCCTCGACTTCATGATCATGATGCCGCTGGGGTCGCACCTCATGCGGGTCTTCGCGATCTCGCCCGCGCAGTTCACTTATCTCGTCGCCACCTACAGCATCGCCGCCGCACTCACCGGGCTCGCCGGTGGCTTCCTTCTCGATCGCTACGATCGGCGCAAGGCCCTGCTCTTCCTCTACACCGGTTTCGGACTCGCCACACTCGGCTGCGCACTGGCGCCGACGTATCACACGTTGCTCATCGCGCGTTTCGCCGCCGGTGGATTCGGCGGTCTCGCCGGCGCGGTGGTGACTGCGATGGTGGGCGACGTCATTCCCCACGAACGTATTGGTCGCGCCATGGGGCTCGTGATGTCTGCCTTCCCCATCGCTTCCGTGCTCGGCGTGCCGATCGGTTTGATGCTCGCGGAACATTTCGAATGGCACGCGCCGTTCTTCCTTCTCGCCGGGTTGAGCGTGGTGATCCTTTCTGTCGGCGCACGTGCGTTGCCGTCGCTGCCCGCCGCGCACAAGGTCGCGCAGCCGTGGCAGCAGATGCGTGAGATCGTGTCGCACGCGCTCCACCGCCGCGGGTTTCTCATGAGCGCCGCGCTCGTTTACGCAGGCGGTCTGGTGATTCCGTTTCTCGCTCCCACGATGGTCGCCAACGTCGGCCTCGCCGAATCCGAGCTGTGGAAAATCTACGCCGCCGGCGGCGCGTGCACGTTCTTCTCCATGCCCGTGATCGGGCGACTCTGCGACCGTTACAACAAACTAAGCGTGCTCGGCTGGCTGTCGCTCGCCGCTTCAATTGTGGTTCTGATTCTCACCAATCTGCCGCCCGCACCGCTGCTGGTCGCGATGCTGATGACCGCGCTGTTCATGGTAACGATGTCCGGTCGTTTCACGCCCGCGATGGCCATGCTGACGGCCGCCGTCGATTCGCGCTACCGCGGCGGCTTCATGAGCGTAAACTCCGCCGTGCAGCAGGCCGCCGGCAGTCTCGCCAATGTCACGGCCGGTCTGCTCGTTTCGGTCGGGCCGGGCGGGCGATTGCTCGGGTATCCAAAAGTTGGATTCGCCACGGTCACGTTCTTCGGCCTCACCTACCTGCTCGCGCGTCGGTTGTGCCGGCACGCTCCTCACGCGGCGATCCCGCGTTCGGCCGGCGGTTCCGCGTTCGCGCCGGCGAAGTAAACGCAGCCCGGCGGCTACTCCGCCACGTGGTGGGCGGAGTCGTCGATCAGCTGCGCGACGTGCGCGGTGTTCAGAAGATCGAGCTTCGCCTGCGTGTAGGCATCGCGGCGCCAGCCAAACTCGATCTCCGGCGCGATGCGCAGTTCGCCCAGCAGCCGCTCGCAGCGTTCCAGCAGGTTATAGAATTCCGCATAGCGCCGGCGCGTGGGCTCCGGCTTCCCGGCGATCACCGCATCGGCAGTGCGTCGCCATCCGGCCAGATCGCCGGCCTCGCTGTTTGCGAAAACCGCGACTCGATACGCATAGTCGTCCACCGGCTCGGGCGGCGTTTCCTGCGCAAGGGCCATCGGAGCGAGTAGCAGCGCGCCGCACATCATGATGGTTCGCAGGCTTTTCATGGCTTCTCGCGTGTTCCCGCCATAGACGCCCGCACCGTTTTTCGTTCCGCGCGCGGAGCGCGCATCGGGGAATCCAGTTGCCGGACGAGTCGCCGCGCCTACTCGTGGTGGAATGCTCGAAACCACTCCCGCTCCCGTCCAACCCTCGCGCCCGCCCCCTGCGCGGCCCGAGTTGCTTGCGCCGGCCGGCGACTGGGAATGCGCGCGTGCCGCGGTCGAGAACGGCGCGGACGCGATCTACTTCGGGCTCGAGCGGTTCAACGCGCGCATGCGGGCCAAGAACTTCACCCAAGCCGACTTGCCCGCGCTGATGGAGTTTCTCCACCGCCGCGGCGTGCGCGGCTACGTGACATTTAACACGCTCGTTTTCGCCAACGAAATCGAGGCCGCCGAGGACTACCTGCGCAGCATCATCGCCGCCGGCGTGGATGCCGCGATCGTGCAGGACGTCGGCATCTGCCGGATGATCCGTGCGCTTTCCCCCGACTTCCCGATCCACTGTTCCACGCAGATGACGATCACGAGTGCCGCTGGCGTGGAATTTGCCCGCGAACTCGGCGCACAACTGGTCGTGCTCGCGCGCGAAAATTCCATCGCGGAAATCGAGAAGATCCAGGCCACGCAAACTGCAGGCACCGCGCTGCCGCTCGAGGTATTTGTTCACGGCGCGCTGTGCGTCGCCTACTCCGGTCAATGCCTCACGAGCGAATCGCTCGGCGGACGCTCCGCCAATCGCGGCGAGTGCGCGCAGGCCTGCCGTCTGCCCTACGATCTTATCTCCGACGGCCAACAGGTGCCGCTCGGCGACAAACGTTACCTGCTCAGTCCACAGGATCTCGCGGGACTCGAAGTGCTGCCCGATCTCGTGCGCGCCGGCGTCGCCTCGCTCAAGATCGAAGGCCGGCTCAAGGCGCCGGAATACGTCGCGAGCATCACGCGTGTTTATCGGCGCGAGTTGGATCGGGTCATGGCGCCGTTCGCACCGGACCGCGCCGAGATCCGCACCGAGTCGGATCCGGATAGCACGCGAGCTGCGCGTTACGAACTCGAGATGAGTTTCTCGCGTGGACTCTACACCGGATGGTTCCGCGGCATCGACAACCAGAAACTCGCCCACGCACGGTTCGGCACCAAGCGCGGCGTTTTCCTCGGCGAAATTTCCCGTGTGATCGACGAGTCAGTCACGCTCCGCCCTCACGCACCCGTGAAACCGGGCGACGGGGTGGTCTTCGACGCCGGCAATCCCGAGGCCGGCGAAGAAGGTGGACGCGTTTATCAAGTGAACGAACGCCACGGCGAGGTGACGCTCCGCTTCGGCCACGGCGATCTCGATTGGCGCAAGATTCGTCCGGGTCAGCGCGTCTGGAAAACCAACGACCCCGCGCTCGATCGCGAGGTGCGCGCGACATTCGATGGCGAACAGATCCGCTTTCAGCGCGAGATCTCCCTCGAGGTGCACGGCCGTGCCGGCACGCCGCTCACACTGATTGCCAACGATGGACTCGGCCACGTCGTTAAAATCGAATCCGCCGCGCCGCTCGCCGTCGCGGAGAAACAGCCGCTCACACCCGAGCGCCTGCGCGAGCAACTCGGTCGACTGGGCGGCACGCCGTTCAAACTCGGCGCGCTCCACTTCGCACTCGAAGGCGCAGTGATTCTGCCGGTGAGCGAACTCAACCGCGTGCGCCGCGAAGCCGTCGCAGAACTCGAAAAACTTCGCGCCGCGCCAAAGCGGTGGACGCTTTCCGACGAAAAACTCCCCTCCCCCGCGGCACCGGAGTCCGCGCCCACGCGCGCGCCCGAACTCATCGCGGTGATCCGCCTGCCCGAGCAACTCGACGCCGCGTGGCAGGCCGGCGCGCGCACGTTGTATTGCGAGTTCGAGAATCCGAAACGCTACCGCGACGCCGTCGCGCGCTTCCGCGAACTGCAGGCCGGTTCGCCGTCCGATACGTCGTCGATCTGGGTCGCGCCCCCCCGCATCTTCAAACCCGGCGAAGAGTGGATCCTCCAGCAGGTGCGCTCGTGCAACGCCGACGGCTACCTCGTGCGCAATCACGAGCATCTCGCGTTTTTCCGCGACGACCGCAAACGCGGCGACTTCTCGCTCAACGTCGCCAATCCGTGGACGGCGCAGTATCTACTTTCTCGATACGAGCTCGAGCGCGTGACCGCGAGTTACGACCTCAACATCTTCCAGCTCGAGGCGCTGCTCCGCGCCGCGCCGGGCACGTGGTTCGACATCACGATCCACCAGCACATGCCCATGTTTCACATGGAGCATTGCGTGTTCTGCGCGTTTCTCTCGCAGGGCAAGGACTATCACGACTGCGGCCGCCCGTGCGAAAAACACCGCGTCGCACTGCGCGACCGCGTGGGCGCCGAGCTGCCGCTGCGCGCCGATGCCGGTTGCCGCAACACCGTCTTCAACAATCGCGCGCAGACCGGCGCCGAATACGTGCAGCGCATGCTCGAACTCGGTGCGCGCAGTTTTCGCGTGGAATTCGTCAACGAACCCGCCGACGAAGTCCGTTCCACGCTCACGCGCTATCGCCAGCTTCTCGCCGGCGAAATCTCCGGCACCGATCTCTGGCGCGAACTCAAGGCGATCAATCAGCTCGGCGTGACGCGCGGCCAGATGGAAACCGCGCCCCGCCAGATCCACCGCAAGGCCTGACCCGCGCCGCACTCGGCCGCGAACCGGTCCGCAATCTGTCGCGACCGTGTTCGCACCGTGGCTCGACCCGGTCCGCACCTTGGCGCGACTCGGGACGCACCTTGGCCCGGCTCGGGACGCACTCAGGCGCGACGTGGTGCGCTTATTTCCGCAGAAAGCCGGAGACGACGCGGGCCGCTTTCAGCGCGACGGGCGCCCAACGGAGCAGTTTGCGCGCACCGTGAAGGCGCGGGAGCACGAACTGCGTGAACGCGATCGACGCGGGCAGGGCCGCGACCGAAGCGACGGGCGCCACGCGGCGCCACGTGCCCACCACGCGGTCGACGGTGGCGAGCGGTCGCACGAGTTCGCCGATCTCGCGCACACAAGCGGCGCGCCGTTCGGCGATGCGCATTTGCAGCCCGCGTTTGCGGGCGGCGAGAAGGTCTAGCTCCCGTTGCGGATGCATGTGCGATCCTGCTTCAGCTCGGCGATGGTCGCCTCGAACGGTTTCGGCTGCGCGGCGCGGAAACGACGGAAACGAACCGCCAGCACCACGGCCGCAACAGCGTAGAGGCCGGTAAGCGAAAGAAGCGCGGCGACGCGCGCGGTATCCCAGAACAGCACGACGATGGTGAAGCTCGCGAGAATCAGCGCGAGCGCGCCGCAAAACGCCGCCGCGGCGAGCCAGATCAGGCTCTGCAGCACGCGGTGTTTTTCCTCGTGGAGCTCGAGCGAGAAAAGCTCGAAGCGGTCGTGCAGCGAGCCGACCAGCAGGTCGCCCACGGAACGGAGCGAGGCCAGCAGGCCGGGAGAGGACGTAGAGCGGGTCTCCGTATCCATTTTCTTGTTACTTACGGAGGCTGCGGCCCAGCAGCGCGCCCACCAGCACGCCGGCGCCGAGCGCGATGGCGAGAGCCTCGTAGGGATGAGCACGGATCGCCTGGTCGGTCACGCGTGCGCCCGCGGTGACTTTCTGGCGGGCGTCGCCGTAGAGGGAGGCGATCTTCTGCTGCATCCGCTCGAGCTTGGTCTGCATCTCCGTGAGCTGTTCGCCCACGTGCTCGGTGGTCGGGCCGACCAGCAGGGCCTCGGCTTCATCCATCAACTGCGTGATGTGTTCGAGGACTTGCTCGGGAGTTTCGTTGCGGGGTGAGGAGCTAGGTGCGTTGGACATCGTTCGAATCGGGTTTGGACGTTGATGAGGTCGACACCAGAGTGCTCGAAGTCGGAACGCTCAGTCGAGAAAGGACTAGCAGGGTAATCGCAAGTCCGAGGCTGAGAGCCCAAGGATCGCGGACTTGCGACAACTCCGCGAAGTCCGCGCCAGGTTCGACATCGGTCGGACGCCACCCGTAGGAGAGCAACTCTCCCGCGAGCAGAAGCACAACGAGTGTCAGGACAGATCTCATGGACCTACTGTATCACACAAGGTGCCTTATGCGAACTCCGACATCAATGTAAGGGCATGCCATCGCGTGATTCGCCGCACGCGCGGAGACCCGGCACACGCCCCGAATCGAGCTCAGCGCGGCAGGAGGAAAACAAACTCCGTGCCGCGGCCAGGTTGGTTTTCGCAGGAGATGCTTCCGCCGTGCGCCACGACGATTTCGCGCGCGATGGCGAGGCCGAGACCGGCGCCGCTTTTCTTCTCCTGGCCCGGCGCGCGGTAGAAACGGTCGAACACGTGCGCGACGCTCTCCGCCGGGATGCCCGGACCGGTGTCACGCACACCGAAGCGAATGAAACCATTCCCATCCGGCGCGGCGGAAACGATGATGACACCGCGCACCGGCGAATATTTTGCCGCGTTGGTGAGGAGGTTGATGAACACGTGCCGCAGGCGCTCTACGTCGACTTGCATCACGGCCTCGCGAATCTCGGGGGCGAGTTTCACCTCGAGGGTCTGCTCCTTCACGAGCAGCACGGTGCGCGCTTCCGCCACCACATCGTCCACGAGTTCGCCCACCGCGATGGCGCGGCGATCGAGCGAAGAAGCGCCCGCTTCGAGACGAGCGAGGTCGAGAAGATTGTCGAGAATGCGGAGCAGCCGGTCGGCGTCATCGCGCACGGTTTCGAGCAGTTCGTTCTGCGTTGGCGTGATGCCCGGCAGCGGTTGTTCGAGCAAAAGGTAAACCGCCATGCGCAAACTCGTGAGCGGCGTCTTGAGCTCGTGGCTCACGGTGCCGACAAGGTTGGTTTTCGCATCGTCGAGCAGGCGGAATTTGGTGACGTCCTGCAGAATCAGCGCAGCGCCGCGAAAATCGGTGAGCTCGTCGCCAATCGAGAGGATGCGCGGAAGAAAATGTCGGTCCTCGCGGCCAACTCGAATCGTGATCACGCGAGCGTAGTCGGTCGGCAGGTAATGTTCGCCCGTCTCGAGCACTTCGCGAAGCGGTTCGGTGAGCACAGGTGGAAGACCGCGCTCGAACTCGGGCGAGGTGAGCAACTCCTCCGCCGCGGGATTGCGCACTTCAGGACGACCATCGCGATCGACGACGAAAACCGGATCGGGCGTCGAGGTGAGCGTGGCTTCCATGGTGCGCTGCGTGCGCATGACTTTCGCCTGCGTGGCATCGCGATAAGCGCGGAGCTTCGCCGACATCTGATTGAACGTCCGCGCGAGCTGGCCGAGTTCGTCGCGACTCACCTCCGGCACTTGGCGATCGAGGTCCCCCTCGCCCACCGCCACCGCCGACGCCGTCAGCGCGCGAATCGGCGTGAGGAGCGACGCGGCGAGCCGCCAGCCCACCACCAGCGAGAGTAGCACCGCGGCCGCAATCGCGGCGTAGAGCACGCGCTCGGTGACGGTCACCATCTGTTCGGCGCGCGCGGCGGTTTGCTGCGCGGCGGCGAAGTCGCGTCGGTTCAAATCCTCCAGCGATTGGAGGACATTGAAGAGCGCGGTCTCGTTCGCCTTGAGCACCGCGAGCGAGTTGGTGCCGTCGGGATTCAGCGCCAACTCCACCTGGCGCGCGAGCGTGGTGAACGCATCGTCGAGGTTTTCCACCATCTCGGCGCGCGAGGTGCCGGCGGAACTCGCGGATTGCTCCATGAGTTGAGCGGTGAAAGTGGCGCGATTTTCCTCGAACACGCGTCGCGCCTCGAGCGGATCGCGGGAGGCAACCGCGACCGAATCCGTCATCAAACGCGCCGCGTAGCGCATCTGCTGCGAGCCGAGCACGGCTTTGTAATTTTCGACGAGATCGCGTTGGAGCGTGCCCGCGAGTTCGCGGCAAACGTGGACTGCGTAACCGCCCGTGCCGATCAGAAGCAGCAGTAGAGGAAGGAGTCCGAAATAGAGCCGCGTCCGAAGCATGGCACCGGGACGCCCGGATCAGGCGCCAGTTCCGCCGAGCAGACCGAGTTTCTGGCGCTTGCGGTAAAGCGTGGCCGGATCGATGCCCAGCGTCTTCGCCGCTTCGTCGAGGTTTCGCGAGAACGCGAGCACGCGTTTGATGTGCTCGGCCTCGAGAGCCTCGATCGTCACCCGTGCGCCCACCGCGATCGCCGGATCGGAGCGCGCGCCAAGTTCGTCCGGCAAATCGGCGAGCTCGATCGACTCACCCATCGCGAGAATCACCGCGCGCTCGATCACGTTGCGCAGTTCGCGGAGATTGCCCGGCCAGCCATAGTTGAGAAACGCAGTCATCACCGCCGGGCTGAAGCTCGCCACTTTTTTGCCGATGCGCGCCGCGAAAAATTTCCGGTAACTCTCCGCAAAGCGCGTGAGATCGCTCGGACGGTCGCGCAAGCCCGGCAGCGTGAGGCTGATGACGTTGAGGCGGTAGAAGAGATCCTCGCGGAAACGGCCGGCTTTCACCTCATCGGCGAGATTGCGATTGGTGGCGGCGATCACGCGGACATTGGCGCGACGCGCCTTGGCCTCGCCGACGCGCTCGTATTCGCGCTCCTGCAAGAGACGCAACAACTTCGGTTGAATCTCCAGCGGCATCTCGCCGATTTCGTCGAGAAACAGCGTGCCACCATCCGCTGCGGCGACTTTGCCCATCGTGTCAGCGACCGCGCTCGTGAATGCGCCCTTCACGTGGCCGAACAATTCGCTTTCGAAAAGTTCACGCGAAAGACTCGGGCAGTTGACCGTGACAAACGCTGCGTCGCGCTGCGCGCTGCGCTTGTGAATCTCGCGCGCCAGCACGCTCTTGCCGGTGCCGCTCGGGCCGAGGATCAGGAGTGTGGCGGGCGTCTCGGCGGCTTTGAATGCAATCTGCAACGCCCGCTGCACCGCCGGTTCCGTGGAATCCAAATCCACGGCGGGCGAAGCGTCCGCAAGCTGGCTCTCGAGCGAGCGCACACGCGATTCGAGGGCGCGATTCTTTTCGATCTTCGCGAGCACGGCGCGGATCTGGTCCGGCGTGAAGGGCTTGGGAATGAAATCGAACGCCCCGCGCCGCATCGCCTCGACCGCCGTGGCGATATTCGCATACGCGGTGAACATCACAATCGGCAGCGAGGGCTGCACCTTCAGCAGCTTCTGCAACACATCGAGTCCATCGTCGGATCCGAGTTTTACGTCGAGGAAACAGGCGTCGAACGCCTCCTCCTCCAACGTCTTCAAAGCCCGCAAGCCATTGGGAGCCTCGGTGCCGGAGTGGCCGGCAGTCTCCACGGCAATTCGGGTGGTTTTCCGAATCCCAGGTTCGTCGTCAACGATCAGGACGCGCATGTAGTCGAAGTGTGAGGGGGATACTGAACGCTTGGCAAAAGCCAAAAACAAGGCGGGGCCGCTTGCGCGGCCCCGCCAGGTCCAGCTTCAACTTACTGTCCCACCAGCTTGAGCCAGCGGGCAGTGTATGAAAACCGACAGGGCCGGACTGCGCGGGTTCCGCAGCGCGGAAAAAAGTTCGGTCTTTTTTCGGCGCGATCTCGCACGGCTTGTTTCCAGACCTCCGAGTGGATTGTCAGTGCCTGTTTTGCAGACTGGCGCCCGCGCGATTTCTTTGACTTAGTTCCGCGCTTTGACCGCTCAGCCCTAATCACAGCATGTCGAAGCCTGCATCCGACTCCACCGCCCCCGCTCCCACCGGAGGCAAGATCACCGATCTCGAGATCAAAGACGCCCACCTGATCTTCGGATCCGCATGGCGTAATCTCGAAGCGGAGATCGGCCGCGAAAACCTGCGGTTTCCCAAGGAGATCATTCTCCTCGGTGGCGCGCCCGGCGCCGGCAAAGGCACCAACACCGCCTTCATCGCCAAGACCCGCGGCCTCACCTGCCCGCCCATCGTGATGAGCGCATTGCTCGACTCGCCCGAAGCGCGGCGGCTGAAAGACGCGGGCAACATGGTCGGCGATCGCGAAGTCGTCACCCTGCTGCTGCACGAACTGCTCAAACCCATTTACCGCGACGGCGTCATCCTCGACGGTTTCCCCCGCACACGCGTGCAGGTCGAGTGCTTGAAGCTGCTGGTGGACAAGATGCACGGCCTGCGTCGTGAGTTTCTGAATACACCGCTGGGCATCCATTTCCGCCACCCGACGATCCACATCATGGTGCTGTTCGTGGACGAGAAGGAATCCATCGCGCGCCAGTTGAAGCGCGGTCAGGAAACCCGCCTCCATAACGAGGAAGTCGCCCGCACCGGCGTCGGCGAAGCTTGGGAAGACCGCGCCACCGATCACGACGAAGCGCTCGCGCAGCGCCGTTATCGCGTGTTCAAGGAGCAGACGTGGGACGCGCTCCAGTCGCTCAAGGAAATCTTCCACTACCACTTCATCAACGCGCAGGGTCCGGTCGCCGAGGTTGAGCAGAACATCCTGCGCGAGCTCGAATACCAGAGCACGCTCGAACTCGACCCGCGCACCGTGGACCGCCTGCGCAACATCCCCGTCGCAAGTGAACTCATCGTCCACGCGCGCCAGGAACTGGTGAAGCGACTCGACAGCTACGAATTCGGCCAACCCGAGCTCTTCGCGCAAGTCGTCGCCTTTGTGCAGCGCAAGATCATGCCGATCGTGCTCCGCCACTCGATCTCGGGCATCGCCCAGATCAACACGGAGGACACGCTGCTCACCGACCCCACGGCGCTCGCAATGCTCATCGATATCTTTTCCGAACGCGGCTACCACGCCCTCGTCGACGTGCACCGCATCGAAGTGCCGGAGCAATTCAATCTCGCCACCGGCCAGATCACCTGCCGCGTGAAGAAAGTGTTCCGCATCCAGATCCGTTTCCAAGGTTCCGAAATCCGGAGAGGATGAACGGATTTTCGATTTTGGATTCTCGATTTTCGATTTGAGGACGTCGGTGCGACACGGCCCGCACTCGCGTGAGAGATGGTGCGCATTCCATCGCGACCGGGTGCGCACCTTGTCCCGACGAAGTCCGCACCTGAGTGCGACTCGATCCACACGTCGTCGCGACCGTGTCCGGACTTAGGCACGACATGGGACGCACCTGGGCTCGACCGTGTCCGCACTTTGTCCCGGCTCGGGACGGACTCTGGCATGACGTGGGACGCACCGTGGTGCGAATCACACCCTAATCGAAAATCGAGAATCCAAAATCGAAAATCCGTTCATTCGTAGCGGAGCGCTTCGATGGGATCGAGCGACGAGGCTTTCCACGCGGGATAAAAACCGAAGCCGACGCCGATGCCGGAGCACACGATCAGACCGATCGCGGCCCAATCCCACGGAAACACGATCGAGGCGTTCATCGACATCGCGAGGCCGTTGCCCGCCGCCACGCCGAGGAGAATGCCAGCCAGCCCCCCCGCGAGCGAGATCACGACAGATTCGACGAGGAACTGCGTGAGGATGCTCACCTTGCGCGCACCAATGGATTTGCGAATGCCGATCTCCTTCGTGCGCTCGGTGACGCTCACGAGCATGATGTTCATGATGCCCACGCCCGCCGCGAGGAGCGCGATCGCGCTGATCACAAACGCGCCCGCACGCACGGCATCGGCGACTTTGCCGAACGCGGAGATGAGCGAATCGTTGGAATAGATCTCGAAGTCGTTTTCGTCTTCCGGCTTCAGCCCGCGCACGATGCGCATCGCGGTCACCGCCTTATCGAGCGTGGCGTTGTAAAGCATCTGCGACGGCGCCTGCGTCGCGATGTTGACCGTGAATTTCTCGGGGCCGAAATCCATCAGGAAGCGAGTGAGCGGCACCATGACGATGTTGTCCTGGCTCTGGCCGAAGGACGTGCCCTTTTCGGCAAAGGTGCCGATCACGGTGTAGGTGCGGCCGCCGACTTTGATCTGCTTGTCCATCGGCGACTCCGAGGGAAACAGGCGCTGCACGATGTCGCGTCCGATGATCGCGACCGGACGGTTGAGGTCGAGGTCGGCGCCGGTGAAGTTGCGGCCGGTTTCGATGGAATACTGGTTGGCCGCAAGGAAGTGCTCGTTGCTGCCGCCAAACGTAACACCGGGCGTGGTTTTCCGGTTTTCGTAAACGGCCTGCGCGGTGCCGTCCTGATGAAACACCTTCAAACAGATCACGTCGGAAACGCCCTCCATCAGCTGCATGAAGCGCTGCGCCTGCGAGAGCGAGATGTTGCGGCGCATCTCGTATTTGCGCCGCGCCTCGCCCTCCACCTGGATTCCGGTCGGCCACTTGGCGAACTGGAACATGTCGGAGCCGAGAAAACTCAGGCCACTCTCGATCGAACCGCGGAGCGCGGACACGGTGGTCATCACGCCGATGACGGAAAACACGCCGATCGTGATACCCGCCATCGTGAGGATGGAGCGGAGTTTGTTCACTCCGAGCGATCCGAAAGCCATCAACAAGATTTCGCGAAAGGGCATGGCAAAATCACTCGTAGCGGAGCGCAACAACCGGATCCAAGCGCGAGGCGCCCCACGCGGGCGCGAATCCGGAAACAATCCCCGTGATCACGGACACGCTCATGCTCACGAGCACGAGCCCGCTGGAGAACTCGACCGGCAGGCTAGGCATCGCCGAACGCACAATCAGCGTCACCGAAAACGTGAGCGCCAGTCCCACCAGTCCGCCGATGAGGCAGATGGAAACCGCCTCGATCAGAAACTGCATCAAGATGGTGCGACGCCGCGCGCCGAGCGCCTTGCGCGTGCCGATCTCCTTGGTGCGTTCCTTCACGCTGACGAACGTGATGTTCATGATGCCGATCGCGCCGACGAAGAGCGAGAGACCGGTGATGAACAAACCGGCGAGCGCGATGCCGGACTTCACCGGATCGAGCTGCGCCTTGAACGCCTGCTGCTGATTGATCGAAAAGTTGTCGCGCTCACCCGGCAGCTGGCCGCGCACGCGACGCATCGCGCCAACGAGTTCCTCGCTGGCCTCGATCAAACGATCCTTGTCGCGGACCTTCACGCGCAGCTCGGCACCGTTGTATCCAATTCCAAAATACTTCCGATACGCCGTCAGCGGCATGATCGCCTGCGTGTCGAAACTGAACAGACCGAGAAACGAACCCTGCTTGGCCAGCACGCCGACCACGGTGAAAGGCTGCCCGCGAATCACGACCGTCTGGTCGAGTGCGGAACGGCCGGGGAAAAGCGCCTCGGCCACATCGAAACCCAGCACGCACACCTGCCGGCCCGCGGCCGCCTCGGCCTCCGAGAAGAGGCGTCCCTCTTCAAAGTCGCCGGACATGAGTCGTGAGTAGTCGGCGGTCGTGCCGAAAATATAAACGCCGTTCACGCGATTCTCGGCCGCTTTGACCGCGTCGCCGCGAGCAACCAGGGGCACGGCCACTTCGAGCAGGGAGTTGGTCGTGGATTCGAAGATGCGATTCAGACGTTCGGCATGTTCGGGCAGGATTTTCGGACGGTTCTGATAATTCCACCAATCCTCCACCGGCCCCCACGGCCATTTCTGCACGTAGAGGATATCGTCGCCGAGCATCGCGAGACTCTTTTGGAAACCGAGGTCGATGCCGCGAATCGCCGTGCCCATGAGCGTGACGGCCACGATGCCGATGATCACGCCGAGCGCGGTAAGCGCCGACCGCATCTTGTTCGCGCGAATCTGCGCAAACGCGATCCGGAAGGATTCGGTGAACTCGTAGATCAAAACCTTCATCGAATTTTCGACTTTGGATTCTCGATTTTCGATTGCTCGCGTTGGCGAGAGAGGGTGCGGCGGGATGCCACCGTGATGGCGGTCAGCTCATGCGCTTCTTGGAGCAGGGACTCGAGCTGCGCCGCAGACACCAGTCCATGCTCGCCCATCATCTCGAGCCAGAAGGCGGACTCGTCGGCTTCCTCTTCGACGACTGCCAGTTTCGAAATCATCTCGGCCGTCGAGTGCGAACGGCACGCAGCCCGGTAGTTGGCTCCGACCGAAGTTGCCGAGCGACCGAGCTGACCAACCAGCACGCGCCCGGAGCGGCTTTCGGGCAAAGCGTCGATCAACTTCAGGACGCGCAGTCCAAAAGCCTTCGTGCGCTGCTTGAGTTCAGCCTCGTTCATGGCGGCAAATCGAAAATCGAGAGTCCAAAATCGAAAATCACACCACCGCTTCGTCGCTCTCGATGAGGCCATCGCGGAGGCGGACGATGCGGCGGGCGTGGCGGGCGATGTCCTCTTCGTGCGTGACGACGATCAGGGTGTTGCCGGCCGCGTAGAGATCTTCGAAGAGGGCCATGATCTCGACGCCGGTTTTCGAATCGAGGTTTCCGGTCGGCTCGTCGGCGAGGATGATCGAGGGATTGTTCACCAGCGCGCGCGCAATCGCCACGCGCTGCCGCTGACCACCGGAGAGTTCGTTGGGCTTGTGGTGCATGCGGTGTCCCAAGCCGACGTTCTCGAGCGCAAGGTGCGCGCGTTCGCGGCGGACGTGCGACGGCACGCCGGCATAGATCAGCGGAAGTTCGACGTTGTGCAGCGCATCGGAGCGCGGGAGCAGGTTGAACGTCTGGAAAACGAAACCGATCTCCTGGTTGCGAATGGCCGCGAGCTCGTCGTCGTCCATGTCGGCGACATTCTTGCGGTTGAACTCGTAGCGGCCGGCGGTGGGCGTATCGAGGCAGCCGAGCATGTTCATCAACGTGGACTTGCCGGAACCCGACGGGCCCATGATGGCGAGATACTCGTTGCGCCGGATCTGGAGCGAAACGCCGCGGAGCGCGTGGATCGTCTCAGCGCCCATGCGGTAGAGCTTGGTGACGCCTTCGATCTCGATCACGAGATCGCCGGCCGGGCGCGTGATGCGAGGAGCGGAAGATGGTGCCGACGGAGGAATCATTTTTGGGCGAGGTCGCTACGCGGGAAACGCGGCGCTTACTTCTTTTCCTCCGCTTTGCGCGGCTTCTCGATCTGGACCTTCATGCCGTCCTTGAGGCGGCGGCTGATCGCAGCGTAGCTGCCGGAGACGATCTCCTCGCCTTCCTTCACGCCGCTCTTGATCTCGATGTGCGTGTTGTCGGCGATGCCGGTTTCGACGGACTGCATCTTCACCGTGTCGCCGGTCTTGATGAAGACCACGCGCTGCATCTTCTCGCGATTGCGCCGCGCTTCTTCGCGCTCGTTGGTCACTTCGAGCGAGTTGCCGGATTTCTCCTGCGCTTCCTTCGCCTTCTTCTGCTGAATTTCCTCGGACGTGAGTCCGCCTTCGGCGCGGACGGTGACGCTCTGGATCGGCACGGCGACGACGTTTTCCACCGTCTGAGTTTCGATGTCAGCCGTGGCGCTCATGCCCGGACGCAACTGCACGTCGCGATCGCCGATGCGGATCTTCACGAGAAAATTGGTGACCTCGTCACTGACGCTGCCGGCCGCCTGCGCCGCGGCGCCGCTACCGGAGGCGCCGGAATTCAGCGCGGAGCTGCCGATCTCGCGCACGGTGCCGCTCAGCTTGCGACCGGGATAGGCATCGATGGAGATGATGGCGCGATCGCCGATCTTCACGTTGACGATGTCGTTTTCGTTCACCTTCACGCGAAGCTCCATGTCTTCGAGATTGGCGACGCGCATGACCTCGGTGCCGGTGAACTGGCCTTGCGCGACGACGCGTTCGCCGACCTCGCTGCTGAGCGAGCTGATCGTGCCATCCATCGGAGCGAAGATCACGGTCTTGCTCAATTGATCGCGCACTTGGTTGAGCGTGCCCTCGGCGCTGCGGATTTGGGCGAGCGCGTTGTCGTAGTTGGCTTGGGCAACCTCGAGCGAGGTCTTGGCCGCGATGTAGTCGGAATCGGAAATGAGGTTCTTGCGGTAAAGATCGTCCGCCCGGCGATGATCTTCCTGGGACTTGGCGAGCTGCGCCTTGCTTTGGACCGCCGACGCTTTGGCCGCGAGGAGAAGCGCCTCCTGCTGCTCGGCGAGCGCCTGATAGTAGTCGGGTTTGATCTTCACGAGCACGTCGCCCTTTTTGACCGTCGCCCCTTCCTTGAACGGCAGCGCGATGATTTCACCGGCGACTTCGGGAGAGATCTTCACCTCGACCTCGGGTTGCACCTTGCCGGTGGCGGTGACGATCTGGGTGATTGTTTTCACCACGGCCTTCTCCGTGGTGACGGCGACGCCCTGATCCTTTCCTTGGGCGGACTGCTTCGCGACAACCGCGAGGACGACGATCAAGACCACGGCGCCGATGAGGAACCATTTGGTCTTGGATTTCTTCTTGGGCAGCGGGGTGGATGGGAGCGGAGCAGCCGGTTTCATAGCATCAGTAAGTGCAAGGGAGAGTCAGGATGACCGCGGTGCCGTTTCGCTGGCAAGCGCGGGACCCGTTCGCCGAAAACACGTGTGGAGGGACCCACAACGATCCCTCCACACAACACAACTGATTACTACGAACGAGTCAGAACAAACATCCATGCCGCGAGAACGGAACCCTGATGCGACGAACCGCGGCGCCTTCGCGCCAGAGCGCGCGGGCTTCGCGATCGATCGAGGGGTTTCCATCACCGTGGCTGGCATTTCCCGACAACACGGGGCAGCCCAACAAAGTTACACGCTTTTTGGATGAGTGGCGGGCGGCGTGGATGGACGGGATGCGCAGGTCCGGACACAAAAAAGCCGGGGCGCAAACCGCACCCCGGCTCGAGACGTGCCACGCAGCGGCGTGACTTAGAACGTATAGCGCGCCGTCACGTAGAAGAGACGCCCAATCGGGCTGAACTCGGTGATGTCGGCGTTGGAGTAGGTATCGAACGTGGCGGACTTCGTCGGGAAACGGTTGGCGATGTTGTTCACGCCGACCGTGACCTTGAAGCCGCGCAGCCACTTCGAGCTGCCCTTGAAATCGTAGGACAACGCGACGTCGAAGACCGAATAGGACGGGATTCGCTGCTGGTAGTCGGGCAGGAAGTCCGGCGTCCACGTCGTCTCGCGCATCGAGGTGTAGAACGTGTGTCCCAATTCAAACGTGAACGGCTCCAGTTCGTAGCCGATGACGTTGTAGCTGCGGACGCGCGGAATGCTGCCGTTGAGGCCGGTAACGAGGCCGGCAGTTTCCGTGTAAGGCGCGCCAGGAGCCACCTGAATCTTATACTCCGCGTAGTAGGTGTGCGTGCTGTCGAACGTGAGCTTTCCGGCGCCGAGCGGCAGGCCGTAGTGCAGGTTAAGATCGAAGCCCGCCATCTTCTGCGTGCCGAGGTTGCTGGCCGCCGGGATGACGAAATACAGGTTGTCCAAACCAAGCGCCGAGATCTGGCCCGGTTCGCTGATGGCCGGACCCGTCGCGCTGCCGTAGCGGATGAGCGAAGCGTAGGGCGAAGCGGCGCCCTTCACTTCCACATCGTGAAACACCTGGTCGATCACGCCGGGTTCGTCGTAGTCGCTGATCACCGCGGTCTGCTTGAGCGCGAAGAAATCGAGCGAGATGGCCAGGTCCTTGACGGACTTGGGCGTCCAGACGATGCCGGCCGAGTAGTTCGTCGAACGCGAGGGCGCGAGCGACTCCACCGGCAGCGTCACGGCATTGGCCTGATTGCTGCCGAACTCCGCGATTGTATTGGTAAAACCAATACCGGTCGGAGCGTTGAGCTCGTAAAGCGTCGGCGCGGCAAACGAACGCGAATACGTCGCGCGGAACATCAGGCTTTCGTCGACCGGCTGATAACGCAGGGAGACTTTCGGCACGGTGGGATTGTCGGTGTCGCTATAGCGCTCGTGGCGGCCGGCGATCGTGAGGTCGGCCGAATAGATGCCGGTCACGCGATTGGCTTTACCGACGAGCGGGAGATTCACTTCGGCGAACAGCGAGGTGATGTGCCGGCCTTCGCTGAACGGATCGATGGTCGTGCCGGAGTCGTAGGCAAAGGTCTCGGACTGGCTGTCCACATCCGAAGTCGCTTTCAGCGTTTCCTTTCGCACCTCGGTGCCAGCCGCGAGGCTGAGGCCACCGCCGGGCAGCTGAATGAGATCGGTGCCGACGAACTTGAGGTCCCACGACGTGAGACGGCTCGTGAACTTGCCCCTCGCGCTGCCAAGCAGGCCGGCTACGGCTTCCGTCGGCTGGCTGCGCGCGAAAAGATTGATCGCGCCCGAGTTCACCGCAGCGATGCGCTCGGCGGTGCGGACGAGATTGTGATTGGCGAAGTCCTGCGTGCCTTCGCTGTAGTTTACGGCGCTTTCCCACGACCATTCGCTGGTGAGCGAGCCTTTCGCGCCGAGGACGCCGCGGATGGAATCCGTATCCGAGCTGTAGATACGCGGAAATTCCACGAAGCGGTTACGCACGCTGACGGCGCGACCGAGAATGTTGTTCGGATCGTCCGCTTCCAGTTGAATGGTCAACGGCTGCGCGTTGAGCTGCGAAATCGTATTGGTGCGCGAGAACAACAGATCGCCGAAGAGCGTGAGGTTTCCGACCTTCTGGTCGCCGGAAAGCGTGAAGACCTTCTTCTCGTTGCCGATCAGCATGGTCACGAATTCCGAGAGGTTGAACAGGCGCAGGATGTGATCGGCGTCGAACGCGCCATCGTAGCCGCGCTCGGCGAGCGTCGCGCCCGCGCGCGGCGCATCGAGCTCCGGGTTGAGATAGTAGTAACCCTCCGGATCGCCGATGAAGTTGCCGTCGGCATCGTAATCGCCGACCTGGATCACGCCCGCGAAGTTGGTCGTGCCGTAGCTCGGGTTGGCGAAGGGGCGCTGGTAGTTGTAGATCGGCTCGGTCTTCGTCCACTCGTAGGATGCGGTGAGCCGCGGCCCGTTTTCGCCGAGTTGGCCACCGACCACGCCCCACGCGGATTTCTCCTCGTAGTGGCCCTTGTTGCGGGTCCACGCGTAACGCGCGCCCACTTCGCCGCCTTGGTAATCGGTTTTCAGAATGATGTTCACCACGCCGCTCACCGCGTCGGTGCCGTAGATCGCGGATGCACCGTCGGTGAGTATCTCCACGCGGGAGATCGCGCTCACGGGGATCGCATTCACGTCGACGAACACGCCACCGCCGGAAGCCGCCACCGGAGCGGCCGCGAGGCGGCGTCCGTTGACGAGGACAAGCGTTGCGGCGTTGCGCAGCGCCAGCGCCGAGCCGCCGTTGGTGCTGCCGCTGCCGACATTGCCGTTGTCGGCGCCGAGATTGCCGTTGCCTGTGAACTGCGGAGAACGTTTCCGGATCACCTGCAGCAGATCGCTCACCACGCCGGTGCGTTCGATTTCCGCCGGCGTGATGATGGTGACGGGCGCGACCGGAGTCTCGCCGGCCAGCGGCAGATTGGAGCCGGTGACCACATACGAATCCAGTTTGACCGTGTCGGCCGAAGCCGGGTCTTGCTGCGCCCAAGCCGCCGAGGTGAGCAGCGCGCAGCCGAGTGCGAGGGCGCGACGCGCCCGATTCCCCGCAGGGAACGATACGATATGTCTCATGTGTGTTACGTGGTGTTGGCGAATCCGTCGGACTGCCGACGAACTCGTGTCATAACCAACGCCTTCGCTTCACGCTGCGCTCAATGCGTTTGCGACCAATGTGCAGTTTAGCGCGACTAAACTTCCCGCCGACACGACGAATCGGAGCGGAATTGCGCGCGACTTCACGCGAGTGGTTGCGACCAAACTCCGTTTCGCTGCGACGAATGCTAGAGCTTTCCCGTCTGCCGGTGGCCATGCCGCTCGGCCGCGCGATTCTCGTTCGCGTAGAGTTGCTCGCTGCGCACCGCGAGCACCGCGAGCTCGCGGGTCTGCACGATGCGCAGGTCGGGCCGCAGCCAACGCACGAACGCGTCCTTCCCCTGCGTCACTTTCGCCGGCACCACCCTCGGCGTGCGATCCACCGCCGGATCGAGCACGAAAGTCTGACCGGGCGTCTCATAAACCAGCACGGTGTGTCCGGCCATTTTACCGCGGACGTTGGCGTAGTAGGTGAACAAACGTGCAGCCGCGACAAACTCGCCGAGCGCGATCCGATCGCGCAGGGCCACGAGCGACTCGATGAAACAACCGTTCAGCAACGAGCCGGAGCCGACCGGCACGTGCGCGTCGGCCGGCACGATCTCGTGGTGCACGAATCCCGGTGCGATGGCGCGGAGCAGGCGATCGAGTTCGAGTTTATCCTTCTCCACCCGGCCGATGTGCTGCGAAAGGCTCTGCGTCCCCTCGCCCGCCACGTAGAGCCACAGAATGTCCGCCGTCTCAAACACCAGGGCGTGAACGGCGGCGGGATAACGCTCATCCGGCGACTCGTTCGTGATACGAAGCACTTGCGACCAAACCGACGAACCGAGCATCTGCTGCGCCTGACGGGCCGAGTCGAGGGCCGGATCCGCGCGAAGCGAGAGAGCGGCGAGCAGCAGGAAAACAACGTGTCTCCAGTTCATGGATACACGCGTCGCATGCGCGGGACCGTTCGCGCGAAAATGCGACGAGTCGCGCCCGAATGCGGACGAAGTCGCGGCAAAGTGCGGTCAACGTCGGGCCAGGGTGCGGCCCGCGTCGGACCACAACGCGGATTGCGTCTCGGAAGTGGAACGACGTTTCCCGCCGCTGGGAAATTTTCGTCGCGAAAGACGCCCTGCTCGTCGCAGCGAGCCCGCGCGGCCCTAGAGCGCCTGCTTCAGAATCGTGGCGATGCGCTCGTGGTAGCCGCGGCTGAGTTTCAGCTTGGTGCCGTCGTGAAGGATGACCGCGTATTCGCCCGCGAAGGACGGGCTGAGTTTCCGCAGCCGATCGATGTTCACGATGGTGGAGCGATGGATGCGGATAAAGCGTCGCGGATCGAGGCGCGCTTCGAGCCGCGCCATCGTCTCGCGCATGAGGTGCGTGCGCCCGGCGACGTGGAATTTCATGTAGTCGCCCTCGGCTTCGATCCAGTCGATCTCGTCGGCTTTCAGGAAGAAGATTTCGCCGGAGGATTTCACGAGAATGCGGTCCGAGATTTCCGGTCCGGGATTGCTCGGCGGAGGGACCTGCAGGGCGCTGAGGAGCTGTGCGAGCCGTGCATTCACCTCCTCGCCCTGGCGCAGCCGAATCGCGTCTTTCGCGCGACGAAGCGCGGCCGCGAAGCGGGCGTCGTCGAATGGTTTCAGCAGGTAGTCGACCGCCGAAACCTCGAACGCTCGCAACGCGTGTTGATCGTAGGCTGTGACGAACACCACCACCGGCCGCGTCCCGGGCGTGAGTTTCCCCAGCGCCTCAAATCCATCGCACGTGGGCATCTGAACATCGAGGAACACCAGTTCGGGCTTCTCGCGTTCGATGAGGTCCACGGCCTCCAATCCGCCGGCGGCCTCGCCGACGATGGCGATGTCGGAATCATTCTGGAGCAGCAGGCGCACGCCGCGGCGCGCTGCAGGTTCGTCGTCCACGATGACGGTGCGGATCGCAGACGCAGGTTTCGGGGTCGGGGCGGAAACAGTCATACGCGGAAGGGAAGTCTCAACTTTATGGATACACCTTTGCCAGCCTCGCTGGTCAGGACCATCTGGGCGCGGGAACCATAGATGCGCTGAAGCCGCTCGCGCGTGTTGGAGAGTCCCACGCCTTCGCGGGTGCGGGTCGCGCCATTGAGGATGCCGGGGCCGTCGTCGCTCACCTCAAGATGGAGTGTGTCTTGCGCGACGTAGCCGAGCACCTGGACGAGCCCGGGCCCGGCCTTGGGTGCGACGCCGTGCAGGATGGCGTTTTCCACGAGCGGCTGCAGCAGGAGATTGGGGATGCGGGCGCGCAGGGCTTCCTGGGCAATTTCGATCCGCACCTGCAGCCGGTCGGAGAAGCGGGCCTGCTGAATGCCGATGTAGCGCTGCAGGAAATCGAGTTCCTGCTGCAACGTGACCTCCGGCACGCCCGAGTTGTCGAGCGACATGCGGAGGAGCGCACTCAACTGCGAGAGGAGCTGCACCGCCTCGTCGTCGCGATGTTCGCGCACGAGCACGGCGATGGTGTTGAGCGTGTTGAAGAGAAAATGCGGATGCATCTGCTGGCGCAGCGCGTTCAACTCCGCCTCGACCAGCCGCGTCTCGAGTTGGGCGGCCTTGAGTTCCTCGTTGCGGTATTTGTCCCGAATCTCGAGCCCGTAACCGAGCCCGAGCACGGCCCAGTAGAACAACATGTCGATGACGTTGCGGCCGTAGAACCCCTCGAGGGCGAGCTTCCAGAAAGGCATCTCCGCGCCCTTCTCCCACAGCCATTGGTAGGAAAAGACGCGACCGAGGTAGAACGTCGCCATCAACACGAACGCCATGCCGAGGTGAAACGTGATCCCACCCCACCAGCAGCCCCGGCTCAGCGGCACGCGGCGCCGCAACTCCAGCACGGCGGGGACCAGCAACACCCACATCGCGGCGCGCCCGAACTGCGTGATCGCGATATCGACAGGATCCGCGAACCCCATCGACGCCCGGGTGTTGAAATAAATCTCCAGCGTCAGCAGGAGGCCCATGAGGGCCCACCCGCCCAAGGCGATGAGAATCACGGTGCCCCGGTTGCGCATCCGCCCGAGCTTGTTCCTCTCCACGGAGATGACTTCAAGCGCATAAGCGCCCCGCTGCGACGAACGGTCGTTTTTGCGCGACGAACGGCGGTTTTACTGCGGTCGCCGCAGGCCGGTTTGGCCCTTCCAATAGCGCGCCACGTCGACCTCCGCCTCGAACGGCATGCCCTCAACCAGATGCCTCACCCATTGTTGCGCGAGCGCAGGCGCAAACAACGTGCCCTTCGCGCCGAGGCCGTTCAGCACGCCGAGTCGCGGATTGCCGGGATGGCGGCCGACCGCGGGACGTTTATCGGCGAGATAAGAACGCACACCCGCTTCGTGCGCGGTGATCGTGTAGTCGCCGAGATTCATGTCGCTGACGCCTTTCGCGAGTTCCGCGCGTGCGTCGGGCGTCGGTGCCAGATCCGTGCGGGCAGGTTCATGCGTCGCGCCAGCTTTCGCGCGACGCTCACCCACCGGGAGCAGCCAGTAGCCCCGATTCAAAACGACGTCCGGCTCCAGCCTATCTTGAAGATCGAGGTGGAGAATCTGGCCCTTTGAAAACGCCCACGGCACAAAGCCGAACGGTCCGCCCGATGCGCCGGTGCAATCGATCACGAGTTCGAACTCGTTCAGCGCTTTGGCGAAATCGACGCGCTCTTCGCGCAAAACGCCCGCGGCCTTCCACCGCGCCCGCGCCGCGATCAACAGCGCCGGCAAATCGAGGCTGCCGGCTCCCTCGATCCAAAAACCCTCCTCGTCTGCGCCGCCGATATAATCGCCCAACGCGCCCTTCGCCTGTTTTTCCGCGAGGACCGTGCGCTCCCGATCATCGAGGTAGAGTCGGCGCACGCGCACGTCGCGCCAGAGCGGAAGCCCGAGTTCCTTCTCCATCGCGCGGTAAGCCTCGCGCGCGATCGGCAAAAGGATGTCCACGCGCCAGCTTTTCACGATGCGCTGGCCCGTCACCGGATTCAGCACGCCCGCCGCGACGCGCGAAGCGGCCTGTTCATGGCCGGCATCGGCAATCACGCAGGCGATGCCCGCCCGCTCGAGCTCCCATGCGAGCACCGTGCCGGCAAGTCCCTGGCCTACGATAAGCACCTCGGACATCACGTTTCAGACGACGAATTTCACCACTGTCTGGCCCGGCGGAAGCGTGCGCAATCCCGGAGTGTGTCGCGGGAAACAGGGCCCGCCGCCGCCCCGGATCGCGAGGAATCACCAGGATAATTGCCGAGCGCTTTCATACGCTTGCCCGCTTTTCGTTTCGGGAGGTCAGTGCTGCAGGACGCGTCAACCGCTGCAGGACTCTCCGCCCGCGCCGTGCGCATGGCCGTGACTCAACTCCTCGGCGGTGGGCGCACGCACGGCGGTGACTTCCACGTCGAAGGTCAGATCGACGCCCGCCAGCGGGTGATTCGCATCGAGCAAAACCTCGTTGCCCTCGACCGCCACGACCGTGACGACCGGCGCGTAATTGTCCTCGCCCGCCTGAAAACGATCGCCCGGCTGCAACTCGCCTTCGACTGGCAAAAGTCCGCGATGCACGCGCTGGATCTGATTGGGATCGCGTTCGCCATAGGCCTCAGCGGCGGCCACGTGCACGCGCTGCTTCGCGCCGGCCTGCACGCTGCGCAGCTGCCGGTCCAGCCCCTCGATGATCTGGCCCGCGCCTTCGAGATAGGTCACCGGCGATCCACCTGCCGACGTATCGATCATGCGCCCCTCCGGATCGCGGAGCGTGTAGTGGAAGGTGACAACCCGTGGCTCGAAGGAAGAACTCATGCGTGAGGGGGAGCCCACATCAGAGCGATGCGCGCGGCGACTCCAAGAGCATTCTGCGCCGTCGGCGCTTCAAACTTCCTGGCGCAAAACTTCGAGCGGCGGGTGGCGTGTCACCGAGCGATTGGCGAGCAGCCCGACCAGCAACGTGATGCCCATCGCCGACACAATCGCGCAAACCACGGTGGCCACAGGGAAAACAGGCGACGTCTTGAAAACAAAGTGCGCGAGGAGCGCATTGGCCCCGAGCGCCAGTCCCCCACCCGCCAGCGCCGCGAGAAAGCCGAGCACGGCATATTCCACCAACTGAATTTGCCAGAGCTGCCGTCGCGTCGCGCCCAACGTGCGCAGCAGCACCGTCTCGCGAATCCGCTGAAACCGTCCGCTCAACACCGCGCCCGCGAGCACGAGCACGCCGGTCGCCACCGTAAACGCCGCGATGAAGCTCACGACGTAGGAGACTTTGCCGAGAATGTCGTCGATCGTCCGCATGATCAGCGCGAGATCGATGGCCGACACGGTCGGGAGTTCGCGCCCGATCGCTTGCTGAAGTTTCGCCGACGCTTCGGTCGACGACGCCCGCACGGCCGCGACGAACGTCTGCGGCGCCGCCTCGAGCACGCCGGACGGAAACACGACGAAGAAATTCGGCTGCATGCGCTGCCACTCCACCTGCCGCAGGCTGCTCACATAGGTCGTGAGTGGCACGCCCTGCACGGAAAACACGAGCTCATCACCGAGGCCAACCTGCAGGTCGCGCGCGAGCCCCTGCTCGAGCGAGATCGGAATGCGTTCCGCCTCCGGTTCGACCGCGCTCACGAACTCGCCGCCGACAACCTTCTCCGTGTCCGAGAGCGTCGCCCGATAGGTCGAGCGATACTCGCGACGCAGCGTCCAGCCCGGGATCCCCGCGCCGCCGTTGCGCAACAAGATATCCACATCGATGCCCCGCACGCGCGTGAGTCGCATCGTGACGATCGGCGCGTCAGCAATGAGCGGCGAACCGCTGTTCGCGACGATGCGTCGGAAATCGCTCATCTGGTCTTCCTGTATGTCGAAGAACATCAGGTTCGGTCGATCGCCGGTCGCGATGCTCGAGATTTTTCCGAGCAAGGTTTCGCGCGTGAGCACCAGCGTGAGCATGAGAAACACGCCGAGCCCGAGCGAGGTCACCAACAGCACCGTGCGGTTGTTCGGACGATGCAGATTCGCGAGTCCCTGACGCAGCACATACGGCCAGCGCCGGCCTGGCGCGAATCGGCGCGTCATCCACGTCACGAATTTCGCCACCGCCCAGAACACTGCGAAACTCAACGCGAGCACGACCGTGAAACCGAGGCCGCGACGCTTCCCCGCTTCGAGCACCGCGAAGCCGAGCACCGCCGCGCTGATGCCGAGATAAATCCACCAGCGCAGCCGATCCGGCGCGACTTTGACGCCCTGCGCGGAGCGCAACGCGAGCAGCGGCGAGACTCGGCGCACCGCGAGCAATGGCAGCAGCGCAAAGAGAATCGAGATGATCAAACCCGCGGCCATGCCCTGCACCACCGCGCGCCACGACAGACTCACTTCGAACGCAAACGGCAGAAAATCGCGCAGCAGCCGCGGCAGCACCTGCTCGACCGCAATGCCGAGCCCCGCACCCAACACCGCGCCAATTAGGCCGATTGCGATGCCTTGCACGATATACACCGAAAAGCTCGTCCGCGCCGACGCCCCGAGGCAGCGCAGCACCGCCACGGTCGCGAGTTTCTGTCGCACATAAACGTGCATGCCGCTCGCGACGCCCACCGCGCCGAGAAACAGCGAGATGAAACCGACCAGGCTGAGAAACGACTCCACGTCGCCCATGCTCGCGCCGAGATCGCGTTTGCGATCCTCGACGGTCGTGAAGTTCAACCGCTCGCCCGCGAGATCGCGTTTCAGCGCCTCCGCGGCTTCGTCGGCATCGACACCGCTGCGCAGTTTCAAATGCGCGCGATACGAGCGAATACCCTCACGCTCGAGCAGACCGGTTTTCGCCATCGCCTCGGACGAGAGATACACGCGTGGTGAAAACATGGATACAGCCGCGGATTCGCCCGGAATCTTGCGCAGTGCTCCCGCCACCGTGAACCGCGCATTGCCGATCACGACCGGATCGCCCACTTGCACGCCGAACTGCACGAGGATCGTTTCTTCGAGCAGTGCCGAGTTTCCATCGGCGAGCGCGGCCATCGCGCCCGCGGGCTCCGTCACCATTTCTCCGTAAAACGGAAATTCGCCGTCCAAGCCGCGCACCTGCACGAGCCGGCGCTGATCTCCGCGTGTCGGAAAGTTCACCATCGAGGTCACCGAGACTTCCTGCGCGATCGCTTCGGTGTCTCGCGTGAGCCGCGCGAGCGTCGCCTCGGTAAATGGCTGGCGCGAGGTCACCGCGAGATCGGCGCCGAGCAGGCTGCGTGTTTGTTCGGAAATCGCTCGACGCAGATCGTCGCCCACCGAGCCGATGCCGACGAGCGCAGCGATGCCCATCACCACCGAAAGCGAAACCAGCAGGAGCCGCCGCCGCGACGCCCGCGAATCCCGCCACGCCATTTTCAGAATGAAGTGCATTTAGGAACCACGAAAGATACGAAACCCACGAAAATTCATCAGTAGACGATCCGCTCCCACTCCAACTTTGGATGGTGCCCGAAGTTTACGAGCAGCCCCAGGCGGTGGCCCGTCGCGCGGAGGTAGTTGTGAACCTGCGCACGATGCTCGTCTGCCAAGTGCGAGACCGCCTTGATCTCGATGACGACTTTGTCGAAACAAACGAAATCTGGAGTATAGGTCTGGCGCAGAGGCCGTCCCTTGTATGACAGCGGCAACACCGGATGGGGAGTAAATGGAATGCCCAGATCTCGCATCTCGATATCCAAACACTCCTGGTAAACCGCTTCGAGAAAGCCGCAGCCCTTCTCCTTATACACCTCGAAGCACGCCCCCATGATTCGATACGATTCTTCCGCGTAAATGATGTCACTCATGTCCGGTTTTCGTGTGCTTCGTCTGTTTCGTGGTTAACCCCCAACCCGCTCATCGCTCACTACGGCGCCGCCGCGGAGGCGGAGGATGCGGTGGCAACGCCGCGCGAGTTCGAGGTCGTGCGTCACGAGCACGAGCGTGGTGCCGCGCTCCCGGTTCAGTTCGAAAATCAAATCCGCCACGAGGTGCGCCGTGTCCGCGTCGAGGTTTCCCGTCGGTTCGTCGCAGAAGAGAATCTTCGGACGGTTGATGAACGCGCGCGCGAGCGCCACGCGCTGCTGTTCGCCGCCCGACAACTGCACCGGATAGTGATCGGTGCGCGAACCCAACCCGACGCGTTCCAACAACCGGCGCGCTTCCGGCTCACAGCCGCTCTCGCCGCGGAGTTCGACCGGCACGAGCACGTTTTCCAGCGCGGTCAGTGTCGGCACGAGTTGGAAGTTCTGAAACACGAAGCCCACATGCTCATTGCGCACGCGTGCCCGCGCATCCTCGTCGAGTTTTTCCAAACGCTCGCCCGCGAGCTGCACGCTGCCGCTGCTCGCCGCATCGAGGCCGGCGCAGAGTCCGAGCAGCGTCGTCTTGCCGCTGCCGCTCGGGCCCACGATCGCGAGCGTGCTGCCGGGTGAGATTTCGAAACTCACTTCGTGCAACACCGTGAGCGGTCCCGCCGCGGTGTCGTAGATTCGCGCCAGTCGCTCGACTTTTAGGATCGCTTGGTCAGTCATGGGCTTCAAAAGGCCGCCACTGAATACAGCTTCTTGCACGAAAGCTAGTTCGAGCGGTCGAATTTCTCCATGAGCGTCCGCTTGTTACACTTTCTCTGTCTCGTCAGCCTCGCACTCGTCGCTCCCACCGGTTCCCGCGCGGCGGGAAAGACGATCGTGTTCTTTGGCGACAGCCTCACGGCCGGCTACGGTTTGGACGAGCCGCTCGGTGAATCCTACCCCGGCGTCATCGAGAAAAAACTCGCGCAATCCGGCGCCGCGCACCGCGTGGTCAACGCGGGCCTCAGTGGAGAAACGAGCGCCGGCGGATTGCGCCGCGTCGACTGGATTCTACGCCAGAAGATCGACGTCTTCTTCCTCGCGCTCGGCGCCAACGACGGCCTGCGCGGCATCGAGCCCGCGCTCACGAAGAAAAACCTCCAAGCGATCATCGACCGCGTGCGCGCCAAGTATCCGAACGCCGTGATCGTGATCGCCGGCATGATGATGCCGCGCAGCATGGGCGAAAATTACGCGCAGGAATTTGGCGCGATCTTCCCCGACCTCGCGCGCGAAAATAATCTCACGCTGATGCCGTTTCTGCTCGAAGGTGTCGGCGGCGTGCCCGCCCTCAACCAGCCCGACACAATTCACCCCAACGCCGAAGGTCACCAGAAAGTCGCGGACGCGGTGTGGCCATACATCGAGCCGCTGCTGTGATATGTGCATGGACGCGAATAAATGCGTCCAAGGTCGAGCCAAGGTCCGTCCCGTGTCGCGACCCTGTCCGCATCGCGTCGCACCAAGGTGCGGACAGCGTCGTGCCACAGTGCGCACCGTGTCGCACCCTAGTCCGCACGCTATCCCGCCAAGGTGCGAACCGAGCCGATCCGATGACATCAAAGTAACCTAATAGGTTACTTTGTGGCTCGTGGCATGCGCTTCGTATCTGCCCGCGTTCGCGGTTACTGCATCGCCGCCTCGGCCTGACGCACGAGCGTGAGAAACTCCGCGCGATAGCCGCCGACATCCCAACGCGCGCCGCGCTCGGCCCAACTCGTCACACCCGCCAGCGTCGCGCTGCCGCGGTGCGGCGAGTCGCGAAGAATCATCCCGAGCCCCGCCACGGCGGCGGCAAACTGGAAGTCCTCGCTCGCATCGGCGAAACGCCGCCCATCGTCCACGAGCGGAAACTCCAGCTTCTTGCTCTCGGTGCCCTCAGGCTCCTTGTAGCGAATCTTGAGCGTAAGCAGTTCGTGGCTCACGGCGACGTTCTCGCTGCGCGGCGCGACAGTCGTGTATTTCAAGTCGTCCACGTCGGTGGCCGCAGTCGAAGAGCTTTCCGTCCCGGTCGGCACGATTTCATAGAGCGCGGTCACGGTATGGCCCGCGCCGATTTCGCCGGCATCGACGGCGTCGTTGTTGAAGTCTTCCTTCTTGAGGAGCCGCTTCTCGTATCCGATTAGTCGATACGACGCGACTTTGGCCGGGTTGAACTCGACCTGGAATTTCACGTCTTTGGCAATCGTCACGAGCGTGCCACTCACCTGCTCGACGAGCAGTTTCTCCGCTTCGCGGCGCGTATCGATGTAGCCGTAGTTTCCATTGCCGGCATCGGCGAGCTGCTGGAGCGTGGCATCCTTGTAGTTGCCCATGCCGAAACCGAGCACGGTGAGAAACACGCCCGACTTCGCCTTTTCGGTGATGAGCCGGTGCAACTCGCCCTCGCTCGAGGGGCCGACGTTGAAATCGCCGTCCGTGCAGAGCACGACGCGGTTGAGTCCGCCGGGGACGAAATTCGCTTTCGCGATCTCGTAGGCGAGCTCGAGGCCCATCGCACCATTGGTCGATCCGCTGGCGTGCAATTCGTCGAGCGCCGCCATGATTTTGCTGGCTTTCGCCGCGGGCGTGGACGGCAACGCGAGTCCGCTTCCGCTCGCGTAGGTCACAATCGCCACGCGATCGTCCGGACGCAGCCGGCCGAGCAGAAGGCGCATCGATTCCTTCACGAGCGGGAGTTTGTTGGGCGCGTTCATCGAGCCCGAAACGTCCAGGAGAAACACGAGATTGGCCGCGCCGCGCTCGGACGCCGCGATCTCGCGACCTTTCAGACCGATGCGCACAAGGCGATGCTCGGGCGCCCACGGCGCCTCGGCGACTTCCATCGAGGCCGCAAACGGCACCGATGAATCCGTCGGCGGCGGCGCGTAGCGATACGGAAAGTAGTTCAACATTTCCTCGATGCGCACTGCATCGACGGGCGGACGACGTCCGTCGCGCAAAAAGCGTCGGACATTCGCGTAGCTCGCGGTGTCCACGTCGGCCGAAAACGTCGAAAGCGGATTCTGCGCGACCGAGAGAAAATCGCTCTCCGCGCGATAGGCATAGGACTCGGTGTTCAGCCGAGCGTCCACCCTCGCCAGGAGCGCCGCCGGTGCGGCCTTCCTTGCCATGATCGGATGCGACGCATCTCGAAAACCTTGCTCCCTGGGCGCCGCCGGCATCGCGAGCATCACCGCCTCCCGTTGCCGTTGCAGCGCGGCCGACTCCGCGAGTTCACGAGTGCGCGCTTCCATCGCCAAGCGCCGTTCGGCTTCCCGGCGTTCGAGTTCCGGCTGGTTCCATGCGAGCATGACCGCGAAACACGCCGCCGCGAGTCCGCCAACCACGTAGTAGAGCTGCGGGAAACGCAGGAGCTTTCCTTGCGCGCCCGCGTGCGTTTTCTGTGCGTGCGGTTTCTCGCTCGCCGTTGCGATCGGCTTCACTTCCGGCAGCGGTTCGCTCGAAAAACTTTCCTCGAGCTGTCGTGCCATCGCGCGGATTTCTTCCACCGCCGCACGCAAAGCCGGATCGCGCTGCACGGCCGCTTCGATCTCGGCGCGCTCCGCACCTTCGAGCTCGCCCAGCGCATAGGCCGTCACGCGCGGGTCATCGGGCAAAATCTTTTCGTTCATCGTCTGGTTCCTCGCTTACGGTTTTTGCGCCGCGAACTCCGCGCGCAGCCGCGTCACCGCGGTGTGAATCAGAAATCCCACGTTGCCCACCGACAGCTCGGTGATCCGGGCGATTTCCTTGTAGCTGAATCCATTTTGAAACTTGAGCCGCACGACTTCCTGCTGGTTGCGCGGCAGCCGGTCGATCAGCCGCAACAGCGCGGCGTGCGTCTCGCTTTGCTCCAGCGCCTTTCCCGGACGCGGCTCGGCGGTTGTCACGCGCTCGGCCTCGCCTTCCTCGAAGGCTCTCATGCGGCCCTCCTTGCGCAGCACGTCGAGCGCGCGGTTGCGACACACGGTGAACAACCACTCGGTCGCGTGGCCCGCGACCGTCTCGCGCGGCTGCGCCATGAAACGCACAAACGTATCCTGCACGACGTCGCGCGCGCGGTCCGGATCGCCGAGGAATTTCGCGGCGTAGCGAGTGAGCGGAGCCTGCTGCTCCGCAAAAATGCGCTCCAAGAATCCTGCTTCATGTGGGGACGCCCGTCCTGTCGGTGAATCGGTGGACATGGGGTTCAGGAGGAGAAACGCATGGCGCGTCCGTTTCTTAGAAAGATTTTTTGCCCGCTGCGCAAAGACGGTGTTTTCTAAAAACCGCCATGCACCTGCACCTTCGTGTGTTGCTCCTGCTCGCCCTCGCTCTCGTCTTCGCCGGCTGCGCTCCGCGCGAGACGCCCGCCGACGCCGGCGTGCGCACGGGCACATTGATCATCGGCAACGGCGCGGAACCCGCGGACCTCGATCCGCAGACGATGACCGCCTACACCGACGGCAACATCCACATGGCGCTCTTCGAGGGACTGACCGCGCTCGACGAGGAAAAACTCACGCCGCTCCCTTCGTCCGCGGAACGCTGGGACGTTTCCGAAGATGGACTGACGTGGACGTTTTATCTTCGCGAAACTCTCCGCTGGTCCAATGGTGAGCCGGTCACCGCCGACGATTTCGTGCAGTCGTGGCGCCGTCTCGTGTCCCCCGCGATCGCGGCCGACAACGCATATCTGCTCTATCCGGTGAAAAACGCCGAGGCAATCAACGGCGGCTCGATCACCGATTTCTCGCAGCTCGGCGTCACCGCGCCTGACGCGCGCACGCTGGTCGTGACGCTCGAACAACCCACGCCGTATTTCGCGATGCTCACCGCCAACGTCGCCACGTTCGCGCTCAACCCGCGCGTGCTCGAAAAGTTCGGCGCGATGGAGCGGCGCGGCACCGCGTGGACGCGGCCCGGCAATCTCGTCGGCAGCGGTCCGTTTCAGTTGAAGGACTGGGCGCCCAATCAGCGTGTGATCGTCGAAAAGAATCCGCATCACTGGGACGCCACATCGGTCGCGCTTTCGTCGATCGTGTTTCTGCCGACGGACAATCCCGACGTCGACGAACGCAATTTCCGCGCGGGCCAGGTGCACGCCACACTTTCGCTCCCGACCGCCAAGGTCGCCGGCTGGCGCGAACGCGACCCCGCCAAGCTCCGCATCGATCCGCTCTCGCAGGCCAACTTCATCCGCTTCAACACCACGCGTCCGCCCTTCGACGATGTGCGTGTGCGTCGTGCATTCGCGCTCAGCATCGATCGCGAAACGCTCGCGCGCACCGTGCTCCAAGGCACTCGTGCGGCCGCAACCGCGCTCACGCCGCCCAACACCGGCGGCTACACTGCGCGCGCGAAAGTCCCGACCGATTTCGAAACCGCGCGTCGGCTGCTCGCCGAAGCGGGTTTTCCCGGCGGACGCGATTTCCCGGAGGTCGAACTCGCGTGCCGCAACGACGAGATTCAGCCGAAACTCGCCGAAGCAATGCAGGCCATGTGGCAGCGCGAACTCGGTGTGCGCATCACGCTCACACAAAGCGAGCAGAAGATCTGGCTGCAAAATCAGCAGTCGCGCAGTTACACGCTCTCGTTCGGTTCGTGGCTTGCCGACGTGCCGGATCCCGGAAATTTCCTCGGCCTGTTTCGCAGCGACGGCGGCTACAACTGGACCGGATGGTCCGATCCCGACTACGACCGCCTGATCGCAGAGGCTGAGCCCCTCGCCGATCCCCCGCGCCGTGAGGAACTTTTCCAACAGGCCGAAGCGCGCCTCCTCGAAGCCGCGCCGATCACCCCGGTGTTCAACGGCGCCGCGACTTATCTGCTCGATCCGCGCGTGGAAGGCTGGCCGCCCTCGCAACTCGGCTGGCGCCGCTACCAGCTCGTGCGTTTCCGACGCTGAGTCGAAAGCCATGCTGTAAGAACCGCAGATGGACGCGAAGAAATGCGTCTCCGGTCGCCACTGGATCCGGCCCGTGTCGCGCCAAGGTGCGCACCACGTCGTGACAATCTCCGCACCATGTCGTGCCACAGTCCGCACACGATCTCGCCAAAGTGCGGACCGAGCCGGGACTAAGTGCAGACCGAGTCGCAGCAAAGTAACCTAATAGGTTACTTTGTGATTCGGGACATGTGCACCGGATTCGTGCTCATTCGCGGTTATGTGCATGAGCCCTTGGGAGCCGTGCGGCTGATTGAAACGCTTGAGCGCCCTGCGCCCACCGCTCAACGTCGCCCTCATGCGTTTCGTCTCCGCCGCCCTTTTCTGCCTCACTGCCCTCGCCGCGTCCGCGCACGCCGCTGGCGTCGAGTTCGTTCGCGTGTGGCCCGGCTGGCGCGACGAAGAATCGTTTGTCCGCATTTCCGAATACTTCACCTATCGCGAAAACACCGGACGAGAAACCGTGCTTCGCACGCAGCCCGACGCGCGCGCGGGGTTTTATTTTCTCACGCGCACGAAAACAGACGCGGCGATCTCCGGCGCCACCTTCAAGCTCGAGATCGTTTCACCGGGCAATCCGCAGCCGCGCGTGTATTCATTTTCCGCGGACATCCCGCGCGGTTCGCGCGTGTTTCAGATCGGCGTCACCGGCTCCGACTGGCCCGATGAGGACACGTATCCCGTCGCGTGGCGGCTCACGCTCACCGGCTCCGATGGCGCGGTGCTGACCTCGGCCCAGAGTTTCCTCTGGAGCAATCCCAACAACTAGTCCCCGCGTTCCCGCATGGTGGAAACCTGGTCCGCGTGGCAACCGCTGCCGGCGTCATGGACGCCCACCGCGCACGTGCTTCGCGAAACGCTCGACGGCGGACAGGCATTTCGCTGGACACTCTCCGCTGACGGACTGTGGCACGGCGTGTTTGATCAGCATGTCGTGCGGCTGCGTCACACGGCCAAAAATCGAGTCGAATGGTCCGCGCCAGCCGCGCTCGCGAAAAAGACCATGCCCGCGCTGCTCCACTATCTCGATCTCGACCGCGATGCCGACGCGCTTGCCGATTCGCTGCCGTGGCGCAGCGATTCGCATCTCGCACGCTGCCTGAGCGAGTTCCCCGGACTGCGCATTCTGCGTCAGCCTTTTGGCGAGACGCTGCTGTGCTTTCTGTGCAGCGCCACGAAGCAGATCGTGCAGATCAAGCAAATGGTCGCGCTTCTCGGGGAGCGTCACGGTGCGGAAATCGCGCCCGGTGTTTTCCGCCTGCCGACGTGGATCGAACTCGCCGCGGTGCCCGAACCCGAGCTGCGAAAATGTCTGCTCGGTTTCCGTGCGCGCTACATCAGCGACACGGCAACGTTTCTCGCGGCGAATCCCGGCTGGCTGGACGAGACGGAAGCGCTCCCCTACGCCGAAGCGAAAGCACGACTCTGCTCGCTCGCGGGCGTCGGCGAAAAAGTCGCCGACTGCGTGCTGCTCTTCGGCGCCAACAAACTTGAAGCGTTTCCGGTGGACGTGTGGATCATCCGCACGATGGCGACGCGTTACGGACTCGAACGCTGGTCACCCGCGCAAATCGCACACTTCGGCCGCGTGCACTTCGGTCCGCTGGCCGGCCTGGCCCAGCAATTCCTCTTCGCCTACGAACGCGCGCAGCGTTGAGAGGCGGGAAAAAGACCGAAATCGGCCTTCATCACGGAAGCACGGAAGGACGGAAACACGGAGCAATCCTTCGCTCATCGTATACCCGTTTCATCACGTGAACTGCCTTGTCATTCTGAGTGAAGCGAAGAATCCAGCGAGACCTTCGCAGTGCTTGGAGAGCCAACGTGGATTCTTCGCTTCGCTCAGAATGACTGAAGGTCAGAGAACTGCGGATTTACCTGCCGCAGTGATTTTACGGCCACTGCCAAACCCGCCCTTCCTCTACGATCTCTGTGGTTCAAAACCGATCCGACGCGCGACTCAGGCCACACTTGGGCGCGACTCGAGCCGCACTTTGTCGCGACTGTGTCCGCACTTGGGCTCGACCGTGTGCGGACATTGGCGCGGTTCAGGCCTTGGCGCGTTGGATCAGTTCGACTTCGTAGCCTTCGGGCGCGTCGATGAACGCGATCACGGAGCCGGTCGAGGTCGGTGTCGGACCGTCGCTGAGCGCGTAGCCTTTTTTCTTCAGCTCGGCTTCGAACGCCGCGAGGTCATCCACTTCAAACGCGAGGTGCACGAGGTCGGGTTGCACTTCCACGCTCGGGGCACCGGGCATCTGGCAGAGTTCGATTTCTTCGTCGCTGTTAGGCGTAGCGAGGAAGACGAGTTGCGCGCCGCGGGGGGACGTGTGACGGCGGGACACTTTGAGTCCGAGCGCCTCTTCGTAGAACTTCACGGTGCGCTCCAGATCGTTCACGCGCATGCGGGTGTGCAGAAGTTTTTTGACCATGCGCCGAGCGTGCGACCGCCGCCCAGAAAGGCAAATCCCGCGAACCAACTTTGCCCCAAAAAGATGCGGCGTGGTGCCCGGGACAGGACTTGAACCTGCACGCCTTACGGCAACGGCTTCTAAGACCGTCGTGTCTGCCATTCCACCACCCGGGCGCTATAACTGCGGACTGCAAATTGCGGATTTCGGATTGAAAGGCGCAAGGACTAAACCGGCCGCGGTCCCCACTCCGCGGTCTGCAATCCTCACTCCGCACTCATCACACCGCTTCGCCCAAGCGGTCGCCCATGCGGGCGTAGGTTTCGACGAAGGCGCGACTTTGCTCGAGGATGTCGGCGTCGAATCGGATGCGATCTTTTTGGAACAGCGTGATCACGCACGAGCCGCCGAACGCGAAGAGCCCCTTTTCGTCGCCCTTTGCGACGGGGCGTCCGGGCACGAAGCCCTGCTTGATGCTGCCGACGTTGGTCGCGCCGACTTCGATCTGCGCGACGGTGCCGAAGACGGGCGACTCGATGAGCGTGATCATGCGCTTGTTCATGACCAGATAGCGAATCTTCCGCCGCAGCGCGATCGGGCTCACGGAATACAGCGGGCCCTTGATGAGCCGCCACTCGCCCGGCGTGCCGGCGACAGGGAAATGGAAACGGTGGTAATCCACCGGGCAGAGCCGCGAGATCAGCATGGCGCCACCCGCAAAGGCGCGCGATTGCGTGCGCTGGTCCTCGGGCAGGTGGTCTTCGCCGAGAAGTTCGGCGAGCGTGAACTTGGCGCCTTTGACGTAGAACCCTTCGACCGTGTCCACGTTGTCGAAGGCAAGATGACGTCCGTCCGCCGGAAAGACTGCAATGCGCTCACCCGGGAAGATCGGACGCGCCTCGGGTTTGAGCGAGCGGTAGAAGAACTCGTTGAAGGTTTTGTAGTCGAAGGCCGACTTCGCGAACTCGTCGGCATCGATGTTGTATTTCGCGATGAACGGCAGGATCTGCAGCGCGCTGAAGCGCTTGTTCATCTTGCGGCCATACCACCAGGAAAAGATCGCGCGCTTGGCGAGCAGCCACACGAACCAGCGGCCCATCGGGTTCTCGTAACCAAAACGCAACCAATCTTCACCGTAGATAAGTTCGGTCTCGGTCGTGCGACGATAGCGGTCGTAGTAATGGATGGGCTGCGCGGGCATGGGAGGCGCACTGTCGACGACTGGCATCGGAATCTCAACGCGCAACTTGCGGCGGGAAGCTGCGTCAGCCGCTTGCGCCGCAGCCCGCCTGCGCGCAGCAATATCCCCACCTATGGACAACTTCACGTTTCACAATCCGACCCGAATCCACTTTGGCCGCGGCCAGATCGCCAAGCTCGACCGCGAACTGCCCGCCGACGCGCGCGTCCTGCTCCTCGCGGGCGGCGGCAGCATCAAGCAGAACGGCGTTTACGATCAGGTGAAAAAGGCACTCGGCTCGCGCGCGGTCTTCGAGTTCTTCGGCGTGGAGGCCAATCCGGATTACGACACGCTGATGAAGGCCGTGGAAATCTGCCGGAAGGAAAAGGTGGATTGGATCCTCCCCGTCGGCGGCGGCTCGGTGCTCGACGGTGCGAAATTCGTCGCGGCCGCGGTGCCGTTTACCGGCTCGGATCCGTGGGAAATTCTCACGACCCAAGGCACCCGGTTGAAAACCGCTCTGCCGATCGGCGCGGTGCTCACGTTGCCCGCCACCGGTTCCGAGGCCAACGGCGCTTCGGTCATCTCGCGACGCGCGATCAAGGAGAAGCTGGCCTTCATCAGCCCCGTGGTGTTTCCCAAATTCTCGGTGCTCGATCCGGAGACGACGTTCTCGCTCCCGCCGCGCCAGATCGCGAACGGCATCGGTGACGCATTCTGCCACGTGATCGAGCAGTATCTCACCTACCCCGTCGACGCGGCCGTGCAGGATCGCTACGCGGAATCGATTCTTCGCGTGCTCATCGAAGTCGCGCCGAAGACGCTCGCCAACCCAACCGATTACGACGCCCGCGCGAATCTCGTCTGGGCCGCCACCTGCGCGCTGAACGGTGTGATCAGCGTCGGCGTGCCGCAGGATTGGGCCACGCACACGATCGGCCACGAGCTCACCGCGCTGCACGGCATCGATCACGCGCGCACGCTCGCGATCGTGCTCCCGAATCTCATGCACGTGCAGCGCGAGACCAAACGCGGAAAACTGCTGCAATACGCCGAGCGTGTGTGGGACATCCGCGAAGGCACCGAAGATGCGCGCATCGACGCCGCGATCGCCAAGACGCGTGCGTTCTACGAGAGCCTCGGCATCAAAACGCGGCTCTCTGACTACGATGTGCCGGCGAGCGTCGCGACCGAAGTCTCGAAGCGCCTCGCCTCCCGCGGCGTCACGGCCATCGGCGAACGCGGCGACCTCACGCCCGCCAAAGTCGAAGAGATCCTCCGACTCGCGGCGTAAGTTACCTCTGAGTCAAACGGGCCGCGGCGAGGGCGCCGCGGCTCCATGCTGTCCGTCGCAAGAAAATGGGGACGCGGTGCCCTCACCGCGTCTTGCCTCCTCGCGCGTGAGGCTGAAACTCACACGCATGGCTGAACACCGAAGGCTGCCGCACCTTCGCCCCTACTCAGCGGAGCCGATTGTGTTTCTCACGGTCGTGACAGCCCAACGGCGTCCGATTCTCGCCTGCCGCCCAGCGTTCGACGCGCTCCATGCAATCTGGAGCCGTTCGCCCGAAGTCGACGGCTGGTCGGTCGGCGATTTCCTTTTGATGCCCCACCATGTGCACCTTTTCACCCGCGGCGGTCGTGACGCCAAGCCGCTCGCAGCTTGGGTGCGAACATGGAAATCACTCAGCACCCGCGCCCTGAAATCCGCCATGCCAATCGACGGATCATTGTGGCAACGAGACTACTTTGATCGTTTCCTGCGTTCGGCGGACAATTACTCCGAGAAGTGGGACTACGTCGCCAACAATCCCGTGCGAAAGGATCTGTGTGCCACACCGGACGAATGGTCCTGGAAAGCGCGACTGGTTGATCTGACTTTCTGAAATCAACGGGCCGCGGCGAGGGCGCCGCGGCTCCATGTTGTCCGTGGCAAGAAAATGGAGACGCGGTGCCCTCACCGCGTCTGCCTCTCCTCCCCGCTCACACCTGCACCGGCATCGGCTTCGCGCGGCTCCACGGGAGCGTCGCTGCCTGGAGCTGGTCGGCGGGGTCTTCGACACGAAGGCTGAAGCCTTCGCACGCGGCGGGCACGCGAATTACGGTCGTCGCGATTCCGGCCTCGGCGGCGATTTCGGCCGGACCGAGCAGCTCCGCGGCGCCTTCCAGCGTGAAGCGTAGCAGTGGCGATGCGTCCACACACAGCGTGCCGGCGGGATCGAGCACGCGCGCATGCGCGATCAGCACATCCGGTTCCCCGACGTTGCTGTCGCCCGGCGTCGCATCGACCGAAATTTCGAGAACCGCCGCTTTGCCCGGAGTCGTCACGGCGTGCCGCGCCACTTCGTGGCCCGCAATAAAACCGGTCGCATCCAACCGTCCAGGCGTGAACGTCGGCAGATCGAACACGAACGGCGGATGCGGCAGATGTTGCGTGTTCCAAGTCCACGCGGAACGCACTCGTCCGAGGGATTTCCCATTTAGCGTCAGCTCGACTTCGTCGCAGTTGCTGAAAACGAGCACGCGCAAATCCGACGCAGGCGTCCAGTGCGACGCGATGAACACGACCGGTCCTCCGGTCCACGCCGCGCCGCCGTCCTCCCGCGGATCGCGCTGGCTGCGATAAAACCACCACGAAAACTTCGGCAGACGCAGCATATCCATCACGCCGCACGCGGCACGATTTGGATCGTAGCCGCGCGCGTAGTCGAACATCGCCCATTGTCCGTCGCACACGGCGGGCGACGCCAGCGTATCGTTGAGCGCGAGGATGTGATTCTCGGCCTGCTGCCGCAGACCCCGTTCGCCATCGGCGCGTCGCTGCCGGCTGTTGCTCGTGCGCGCGAACACGCCCGCGCCGGTCTTCTGGTCGAAACCGTGATTCGACGCGTAAAATTCCCAATCGCCGTATTCGGCGATCACGAGCGCCTTGTCGCCGTTTTGCCAGCGATGGATCTCGCCGTGCTGCCGCGAGTGCACAAACACGTCGTAGCGATCGATCCAGCCGCAGGTGAACATCTGGTCGCCGGGATACTCCTCGTGACCGACCGCCTGCATGCGCGCCATGAACGCGTCGTCCATCGCGGTCTCGTTGAGCGACAACTCCCACAAAATAACGCACGGATGATTCCGATCGCGTCGAATGAGATCGCGCGCGTTCCGTTCGCACGCGTCGCGAAACTTCTCGCCGCCGATGAACTGCCAGCCGGGAATCGCGTTCATCACGAGGATGCCGAGTTCGTCGCAGGCGTCGAGAAACGCGGGCGACTGCGGATAGTGCGAGAGCCGGACGTAGTCGAATCCCGCTTCCTTGATCCGACGCGCGTCGCGGCGCTGCGCCGCGGGCGGCACGGCGTATCCAGCATAAGGATACTCCTGATGCCGGTTCGTGCCGCGCGGCCGAATCGCGCGTCCGTTGAGTTCGAGCCCGCGTGAACGAGAAAACGCGATCCGCCGGATGCCGCAGCGCTCCACGCGTTCGTCGATCACCGAACCGTCGGGCGCACGCAGGATGATTTTCAGCCGGTGGAGCGCCGGCGACTCCGGCGACCAGAGCCGCGGTTTCTCCACCACCATTTCATGCTCCCAATGCTGTGCGGTTGCCGCCTCCACCACGAGCGCGGCACATGTGTTGCGCGCGACACACTCGTCACCGCACCAAAGTTCGGTTTCGAGACTGAAGGCCTGCGGACGCTCCGCCGTGTTGCGCACGTGCACGCGCACACTGAGCGTTGCCCTTGCTTCACTCGCCTCGAGCGTGCGGACAAAAACCCCGCCGCCCCCGATCTCGCCCGCGGCCACGGCATCGGTGAGGTGCAGCGTCGGATAGCAGCGTAGTTCGACGTCGCGATAGAGTCCCCCATACCAGCAGAAATCCAGATCGGCATGCGGCTTGCCGGGCGGGACGTCGGGATTGTCACGGTTGTCGAGCCGCAGCCGCAGCGTGTGCGGTTGGCCGTCGCGGAGGAGTTCGGTCAGGTCGACTTCGAACGGCAGATAACCGCCCTCGTGTCGCGCGACTTCGCGTTCGTCGACGAACGCGACCGTCGTGTGCATCGCCGCGCCGACGTGGAGGGCGATTCGGCCGGCCGGAGCGTTGGCCGGGAGTTGCAGCGTGCGTTCATAATCGCACTCGCCGAACCAGTGATCACGTCCGTCGAGGTCGGCGACAAACGGCGAATGCGGCAGTTCTACGATCGTCCAAGCCCCAGGCTCCGGGTCGGTGGATTCGCAGCGGCGAAATTTCCATTGTTGAGCGAGCGGCAGGACAAGAGTCATGAGAGGTTCAGGCCACCGACGAGCGCGGCAGCAGGCGCACGGGCAATGTGAGTTGCCGCGGTGAAACCCGCTCGCCCGTCGTGAGCCGCTCGAGCATCGCGGCCGCCTGTTCGGCCATGTCTTTGAGCGGATCTTCGATCGTCGTGAGCGGAGGATTGAGAAATACGGAAATGCCTTCGTTCTCGCCGCCGATCACGGAGATCTCCTGCGGCACTTTCACGCCCATCACATAGGTCAGGATGTGCAGCGCCTCCATCGCCTGGAAGCTGGTGCCGGGCACGTAAACGGCGTCGGCTCCGCCGCGCACGATGCGCGTGATCGCGGCGGTGTGGCTGAGATGCGGGCCGGCGAGTTGAAGGAGTTGTTCGTCGATCGGGACCTTGGCTTCGACGAGCGCCTTGCGGTAGCCCTTGAGGCGTTCGGCAAACGCCGGAGCGTCGCCGCCCATGAACGCGAGACGCTTCCGTCCGCGGGAGAGAAAATGCTGCGCCGCGAGATAGCCGGACGCGAAGTGGTCGGAACGAACGACGTATTGCGAAGACGTCGCGTCGAACTTGTCCATGTAGACCACAGGCATGCGCGTCTCGAACTCCTGCAGGAGCGAGCGGAGATTCTGGTCGAACGTCACCGCCACGATGCCGTCGAGAAACGAACTCGGCAGCTGCTCGAGCGGGTTCGAGGGCAGCATCACACCGATGTTGCGGCGCGAGAACGCAAACGACAGGTGCGCGGTGAGCGTCGCCGCGTAACCCTCGATGCGATCGGTGAACGTCGGCTCCGAGAGGATCGCCACCTGCCGCATGCGCACGGCGACCTGTGGCTTGAGATTGAGTTCGCGCGCGGCGCGGAGGATGCGCTCGCGCGTCTCGGGATGAACCTTGTCGCGATTGTTGAGGACGCGCGAGACCGTGCCGGGCGAGACCTCGGCGATGCGCGCGAGATCGTAAATCGTGGGACGTTTGGCGGAACGACCGCCGGAGCGAGAGCGAGCCATGGCGGTCAGTTTGCGCGAAGCGCCGCCGGGCGGCGAATTCTATGTCGTTGCGAGGGCTGCACGCGGACGACAGAGAGGTGAAACCGATTCGTCATACGCGGCCGCGGCGCGCTTCGAGCGCCGCACGGATTTCGTGCGCCCGCGTGCGGTCCAGCGGATACGCGCGGAGCAACAGGATGGCGAGCACGGCCCACGCGGCGGTGGACAGCGTGAGGATCAGACGCAGGCGCAGGATTGTTTCCGGCGTCTGCGCGCCGCCGAGCGCGGCGTCGAAACCGGTCATCTTGAGCGAGAGAAACGCGCCGAAGAACGCGGCGGAGTAGCCGACTTTTTGCACCCAGGAAAAGATCGCGCCGAAAAGACCTTCGCGCCGCAGACCGCCGCGCAGCTCGTCCTCGTCGCAGATGTCCGCGAGCATCGCGGGCGTGAGGATGTTGATCGCGATCCACACCGGACCGCAGAACAGCGGGTCGAAGAGGATCTTCCACTCGTAGCCCGGGGTGTAGAGCACCCATTTGCCAATCGCGCCGACAAACGTGAGCGCAAACGCGACCATCACGGCCTGCGTCTTGCCGATGCGCTGCGCGAGCCACGAGACCGGATAGATCGCGAGAATACCGACCACCGCGTATGCGAGCGAGAGGTGGCCCTTCCACGTCTCGCCGAGCGCGACATCGCCGCCGTGCAGGAAGTAAACGAGCAGGTAGCGGTCGAGATTACTCGCGAACATGCCCGCGACGATCTGGAGCAGCGTGAGCGCCACCAGGATCGTGAACGCACGACTGGCAAACGCCGCTGCGATGCCGGGCAATAGTTTCACCGTCTCCTGCTTCGCCGTCTTCTGATAAAACCGCTCGCGCACGAAGATCGCGGGCAGCAGCGCGATGACGCCAAGGAACACGAGTCCCACCACCCAGCCCAGCGTGCGCACGCCGGCGATCGCCGACACAAACATCACCGAACTCGCGATCGGGAAGATGTAGTTGTAACCCATCTCGCCCGCCTTGCCGAAGAAGCCGACATAGGACGACACGCGCGTGCGTTCGTCGTAGTCGGGCGTGATCTCGTATTGCAGGGCGAGAAACGCGACGGAGAAGAACGAGTAGCCCATGTAGAACACGAGTTGCGTCGCCACGAGCCACGCGGTGAGTGCGACCTGATCCCAGTGCGTCGGCACCATCCAGATCATGCCAAACGCCAGCGCCTGCACGATCGCGCCAAACGCGACGAGCGGACGACGCCGGCCGAACCGCGAATGAAAGTTGTCCGAAAAGCGTCCAACGATCGGATCAATGAACGCATCGAGGAAACGCGGGATCGTCAGCGCCGCGGCGAGCCAGACCGGGTCCAGCTTCAGCGTCATCTGATAGAACGGCGTCGCGAAGCTTCCGATCGCCGCGAGCCCGAGGAACATCGGCAGACCGCCGACGCCGAGCGCGAGTTTTTCCCCGCGCCCCACGCGGTCCGAAGAGCGCGGGGCAGCGGAGCCGGAAGCCGAAGCGGCAGGCGAGATTTCGCTCATGCGAGTGGGAAACCGCTGACCGCAGCGGAAGGTTGGGCACGCGCAGCCCGGTCAGCCTGACAAAGACGTCGGACTTCGTTTGGCGAGAGCCGGACTGCGCGCGCGTTCATGTGAAGGACGAGCGTCGGCGTTTTAGAAGTGCACCGTGGCCGAGAACGTCCAGCGGCGCGGCTCCTGCAAGCCGATGCGCTCCGGCGTGGTTGCCGAGGTGTCCCACCACGCGAGGGTGTAGACCTGCACTTTGTCGGAATCGAACACGTTGCTCACGTTGAGCTGCAACTCGGTCCACGATCCCTGACCGAAGAACGGCGTCGGGAACGAGTAGCCGATCGAAGCGTCGGCGAGCGTGAGGTTTCGGCCCTTGCGCAAATCGCCGTAGTAGAAACCGAGCACGTTGGAGCTCTGGTAACGACCGCCGCCGCCGATCGAGAAGCCTTTGAGCACGCCTTCGCTGAACGTGTATTTCGTGTAGAGGTTCGCGCCGTATTTGCGCTGACCACGCGCCTGCAAGCCTTCGAGGCCGGTGAGCGTGCCCGGCGTCCAGGTGCTCGGATCCGCGGAGCCGCCGGTCGTGTAAACTTCGCCGAGCGTCCAGCCGATCTGGTTGCCAATGGTATCCCAATCGCCGCCGCCGAGGAGGAAGTCGCCGCCGCCCTTCGCTAGCCAGAATGCGGTGGCAGGCTCGGCCCACGCCTTCACGTCGGCCATGATGTTTTTGTAGCGAATGTCGTTGATCGAGAAATTCGCGCTGATGCGCCAGTTGTTCGTCGGGTTGGCGATGACCGAAAACTCCCAACCGTCGGCATCGCGATCGGCGAGGTAGCCGTTGATCGAAGGATCGAGGCGATTCTCGTCACGCTCGGCCGCGGTGATACGCTCCGCCGCGTAAAGCGCATCGAGGATGCGGTTGTTGAGCGACGTGATGCCGGCGACGTTGCCCCAGTCGGTCGTGTTTTCCTGCTTCGTGGTGTAGTAACCCACCGTGGCGTAGACTTTGCCGTCGAAGAGATCGAACTTCACGCCGACGTCGCTGCCCTGCCCCTTCGTCATCGGAGCGATGTAGGAATCGATCAGGTGGATGTTGAAATTCGGGAGCTGGCGGTTGTTCGAGTAGTTACCGTAAACGGAGACCCAGTTGGTGACGTTATACACCGCGCCGGCCGTAAACGTGCGCGGATCGAACGACTCCGAAAGGCGGGTGGTCGTATCGAGCGCATAAACGTAACGGTTGTCCGCGAGGTCCGGCGCGAGCACCGGCGTCCAGGTGTGCTTCAAGCTGTCGACGCGCGCGCCGAGTGTGGTCACGAGTCGCTTCTCGAAAAACTCGCTCTGCAACGCGGCCATCACGGTGTGCTGCCGGTCGGTGAAATCGGAAATGTCCTGCGTCGGCGCCCAGCCGGAGCCGGCGACCGCGTCACGCCACGAGCCGACATGGATGTCGGACGAGTCGCCCTCGGTGAAGTAGTGGCGGCGATAGAGGCGGTTCACGTCGTCCACCGCGAAACTGCCGGGCATGCGATCGACAAACACCTCCGCTTCCTCGGAGCGGAAGGCATCGGTCGTGGAAAACTCATACATCGCCGCGACGCGGTGGCGGCCCCACGTGGACGTCTCGAAATTGTAGGCGCCGGTCGCGCGGAGGAAGGTCGCCTCGTCGGTCTGTTTGCGGCGCGTCCAGTTGTTCTCGAGATAGAGCCGGCCGGCGTTGGGATTCGGCGACCAATCGGGAAGAAACGCGCTCGCGTCGCCCCACAGTTCGCTGGCGTCGCCGAAGTAGTTCGTCGCGCGGCTGCCGTTGGCATCGTAGCCGTTGAAGCGCGAATACTGGTGGTTCACCGCGAGCTCGATCGAGAGCTGATCGGTGACCTGGTTTTCATAGACGCCGGTGATCGCGTGATAGCGCGTCGTGCGCACCGCGTCGGGGCCGGCGGGATTCGAGTTGAGCGGGACGATCGCGAGATTTTCCGGCGTGAGCGCGATCTGCGACCAGGTCGGCGACTGCCAGTTGCTCGTCTCCGTGTAGCCGTTGGCGTTGCTCGCAAAGGGGAAACCGAGCCAGTTGCGCTCGACGCCATCGTCGGCGACGACGCGATGATCCGGCCAGAATGAGTCGATCGGCGTGTCCCAGCCATCGGCCCACTGCGAGTCGTAGAGCGGACGACCGCGCTCGCGCCAGATGAAGCTCTGGTCGATCATGAGCCACGGACGCGCGACATTGTCGGTCACTTTGCCGACTTCGCCTTCCACCCGAAGTCGCGAGGTGGGCGTGATCGCCCATGTCGTCGCGAGGTGGCCGCGCCGCGCGCGGTCGAACTCGAACTCGCGCCACGATTCGCCGTTTTCCGCCATGGCGTTGACGCGCATCGCGAAGGTGTTCGGCACGAGCACGTGGTTCACGTCGATCGTGCCGCGACGTCGGTTCCAACTGCCGACGCTGAGCGAGACTTCGTCGTCCTTTTTGCCGAGCACGGCCTGTTTGGTCGTGGTGTTCACGATGCCGCCGGCGGCGCCAAAGCCGAAGAGGATCGCGTTGGGACCGCGCGACTGATCGATGCGATCGACGTTGTAGAAATCGGTCGAGACCCGCCACGGGAAGTAGTTGCGCGCGTAGCTTGCGCTGAGACCGCGGATGCGCAGCTGCCACTCGCTATTTCCGACCATGGGGTTGCCGTTGAAATTGCTGTCGGCGTCACCGTAGTCCGGCACGGCGTTGTTTTGGAACAGGATCACGTCCTTCATGTTCGTCGCGCCGATGTCCTTGATGAACTCGGGCGTGAGCACGGAGATTGCGGCGGCGGTGTCCTTGAGGCTCGTGTTGAGGCGGCTGCCCGCGAGCGTGTTTTGCGCGAGGTAGCCGTTGTCCTGAGCGGAGTTTACGACAAACGGGCTCAGTTCGACGACTTCATCGGTCGAGCCCGGATTGGACGCCGGCTGCGCCAGCATCGAGGAACACGACAGCAAGCCGCCAATCAACAGGGCGGCCGAACTGCGACGGGGGTAGGTGGCATACATGGTTTGTTTGGGGGAAATGAAACTCAGCGCAGCTCCGCGGCTGCCGGGAGAAGTTCGCCGCGCTCGTCGAAAAGCGCGCAGGAACCGCCGATCCAGATGTTGAGATCGCGCACGGGCACGACTTCGGGGTGCCAGTAAACGACGCCGCGACCGAGCCCGTGCGGCGTGGCGCGCACCGCCGCGGCGACGTCTGCGAGAAACGTCTTCTGCCCGGCCGGCGTGAAGGGAAAAACCAGATTCTCCTTCCCGTCGAAATGCTCGTCGTGCTTCCACGGATACGCCGTTTCCACGACGACCACCGGCAAGCGAAACTCCTCGGCGATCCCGCTCAACGTTTCGCGCAGATCCGCCAGCGTGCCGTGCCACTCCGGATAGTAGCTGAGGCCAAGCAGATCGAAATGCAGGTTTTCCGCGCGCAGGTGATTCAAATACCAGCGTGTGCGCGGCAGATTGCCGGTGCACTCGATGTGGATCATCCGCTGCGGAGCGCCGGGCCCGGTTGGCACAGCTTCAAGTCCCGCGCGGAGCAGGCGCGCGAGCTTCGGCCAGGTTTCGGCGTCGCGCTCACGTTCGGCGTATTCGATGCGGCCATCGGGCCAGAGCAGACCATTGGTGATTTCGTTCCCGATCTGCACGATGTCGGGCGTGGCGCCTTCGGCCGCAAATCGCGCGAGCACCTCGCGCGTGTAGCTGCCCACTTTTTCCACGAGTTCATCGAAACCGAGATTCTCCCACGCGGCCGGTTTGAACTGTTTGCCCGGGTCGGCCCACGTATCCGAATAATGGATATCGAGCAGCAGCTTCGCGCCCGCGGCTTTGATCCGCTTGGCAAGGCGCACGGTGTAGTCGAGATCGTTGGTCACGATCCCCTCCCCGTCCGGCGCTACGAACAGCCGCACGCGGAAGCAATTCACGCCCGCGTCGCGCAGGATCTCCAGCGCATCGCCGCTCCGCCCCTTGGCGCTGTAACACGCGCCGCGCGATTCGAACACCGGCAGCGCGGACACGTCGGCACCCGCAAGCCATGCGGCATCGGCGGCCGATGTATTCGGAGCCTGCGGCTCAAGAGAACTCGCACACCCGGCCCACACGACGCAGGCGAGCGACGACACGATCCTCCAACGAAGCGCGAAAATCCGGGGTAACGGAAACATGGGGCAACCGGCGAAAACCGCCGATGACCTGCAAATGAAAACTTTCGGCGCTCAACTCAAGTGTTTAATTTATTATGAAACAGTTTTATTCTTGGCCGCGCCTCGTTTCCCACCGGCTGCACGCACTGGATTCTTCGCTTCGCTCAGAATGACAAAAGGCGAGACGCAGCCCCGCGCTGGCTGCGACTGCACGCCTCAACACCCAAGGTGGGACCCGCCGTCCCCGGCGGGTTTGAACGAGCACCATCCGCTGTCCGACGCTTCGCCGGACAGCATCCACACGCCGAAAACGCGAAAGCCCGCCAAGACGGCGGGCTCCACCTGACGCGCTCACCCGCGCACTGCGACTACTCGGATTTCACCGGTTGGTCGGACATCGCGAGTTCATCGTCCTTTACGGAGAAGTTCACCTGCGAGTCCTCGGCGATTTCGCCCGCGATGAGCGCGCGAGCGAGTTTCGTCTCGATCTTCCGTTGCAGGAAACGCTTCAGCGGACGCGCGCCAAACACCGGATCGTAGCCCTTCTCGGCCGCCCACTCCTTGGCCTTGTCGTCGAGCACCACCGTTACGCGGCGGTCGGCAAGGCGCTTGTTCAAGTCGGCGAGCAACAGGTCCACGATCTCCGAGATCTCCTCCAGCGTGAGCGGCTTGAAGAGAATCGTCTCGTCGATGCGGTTGAGGAACTCCGGACGGAAACTCTTCCGCAGCTCCGTCATCACGCTCTCACGCACGCCCTCGGGGATCGTCTCGCTGGTCACGCCTTCGAGGAGGTAGCGCGAGCCGATGTTCGAGGTCATGATGATCACGGTGTTTTTGAAATCCACCGTGCGGCCCTGCGAGTCCGTGATGCGACCGTCGTCGAGCACCTGTAGCAGAACATTGAATACATCCGGGTGCGCCTTCTCGATTTCGTCGAAGAGGATCACCGCATACGGCTTCCGTCGCACGGCTTCGGTCAACTGGCCGCCTTCGTCGTAACCAACATAGCCCGGAGGCGCGCCGATGAGACGCGAGACGCTGTGCTTCTCCATGTATTCCGACATGTCGATGCGCACCATCGCCGCTTCCGTGTCGAAGAGCGTTTCGGCGAGCGTCTTTGCGAGCTCGGTCTTGCCGACACCGGTCGGGCCAAGGAACAGGAAACTACCCACCGGACGCCGCGGATCCTTGATGCCGCTGCGCGCACGCAGGATCGCTTCGGTGACGAGCGTCACCGCTTCGTCCTGACCGATCACGCGCTTGTGCAGCACCTCCTCCAGGCGAAGCAGCTTTTCCTTTTCGCCTTCGACGAGTCGCGTGACAGGCACGCCGCTCCACTTCGAGACGACTTCGGCGATTTCCTCCTGCGAAACCTCCTCCTTGAACAGCGTCGTGCTGTTGCCGGCCTTCTCGAGCTTCTTCAGCTCGGCTTCCATCTGCGGAATCTTTCCGTGGCGCAGCTCGGCGACTTTGTTGAGATCGTAGGCGCGCTCGGCCTTCTCCATCTCGAGGCGCGCCGCTTCGAGTGACTCGCGCAGCTTGCGCGTGCGATCGACCGAGGCCTTTTCCTTTTCCCAATGGAGCTTGATCGCGTTGGCCTGCTCGCGGGTCTCGGCGAGCTCCTTGCGCAACGCCTCCAGGCGCCGCGCGCTTGCCTCATCCTTTTCCTTCGCGAGCGCAGTCTCCTCGATTTCGAGTCGCAGCGCCTTGCGCGTGAGCGCATCGAGCTCCTGCGGCATCGAGTCCATTTCCGTGCGGATCATCGCGCAGGCTTCGTCGACAAGGTCGATCGCCTTGTCGGGCAGAAAACGATCGCTGATGTAGCGATTCGACAACACGACCGCGCTCACGAGCGCGTTGTCCTGGATGCGCACGCCGTGGTGCAGTTCGAAACGCTCGCGCAAGCCGCGCAGGATCGAGATCGCGTCCTCCACCGTCGGCTGATCCACCACGATCGGCTGGAAACGCCGTTCGAGCGCCGCGTCCTTCTCGATGTGCTGACGATACTCGTCGAGCGTCGTTGCACCGATGCAGTGCAGCTCGCCACGCGCGAGCATCGGCTTGAGCAGATTGCCCGCGTCCATCGCGCCATCGGTTTTGCCGGCGCCGACGATCAGGTGCAGTTCGTCGATGAAAAGAATGATGCGGCCGTCACTCTGCTTCACTTCCTGCAGCACGGCCTTCAACCGCTCCTCGAACTCGCCGCGGTATTTCGCACCAGCCACGAGCGCGCCCATATCGAGCGCGAAGATGATTTTGTCCTTTAGTCCCTCGGGCACGTCGCCGCGCAGGATGCGCTGCGCGAGCCCTTCGACGATCGCGGTCTTGCCGACACCCGGTTCGCCGATGAGCACGGGGTTGTTCTTCGTCTTGCGCGAAAGGATGCGGATCGTGCGGCGGATCTCCTCGTCGCGCCCGATCACCGGATCCATTTTGCCTTTGCGCGCCTGCGCGACGAGATCGACGCCGTATTTCTCGAGCGCCTGATAGGTCGCTTCGGGATTGTCGGTCGTCACGCGCTGTGAGCCGCGCACGTCCTTCAGCGCGCCAAGCACTTTCGTGCGATCGAGCCCGAAACTCTTAAACAGTTTCGCGAGCGCCTCGGGCTTGCCGACCTCGAGCAAACCGAGGAACAGGTGCTCCACCGAGATGAACTCGTCCTTTAGTTTCTTCGCTTCGTCCTCCGCGCGCGTGAGCGCTTCGTTGACGGCCTGCGTCACGTAAATCTTCGACGTGTCGACGCTGCCCGTGACCTTCGGCAAACGCTCCAACTCGCGCTCCACGGCGAGCTGCATCGCACTCGTCGTCAGCCCGAGTTTCTCGATCAGGCCGGGCACGATTCCGTTTTCCTGCGCGAGCAAAGCCGACAGCAGGTGCCAGGTATCCACCTCGTTGTGGTGGAGACGGCGCGCGATGCTCTGCGCCTCCGTCACCGCCTGGCGAGACATCTGGGTAAGTTGTGCGAAATCCATGATAAACCGTCTCCGCAAACTCCGCGCCAGCAAGTCGCGCCCATCCTCCCCTCGACGTCACTACTCCTCCTACACCTCGCCGTGCCAACCTGCACCGCGGTGAGACACACCGCCGCGCCACCCTGTCCGCACCGTGTCCCGACTCCGTGCGCACCTTGTCCCGACCGTGTGCGCACAGTGTCGCGAGTCAGATTATTTCACGGTCACTTTCACAGTTTTGGTGGTGCTCAAGATGCCGTCGCTCACATGGACGTTGAGCTTCGCCGTGCCCCGTTTCCACGCCGTCAAGGTGAGGACGCGAGTCGCACCGGTGCCTTCGGCATCGATCACCTTGCCGTGCAGTGGGCTTTCCTTCGCCAGCGTAGCCCACGCCACAAGACTCTTCGCGGCGGTCTCGCCGTCCGAGACCTTGAACTTCAATCGAGCCGTGTCCCCGAGCGAGAAAGTCAGCGCCTTCAGTTCGCTGATCTTCGGAGGCCGATCGACCAGCCGCGTAGACTTCGCACTTTTGGCCGAGCCGTCATACACGGCGATCGTCACTTCGCGGACCTTGCTGCCTCGATTGGCAGTTTTAAACTTCACCGCTCGCAGCGCCTTCTGCCACTGCGCCACGGTGGCGCCTCCGCTGGCCGATTTCAGCGTCAGCTTTCCCTTCGATTTGCTATAGCTCCCGGAGATATCGCCCATCTGGCTCGGTTTGGCGACAAACACCAAACGATCATCCTTCGCGCGAAGGTTTTTGCTGATCGTCAACGTCGCCTGGCTCAGTTTGCCGCTCTTCGACCACACCTGCATGTCCGCATCGAGGGTGTAGTTTTTGTTGGCCTTGCTCAAACGCACCGCCCCCTCCGACGTGAGGACCGAGGGCTTCTTGTTGCCGGCGATGTGGACCGGCTTGGCCCGTTTCGCGCCCTCGCCGACTTGCCCATTGCCAAGCTGGCCGTTGCGAGCCCCACCCACGGTCAGCAGCTCTCCGTTTTTTCGCAGGATCGCCATATGCTCCCTGCCGATCGCCACGTGTGCCACCGAGGTCGCGACCCGCACCGGCCTGGTGCGATCCACGAAAGTCCCATCGCCGAGTTGGCCGCGATCGTTGGCGCCCATCACCCACAGCTTGCCATCGTCTTTCAGAAACGCGGTCCGACCTTGGTTCACATAGACGGCCACGACGCGGTTCGCCACTTTGACCGGTGTGTTGCGCTCCGTCCGCGTGCCATCGCCGAGCTGTCCGCGATCGTTCGCGCCTTCGGCCCACAACGTCCCGTCTTTCTTGATGAACATCAGGTGGCCGCCGATCGCCGCCGACACGACCGAATCCGCGACCCGTTTCGTCTCCCAGACGACGGTCATGTCCGGGCCGATTTCGCTCACGAACCAGAGAGCGGACTTCTCATCCAAGTAAAACGAACCCTCGGTAAAGGACTTTGCTTTCCCGACCTTCGTCCATTTGACGGGGGCATTGCTCTCGGCCAGCGCCGCCATGAGCGCTCCATCTTTGCGGATCGCCAAGAGATACCTCGGTGTGAGCGATGCGGCCTTCACATCTTTGCGCAGCTTCTGCGGCTTGGTCACAAACTCTTCGTCAGACGAGCGCCAGCCCATCCGCCAGAGGCTGTCGTCCGATCTGAGGAAAAGGAGCCGCATGCCATCGGTGGTGAACCAGCGAACCTTCGTCGCGAGCCGGAGCGGTTCGAGCGTTTTTAACTCATCCACCGGGTTTCCGGTGCCGCTGAACTCCCCGAGCAGCCACAGCGACTTGTCGGATTTCTGAAACACCACGCATTTCGCACCTGCTTGTGCCGCGATAACACCGGTCGCGATGCGAACCGGCTTCGGCTGAAACTCGCGCTCCGCCTCTCCGTCCGCTCCGTAAAACGCTCCCTCCCCCGTGGCCCAAAGCGTGCCATCCGCTTTGAGGAAAACGGTGTTATTGTCACCCGCACTG